>Ga0126377_10000525_pt1 | contig 23364 bp, 19 predicted proteins | sample PanSoiMetPlot_22_FD_92647 | JGI IMG/M metagenome (GOLD analysis project Ga0126377, IMG submission 92647) | Tropical forest soil microbial communities from Panama - MetaG Plot_22 | ecosystem: Environmental > Terrestrial > Soil > Tropical forest > Bulk soil | place: Panama | collected 2016-02-17 | reverse complement strand
TGGCACTCGGGCGGCGCGCGCCTGCCGGAGGGCGTGCTCGCGCTGGACGGCGTCGGCATCGTGTTCGCCGCGATGGTGCGTGCGTCCGGACGGGTACCGCAGATCTCGGTGGTGCTCGGCCCGGCGGCCGGCGGCGCGGCGTACGGCCCGGCGCTCACCGACGTTGTCATCATGGGCGGCGACGGGCGCATCTTCGTCACCGGTCCGGAGGTGGTGCGCAGCGTCACCGGCGAGCAGGTCGACATGGAGCGCCTCGGCGGGCCGGAGCCACACGGTCGCCGGTCCGGCGTCGTACACATCACGACGAAGGACGACGAATCGGCGCTGGCGTCGGCTCGCGAGGTCGCCGCGCTGCTCGGGCATCAGGGTCGGCTGTCGGTCTCAGACGTCGCCGACGATGTCGACCTCGGCGCGCTGTTGCCCGCCGAGGCGGCCCGGGCCTACGACGTGAAGCCGTTGGTCAAGACACTGCTGGACGAGTCGGGCGAGGACGGCCTCGGCGGCCCGGTCGAGTTGCACAGCAAGTGGGCGCCGAACATCGTGACGACGCTCGGACGGTTCGCCGGTCGTACGGTCGGCGTGATCGCGAACAATCCGTTGCGCCTGGGCGGTTGCCTCGACTCGGCGAGCGCCGAGAAGGCGGCGCGCTTCGTGCGGATGTGTGACTCGCTCGGCGTACCGCTGATCGTGCTCGTCGACGTGCCCGGCTACCTGCCCGGTGTCGGTCAGGAATGGGACGGCGTGGTGCGCCGTGGCGCGAAGCTGTTGCACGCGTTCGCCGAGGCCGTCGTGCCCCGCGTGACGCTGGTGACACGCAAGTCGTTCGGTGGTGCGTACATCGCGATGAACTCCAAGGCCCTCGGCGCGACCGCGGTATACGCCTGGCCGAGCGCGGAGATCGCCGTGATGGGTGCGAGCGCTGCGGTGAACATCTTGCACCGCAAGAAGCTTGCCGCGGCGAAGCCCGAGGATCGCGAGGCGCTGCGCGCGGAGCTCATCGAGCAGCAGACGCACGTGGCCGGCGGCGTGCACCGTGCGGTCGAGATCGGTGTCGTCGACGAGGTGATCGAGCCGAAGGAAACCCGCAAGCGGATCGCCGAAGCGATCGCCGCGGCGCCAGCGGCGCGCGGTGCACACGGCAACATCCCGTTGTAGCGAGATCCTGCTGTAGCGAGCGAGGGGACGGCGCGCTCCGCCGATCAGCCGACCTGGTTCAGTAGCGTCGGCGGCGCGCCGTCGCCGGCATAGCGGTACGGCTCCAGATCGGCATCCCAGGCGGATCCGAGCGCGCGGTGGAGCTCGTGCGCCAGCGATTCCGGACCGCGAGCCTTCGCCATCAGCGCCCGCAACCGGTCCTCGCCAAGCATCACGTCACCGTTGGCGCTCATCGGCGCACCGAACAACCCGCGCCCCGGTACGTACATGAAGCGCTGCCCATCAATGCCCGGGCTCGGCTCCTCGGTGACCTCGTAGCGCAACATCGGCCACTGTCGCAACGCGGCCGCCAATTCCGCACCGGTGCCCGGACGCCCGGCCCACGTGCACTCCGCCCGTCGCGCGGTCGAGTCTGCGGGCTGCGGCATCCAGTGGAGGTTGACCGGCGCGGCCAGAACGCGCGCAATCGCCCACTCGACGTGCGGGCACACGGCCTGCGGTGTCGAGTGGACGAAGACAACGCCACGCGTGGGCACGGCACCTCCCGACGGATACAGATGCGTCTTCCCCTACGATCTGCATTCGTCGCGGCATATCCACGCGAAACTCATGATGACGGCGATACGCGTGTGGCGCTAGTGAATCGCCGATCTAATTCACGATTGCCGGCGTGTCGCGTCAAAACGCGCCGATGGTAACCACTCGGACCGTCCGGACGAGGCGACCGAAGTGATGTGAGCCGCAGCAAAACGGGCTACCGAAGGCGGACGCTGGTCCACATCTCGGCTAAGCTTGTCGCGGCCGAACGCTTTCGGCCTCCCGTACCACGTTGGCCGTGTCGGCGACCATCCCCTGTCGCCATCGCACGGCCGGATGTGTGCGACCCCCGAACCCGCATCGACGTTTGCAAGGAGTTCCGCCGTGGCTAGCAACACCTCGAAGACCGCGCGCGCCTCGGTCCGCGCCGGCCAGAGCGCCGGTGCCGCGCTCAGCGTGCTGGGCGAGTTCAAGTACCTGATCCCGCTTGACAGCGGCCGGTTCGCCTACGTCCGCAATCTGGTTTCCGGCCAGACCACGCGCCTGCGGACCAGTTCCGACGAGTTTGCCGAGGAGATCCGCGCGCTCGTCGGCGCCGGACACGGTGCGAAGATCCGCGCCGAATTTGCGGCACTTGACGCTGCGCAGCCGACGCACGGCTGGAACCTGACCGAGAAGCGACTCGTCGAGGCGGGCATCTTCGGCGACTGACCGCCACTGGTTGCCAGGCACGCCGCGGTAGCGGCGCAAGCATCGCGGAAGCGGTGCAACTGTCGCGGAACCGGCGCCCACGCAAGCGACTCGAGGACCGGCACTCACCGCAGGGTGCCGGTCCTTGGCGTCCACCGCGCCGATGGCGCATCGGGTTGCACGACGTATCGTGGAACGTCCGCCACTACGGCGCCTGCCCACCCAAGTCCGGGAGCCACGTGACCACCGCACGCGACGAACCGACGCGAGCCAGCAGCGGCGGCGAGGCCGCCGAGCCGGACGCGGCCGGACCGGATCTGGCCGACGCGGGCACCGTCGTGGCCCAAGAGATCGCGACCGAACAGCGGTACGTCGATCGTGTGTACGCACGGCTGGAGCGCGCGAAGAAGAGCGCGGCCGAGGCCGAGGCGGCCGGGTACGGACTGGCCAGCGTCGGCACGTACGGCTCGCTCGTGGAGCGGGACGCGATGGTCTTTCACGCGGCGCGGCGGCGCAGACTGCTGGATGCCGAGCATGAGGGGCTCGTATTCGGTCGGCTCGATCTGCACGGCGGTGAGACCCGCTACGTCGGCCGCCTCGGGCTCCGTGACGACGAGGCGCGCGCGCTGGTGATCGATTGGCGGGCACCGGCTGCCGAACCGTTCTACCGCGCGACGGCGGCGGATCCGATGAAGGTCATCCGGCGTCGTACCATCGCGAGCGCCGGTGAGCGCGTGACGAGCATCGAGGACGATCTGCTGGACCCGGACGCCGCGCCGCAGGACATGCACATCGTGGGCGACGGTGCACTCGTGGCGTCGTTGGCCCGGACGACCGGCCCGGGCATGCGCGACATCGTCGCGACGATCCAACGCGAGCAGGACGAGGCGATCCGTTCACCGGCGTCCGGCGTGACACTGATCCGCGGCGGTCCCGGCACCGGCAAGACCGCGGTCGCGTTGCACCGCGCGGCGTACCTTCTTTATTCCGACCGGCCTCGGTTCGCTGGCGGCGGGGTGCTCGTCGTCGGGCCGTCGCCGGTGTTCGTGAACTACATCTCGCGCGTGCTGCCGTCGCTCGGGGAGGACGAGGTGGTGCTCGCGTCGCTCGGCTCGCTTCTGCCAGGCGTCACGGCGCGCCGGCACGACGACTCGACGGTGGCGAGCGTGAAGGGCTCCTCGCGGATGGCGCGCCTGCTCGGTCGCGCGGTCCGTGACACGCCGCCCGACGCGCCGGCCGAACTCCGGCTGCTATATCGGTCAACCTTGCTCCGGTTGGACCGCCAGACGCTCGATCGCCTACGCGACACCGTTGCCGCGCTCGGCGCGCCGCGCAACACCGTGCGCCGCAAGGCCGCCGGCTACCTGCTCGATGCGCTGTGGCAGCAGGCCCGCGAGGTGTTCGGCGACGGGTGGGCGATGCCGCGTGAGGACTTCGCGTCGGAGATCGCCGAGCGTCGCGAATTCGTCGCGTTCATGCGGCGCTGGTGGCCGGTGCTGCGACCGGTCGATGTGCTGGGCTGGCTCGCCGATCAAGAACGACTACGCCGGTACGCACACGGCCTGCTCGATCGCCACGAGCTCGAGGTGCTGGCCGCCGCCGTACCACGGTCGGACGGTGACGTGACCGTCGAGGATGTCGCGATGCTGGACGAACTCGACAGCCTGCTAGGAGCACCGCCGCGGCCGCCACGGTCGAACGGCGACCCGTACGTTGTCGGCGGCGTACGGGAGGTGACCACGTACGCGGACCGGCAGGCTGCCGCCCGGCGCCAACCCGTCGAGCGGCCGGAGGACTACCGCGAATACGCACACGTGGTCGTCGACGAGGCGCAGGACGTGTCTCCGATGCAGTGGCGCATGATCGGTCGACGCGCGGCGTACGCGAGCTGGACCATCGTCGGTGACCCGGCACAGTCGGCCGGCCGCCACGATCCGACCGAGGTACGCAAGGCGCGCGACGCCGCACTGCGAGGCCGCCGACGCCACGACTACGTGTTGACCACGAACTACCGGAACTCGGTGGAAATCTTCGACGTGGCGGCCACCGTGGTCCGACGGGCCGAGCCGGACATCGAGCTGCCGACCGCCGTACGCCACAGCGGTGTGGCGCCGCGGCACGTCGTGGTGACTCGGGCGGAACACGCGCCAACCGTCCGCGAGGCGGTCGCGGATCTGCTCGCCGACGTCGCCGGAACGGTCGGCGTGGTGACCGCGCAAGCCGACCGTGACACGGTCGCCGCCTGGCTCGGCACCGATCTCGACTCACGTGTGCAAGTGGTGACGAGCCTCGACGCGAAGGGCATGGAATACGACGGCGTCCTCGTGGTCGATCCGGCCGCGATCGTCGCGGAGTCGCCGTCCGGTCTGCGTACCCTCTATGTCGCGTTGTCGCGCGCCACACAGCGGCTCACCACGATCGCGACCGACGACGCGTGGCTGCGGGGTTGACCTTCACACAAGGTCGACCGCGACGCTGCCGAGATCGCCAAAGCTCGCTTCGAAGTGGCCGACGCCGTCGGTGGCCATGCCAGGCAGGATCGAACCGGTGATGATGCGCTGGCCCGGCTCGATCGCGAAGCCGTGTCGCGACAACTGCGTCACCACGCGGGCCAGCGACAGGTACGGGTCGTCGAGGATGTCCTCGCCGGTGCGGCCGGCGCCGGCCGGCTCGCCGTCGCGGAACTGCTCGACAACAATGCCGTCGAGCGAGTCCGGTGGCGTGCCGGCCGGTCCCACCACGAGACCCCAGTTGTTGAGGCCGTTGCCGATTCGGCACGCCAGCGGCATCGTGTTCGCGAGCCGCCGCGCGTTGATTTCGAACGCCGGTGACACCGACTCCACGGCGGCGAACGCCTCGTCCCGCGTGACGTGTTCACCGGACAGCCGGCTGCCGATCGTCAGGCAGATCTCCGACTCCACCTGCCCGCGGTAGATGCCCTCGCGCGACACCGTCGAACCGGTCGGAAACATCCGGCTCGCCAGGATGTATCCGAACGGGCGGAAGTCCTTCCCGCCGCTGTCCCGCATCGCACGCGACGTCCAGGCGACCTTCCAGCCGCCGATGTCCTCGCCCAACGCGCGCCAGCGCTCGATCACCTTGGTCTGTAACGCGAGGCCGTCGTCGGGTGCCGCGGCCGCGTAAGGCTCGAGCGCCGGCGGCAGCGCGTCGACGACGACTTCGGCGCGAGCTAACGAGAACAGCAGTGCTGCGGCGTCATCCGACTCGGTGACAACGGCTTCGTTCGTCATGCACACTCACACCCTCTCGGCGACTCGATGCGCGGTCACGAAGCCGATGCTCTCCTCGGCCAGCCGGCCGGCATCGTGGTCGAGCGGCACGAGGTGATAGCTGTCGGCCAGCTCGACGACGCGTACGTCCGCGGCGGTCAGCCCGGCGGCGACCGTACGCGCGTCTTCGGCGCGTACCACATGGTCCGCCACGCTTCGGACCAGAAGCACCGGAGCCTTCACCGCACTGAGCTCACCGCAGACCGTGGCGCCGAACCGCGCGGCCGAATGCGCGGCGCGCAACGGCGTCCGCTGATAACCGACGCCCTTCGCGCCGGCCACGTGCACGTCGCTCGCATTGGCGGCGCTGGTGCGTCGTACATAGCGCATCAGCGCGAGCGGGCGCGGAGTCCCAAGTGGCGCCGACACGAGTGGATTCACCACGACCACCCCGGCGACGTCGTCGGGACGGAGCGCGGCAAGCCGCAACGCGATGGTCGCGCCGACTGACAAGCCCATCGCGAATACCTGGTCGTAGCGCGCGCGCAGATCGGTCAACGCGGCATCCGCCTTGGCGTACCAGTCCGGCCACCCGGTTTGGTTGAGGTCCTTCCACCTCGTACCGTGGCCGGGCAGGCGTGGGATGCTCACCGCGACACCGGCCGCGGCCAACGCTTCGCCCCACGGTCGCAGATTGGCGGGCGAGCCGCCGAAGTCGTGCAACAGCAACACCGCCACCGTCGTCGTCCCGCCGGCCGCGGCGGCGGCGGGCGTTGCCTCGGCGGGCGTTGTCTCGTCTCGCGTTGCCTCGGCGGACGTTGTCGCGACGGGCGTTGTCTCGGCGACCGTTGTGCCGTCGGGGGCTGTTTCGACCTCCACCGCAGCGACGACGCCCAGCTCGGTCGAGCCGCTCGCACAGCGACGCGAGAGAGCGTCGACGAACTCGGCCGTCATCCGACGCACGACGGCGGCGGCCGCGTTCTCGATGACCGAAGCGAGCTTGCCGCTGAGCGCTACCTCGCCGTTGGCCACCACGTGCGATGCGGCGCCGCCGTTGGCCGGCGTGACACGAAACGCCGCGGTCGCCTGAAACTTCGTCCCGCCTTGACCGTCGCGTCCACTCGCCTTGACGGTGCCACGGCGCTCGGTGTCGTCGAGGTCGAGGGCGACGCGGCCGGCGAAGCTCACCCGCAGCGCGCTGAATTTCACCATCATCTTGCCGTCGTACGACCCGTCCTCGTGCCGCTCCCCTAGTTCGGCGCCCTGGACGCATTCGACGACGGCGTTCGGGTCGGACAGCACGCCGTAGACCTCGTCCGGCGGAGCGGCGACATCGAACTCCTCGTTGATGTCGATCACGACGCGTCCTTCAACGGCGGCGCCGGCGTGTTGATGGCGAGGTGCACTGTCGCGACGTCACCGGCGTTCCAGTTGCGGTGCGCGACGCCGGCCGGGAACACCACGAGGCTGCCTGGACCGGCCTGGAAGTCACCGTGGCCCTCGACCTCGATCGTCATGGTGCCGTCGAGGATGTAGAAGAGTTGCTCCCACGCGTGCGTGTGCATGCCGCGCGGCGATCCGTCGCCCGGCGGCGTACGGATGTAGTTCACGGCAGCCTGATCCGCGCCGGCGCTGCGGTCGAAAAGCCTTTGGGAATACCGGCTGTCCGGGTTCGCCGCCAGCGCATCGCGGTCGACGGCGTGCAGATAGCGGAATCCGGGCTCGTTCGTGGTCATGTCATCCTTCGCAAATCGCGGGGTGGACCGGGTATCCCACGGGCTCAGCGCGACCAGATTGTGTGGCCCTCGCCGTTGAGCGTGAGGAACACGCTCATGCCGCGCTCGAACGGCACGGACAGGTGGCCCGGCACGACTCGCCGGCCCTGACCGGCGACGTCCACCTGATAGTCGAATCGGTCGCCCATGAATAGCGCGGTCACGAGCGTTCCCTCGAGCGCGTTGGCCGGCCTCGTCGCGCCGTCGGCCGGCACGATCTCGATGTCCTCCGGCCGCACCGCGATCTGGACGTCCTCGCCGGTCGCGATGGCCGCGTCACCGTACGCCCGCCCGGCGATGACGCAGCTGCCCGCCGTGGTCACCGACGTTCGGAACGTGCCCGAGGTGATGGTCTCCGTGACCGTACCCGTGAACAGCAGCGTGTTGCCGATGAAGTCGCGGGTGAACTTGGTGGATGGCTGCTGGTAGAGCTCGGCGGGCGTGCCCTGCTGCTGTACGACGCCGCCGTCCATGATGGCGATCTTGTCGGACAGAGCGAGCGCCTCGGTCTGGTCGTGCGTCACGAATAAGACGGCGACCTCGACACGTTCCTGCAGCAGCTTCATCTCCAGCCGCATCTGCTCCCGCAGCTTGACGTCGAGGTTGCTGAACGGCTCGTCGAGCAACAGGATGTGCGGCTCGGTCACGATCGCCCGCGCGAGCGCGACGCGCTGTTGCTGGCCGCCGCTGAGCAATGGCGCCTGGCGATCCTCAAGGCCGCCGAGGCCTACCAGCTCGAGCGTCTCGGACACCCGCTTCCTGATGTCCTTGCGCGGATACTTGTGCGCGTGCAACGGGAACGCCACGTTTTGCGCCACGGTCATGTGCGGCCAGATGGCGTACGCCTGGAACACCATCCCGACGTTGCGTCGGTCCGGACGGACATGTAGCCGCCGGCTCGTGTCGACGATCGGCTTGTCGCCGAAGAACACCTTGCCGCTATCGGCATTCTCCAACCCGGCGACGATGCGCAATGTGGTGGTCTTGCCGCAGCCGCTCGGACCCAGCAGTGTGACGAACTGACCGTCCGGCACGTCGAGGGTCACGTTGTTCACCGCCGGCGAGGCCGCGCCGCGGTAGGTCTTGGTAATCGACTCCAGCCGAACCGCGACGTTGCGTCGCTGATGCACCGGCCAAGCATTGCTCGATGCGGTCACCGCCGCCGTGGCCTCCGCCATGATGGGCTGGTCCTCTCGTGAACCGATGTGGTCGGGCGACTGCGCTGCCGAAGGCTGCGTCGCGAGATCAGACATAGGCGTTCTGCTTCAAGCTCAGGCGCTGCGCCAGGATCCGGGCAGGCAATGCGAGCGCCAACGACATCGCCATGATGATGATGCTGATGATGCCGCCCGCCTCGACTTGGCCGACGTCGCCCGAGCCGATCTGCAGCGACAGGATCGACAGCGTGGTCGTGCCTTGCGAGGCCAGCAGGATCACCGGTGCGGTGCTGTTCGCGGCGCCCACGAAACTCAGCATGCCGACCAGCACCATGGTCGGCAGCATCACCGGAAGCACGACGCGGAAATACGTGCGGAACCATCCCGCGCCGCTCACCCGCGCGGACTCTTCCAGCGCGCCGCCGAGTTGGATCATCACGCCTTTGATGACGTTCGTGCCGGTGTTCTTGCCGTGCACAAGCATCACGATCATCAGTGGCCAGATCGTGCCGAACATCCATTTCAGACCCGGCACTAGTAAAAACATCAGCAATAGACCGAGACCCAGCAGGATGCCAGGCATCGCGGCGGACGACCAGATGATCGTGTCGAGCACCAGCCGACCGCGCAGCTTGGTCCGGACTATCAGATAGGCGAACAGCGAGAACAGCAGCGGACTGACGAAGGCCGCGGTCACCGCAAGGATGAGCGTGGTCCGCAACGCGGTGTAGAAGTCCGGACTGTCGAACACGTATTGCCAATGTCGCCACGTCCACACGTGGCTGATGCCGAAGAAGCCGACCCGAGTCATGAAACTGCCGAGCACCACCACGAACGTCGGCACCACGGTGACCAGCAGGACGAGGAGCGAGACGAAGCCGAGCGCGACGAAGCGCCATGGCCCGATGTCCAACAGACCGGGCTTGTACGAGCTGTTGACGGTCGTGACGTAGCGGCGGTTGACGACCCAGTGCTGCAACGGGATGACGATGGCCAGGATCAGCAACGTGATGCTGGCGAGGACGACCGCCTCGGAGAAGTTCGGGATCTCCTGGACGCGCACGAGGTTGTAGACCAACGTCGAGTAGACGAAGTAGTGGAACCGCGAACCGATCATGTACTCGACTTCGAAGCCCTGGAAGATCTTGATGAGCTGCAACGAGCTGACTAGCACGATCGGCGCGATCAGCATCGGCGTGGTCACCTTGAACATGGTCTTGAGGCCCGAGTATCCGGAGACGCGGCTGGCCTCCTCCAACGAACCGTCCATGTTGCGGAACGCCGGAGTGAGCAGGATGACGAAATACGCGATGCCGTCGGACATCAGCCGCACGAAGACCATGCCCGGCACGCTGAAGACGTTGAACGGGCCGTGATGCACGAACGGCAGGTATTCGACGAGCTTGTTCAGGAACCCGTAGTCCGGGTCCATCATGTAGATCCAGCCGAACGCCGACGATAGCGGCGGGAAGATGTACGCAATCCAGAAGCAGAACTCCAGACCGCGCGAAAACGGCATGTTGGTGCGCGCGAGCAGCAGCGAGATGCCGACGCCGACCGGCAGGCTGATCAGCGCGACAAAGAACCAGATCGTGAACGAGTGGTAGAGCGACGGCAGGACGTCGTTGCCGGTCCACGCGTGCACCCAGTTGGCAAATCCCCACCTGGCCGGCCCGATGAAGATGCTCGGCGCGGTGTTGAAGCTGATGACCAGCAGGATCACGATCGGGATCAGCACGTAGGCGCCGAGCACCAAGATCGTCGCGGCCATGACCGTTCCGCCCAGGCTGAACCTGCCGAACCGTCTGACCTTCGACGCGCCGTCGTCCGGCGGTGGCGTCTCCGCGATCAGTTCGTCGTGCGGCAGGGTGGTGAGCGCCATTGCGTACAACCTCCGACACCGTGTGCGTTCCCGTCAAGCGTGGGAGCGGGTCCTTGTCGAACATGGGAGTGGAATGTCCGCTGCCGGTCGGCCGGCGACGGTCGGATGTGGCGATAGGGAGACCGTGACCGGTTAGCTACTCGGTCACGATCTCCCTCGCTCGTTACGGCCCTTGCACTGACATGAGTTGCGATCGTCGAGGCGCTACGACTTCGCCGTGTTCAGGTGGTACTGGACGAACAGCTGGTGGATGAACGGCTGCACCTGGTCCTTGGCGGTCTGCAATTCCTGTGGCGTGGCGAAGTCGAGCTTGAAGTTGTGCAGGTCGTTCCATAGATCGTCGGGCTGGTTGCCTTGCGGAGCGCTCTTGCGGATCGCGGACGCGCCGGACGCGACGGCCGGGTCGATGTACTTGTTGATCGCCGTCTGACCCTCCTTCGTGAGGATCCAGTTGATGAACAGCTTGGCCGCGTTCGGGTGTGGCGCACCGTCGAAGATCGCCATGTGGCCGGTCGTATTGGTGGCCGGGCCCTCCTGCAGCGTCTTGTTCAGCTCGCTGACCGGCAGGCCGTCCTTCTGGGCGGTCGCCGCATCGGCGGAGATCTCGTCGCAGAATAGGCAGACCCACCACTTGCCTTGGGCGAGTCCGTCCACGATCTGACGAGACTGCGACGGGCCGACCACGATTGGTGTGTTGTTCGCGAAGAGCTGGTTGAACCAATTCGCGCCCATCTTCATCCAGAGGGCCTGCAAACCTTCCAGGCCACCGTCGCCGGCGCCGTCACCAACATCGGGGATGACGATCTTGCCCTTCCACTTCGGGTTCGTCGCGAAGTCCTGCATGGAGTTGAGCTGTGCCAGGTCGGCCGCCGGGATCTTGTCGGTGTTGTAGTAGGTGCGCGTCAGGTTCGGGTCGATGCGGACCAGATAGTCGGTCACGTACTTCTGCTGGGTGTCGGCCGCCAGGAACGGGATCTGCGGCGTGTACCAGTCGGAGCGGTCCTGGAAGTCCGGAACCACGATGTCCTGGATGATCGGGACGTACGCGTTGGCCTTGAGGAAGTTCGTATGACCGGTGTCGCCCAGGATCGCCACGTCCACGCTGTGGATGCCCTGCGACCGCTCGGCGAGGATGCGGCTGTTGAGTTCCGACGTGTTGCCCGAGGTCTGCGTGACCTTGATGCCGAATTCCTTCGAGAACGCGTCAAAAATCTTGGAGTCCGCCGCGTGGATGTTGTCGGAGGTAGCCATGGCGAGCTGACCCTCCTTCTGCGCGGCCGCGATCAAGTCGGCGGGCAGGCCGCTCGACGCCGCGGCGTTGGCGGATCCTCCGGACGAGGAACCGCCGTTGCTGCTACATCCGGCCGCCAGCAGGGCAATACACACCACTGCGGCCAGTGACCTGACAGAGGTCTTCATCTCGCTTCTCCTCGCATGAACGCGGGTGTCGGTGCGAACGAGTGTTGGGTGAGCGCCGCGGTCGCCGCCGAGTGCGTGCGCCGGGAGCCAGAGCCAGCGCGGATACTAGTTGTATGCTACGAGTGAACCGGAACCTAGCCCACGGTCGGAAGGCGCGTCAAGCATCGTGTGCCAGACGGCGTCAATTTGTGATCGCTCCCGGTCGCGCATCAGGCGTGAAAAGCGCGTGGAAATGCCAATTTGACGATCGACGATCTCTCCGAGATGTCGCCGCAGCAGTAGTATGCGCTCGTAATGCTCGTAGTATGCAGCGTGCTCGTCCCGACCGATCGCGCTGCCCCGAGCGGACAAAGGAGTCCGGATGGCACGCGTGTGGGATGCGTTCCTGACCGAATCCGACCGCGCCTACGACGCGCAGAACCCGACGTTCTCCGACAAACGACAGCTTGGTCGCCGGCCTGCGCTGCTGCTGATCGACCTCTACCGGCTCGCGTTCGGCGACCGTCCGGAGCCGCTGCTCGAGGCCGTCCGGCACAACCGGTCCCATCTCGGCATGGCGGGCTGGGACGCGCTGCCGCACCTGCGCCGACTGCTCGTCGCGGCCCGTGCCGCCAGCGTGTTCGTCGTGCACGTCACCCGGGAGGTGGAGATCTCGGAGTGGCCGGAGGTCGGCCACGCCGACCGTACGCCGACCGCGGCGGAGCGCACCGAGCGCGAATTCCAGTACGGCATCTTCGACCAGCTCGCCCCGCTTCCGGGCGAACCGGTCATGCGTAAGCGATCCGCCAGCGTGTTCGGCAGCACTGCGATTGCCTCGGTGCTGAACCAGCTGCGCATCGACACGGTGATCATCGCGGGCGAGTCGACCAGCGGATGCGTCCGGGCCGCCGTCGTCGACGCGCGCGACCTGCGCTACCCGGTCGTGGTACCCGAGGAGTGCGTATTCGACCGCACCGAAGCGTCGCACGCGATCAACCTCTACGACATGCATCGCAAGTACGCACACGTCATGCCGCTGTCCGAAACGCTGGACTATTTGGCCGGGCTCGGCGAAGCCGGATAGGCGTTGGCGAGCGCACGTGCGCCAGCACGTACGAGATCGACTGTCGACACAATCGTATGCGCTTAGTATACTATCGTCGCTCGGCAGGCGCACCGACGATCGGTGCTGACGGACCGCCTCCGCGCATCGTCAGCTCGACGCGCGGCCATCCGGTTGGCGCGTCTGTCAGACAACTCGGGAGGCCGGGCGTTGAAGGGCTTTGAAGCGATCGCCGAGCTGATCCGCAATAGTGGTTCACCGACCGTGTTCGCCGTGCTGGCCTCTACCAACGCGCCCTATCTCGCCTACGGCACCGCCACCGGCGCCTTCCCGCTCGTCAAGACGAGACACGAGGAGACCGCGACCACGGCCGCGGCCGCGTTCAGTCGCGCCACCGGTCTCGTCGGCATCAGCAGCGTGCAACGCGGACCGGGCCTCGCGAATGCCGTCAACGCCCTGATGGTCGCGTCCAGCGTGCACGCGCCGGTCGTGGTGCTCGTCGCCGAGTCGCCGGCGACCAAGGACACCACCGCGAAGAACGTGCACCAGAAGGCGCTCGTGGAGTCGATCGGCATCGGCTTCCATCACGCCGTGGACGGCGGCGACATCGAGTCCCGGTTCTACGACGCGATCCGTGCGGCGAGGTGGAACGGGCGGCCGCAGGTGCTGAGCATCGGTGACGGCGTGATGCGCGACGACGTAACGCTGACACAAGACTTCGACACGTCCGCCACGACGCAGACCCCGGTCGACAGCGAGGCGGTGCGCGCCGCGATCGATGCGTTCGAGCAAGCGCGTCGTCCGCTGATCGTCGCCGGCCGCGGCGCGATCAACGCCGGCGTCCGGTCGGCGCTCGAAGAATTCGCCGACCTGACCGGCGCTCGGCTGGCGAACTCGTTGCAGGGCACCGGCATCTTCGCGGGCCACCCGAGCAACCTCGGCCTGTGCGGCACCTGGGCGCCACGCCTCGTGCAGGAATTTCTCGCGAAGTCCGATGTCGTGCTCGGCGTTGGCGCATCGCTAAACCGGCACACCACAGCCGGTGGCACGGTGTTCGGCGGTGCGAAGGTCATCCACTGTGAGATCGACCTCGATCAGCCGATGATGGCGTCCAGTCCGGATCTCGCGCTGCTCGGCGACGCGCGCAACACGGTGCCGGCACTGATCCACGAGTGGCGACGTCGCGGTCTTGCCGCACGATCCGTTGAGGGCGGATTGCCGACTGTCGACGAGATCCGCGCGACGGTCATGAAGGTCGACATCGGGCACGATCCGGCACGCGGACTCGACGTGCGCGACGTGCTGACCGAATTCGACCGGAAGCTCCCGGACGACCGCGTCGTCGTGACGGATTCCGGCCGTCACATTGTCGCGGTGCCCACCCTCGTCGGTGCGCGCGACGCACACAGCTGGCTGCTGTCACGTGGGTACGGCTCGGTCGGGCTCGGGCTCGGTGCCGCGATCGGTGCGGCCGCCGCACATCCCGGCCGACGCATCGCGCTGTTCTGTGGCGACGGCGGCTTCACGATGGCCTCGCAGGAGCTGGACACCATCCGGGAATACGGGTTCGACGTCACCGTCGTGGTCCTCAACGACCTCATGTACGGCGCGGAGGTCCGCTATCTTGCGAAGTTCGGCCTGCCTCCGGACGTGCTTCGGATGGGTTTCCCGGACGTAGAGCCGCTCGCGCGGGCGTACGGCGGACGTGGCGTCGTCATCCGTACCAAGCAGGAACTGCTCGACCTCGAGTTGCCCGGGCCGGGGTTGTTCATCGTCGACGCGCGCATCGATCCCGAAGCCGACGCCCATGACGCGATCGGCTAGGTGAACACGTGAAGGTCGTTCGCGGCATCGAGGTGTTCGAGACGATCGACGAGATCGTGACGCCGGGCCATTCAGCGATCCTCGTCATCGATGTGCAGAACGACGAGGCGTCTCCGCACGGTGCCATGGCCAAGCACGGCAACGACATCACGTACCTGACGCGGATCGTCGCGCCGTTGCGCAAGCTGCTCGACGAGGCGCGCGCCCGCGGCGTACCAATCATTTACACGGTGTCCACGAAGTCCGCTGATGCGCGCTACGAAACCGGACCGACGCTTCGGTTCGTGGCGCGCAAACGAAACGTCGGCGTGTGGGACTTCAAGCTCGAAGGCACGTGGGGCAACGAGATCGCCGAGGACCTCGCGCCGCGCCCTGACGAGCGGCGCGTCGTCAAGTTTCACTCCAGCGCATTCGTTGGTACGCCGATGGATCTGCTGCTTCGCGGCGCCGGGACGAAGACCGGCATCGTGGTGGGTACGGCGACCGAGGGGTGCGTCGAGTCGACCGTTCGCAGCCTGCAAGACCACGGGTATTACCCGGTCGTGGTCAGCGATTGCGTGACAAGCAAGCACGAGGCATTACACGAGGCCGCGCTTTTCGTGATGCGTGGCCGATGGGATGTCGTGACATCCGACGAACTGATCGACGCGTGGGCACGCGCGTAACGAGCATTCATCCGCGCCCCGGACCGGTAGCCGCGGCGCGAGAGCGGAGGGGCTGGGCATGAAATTCCACGACGCGATGGCGAAGGCGTTCGCCGCCGAGCACACCACGGACGTGTTCGGCATGACCGGCGACTCGAATATCTATTGGCTGTCCGCGCTCGAGGAGTTGGGTGCGCGGTTCTACCAGGTGCGGCACGAGGGCGCCGGGCTCGCGATGGCGGACGGCTGGGCGCGGATGACCGGCCGGCCCGGCGTGTGTACGACGACCGGCGGCCCCGGCGCGGCGCAGCTGTCCACCACGATGATCGTGGCGAGCCGGGCGAGAACTCCCCTCGTCGCGTTCTGTGGTGACACGCCGACCGGCGACGAGGAGAACGCGCAGGCACTGGACATGAAGAAGTACGCGGAGGGCATCGAGGCGGGATACGTACGCATGCACTCCGCCGCCGAGGCGTACGCGGCTACCCAGAAGGCGTTCTATCTCGCGCGCACCGAATCCCGGCCGGTGATGCTCGGCGTGCCCTCCGAACTCAACCAGCAGCAGGTCGATGACGACGACGTGTACGTGCCGTCGCACGCGGTGCTCGCCAACCAGCGTCCCGTCCAACCGCATCCGGCCGCGATCGCCGAAGCGGTCGACATCATGGGTCGCAGTTCCAAGCCGGTCATCATCGTCGGGCGCGGCGCCATCTTCGCCGGCGCCGGAGACGAAATACGCGATCTGGCCGATCGCACCGGCGCCATCATCGCGACCACGCTGATGGGCAAGAACTGGCTGGGCGACTACCCCTATCACGTCGGTATCTCGGGTCTGTTCGCGACGCGTACCGCGATGGAGCTGTTCGCCGAGTCGGACTGCGTGGTGGCCGTCGGCGCATCGCTCAACCAGTACACGACCGAACACGGATACCTTTACCCGGACGCGAAGTTCGTCCACGTCGACCCGCGCCGGCACGCGATGATGAGCGGTCACCGCACCGCGGACTGTTATGTCCAGGCCGACGCGAAGCTTGGCCTCGCCGCGCTGAACGCGGCGCTCGCCGAGCAATCGGTCAAGTCCGACGGCTACCACACGACCAAGACCCGCGAGATGATCGCCACCGCGTGGGACGACCGCCGCGAATATGAGATCCCGCCCGGCACGATCGACCCGCGCGCCGCGGTGCGGACGCTGGACGACGCCATTCCCCCGAATATCGGCATGGTGCTCGGCGGCGGGCACCAGAACCATTTCGGCATCATGCTCGCGAACCGGCAGCGCACGTGGCTGCTGCCCAACCTGCACTTCGCGTGCCTCGGCGAGGGCCTGACCACCGCGATGGGCGCGTCGATCGCGAAGGGCACACCGTCCTTCCTCATGGAAGGCGATGGCGGCTTCATGATGCATCTCGCCGAGTTCGAGACGGCCGTGCGCTACCGCGTCCCGGTGATGGTGAACGTCTTCAACGACGAGGGGTTCGGCGCCGAGTTGCACCACTACCGCGGCAAGGCCGGCGTCAACCTCGACATGATCGCGATCCGGTCGCCGGACCTCGGCGCCGTCGGGCGTGCACTTGGTGGCCGAGGAACGCTGGTACGCACGCCTGACGAGTTGCGCGCGGCGGCGCAGGAATTCGCCCGCGACCCGGCGCCGACGCTGGTCGACGTCCGCGTCGCCAACACCGTGACGAGCATCCCAAATCGGCGCCGGTATCTCGGCGAAGAGGACCAGTAGGCGGATGGACCGCATCACGCGGCAGATCGTCGACTACACCGCGTCGTTCAGGCTCGCCAACCTCACCGAGCCGGTCGTCACGTCGGCGGTCAACCACGTCGTGGACACCGTCGCGGTGGCGATCGTCGGCCACGACTCGGAACAGGCCGCCATCGGTGCACGCATCGCGCGAACGGCGCGCAGCGACACGCCGGCAACGGTCATCGGCTTCGACGCGGCCACCACACCGGACCTCGCCGCGTTCGTGAACACCATCATGGTGCGCACGTACGACTGGAACGACGGGATGCAGGCGAAGGGCGGGGGGCATCCGAGCGACATGCTGCCCGGCATCCTCGCGATCGGCGAAGTGCACCACAGTCGCGGGTCCGATGTGCTCGCGGCCACCACGCTCGCGTACGAACTGCTCGGTGGCATGGGCGCTCAAGTGCCGATCGGCGACCTCGGTCTCGACCAGGGAACGCTGATGGCGCCGGCGACCGCGCTCGCGTGCGGATGGCTGATGGGACTGGAATCGGAGCGGCTGGCGCACGCGGCGTCGCTCGCGCTCGTCCCAAACGTGCCGCTCGGCGTGAGCCGGTGGGGTGCGCTCTCGATGATGAAGGGTTGCGCGACCGCGTTCGCCGTTCGCAACGGTGTCTTCGCGGCGATCCTTGCGCGCGAAGGGATGACCGGGCCGGCCGAGCCGTTCGAGGGCATCTTCGGCCTGCAGCACCAGACCGGCGGGTTCGACATCCGGTTGCCTGTGCTGCCCGGCGGTCCGAGCGTGATGGAGATGTCGCACCAGAAGCCCGTACCCGCCGAGACGCAAGTGCTCGCGCTGCTCGAACTTGTCCCGGCCATCCGCGAGTTCGCCGGCGTCGACGACATCGAAGCGATCACCGTCGACCTGCCCGACCACGCGTTCGAGCACATCGCCGACCCGCCGAAATACGACCCACGCACCCGCGAGACGGCCGACCATAGCTTGCCCTACATGCTCGCGGTCGCCCTCGTGGACGGCGAAATCACGCTCGACTCGTACCATCCGCAGCGCTATCTCGACCCAGCCCTGCGGCCGTTGATGCACAAGATCCGGTGCCGGCCGGACGACGAGTTGTCCCGCCTGCGCCGCGACCTGATGCACGGCGTAACGCGACCCGCACCGGCGCGAATCGTTGTGCGTACCACCGACGCACGCGAGTACCGCCAACAAGTCATGTACTACAAGGGCCACCACCGTAACCCGATGACCCGGAACGATATCGACGGCAAGTTCATGACGATATGCGACCGATTCATGACCGCTGACGACGGCGCTCGCCTGCGCGAGGCATGGTGGGGCATCCGTGACTCCGCGGACATCGCGGATCTGATGTCCTTGCTGGCGACCATTTCCAAGGACCGGAAGGAAGGCCATGGCGAGTGACGGGGCGAGCACACCGCAGTCCGGCGACTTGTCAGGTCGCACCGCGCTCGTGACGGGTGCCAGTCGCGGCATCGGCGCCGCCACCGTCCGCGCGCTTCGCGCCCGCGGTGCCGCGGTGGTGGCGATTTCTCGCGATCCGTTCGCAGCGCAGCCCGATCCGGATCCGTACGTCCACCGAGTCAGCGCGGACGTCGGCGACTGGACATCCATTCGTGCGGCGGTGACCGCCATCCTCGTCGACCACCCGACGATCGACGTACTCGTCAACAACGCGGGCATGCCGGGCATGCGTGCACCCGTATGGGATCTGGACATCGAACGATTCCGAACGGCCGCGATGGTCAACACGTTCGGACCGTTCTATCTCATGAAGCTGATCCTGCCGGGCATGATCTCGCGTCGCGGCGGCACCGTGGTGAACGTGGTGTCCGGCGCCGCGCAGCGGCCGCAGCCGACGAGGTCGATGTACGGCAGCCAGAAGGCGGCGTGCGAGCACATGACAATCGCGGCCGCCGCCGAGGTCGCCGACTTTGGCATCCGCGTGCACGCGTTCCACCCGGGACAGGTCGACACGGCGCTGTTCGCGTCGTCACGTTCCGCCGCGGAGGTCGACGAGGCTCGCGCGCAATACGCCGCCGGCGACGAGAACGGTCTCCAGGATCCGGCCGAGCCGGCCGCGGCACTGGCATGGCTCGCGTCGCCCGCTGGTGCGGCATGGACGGACGTCGTGCTGCCGTGGCGGGACGTCAGCGTGCGCGCTGCGCTTCGTGCGCGCCCCGACTTCGTGGCGCCCAATTACATGCACACGTGATAGGGCGATCGCGGTTCGGCGCCGGCGCCCGCAGAGGTTAGGGCGTGTTTCGTCCGCCGTCACAGGCGTCTTGACGTCTCGTTACGGTAGCAAATATTGTGTGCAATACACATGCAATCTGGTTCCGCGCACCAGCAGGAGAGCGGAGGCCTGGTGCACCGACTTGCGGCCGTGTCCGATCTCGAGCAGCTGCAGCCCGTCGTGGTGACGGTCGACGAACGCTCGATCGCCGTCGTTCGCATCCGGGATGAGGTGTACGCGTTCTCGGCACTGTGCAGCCATCGCGCCGCACCGTTGGTGAACGGCGCGGTGACGTGGAAGCGCACCATCCTGTGCCCGTGGCATCTCGGCACGTTCAATCTGCGCACCGGTGCGGCGGTCGCCGGCCCGCCAAGCGCGCCGATTCCCACCTATCCGATCGCGATCGTCGACGGCGACGTGTATCTCGACGCGGAACCGGCGAGCCTGCCGATGATCCAGCACCACTTCCCCACCACCGACCGACCCGCGCGACCGTAGCGACACGAAGGAGACGCGCCATGCGACGAGAGCTCACCGTACGGATGGAGGACGTGACGCCCCGGCCGGGTCGGGAGGGAATGAACTACGTCCTCATCGGCGACCACGGCGAGGGGCACTGGGTCAACGTGGTTCAGTTCCCGGCCGGGTACGAGTCCGAGGCGCACTACCACGACCATGATCAGTTCCAGGTCGTCATCAAGGGAACGGTCAACATGGCCGGCGAGGTACTCACACCGGGCAGCGTGCACTACACGGACGCGAACACTCCGTACGGACCGTTCAAGGTCGGGCCGGACGGACTGACCATGATGATCATCCGACCCGGTGCGCCGAACAAGGGCCAACGGATCCCGGTCCGGACCGTCATCGACAAGGTCAAGGAAGCCCAGCAACGCAATAACTAGCCGATTACTAGCCAAAGCGCCTGGACCTCCGGTCGGCGCACGATTACTAGCCAAAGCGCCTGGACCTCCGGTCGGCGCACGATTACTAGCCAAAGCGCCTGGACCTCCGGTCGGCGCACCGTCCCCGGAAGTGATACGGACAGTGCTGCACCTGGAAGTGATACCGACGGTAGGAGTGTGGTGGTGGATCGGACGACGGCGGGAATTGTCGACTATGCGCTCGACTTCTCGGAAGCGAGCCTCACGGAAGCGGCTCGCTCGTCGACGGTGAACCATCTCGTCGATGCCGTTGGTGTCGCGATCGCCGGCACGACGGCCGAGTCGGCACGCATCGCGGCGCGGCTCGCGACGACGACTCGCGCCGAACCGGGTGCCACCGTGATCGGACACGGCACGTGCTACGCACCGGACATGGCCGCGTTCGCCAACGCCGTGGCGATCCGGACGTACGACTGGAACGACGGGATGCAGGCCAAGGGGGGCGGGCACCCGAGCGACATGCTGCCCGCGTTGTTCGCGGTCGGCGAGATCGCGCACTGCACCGGCACGCAGTTCGTGGTCGCGACGGCGCTCGCGTACGAGTTGCTTGGCGGCCTCGGCTGTGCCGTCGACCGGAAGCACTTCGACCAGGGGCTGTTCATGGGCGTCGCGGCCGGTCTCGCGTGCGGCCGGTTGCTCGGCCTCGACCGGGATCGACTGGGACACATCGCGTCGCTTGGTCTCACCACCGCGATCCCGTTGGCCGTACACCGATGGGGCGAGCTGTCCATGACTAAGGGCGCGTCCACCGCGTTCGCGGTCCGCAACGCGGTGTTCTGCGCACTGCTTGCGCGGGACGGTTTTACCTCCGCACCCGAGCCGATCGAGGGCTTCTACGGCTTGTGGACACTGCTCGGCGAGTTCCAGCCGAGGCTGCCGGTCGTGTCCGGTGGGCCGAGCGTGATGGAGATGTCGCACCAGAAGCCGGTGCCGGCGGAGAGCCAGGTGCTCGGTCTGCTCGATCGAGTACCGGAGATCCGGGCCTGGGCATCGGTGGACGACATCGAGTCGATCGACATCACCATGGCCGACATCACCGCCCGGCACGTCGCGGATCCGCCGAAATACGACCCACGCACGCGCGAGACCGCGGACCACAGCCTGCCCTACATGTTGGCGGTCGCCCTCGTCGACGGGGAACTCACCCTTGACTCGTACCGTCCGGAGCGGTTCCTCGATCCCGCGCTGCGTCCGGTGATGGCAAAGATTCGGGTGAGCTCGACGCCGGAGTTCGACGCTATCCGTGACGCGGTGGATGGCGTGACGCGCGCGCATCCGGTCCGCGCCGTGTTCCGTGTCAAATCCGGCGACACGCGCACCATCGATGTCCGCTACCACAAAGGCCACCTGAGCGATCCCATGACGCAAGCGGATATCGACGCGAAGTTCGACCAGACCTGTCGCGGCGTGGTGGACGGCGAACGCAAGGAACGCATCCGCAAGGCCTGGTGGAACATCGAGGCCGCACCCGACGTCAGCGAGCCGATCGCGTTGCTAGCACACCTATCCCGAGGACATGACCGGTGAGCATTCGCGGCAAGGCGTTCATTGTCGGCGCGTACGAGCACCCGGGCCGCAAGTTGCCCGACACCTCCGTTGCGCAGCTGCACGCCGAGGTCGCGCTCGGCGCTGTCGCGGATGCCGGTCTCTCACTCGCCGACGTCGACGGCCTGTTCACCGGGCGGGACGCGCCGGGAGTCGGCGGACTGTCCATCGCCGATTACTTGGGCCTGCGGCTCACCTACATGGACTCGACCGAATGCGGCGGCGCTTCGCCGCTCTACCACGTCGGGCACGCCGCCGCCGCGATCGCGATGGGCAAGTGCACGGTCGCCCTTATCACGTTGGCCGGCAAGGCATCCGGTGGCGGTGGCGGTGGGGTCGCGCCGCCCGAAGATCCGTTCGAGCTGATCTTCGGAGCGCGTCCGCCGCTCGCGAGCTACGCGTTGGCCGCCACCCGGCACATGTACGAATTCGGCACAACCAGCCAGCAGCTTGCCGAGGTGAAGGTGGCCGCGTCGTATCACGCGCAGTTCAACCCGAACGCCTACCTCCGCAAGCCGATGACGGTCGACGACGTGGTGAACTCGCCGCTCGTGGCGGATCCGTTGCACCGCGGCGATTGCTGCGTCGTCACGGACGGTGGCGGCGCGATCGTGGTGGTGAGTCCGGAGGTCGCGCGGGGGCTACCGCGCCGATCGGTGAAGGTGCTCGGCCACGGTGAGGCGCCGAAGACGAGCGATGGTGGCAAGGTGGACGTGACCTACACCGGCGCGGCGTTCGCCGGACCCATGGCGCTCGCCGAGGCGGGCGTCACGACCGCGGACATCGACTACGCCTCGATCTACGACTCCTTCACGATCGCCGTCGTCGAACAGCTCGAGGGCCTCGGGTTCTGCGAGCGCGGCGATGGCGGCCGATTCGTGTCGGATGGTGGCCTGATCGCCCCGAATGGCCGGCTGCCGTTCAACACCGACGGCGGCGGACTGTGCAACAACCATCCGAGCAATCGCGGCGGCATGACGAAGATCATCGAGGCGGTACGCCAGCTGCGCGGCGAGACCGCTCCGGAGGTGCAGGTCTCGGACTGCGATCTCGCACTGGTCAGCGGCGTCGGCGGCGACCTTGCGGCGCGGATGCGCAGCGCGGTGCTCGTGCTGGGTCAGGAGGATTCGTGAGCGGTCATCGCGCTGAGATCGTCGAGGCGCCCGAGCTTCCAGCGCCCGCCCCCGACGTCTCTCCGGAACTGGCCGAATTCTGGGCCGCCACGTCCGAGGGCCGCCTGTTGCTGCGCCGATGTACGGCGTGCGGTGAGCCGATCTGGTACCCGCGACCCGTGTGCCCGTTCTGCCACTCCACCGAGACGGTGTGGGAGGAGGCAAGTGGAGTGGGACACGTATATACCTACTCAGTCGTACGCCGCGGTATGGGCGTATACGCCAGTGCGCCGTACGTCCTCGCGTATGTCGAACTGGACGAAGGACCGCGCGTCATGACGAACATCGTCGACTGCGACGTCGAGGAGGTACGGATCGGCCAGCCCGTCGAGGTGGTGTTCCACCGCACCTCGGAGGGCACCGCGCTGCCGCG
>Ga0126377_10000524_pt1 | contig 23378 bp, 17 predicted proteins | sample PanSoiMetPlot_22_FD_92647 | JGI IMG/M metagenome (GOLD analysis project Ga0126377, IMG submission 92647) | Tropical forest soil microbial communities from Panama - MetaG Plot_22 | ecosystem: Environmental > Terrestrial > Soil > Tropical forest > Bulk soil | place: Panama | collected 2016-02-17 | reverse complement strand
GATCGATCGATCGATCGATCGCCCGGCGCCGCCGGCGGGCGGGTCGCCGGGCGGGGGCCGCGGGGCTCAGTTGTCGGCGACGGGGCCGTCGGCGCGGTCGCTGTCGATGTTGAAGGTCACCCCGCCCCAGGTCTCGTTGTGCGGGCCCTGGAACTGGTGGATGCGTTGGTGGTTGGCCCACAGGCTGTTGGGCAGGCCGGTCAGGTTGAAGACGCTCTGGTTGCCGTTCCAGTTGGCGATCCAGACCGCCTGCGGCGGATGGGCGATGGGCGCCCAGTCGTTGGCCGCGTTGATGCCCGCGCCGTACACGCCGGCCTGGTAGCCGCGCTGGGCCAGGCGCTCGACCCAGGCGTTGACGAACGCCCTCGCCGCGGGATGGCTGGTCGGATCGTAGCGCTCCATGTCGAAGTAGATGATCGACGGGGCGGCGATGCCGAGCGACGCCGCGGTGTCGGCGGCGGCGTTGGCCTCGTTGATGCCCTGCTGGCGCGCCGTCGTGGTGCTGGTGCTCATCTTGGCGCAGCTGGTGCACGAGCTGCCCGGCGCCTGCAGGCCCACCCAGGTGGGGATGAGGCGCCAGCCCTGGTTGAAGATCGAGTTGACCCACGACGACGTGAGGCCGGGCTGGCCGCAGCCGCGATTGGTGCCGCCGATGTACACGTTGACGTCGATCCAGGGGGTGTTGGTCCACCAGCCCTGCATCTGGCTAACGGTGCCGATCGAACACTTGTCGAAGCCCTTGCCGGTGCTGAGCCGGATGGAGTCGATCTGCACGCCGCCGGTCGGCGACGAGAAGACCGGCGTGATGTCGTCGAGCGTGCGGCCGCCGTCGCGCGTCGCCACCAGCCTGGTCACCTGCCGGCACTGCGACTTGGCCGCCAGGCAGGTGCCGCTCGACAGGCGCAGCCAGCCGTGCGACGCGGTCTGGAACTCCATCGCGGCGATGCCTTCCTGCGGCGAGATCGCGCCCGCGCCGGACAGGGCCGCCGTCCGCTGCGCGCCGCGCGCGATCACGTCCAGCCCGGCGGACGGGCCGGCCACGACCACGGTGTCGGCGTCGACGGTCGACGTCACGGCGCCGCCCTGCACGTCGGCGCGGCCGACCAGGGTGACGGCGCTCTTGCTGCGCCAGGTCGCGCCCGCGTCGCCGGTCTCGTAGGTGGCGACCACGGCGTCCCTTGCACCGGCGAAGAAGACGGTCAGGGCGCCGACGCGGTCACTCTGGAAGCGCGGCAGCTGATAGATCGGCGCGCTCGCCCGCTCCGCAGTCGCCGGGGGCACCACGGTCTGGCGCCGCCAGCTCGCGCCGCCGTCGCCCGTGACCCACAGCTGGTCGCCGGCCGGACCGCCCGCCAGCCACCCCGTGCGCGGCGAGACGAAGCGGACCGCGCCCGCGACCGGCGGCGGCGGCAGCTGCTTCCAGGTCATGCCGCCGTCGGCGGTGGCGAGCAGGACGCCGCGGCTGAAGTTCGCGCTCGACGGGAGCTGCAGCGCGAGCCAGCCGTGCTGCGCGTCGGCGAACTGGATCGAGATCGCGGCCGCGCCCTCGCCGGCCACCGCCAGCGCTCGGCTCGTCCAGCTGGCGCCGCCGTCGGCGGTGATCCAGACGGCGAGGTCGGTGCCGGAGTCGGAGACGCTGGCCGCCCAGCCGCGCCGCTCGTCGAGGAAGAAGACGCCGGCCAGCGCGCGCGCGCCGAGCGCGGCCGGCGTGATGTCGGTCCAGCTCCGGCCGCCGTCGCCGGTCCACACGAGGTGCCTGACGCCGGCCGCCCACCCGGCGTCGCCGGCGACGATCCCCATCGACTCCACCTGCAAGGGCGCCCCGCCGCCTGCGCCGCTCTGCGCGTGCGCGACCGGCAGACCGGCCGGCACGCCGGCCATGTCGGCCGCGGCGATCACGAAGCCCGCCGCGATCGAAAACAGCCATTTCCCTGCCGAACCCTTGACGTCGAATCGCTCGTTCATCAGGTGTCCTCCAGTCGAGAGCTGCAGCCACGGTGCCCGGCCCATCCTCGCGTCGTCGCCGGACGGCGACTCCGCCGCCGGCTCGACATCGCCTGCGGCGGATGTGCCGGCGCCTCTCGCCCTTCGCGCCCGATCTGGGAGACCCGGGCGCCGACGAGAGAACGACAGTAGCAGAAGAATGCGAAGACGATCGGCGCCCGTCTCGCCTGCGCGCGCCTCTCCGTCTCGGATTGGCCATCTGCGGGAGTCGCCGGGACACTCTGAGCAAGGGAGTTGCAGACGCGCACACAGACGCTGCCGCGCCTCCCACATCGCTCCCGGCCGGACGGACGGGATCAGTCGAAGTCGTCAGCCTCCGCGCGAACGTGACAGGACCCGGTCACTCCGTCGTCGGAGGTGAGGATGGCGCCGGCCGCCGCGAGATCACCTTGCGCCGGGCGATGCGCCATCCGAGCGGCGTCATCGTCACGATGTCGTCGTAGACGACGGTTCCGGCGCGGCCGTCGGGCATGACCGCCAGGCCCTTGGAGCGCACCGCGGCGCCGCCTTCAGGGCGCTCGCTGACGACGATGTTGGTCACGTGGTGGCCGAGCGGGTGCTCGACGGCGCTTCGCTCCCAGAGCCGGCGCAGGGCGGCGAGCCCCTGCACGACGCCCATCCCGAAGTCCTCGAGGTCGTACTGCGCGTCGTCGGTGAGCAGTCGATCGAGCTGGCCGGGACCGCCCTCGTCGGCGATGTGACCGTGCAGCGAGATGAGCTCGTGGATGGCCAGGCGGTCGGCGGCGGAGAGTGTCATCGTGGTCCTTTCGGTGGTGCTGGTCGCGGGGCACAGTGGAGCATCGCCATGACCACGACCAGGCTCGAGCGGGGCGCTCGCCCCGCTTCCAGTATACGGGGCGATCGCCCCGTTTCAAGTCGGTCGACGCCGGGGGCCGGCGCGCCTCGCCCGGAGCGGGCCGGCCGCGGCCTCCGCGCCGACGCGGCGGCCAACCGCGCCCGCGTGCTGCTGGCCGCCGAGGCGGCGTTCGGCGAGCGCGGGCTGGCGGTGTCGCTCGACGAGATCGCGCGCCGGGCCGGCGTCGGGCCCGGCACCGTGCATCGCCACTTCCCCACCAAGGCCGCGCTGATCGACGCCACCCTGGCGAGCGGCGTGGACTCCCTGGCCAGCGAGGCGGCGGGTCTGCGGCGGGTGCCCGACCCGACGGAGGCGTTCTGCGCGTTCCTCGTGACCATGGTCGAGCGCGGGGCGGCCAGTCACGCCCTCGCGAGTCGACTGGCGGGTGGCGCCGGCGACATCGACGCCGCCGTCGCGGAGCCGCTTCGCGCCCTGCGCTCCGCCATGGCCGCGCTCCTGCGCCGGGCCCAGCGCGCCGGCGGCATCCGGCGCGACCTGACGCCACGCGACCTGGATGCGATCGTCGCCGGTGCGCACGCCATCCTGGTCCACCCGCGAGGAAGCCGGCGGCTCGTCGAGCTCGTGTGCGACGCGATGCGGCCGACAGGCGCGCCGCCCCGGCGGGGCGCTCGCGGCCGACCCCGCCGATCCTGACGACCGGCCGAGCTGAGCGACGCGCGCGGGCCGTCAGCGCCGGGACATCAGGCGATCGTGCGCTCGACCAGCTCGGCGATGGGGTTGAAGCCGGCCGAGGTCCAGCGCAGGTCCTGCCAGGCGACGACGAAGCGCCTGCCCCCGCTGGTCAGGATGGCGCCCTCGGAGTAGACGTCGGCGCCGGTCTTGAGGAACCAGTGGCCGATCTTCTGGTGCGTCACGGTGAACGAACGGGCCCCCGTGTCGACGGTGAGCCAGCTCGCGCGCGCCTTGCCCAGAAAGTCGAGCATCTCGTCGCTCGCCGCCGCGTCGACCAGCGCGCGCTGCGCGATCAGCGTGAACATCTTGGCCACCATGCGCGGCGAGCCGGCCTGGGCGACGGGACCGTCGTTGTGCGAGTTGAAGAGCGGCAGCCGCGTGCCGACGAAATCGCCTGTCAGCCAGAGCCCGCTCCTCGCGATGGGGTCGAAGAAGCCCGCATCGGCCAGCGCGCCGTTCAGGTACTGGAAGCCCAGCGGCGTGATCATCTGCTCGGCGTTCGCATCGCTGCTGGCCTGGATGGCCGACTGGATCGAGCGCCAGTAGTCGGCGGTGAAATCGAGGTCGGTCCCCGGCGTCACCGACGCGAGGTCGAAGATGCGGCGGTAGATCGGCGTCCGGTTCTGTCCGGGCGTGATCGTGGCGACCTTGCCGTAGATCTGCGGGTCGAGCTCCGCGTCGAGCAGCTCCTTGAGCTCGTTCCCGTCCCTCCAGCCCGGGAGCTGCGCGACGTCCCGCGCCGCCCGGCGCAGCTCGTACGCGGCGTACATGGCGTAGACCTTGGCGACGCTGGCGATGTAGTCGGTCTGATCGCCCAGGTTCATGGCGATCTCGTTCGGGGTGGCCTGCGGATCGTCGCTGAGCGCGACGATCGCGATCGGAATCGGCTGGGTATAGACCGGGTGGATCGCCGGCAGGGCCTGGAGCGCGGCGTCGAGCTTGATCTGCATGGACCCGCCGCCCACGAACGGGTCGGGGATGGAGAAGGGGAAGGCGCTCACGCCGGCCGCGCCGCTGAGGCCGACGGCCGAGGCAGCCGCGGCCGACCCGCCCAGATAGCGGCGGACTCCCGACGCGATCGAGCGGCTGGTCTCGTCGAGCCAGCGCGGGTCGCGCGCGGAACGCTCGCCGGCCGGATCGGAGAGGTAGTCGACCTCGAGCAGGCACGCCGCCGCGTCGGCCGGGAGCCGCTCGGGCGTCAGCACGGCCAGCTCGGCCACCTCGACCCGGGGCGCCAGGGCCTGCGCCAGCGCGCGCGAGCCAGCCCCGGCGCGCTCGTGCACGAACGCCTGCGCTCCGCGGGCGCCGGCCGGCCCGGCGTTGAGGTGGATCGACACGAACGCCGCCGCGCCCAGCCGTCGGGCGGCCTCCGCCCGTTCGGCCAGGGACAGGTTCTCGTCGCCCTGCCGGGTCAGGAGCGCGGCGCCGCCGAGGTGCTCGGCGACGCGACGCGCCAGCTCCAGGGCGACGTCCTTCTCGAGCGTCCCGCCCGGCCCGCGCACGCCCGCCCAGGTGGATCGCCCGACGTCGCGCGTCCCGCCGTGCCCGGGATCGATCACCACCAGATCCATGTCCGCGACGGCTCGCACGGCGCGTGCCAGGCCGCCGCGGGCGCGGTTCGCGCACATCCGCGCACGCGCGCCGGGATCGATCGATCACACCCTGCCCGATCGGGCATCATCGCGGCGCGACGATCAGGTCCACGGCCGCGCGCGCACGCCTCGCGCCTCGGCCGACCAGCAGATCGCGGACATCGAGACTCCGACGGCGTTCGAGGACCGAGCGGCCGCGGGAGCAATGGCCTCGACGGTCGGTCCAGACAGCGGGGCCGGGGCCCGGACGATCGGACGATACCCACGTTCGCGCGAATCGGTTTACCTTCCGGCCATGAGCGCACTCGAATTCGTCGATCTGTCGACCGCACGCGCGGCGCCCGGGGTCAGGATCGTCGTCTCCGGTCTGGTCCCGAGCCCGTGGTCCGAGGCAACGAAGGGCCTGTTCCGCCTCGCCAGCGTTCCCGTGCGCGCGGTGCGCCGGATGCGAGATACAGCGGAGGTCACCGCCTGGACCGGCGTCGATAACGTCCCGGTCGTGTTTCACGACGCCGAGCCGGCGCGCACCAGCTGGGTCGCGATCACCGCGCTCGCGGCACGCCTCGCCGGCCCCGACGTGGTGCTCCCCGACGACACGGCCGCGCGCGCCGAGACCATCGGCCTGCTCCACGAGATCGCCGGCGAGGAGGGCATCGGCTGGAACGCGCGCCTGGCGATGATCGATGCCACCATCAAGAGCGGCGGCAAGCGCGGCTTCCCGCTGCCGGTCGGCCAGTATCTCGCGGCGCGCTATGGCTACACGCCCGACGCCGGTGAGCAGATCCGGCCGCGCATCGAGCGCCAGCTCCACATGGTGCGCGACCGGCTGGTCGCCCAGCAGGCCCTCGGCCACGATTACCTGGGCGGCGCGAAGCCATCGGCCCTCGACATCTACGTCGCGACCTTCCTCACCCCGCTCTCGGTGCTCTCGGCCGACGACTGCCCGCTGCTCGAGCCGAGGCTGCGCTCAGCGTTCAGCACCGCCCACGAGGAGCTCGGCGCGCTCGTCCCCGAGGAGCTCTTCGCCCATCGCCTCATGGTGCTGGAGCGCCACCTCGGGTGGCCCATCGCGCTGTGAGCAGGTGAGCACGCCCCCAGGCAGCCACATCGCGATCGAGGGCAGCCCGCCTCCGGCACCGCGCTGACCGTGTCGCTGGCGGTCCGTTCGCCGGAGGGCGGTCAGTGGAAGTCGTGCGCGTCCACGCGCAGGGCGCGCTCGAAGCGGAGCGGCGCGATGTGCAGGGCGGAGACGTTGCGCGCGCGGCCGTCGGCGGTCATGCGGCCGCGGATGCGCAGCGCGTGCGACAGGCGCACGACGTTCTGAAAGCGCAGGAAGACCTTCTCCGACAGCGAGATGTCGACGTGGCCGGTCTCGTCCTCGAGCGTCATGAAGAGGGCGCCGTTGGCCGACTCGGGGCGCTGGCGGGTGATGACCAGGCCGGCCACCTCGACCACGCGCCCGGCCTCGATCTGGCTCGCCTCCGCCGCGCTCAGGATGCGCTGGCGGCGCATGTCCTCGCGGACGAGCTCCATCGGGTGGCCGTCGGGGAAGCTGGAGGCGTACTTCGCGTCGAGCGACAGCGCCTCGAGCGGGCCGAGCGGCGGCAGGGGCGGCGGCTCCGCCGGCTCGGCCGCGCCGGCGTAGAGCGGCCCGTGCGGGTGAGCCGCCGCCGCCGCGCGCCACACCGCCTGGCGCCGCTCGCCGAAATCCGACAGCGCGCCCGCCGCGGCGAGCGGCACCAGCGCGCGCGACGGGACGCCCGCGCGGCGGGCGAGGTCCTCGATGGATGTGAAGGGGCCGCCTTCGCGCCGAGCCTGCTCGATCGCCCGGCCCACGTCTTCACCGAGCCCACGCACGAGGCGAAGCCCCATCCGCAAGCAGGCGGCCCCCTCCCCCTGCGCGGAAGAATCCCACCCCGAACGCTGCACGTCGGGCCGCAAGAGGCCCACCCCGTGCCTCTTGGCGTCGTTCAGGATCACCGCCGGGCTGTAGAAGCCCATCGGCTGCGAGTTGAGCAGCGCGATGGCGAACTCGAGCGGGTAGTGGCACTTGAGGTAGGCCGACACGTAGGCCAGGTGCGCGAACGCGGCCGCGTGCGACTCGGGGAAGCCGTACGATCCGAAGCCCTCGATCTGCTGGAACACGCGCTGGGCGAACTCGAGCGAGAGGCCGCTCCGCTGCATGCCGGCGATGAGCCGCTCGCGGTGGCGAGGCATCTTGCCCTCGAAGCGCCACGACGCCATGTCGCGGCGCAGCTGGTCCGCCTCGCCCGGCGTGTAGCCGCCCACCGCCTCGGCCAGGCGCATGACCTGCTCCTGGAACAGCGGCACCCCGAGCGTGCGGTGAAGGATGGCGCGCATGCTCGGGTGCGGGTACTCGAGCGCCTCCAGCCCGCGCCGCCTCCTCAGATAGGGGTGCACCATCTTGCCCTGGATCGGCCCCGGCCTGACGATCGCCACCTCGATGACCAGGTCGTAGAACGACTCCGGCTCGAGGCGCGGCAGCATGTTCATCTGCGCGCGCGACTCGATCTGGAACACACCGATGGTGTCGGCCTGCCGGATCATCTCGTAGGTGGCGGCGTCCGCCTCGGGGACGGTCTCGAGCCCGAGGGTCACGCCGTGGCGCTCGCGCACCAGCGCGAAGCACTTCGACAGCACGGTCAGCATGCCGAGCCCGAGCAGATCGAGCTTGAACATGCCCATCGCGTCGACGTCGTCCTTGGCCCACTGGATGACGGTGCGGTCGGCCATGCGGCCGTTCTCGATCGGCGCGATGCGCCCCAGCGGCACATCCGACAGGATGAAGCCGCCCACGTGGATCGACAGGTGGCGCGGCATCCCGGCCATGCCGCGGGCGAAGCCGAGCAGCGCGCGCAGGTTCGGGTTGTCCGGATCGATGCCGCAGGCGGCCAGCGCGGTCCGGTCGAGCTCCTCGACGTGGTGGGTCAGGAACTTGGCCATGCGGCCCAGCTCCGCCTCGCTGAAGCCGAGCGCCTTGCCCGCCTCGCGCACCGCCGAGCGAAAGCGGTAGCGGATGACCTCGGCCACCATGGCGGCGTGATGGCGGCCGTACTGGTTGTAGACGTGCTGGATGATCTCCTCGCGCCGCTCGTGCTCGATGTCGAGGTCGATGTCGGGCGGCTCGTTGCGCTCGCGCGACAGGAAGCGCTCGAACAGCATGTCGATGGTGTCGGGCGAGACCGAGGTGATGCCGAGCCCGTAGCAGACCAGCGAGTTGGCGGCCGAGCCGCGCCCCTGGCACAGGATGCCCTTCTCGCGGCAGAGCTCGATGACCTCCCACATGGTCAGGAAGTAGCCGGCGTAGCGGAGCTCGGCGATGAGCGCGAGCTCCCTGTCGAGCTGGGCCAGGTAGCCAGGCGCGCGCGCGCCGAGCCGGCGGTGCAGGCCGCCATGGGCCAGGCGGGCGAGCAGCGCGTCGGCCGTCTCGCCCGGCGGCAGCGCGGGCGGCGGATAGGTGTAGCGCACGTCGCACAGGCGGAAGTCGACCGCGTCGGCGATGGCGGCGGCGCGCGCCACCGCGTCCGGCACATCGTGGAACAGCGCCGCCATCTCGGCCGCCGACTTGAGGTGCGGCTCGGCGTTGGGCAGGAGGCGGCGGCCGGCCTCGGCCAGGCGGTAGCCGCCCGCCACGCAGCGCATGACGTCGTGCAGCGGCTTGCGCGCGCGGACGTGGAAGCAGACGTCGTTGCTGGCGACGGCTGGCGCGCCCAGATCGCGCGCCAGCCGCGCCATCGCCAGCGAGCGGACGTGGTCGCCCGGCGCGAGGTGGCGGACCAGCTCGACGTGGACGCGGTCGCCGAAGGCGTCGCGCCAGCGGGCGAGCGCGCGGGCGGCGGCCGCGCCGTCGCCCCTGGCCAGGTGGCGCATGGCGGCGCTGCGCGGGCCGCCGGCCAGGACCACGAGGCCGTCGCCGCGCCCGATCTCGTCGGCGAGCTCGGCGAAGGAGAGGCGGAACTCGCCCTTCTCGGCGGCCAGACGCCCGCGCGTGACCGCGCCGGCCAGCCGGTGATAGCCGCCCAGGTCGGACACGATCAGCACCGCGGCGTCGCCCTCGCCGCCCTCGCCGCCGGTGATCCCGCCGGTGACGGTCAGCTCGCTGCCGTAGAGCAGGCGAAGCGGGGCGCGCCCCTCGTCGGTGCGCTCCAGGCCGGCGATCTCGCACAGCCGCTCGCGCGCCTCGACCACCCCGTAGAGGCCATTCTGATCGGTGATGGCCAGGGCTGCGAGGCGGAGCTCGAGAGCGCGCGCGATCAGCTCCTCGGGGTGCGACGCGCCGTCGAGGAAGGAGTACCCGGTCCGGCAGTGGAGCTCGGCGTAGCGCATGTCAGCTGTCCGCGCGGCGCGCCGGCGGCCGCCTGCTCGAGCGGAGATCGGGCCGCGAGGGCTTCTGGCTTGCCCGCCCGTGAGCGCGGTCGCGCATCAGTCGGCCACTCCGTGCAGGTAGTGCCGCCCGTCCCGGTGATCGCGATAGACCCAGCACAGGCTGCCGTCGGCCAGGGTCAGCCAGTAGTAGCTGCGATCGAAGCCGGCGGGCTCGCCACGCTCGCCTTGCCGGCCAGGGCCGCCCTGCCACCACTCGCCGCACAGCCGGATCGGGCCATCGACCGAGACGATCGGCGACGGGGCCTCTCCCGGTCGGCGAAGCGCGCCGTGCGCCCACTCGACCGGCTCCGGCGTGGCCAGGCGCATCACCATCGGCGTCGATCCCGTCCCCGATCGCGATCCCGGTCGCGACTCCGATCGCGATCCCGGTCGCGACTCCGATCGCGATCCCGGCCGCGACTCCGATCGCGATCCCGGTCGCGACTCCGATCGCGATCCCGTTCTCGGTCCCGTCCCCGCCCCCGCGACCTGTCCCGAATCGGCGGCCTCGAACCTCGCCCACTCGAGCCGCGCCTCGGGCCGGAAGCTGTCGGCCAGGACCGGCCGCACCGCGCACGACGCGCCGAACGCGGCGCACAGTCGGGCGACCGCGCGGCCGAGCGCGGCCGCCTCCTGCTCCTCGCGCTGGTGATAGAGCGAGAGCTGGCGCGCGCTGGCCGGCCGGGCCCCGCTCGCGGTCATCTCCAGGCCCAGGACCGGCGCCGCGAAAGGCCGGTTTTCCAGCCACAGGCGGAAGAGGTCGAGGATCGGCCGCGCCTCGAGGGTCGGCTCCGCCGGCCGCAGCACGTGCGTGACCGCCGATCGATCGTCGAGGCGCACGACCATGGTCAGCTCGGCGACCACGCGCCGCGCGGCCGCCACGCCGGCCAGCAGGCGATCGACCATCGACTTGCCGATGAAGAGGAGCGGCTCGAGGTCCTCGACCGGCTCGTCGAGCTCGAGAGCGACCCGCTCGGGCTCGACCGGCACCATCTCCTCGCGCGGCCACGCGAACGGCCGCCCGCCCCCGCCCAGGAGCTGCTCCAGCTCGGCCCCCTCCTGGCCGAGGCGGCGGGCCAGCTCGCCGGCCGGAAGCGCCGCCAGCTGGGCCGCGTTGTCGAGCCCGAACAGCGCGATGAGCTCGTGCGCCGGATCCGACAGCGGCAGATCGGCGAGCGGCACCCCGGCGAGCAGCGCGTCGTCGCGCCCGTGCGGGACCAGCTTGATCGGGCGCGCGCGCCGCGCCGCCACCCAGGCGGAGAAGGGCCGGTCGGCGATCGCGACCTGCGCCGCCAGCCCCATCCCGCCCAGCGCCGCGCGCACGCCGGCGGCGAAGGCCGCCTCGCTGGCGATGATGCGCTCCAGCCCGCCCAGGCCGAGGAAGAAGGCACCGCGCCGGTCGCTGTCGAGGCGCGGCGACAGCGCACCGAGCGCGCGCAGGATCTCGTGCTCGGCCTCCGCCACCAGCGCCGGATCGGGCGCCAGCACCTCCAGCTCCGGGCATCGGGCGCGCGCGCTCACCGCCAGCTGACCGGGCCGCACGCCGAGCACCTCTGCCGCCGGCGTCACCACGCCGAGCCGGCCCGGCCCGGTCAGATCCGCGACCGCGGCCGGTCGCGACCACAGCGCCGGCTCGCCGCGCGCCCGCAGCGCCAGCTCATAGCGCGGAACGAGCGCGCACGCGATCCGGTCCATCGCTCTCCATGGCCTCCGCGGCCGTCCCGGCCGTCGCTGCGGTCGCGGCGGTCGCTGCCGTCGCTGACTTCGCCGCCTTCACGGCCTTCGCGACATCTGGCATTTCCGCGGCCTCCGTCTCCTCGGCCTCCGCGGCCTCCGTCTCCTCGGCCTTCGCGGAATCCGCGGCCTCGATGCTCTTCACGGCCTCCGCCGTCTCCGCCGTCTCCGCCGTCTCCGCCGCCTCCGCCGTCTCCGCCGTCTCCGCCGTCTCCGCCGCCTCCGCCGCCTCCGCGCTTCTCTCGAGACCCTCCAGCATCTCGACGATCGAGCGCTGGCTCGCGCCCTGCTTGTTGCGCAGGACCTCGATCCGCACGCTTCCGCCGGCGCGGCGCTCGGTGTACAGGCGCAGCGCGACCGAGGCGCCCAGCGAGGGCGCGGTGCGCGGTCGCGCGGTCAGAAAGAGCAGCGCGGTGGCCGAGCGCTCGGCCAGGCGCTGCAGCGCGATGAGCTCGCGCTCGCGCACCTGCGAGCCGGGCGTGAGATCCACGACCAGCGCGGCCACCGCGCCGGCGCTCGACAGAAGGATGTGGGCGGCGCGCAGCGCGGCGGCCGGCGCCCGCACCTTCACCACGAGGAGCCGTTCGAGCGGGAGCCCGGCCTCCGCCGCGACCACCGGCCAGAAGCTGCCCGCCACATCGATCCACGCCGCGGCCCGCCCCTTCTCGAGCGCGCGCAGGCACACGCCGAAGGCGAGCGTCGCCTTGCCCGACGATCGCGAGCCCGACACCTCCACCACCTGACCGCGCGGAACGCCGCCGCCGAGCAGCCGGTCCAGCCCGCGGCGGCCCACCTCGAGCGGCGCAGCTCTGCTCATGGCACCGAATCGAGGCTTACTGAACATCTGTATAGACTACGACGCCGGCCTCGCCTCACCAGGCCGAAATCGTTTTATTTTTCGCAGCCTTTTCGTCGCTATCTGCCCGTCGTTCCGTCACTCCGGAAGCCCTGGAGCGGCTGGCCGATCTCCCCCACTCCGGCGCGGCTCAGCCCGGCTCAGAGATCGAGCTGGAGGTAGCGCGTGCCGGCGACCGGGTTGTGGCGGTAGGCCTCGATCTCGCGGAAGCCGAGCTCCCGGTAGAGAGTCTGCGCCTCGCGCATGCCGGGCAGCGTGTCCAGGCGCATGGCGCGGTGGCCGGCGGCGCGCGCCGCGGTGATGGTCGCGCGCGCCAGGCGGCGGCCCATGCCCAGACCGCGGTACCCGGGCCGGACGTAGAGTCGCTTCATCTCCGACACGCCGGCGACATCGAGCGGGCGCATCGCGGCGCAGGCGGCCGGCTCGCCGCGGACCGTGACCAGGAAGAGCGCGCCGCCGGGCGAGGAGTAGGCGCCCGGCAGATCGGCCAGCTCGGCGTCGAAGCCCTGGAAGTCGAGATCGACGCCGAGCGAGCTCGCGTACTCGCCGAACAGCGCGCGCACGGCGGCGACGTCGGCCGGCGTCGTGGCATTCACCAGGCGGATGCCGTCGCCCCGGGCGGCGGCCGCGGCGGCGAGCAGCGCCACGGCCGCCGGCGGCGCCTCGCCGGCCAGCGCGCGCCGCTCCGGCTGGAACAGCGTGCCGGTGAAGAAGCGCGGCCCGTCGAGCTCGAACGCGCGCGCGTCGCCGGCCGCGTCGCGCCCGGTGACCGAGAGGCCGGCGGCCGCGAGGCGCGACTCGAAGGCCGGGTTGAGCCCGAAGCTGCAGTGGTAGCCCTCCTGCACCTGCTCGGCCCGGTAGGCGCGCGCGAGCAGAGAGCCGGCGGCGAGCGCGATCTCGCCCTGCACCTCGACCAGCGAGCACGCCAGCGGCGCGATGACCGGGTTGGCCGCCGACGGATCGAGCTCGGCGTGCGCCGCTCCCTCGATGCCGAGGACGCTGCGCGCGATCTCGAGCAGCGCGTGCTGGAAGCCGCCGCAGCTGCCGAAGAACGGGATGTCGCGGGTGCGGGCGGCGGTGATGGCGGCCAGCGCGCCCGCGGTGTGGCGATAGGGGCTGGCCGGCGCGCACCACACGGCGTCGAAGCCGGCCAGGCGGTCGACCGCGGCCTCGGGCGCGGCCGGCAGCTCGTCGGTGGGGAGCCACACCGTCTCGGCGCCGAGGCCCAGCGCCGCGGCCGACAGCCGGATCGCCTCGGGGATGGCCCGGTGCGCGGTCACCGCCGGTTTGAAGTCGCCGACCACGCCGACGCGGACGATGTCCGACGCCTCGGCCACCGGCGATCGCGCCGACGCCGACGACGACGACGCCGACGCCGACGACGACGACGACGACGATGGCGACGATGGCGACGACGGCGGCGAGTCCTGCGGCGTGTTCGGCATGACCGCGAGGAGCGTCTCATCTCCGCCGGCCGCGGGGCATGACAGATGCCGCGCGCGGCCGCCGATCAGCCCGCGCCGTCAGTCGAGCTCGGCGAGGAGATCGCGGCTCCAGGTGGCCGGCGGTGGGCCCGCCGGCGGGCAGCGCTCGACTGCCTCGTTGAAGCGGGCCAGGACCGTCCACGGCCTGCGCATGGCGCCGACGAGCGCGGCGCGGCCGAAGCAGCGCTCGACCGCGACGGCCATGGTCCAGCCGACCGTGTACCAGGGTCCCTGGACGCCGAAGAACTCCATGCCGGCGCGCTGCGCGCCCGCCTCGTCGAGCTCGCCGCCCACCACCTTGCGCAGGAAGTCCTGCACGCGGGCGAGGTCCTCGTCGAAGCGGGTCACGTCGCGGTCCCAGCGCGCGCGGTCCTCGGGCGTGCTGTCGCGATGCGGGTGGACGTCGGGGCCGCCGGCGGCGGCGAGCATGGCGAACCCCTCGCCGAAGCCTCCCGTCCAGGTGCGGGCGGCGCACACGGCCGGGCGCGACGCGCACGGCTCCTCGGGCAGGCTGGCGAAACCGATGTGGTGGAGCTCGTGGGCGACGGTGTTCTCGAACTTCGCCTCGCTGACGGCCGGGTCGATATAGAGGAAGATCGACGGCTCGAGCCCCTCGCCGAGATAGACGAAGCTGTTCTCCTTCGGCTTGATGACCGGAAACACAGTGGCCTCGATGCGCGCCTCGGCCGGCAGGTAGCGCAGCACGCGCGCGGCGGAGGCGTGCAGGTCGGCGGCGCTCCAGCGGGCCAGGCTCGCGCGCAGCTCCGGCGCCCGCGCGGCCAGATCCGGCGACAGCACGAACGCGCGGAACTCGCCGCCGCCTCGCGCGCCTTGAGGCGCCGGTACCCCTGGCTGTCGAACAGGCGCCGCCACGCGTCATCGGCTCCCGCCCGGCCGCCGCCATCGATCAAGGCCAGCACCGCGTCGGCCTCGCCGGTGTCGACGCGGATGGCGATGCGATCGCGCGGCGCCCCGGCCGGCGCGGCCGGCGCCCGCGCGCGATCGTCCGCGCGGCCCCCCGGCGCCGACGGCACTCCCGCACAGCCGACCACGAAAGGCGCGAGCGCGGCGAACATGGCCAGGAAGCGAGTCATCACGGCGGCTGCCCTCCCGAGAACTACCGCAGTAGTACTATCGCGGTAGTCGTCCAGTCAAGCGGCGGGCGTTGCCAGGAGGGAGGAATGCCCGCGATACCATCGGCGTAGGTCCGGACCATGCGAGCCGTCGCCGTCGTCATCAACCTCCTCGTCTGGCCCGGGTTCGGCCACTACGCGATCGGCCGCTTCACTCGCGGCCACGTCTGGGCGGGGCTCGCGCTGCTATGCGTCTTCCTGGCGCCGCTCTCGGTGTGGCTGCCGCTCGTCGGCTTCCTCCCGGTGCGGCTGGTAGCGGCCATCGACGCGGGCGTCGTGAAGACGCAGCCCATCCCGCGAAAGGGGCGCCTGGGCCTGATCCTGGGCGGCGTCGGCGCGGTCGTGCTGCTCCTGGCGTTCTCGCGCGTCTACTATCTCGAGGCGTTCAAGATCCCCTCGGGCTCGATGATCCCGGCGCTCGAGATCGGCGACCACATCTACGTCAACAAGCTCGCCTATCGCTGGAACGACGTCGACCGAGGTGATCTCGTGGTCTTCGTCAGCCCGTGCATGCCCGACAGGGACTTCATCAGCCGCGTGGTCGCCCTCGGCGGCGACACGGTCGAGGTGCGCTGCGACATCGTCTACGTGAACGGCGCCGCGCTCCCGGCGCGCGCATCGCGGGGCGCATGTCGCTTCGCGGACCGCGAGGCGGACGGCCGATGGAGCGAGCGCGAATGCAGTCGCTACGCCGAGAGCCTCGGCGGGGCCGAGCACGACGTCCTCTACTCCCCCCAACGGCCCGAGCTCGATGCCGAGAGGTCGCGGCGCGGCGCCGCCTACTCCGCCGTCGCCGGCAGGCATGACTTCCCGGGCAAGGCCGCGCCGGACTGCCGGTCGATGGAAGGGCCCGCGAGCGACGACCGGCCGATCGGCCGCCTCGAGGAGTCGGCGCCCGAGAGCGGCAAGTACACCGGCACGTGCCGCCCGCAGCGCCGCTACCGGGTCCCGGACGGCCACGTCTTCGTGATGGGCGACAACCGCGACAACGCCTCCGACTCGCGGGCCTGGGGCCCGGTCCCGCTCGGCCTCATCAAGGGCCGCGCGTTCGGCATCTGGTGGTCGAGCACCCCCGACGGCATCCGCTGGGATCGCATCGGCCGCGTGCGCTGACCGTCGCGCCAGACCTCGCGGCCCCCCGGTCAGCGGCAGCGCACCTCGAGCAGGAATCGCTGGCGCGCGTGGGCCTGCAGCCGCCGCGCGGCGCGGTCCTCCTTGAGCGGATCGGCGGCGTGGAGCGCGAGCGAGTAGATCGCCGTGCACAGGACCAGGACCCACGTCGACACCCCGGCCGTCAGCCGCAGCTGGAATGTCAGCCACGGCAGCAGCATCCCGGTGGCGATGAGCGAGAACGACAGCGCCGTGCGGACGGTGCGATGCCGCGGCGTGAGCAGGAGCGCGTCGGACAGCGCCGTGGAGATGCTCCGCTCGAACTGCGACTCGCACGCGTCGCACCGCCGCTCCGACGCCGGCCGGTGCTCCAGGCAGAGCGGGCGGCCGCACCGCGGGCAGCGCATCGCGGCGAGCCGGTCACACCGCCGGTGCGAGACCTCGCGGCCGTCGCTGTCGATGTCGGGGACGGGCAGCGCGATGGGCTGCTGGCAGAAGTCGCGGTGGCGCTGTTCTCGGTAGGGGAATGACAAGGACGCCCCCCGATACTACCCAGGCCCGCGCCGTTCGCGCGCTATGATCGTGTGACACAGCGGCGGCCGACCAGTCCCCCGACTGGCCAGCCCCGGCGCGCCCTGCCGAGCGCGCCGGAGCGAATGTCTTGCGCCCGCGAGCGCGAGCGAGAAGACAGGTACGAGTACGAGTGCGAGTGCGAGTGCGAAGACGGGCGCGGCCGATCAGCCGGCGCACTTCGTCTCGTCGTACTTGCCCTTCTTCTTCTCCTTGCCCTTGGTGAGCGCGCCCTTCTTGAGGCTCCAGGTCGTGGTCGTCATCTCGCCGCAGTTGTCGGACTTGGTGACGATCTTGCCGTTGCCCTTCACCTCGGGCTCGCCGCTGACCGCGACCTCGACCGGCTCGCTGGCCGTCTTGGCCTTGCCGTCGTAGGAGACGATCCACCAGGTGCCCGCGCCCTCGGCGCCGGCGTCGGCGATCACGAGCTCGCGCGACTTGTCCTTCTTGTTGATGTCGATGACCTTGAGCTCGACCGTCGCCGCCTTCTCGGGCGTCAGCTTGTCGGACGCGAGCGTCACCTTGGCCTCGCCGATGCTGAGCTCGTTGCCGGCCAGCTTGATCTCCTCGGGCGTGCCGTCTCCGTCGAGATCCTCCGACAGCGTCTTGGGCTCCGGCGCGGGCGGCTCGGCTGGCGGCGCCTCGGCGGGCGGCTCCTCGGCCGGCGGCTCCGCCTGCGCCTCGGGCTGGGCCGGCTCGGGAGCCGGCGCCGCCATGGGCGCCTCGGCCTTCTTCTCGCCGCCGCCACAGGCCGGGAGAAGAGAGAACGAGAGCAGGGTGGACATCAGGATCGGAAGTCGCGTACGGGTCATCAGTTTCCTCTCGGTAGGCGCTCGCCGGCGCGGATCGGCACGTCGAGCCGGTTCGCGGGCGGCGGCAATGGACAGGTGACCAGTGGATTGAACGCGCACGGCGGATTGCACGCGCGATTGAAGTCGAGGACGACCGCCGCGGGGGCGGCGGCGTCCTGGCCGGGCCGCTCGTGGCCGTACAGGAAGCGGCCGCCGCCGTAGGTCTCGTCGCGGTTGGTGCGATCGCCGAACGGGACGTACAGCCGACCGGTCGACTCCTCGACGAAGATCTGGAGCGCCAGCGGCGATGCCGACGAGGTCGCGCCCGGCAGCGAGAAGTGCGCCTCGCCCACCAGCTGGGCCCGATCCTCGTCCCCGTCGCTCATCGCGAGCGGAGTATCCTCCGGCTCGGGCAGCCGCGCGAAGTCCGCGACCACGCGATACGCGGGATCGATCGAGTAGGTGGGGATCCCGCTGAACGCGATGCGCGACGGCGACTTCAGGTCGCGCACGCGCATGACCAGCCGCTCGCCGCGCCGGACGATCTCGTAGCGGCGGGGTCCCGACGTGAACACGACCGGCTCGCCCGGGTCGCCCGGGCCCGGCACCCGCGCCTCGACGGAGCCGGCCACCAGCTGGCCGGCGCCCGCCCCGGCGCCCGCCCCGAAGCGCGCGACCTCCATGCCCGGCGTCACCTCGAGGACGATCCGCCCGCCGCTCTCGACCGACACGTTCCCGAGCGGCGTCGGGCTGGCGCCCGGCTCGAGCGGGATGCGGTCGACCAGCGTCAGCCACCCGTCCTCCGACCGGTACTTCGCCTCGCGCGCGGCCCGAAACGCGAGGATCTCGCGCTCGTAGGCGTCGGCGGGAAAATCCACGGACGGGTCATGGCACGACGCCATCGCGAGTGTCAACGGCGAGGGCCCGCGCCTGGCGGGCTCCTCACTCAGCCATCCGATGAGCCGTTCACTCCGCCGGCCGGCAGCTCGCATCACCCCACATGGGTCAATCGCCTGCCGCCACCCAAAGACGAATCAACACGGTGGCATAGATGTCGTGCGGCGCGCTCAGCGCGCAATTTGCGGCCGCAGCCGACCGAGGAAGTCGGTCCGACCGATCTCGCGAATGGCGCCTCGATCGATCTTGCCCTCGACCAGCTCGTAGCCGAGCAGCGCGAAGACGCGGCCGCGATAGAAGATGGGACGCGCGTTGCCGTACCAGTCCACGCAGCTCACCCGGCACTGATCATCCGGAGTCTCTGGACGCGCCTCGAGTCCGCCCAGCCGGGCGAAGTGCAGATCGTTCACCGCCAGGAACAGGACCGAGGCCGACCCGTTGACCAGGTGCTCGTACCCGGGCCGACCGGCCGAGCGCACCGGCAACCCGAGCACGCCGCGCCCCTCGCCCGCCGGCTTGTAGAAGAAGCCGTGGCTGCGCAGCTCGCCCTGGGTGGCGCCGGTCTGCGCGAAGCTGTCGGCGATGGCCGGCCGGCCGCCGGCGCCGCGCCCGAGATCGCCGAGATCGATGGACGTGAAGTGGAGCGCGCGGCCGTCGGTGCCGATCACGACCGCGCCGTCGCCCATCACCTCGATGCGGTCGACCCCGTGGCGGAGCGCGATCGACTCGGCGTCGCCGCCGCGCGCGTAGGCATACACGAACACGCGGTCGTCGCGCTCGGTCTCGGGGGCGCCCCAGCCGGAGCCGTTGCCGTAGAGCACGTGGTCCCCGACGAAGCGGTTCTGCATGGTCCAGCCGGCCTTGGGGCCGGGGAGGCGGCTGTAGGCCGAGCGCCGCGCGGTGCCGACTCGCGTGGAGAAGCCGGCCACCGGCACGCGCAGGAGGCCGACGTCGCCGCCGGTGGACTCAGGGTTCCACATGGCGTCGCCGCCGCCCTCGGCGCGCACGAGCACGTTGAGCTGGCCGTCCTGGCCCTGCTTGAACGAGAACTGATCGATCGGCGCGCCCCACACGCGCATCGCGCCCGGCTCGCCGCCATCGAGCGGCAGGCGGTAGACCACGCCGGGCGCATCGCGCGCGTCGGTGCGAGCGAGCCCCTCCGAGTATCCGCCGTTGACCCAGACGTACACCGCGTCCTCGGAGACGTAGAAGGTGCGCCCGTACGGCCCGATGACGCCGGTGGCCTTGCACGCGAGATCGCGGCGGCCGCCCAGGTCGCAGGTCACGACCGTGTGGAGCACGGGTGACTCGGTCTTCTGGATCGGCTGATAGATCTCGGTGGCGTCGATGATGCTGTTCCAGTCGTCGGTGCGGCTCGCGAGCGGGCGCACGCCGGGGAGGTCGAGCGGGGCATCGCCCTTGCCCTTGTCGCCCACCGCCCAGGTGGGGAGGCCGTACGGCATGTAGAACACCAGCTTGTGGCCGATCAGGCGGCTGGCGTAGTTGCGCGACGAGTAGTAGTCGTTGGAGCGTAGGAGGTACGTGGTGCGGTAGGTGATCCTCCCGCTGCGGCTGTCGAAGTCGAACAGGCCCAGCTCGGTGGCGCTGGCCTCGTAGCTGTAGCCGACGACCACGATGGTGTCGTCGGAGACCAGCATCTCGTCGTACCAGGCCTGCCGGCTGGAGCCGGGCGGCGTCACGTCGACCACCGAGCGCGGCGCGGTCCTGCCGCTGGCCAGGTCGATCGAGAACAGGCGGCCGCGGCGCAGCACGATCAGGTGATCGCCGTGCGCCTTGACGATGCCGCCCTCGTCGACGCCCGCCTCCTGGGTGTTGGTGATCGACTCGCCGCCGCCGACGCCGTCGGCCGACTTGGCGGCCTCGGGGGCCGGCGGGGCGGCCTCGGCCGGGGCCTCGCCCGAGGCCTCGTCGGCGTCGTCGGTCGCGGCCGCACCGCGACTGCGGCTGGCGCGGGCGAGCGCGGCCAGGTAGTCGCGGAGCTCGGCGCGCGAGCCGAAGCGCACGAGGTCCTCGTGCGGGCTGGGAATGACGCTGTGCGACACATCGGGCGCGATGTGTGAGCCGGTGCATCCGCTGCATCCCGCCGCCAGCGCGGCCAGGGCGGCGGCGACAGCGGCGGCGGCGCCGGCGAGGGCGAGGACACGATGAGACGACGGGCGCGGGGCGAGCACGTGGACGACCTCCTGGCCCTGAAGCAACGCGCGGCGGCGGCCGGCGGTCTCGCCGCCGGGCCCGTTTTCGCGGCGCTGGCCGCGGCCCGGCGGCGGCTGGCCGCCGGCGCGCGGGATGAGAAGCGCCGGCTGCGGCGTACTCCCCGCCACACCAGGAGGACCGATGAGGATCTGGACCGCGACCATGACCCCGACCCTGACCATGCTGCTGCTCGCGCCGCTGGCGGCGTGCGGCGGCGCGCAGAGCGGCAAGAACGGCGAGCCGAGCGACGATGTGATCCGCCCCGTCACCCAGGGCCAGCTCACGGTCGCCCACTACACCACCCCGGACGGCATGAAGGGGCTGGTCCTCGATCGCACGGGCGGCAAGTTCCTCGTGCGGCTCGACGGCGACGACGCCATCATCCAGCTGACGCCGGAGGAGGACCGCCACGGCGGCGAGCTGCGCGGACACTTCCTGGTCACGCCCGACAACCGGCGCCTGCTCTACCTGAGCGCGTACGGTGGGCTGACCCTGTTCACGGAGAGGGACGAGCTGCACCTCAGCAGCGACAAGCCGGCCCACCGGCTCGGGCCGGCCACCGTCGCCGGTCCGCCGGTCAAGGAGAAGATGAAGTACGAGATCCTCGGCGAGGAGCTCGCCGCGATCTCGGTGCGCGTCAAGAACCCGGCACTGACGTCGGCCGACGCCAGCAACCTGGCCAAGGTGGCGGAGGCGCTGCGCGCGGCCACCCCCGACATGCTGGTGCGCTATCGCGCGCACGACGGCAACTCGCCGCCCTCCATCGAGTGGACGCCGTCGAACGTGAACGGTGTCGGCTTCGGCGGCGGCTCGTCACAGAGCGACGAGAAGTGGGACAGGAGCAAGCCCGGCCTCGCCCGCTGGGGCGCCGTGGTCAAGGGCTACTCGGAGCCCGAGAGCCGCGGCAACCACCTCTTCGTGCAGGTGATGGAGGGCTATCCGCCGCCGCTGGCCGACGGCACCCCGGGCCTGGTGTGGGAGGTGGACAGCACCACGGTCGTGTTCGTGACCCTCGACGGCGGGCGCTACCACGTCGACTGCGGCAGTCAGGCGGTGGACAACGGCGCGCCGATCGAGAAGGGCGCCGGCGCCCCGACCGGGTGGCCGGCCCCGCTCCAGCACTCGCTGGTCGGCATCACCGAGGTCACCGCCCTGGCCAAGGCCGGCGCGGTCCCCACCAAGGTGGGCGACGACCTCATCGCGATCGACGACCAGTGGAACACGTGCGCGCAGAAGGTGTGGAAGCGGGCCAAGAACGACATCGATCGCCTCAAGACGGCGGACATCGACTGGTCGACCCGCTCCGGCCGCGCGGAGGCGCTGCTCGAGAAGTGGTCGGAGACGGTGCGCAGGGACTGCCGCGCCGCCAGCAGCAAGCTGGAGGTGGCGCTGGTCCAGTTCATCGAGGACCGCAACAAGGAGCGCCAGTCGCTGTTCGAGGCGGCCAGGGCCAGGTTCGCGAAGTAGCGGGAGCCGGCGGTGTGCGGCGCGGCCGGGCCTGTGTACGCTCCGGCGATGCTGCGCTCGTCCGCTCCGGCCATCGCGCTCGCGCTCCTCTTCACCGCCCCGCTCCCCGGCTGCGGCTCGGGCAGCCCGGGCGGGCCGGCCATGAGCGGCCGGATCGAGGAGGAGCAGTCCTCGCTCGGCCCGGACAAGCAGTCGAACGAGATCATGGCGCGCGACGCGCAGACCAACCACGCCGTGGTCAAGCACATCCTGGTCGATCCGGACGGGAAGGATCAGGCGCTCGACCTCCTGCGCCGCCTGCGCGCCGGCGAGGCGATCGAGCCGCTCATGAAACAGTTCTCGAAGGACCCGGGCAGCGCCGACGGCGGCGAGTCGTACGACGTCACACCATCGGCCAAGCTGGTGTTCGAGTTCAAGCGGCTGGGGCTGCGGCTGCGCGTCGGCGAGGTCGGCCTGGTCAAGAGTGAGTTCGGCTGGCACGTGATGAAGCGGATCGAGTGAGCTATCATGGCCGCCGGTTGACCGGCGGTGAGCTCCAGATCGGAGACGTGCTCGACGCGCGCTACCGCATCACCGGCCTCCTCGGCAGCGGCGGGATGGGCAGCGTCTACCGCGCCGAGCACGTGGCGATCCGCCGGCCGGTGGCCATCAAGGTGCTGCATCCCGACTTCGCGGGCGACCCGGACCACAGCCGGCGCTTCCAGCGCGAGGCGTTCGTCACCGGACGCGCCGATCACCCGAACTGCGTGACGGTCTCGGATTTCGGCCCGCTGGGAGATCCGCCAGGGGGCGGCGGCTTCTACCTGGTCATGGAGCTGGTCGAGGGCATGGGGCTGGCCGATCTGCTCGCGCGCGTCGAGCGGCTGCCGGCGCGGCGGGCGCTGCGCATCGCGCGCCACATCCTGCGCGGGCTCGGCCACGCCCACGCCGCGGGCGTGGTCCACCGCGACGTCAAGCCCAACAACATCATCCTGGTCCAGCAGGGCGACGACCCGGACTTCGCCAAGCTGCTCGACTTCGGCATCGCCAAGCTGGTCGAGGGCATCGCGCCCGCCGCCCCGGACCGCGGGAGCGCGGGCGCGGGCGCCGGCGCCGACGTGATGGATCAGCAGATCACGCGCATCGGCACGACGGTCGGCACGCCGACCTACGTCGCGCCGGAGCAGGCCGTGGGAGGCGCGGTCGATCGGCGCTCCGACCTCTACTCGCTCTCGATCGTGCTCTACGAGATGATCGCCGGGCGGCCGCCGTTCCGCGCCGAGGACACGGTCAAGCTCCTGGCCATGCACCTGTCGTCGCCGGTCCCGGCCATCGCCGAGCTGGTGCCGGGGCTGGTGGTGTCGCCGGCGGTCGAGCAGCTCATCTGCCAGGGGCTGGCCAAGGAGCCGGACCGGCGTCCCGCCAGCGCGGACGAGTACGGCGCGGCCATCGATTCTCTGCTCGCGCGCGACCCGGTCGACCCGCCGCCGGAGCTGACCGGCAGCGCGGCCGCGATCTCGGCCGTGGCGCCGGCGGTGTCGTCTCCCGTGGCGCCGCGGGCGGCGATCGCGTCGCGGGCGGCGATCGCGCCGCGGGCGGCGATCGCGCCGCG
>Ga0126377_10000523_pt1 | contig 23401 bp, 16 predicted proteins | sample PanSoiMetPlot_22_FD_92647 | JGI IMG/M metagenome (GOLD analysis project Ga0126377, IMG submission 92647) | Tropical forest soil microbial communities from Panama - MetaG Plot_22 | ecosystem: Environmental > Terrestrial > Soil > Tropical forest > Bulk soil | place: Panama | collected 2016-02-17 | reverse complement strand
TCGCCGGGCGTGCCGCCGCCGGCGACCAGCCCGTTGGCCGCGATGTGCCTGCTGATCTCCGGCGTCGCGAGCGCGCCGTTGATCGCCCCGTTGAGCACGTCGATCACGTCCTGCGGCGTGCCGGTGCGCACCGCGATGCCGAGAAAGCCCACGCCGTCGTAGTCGCGCACGCCCGCCTCGGCGACCGTCGGCACGTCGGGGAGCTGCGGCATGCGCGTGCCGCCGGTCACCGCGAGCGCGCGTAACTTGCCGGCGCGGACGTGCTCGAGCGCGCCCGGGATATCGGAGGCCAGCAGGCTGATGTCGTTGCGCAGGAGCCCGATCATTGCCGGACCGAAGCCGCGGAACGGCACATGCGTCATCCTGATGCCGGTCTCCTGCGCGAGCTTCTCCATGGCCAGATGCGGAAACGACCCGGTGCCGGCGGAGCCGTAGTTCACCTCGCCGGGATGCGCCTTGGCATAGTCGATGAGCTGCGCCAGCGAATTGACCGGCAGCATGGGATTGACCGCGACCACCGCCGGCACGGTCACCAGCAGCGCCACCGGGACCAGATCACGCTCGGCATCGTAGGGCGGCTTGTGGCCGAGCACGGGATTGGTGGAGATATTGGTGCCGGCCTGCAGCAGCATGTAGCCGTCCGCCGGCTCCTTGAGCACGGCGATTGTGCCCACGATCGAGGCGCTGCCGGGCTTGTTCTCCACGATGACGCTCTGGCCGAGCTTCTGCGTGACCTTGTCGGCCACCAACCGCGCCATCGTGTCGGCGTTCCCGCCCGGCGGGAAGGTCACGACGATATGAACCGCTCTCGTGGGATAGGTCTGGCTCGCGGCGACATCCGCGCCGAGCACCACGACGCCCGCGAACAGCGCCGCTAGAAGAAATCTCGACATGCGTCCTCGCTCTGTCTCGGTATCGTCACCTCACACGGCGCGCGGCAGCTCCACATAGGACTGGCGGCTGTTGACGGTTTCGAGATCGAAGCCGGCCGCCTTCTTGAAGCTCGATGCCGTGGTCTCGAGCTCTTCCTGCGTGAGCACGTCGGTGATCCTGGCAAACCCATTCGGCGCACGCTCCTCCGCCATCTGTAGTACGGCTTCGAGGCCGAGGTTGCGGTTGCGGATGATCATGTCGTTCATCGCCGCGATGCGCTGGTCCTGATAGCGAACGAGCGCCTCGACCGGATCGGCATTGGCGATGAGCGACGCTGCGAGCACGCGCCCGTCGACCACCGCCTGCGATCCCGCCTGCGCGCCGACCGGCTGCATCGGATGGGCGGCATCGCCGATCAGCGTCACGCGCGAGAAGCTCCAGCGCGGGATCGGATCGCGATCGACATTCGGCAGCTGCAGCACGCGCTCGGTGCGCGCGAACAAGCCGCGGATGTCGAGCCAAGGGAAGGCCCAGCCCTCGAAGCGCTCGACCGCATGCGATTTGTCGGCGACCGTGTCCCAGGCCTCGAGTGGCGGCGAGCCCGCCGGAATCTTGGTGTAGGCGAGCCAGTTGATCAGCACTTTCCCGTTCGGCAGTGACGCGATGGGATAGACGATCGCGCGATGGGTGCGATGGCCGACCACCGCCATCGAGCGGCCGGTGAGGTAGGGCTCGCCTTCGACGATGCCACGATAATGCAGATAGCCGTCGAACACCGCCGCTTCGCCGGGATAGAAGTGCTTGCGCACCGCCGAGTGGATGCCGTCGGCGCCGATCAGGAGATCGCCTTCCGCCTCGCCCACGGGCTTGCCTGCGGGATCGGTGAAGCGCGCGATCACCTTGTCGCCGCGCTGCTCCAGGCCGATGAGATGATGGCCGGTGACCAGGGCCTGCGGCCCCAGCCGTTCGTCGATCGCCGCGAGCAGGACCTCGTGCAGCCTGCCGCGCGAGATCGAAATCTGTGGCCAGCGATAGCCGGCGGCTTTCCCTCGCGGCTCCGACCAGATCAGCTGGCCATGCTTGTTGTAGAAGGCGAGCTCGGCGGGGAGGATGCCGACGCTAGCGAGCTTGTCGCCGAGCCCGAGCGCGGTGAGCTCGCGCACCGCGTTTGGCTGCAGGTTGATGCCGTGGCCGATCGGCGCGAGCCGCGGCACCGACTCGTAGACGCGGCACGCGACGCCGATCTGGTGCAGGCTGAGCGCGGCCGACAATCCTGCGATGCCGCCGCCGACGATGATCACCTGCATTCCACGATCCCTATCGGCCAATGGCTCTCTCTCGGTGCCGCTAGTTGCGCTCGATCCCCGCGTCACGGATGACCTCGCCGTAGCGCTTGTGGTCGCCCGCGATCAATTCGCGAAAGCGATCGGCCCCGACAAAATTGAGATCGTAGCCGAGCGGCGCCAGCTTCTTCTGCACCTCGGCGAGCTTGGTGATCTCATCAAGCTCGCGCCCGACGCGCTCGGTGAAATCGCGCGGCGTCTTGGCCGGCGCGGCGATGCCGAACCAGACCCCGACATTGAATCCCGGTATCGCATTCTCGGCGATCGTCGGCACCTGCGGCAGGATCGCGACGCGTTGCGCCGACGCTGCGCCGAGCGGCTTCACCTTGCCGGCCTCGATGTGCTGCACGAGGGCGTTGGGCGTTGCCCAGATCAGTGGGATCTGGCCGCCCAGCAGATCGTTGAGCGCCGGCGCCGTGCCCCGATAGGGCACGTGGGTGATGTCGATCTTGGCGGCGGCGTTGAGCATGGCGGCGGCGAGATGATGCGGCGAGCCGATCCCCGGCGTTCCGGCTGACAGCTTGCCGGGATTGGCCTTGGCGTGCGCAATCAACTGCCTGACGTCCACCACGGGCAACGAGGGATTGGCGAACAGCAGGATCGGCGTGGTCGCGACCTGCGCGATCGGCGCGAAATCCTCGACCACGTCGAACGGCACGCTCTTGTGCAGCCACTTGTGCAGCACGGCGGAGATATCGAGCAGCAGCAGCGTGCGGCCGTCGGGCGCCGCCTTGGCCACGGAATCGACGCCGACCGCGCCGCCGGCGCCGACGCGGTTTTCGACCACGACCGTCTGCTTGAGCCGTTCCTGCAGCCGCTCGGCGATCGCCCGGCCGATGGTGTCCATGCCACCGCCGGCCGCGATCGGCACCACCAACGTGATCGGACGCGTGTCGGGGGCCGGAGCCTGCGCATGCGCGGCGGTCGCAACAGCTGTCGTGACGGAAACAACGGCGATCGTGAGCCGCAAAGCAGCGCGCATCCGGTCCTCTCCCACAGCGTGCGGCTTGTTATTGCAATCAGCCGCTGCTGGGACCGTAACCCGCAGCCATGTCGAGGGCAAACGTCGGCCGTGCTTCGTTCACCAGCCGGAGCCGCCGCCGCCCCCTCCACCGCCTCCGGAGGAGCCGCCGCCGCTGCTGCCGCCGCTATCGCTGGAGCCCGGTGCCGTAGAGGACGACGCGATCGTACTGGAGAGCTGATCGCCGATGCGCTCGGTGAAGGAGACAGGGTCGCGGGCGACGTCGTGGTCGCCGGAATACCAGCTCGAGGCCGCGTGCCCCGCGGCCGCGCCGGTTGCCGCGGCGGCCAGCACGGCGGCGAAACGTTGCGCCCAGGTATTCTCCAGGTCGAGCGCGACCGCGTAGGGCAGGAAGCGCTCGAACGTCTCCGGCGTCTTCTCAGGCGGATTGAGATATTCGAGCCGCTCCTCTTCGGCCACGCCGAGATATTCACGCAGGCCGTCGATCTGGTCCATGATCTTGCGGCCCTCGACGCTGGGCGCCTGCAGCCAGCCGAACGCCAGCCCCGTGAACGACGCCAGAACCGCAGGCGCCACGCCCGGCAGCACCTCGATGAAGCCCCGCGAATAGGCATACATCAGCGAGAGCCCGATCGCCGCGGCGAGTGCGACAGTCACCACGCCGGATATCAGCTGCAAGGCGCCGCCGGAGCGCTTGCGCCACCCGCTCTGGATCAAGTTGGCACCGACCATGATCGGGATGATGGGAATCAGCATCCCCCAGATCGCGCCGGGCGCGTTATCGGTGCCGTAGGTGTTGGCGATGGTGACGGCGATCGCCACGACCAGACCGATCGCCAGCAGCAAGCCGAGCCACGACCAGCCGTAGTTGTTGGTGAAGAGCTTGTTGCGGTAGCTCTGCCGCAGAGAAGCCTCGAGCGCGTTCTTGGCGGCGCTGATCTTTTCATGATTGGTCTGAGTCAGCAGCAGCGAGGGTGAGGCGCCCAACAGCTTCGCCTCCAACTCTGTTTCCGGCCGGCCAATCGTCTTGCCACCGGACCGGCGTTCGATCTGCGTGTCCTTCCCCCGATCGATCAGCTTGATGTGTCCGTTGACGCCGAGTTCGATCAGCGCGGCGGTGAAGACCTTGTTGTCGAAGCCCATCCGGTCGACGTAGCGCACGGCGGCGGCCGACATCCCGGCCGGCGGACCGAACAGCGGAATGATGGTGCCGGTCGGCGGATCGCGGCCGACCCGAAACCAGGCAAAGACGTAATAGGCGATGACGAGCGCCAGCCCGATGACGGCGACGCCCAGCGCCTTGTTGTCCTGCAGCAGCCACGTCGCCTGTTGCGCCGCGTCGGGCGGCGTCACCACGCCCTTCTGCCAGGCGGCGGCGACCGTGAGCCCGTTGCGCGCGGGCAAAGGCTTGGTGGTGCGGAACACGATCTGGCCCGGACGCTGCTCCACAATGGTGGCGTCCTGCCCGCGCGCGTCCTGGGGGCCGGTATAGAGCGCGGTCTGGCGGAACGGCACGCCTTCCGGCAGCGTAATCCGCGCTTCGGCCTGATCGATTGCGAAGGTCCAGCCGGTGCCGGTGGCGTTCCAATAGAGCTCGTCATAGTCGGCGAAGAAGCCGATCTGCCGCGTGGTGCGATAGCGGATGACGTATTCGTGGCGGCCGCTATTGAGGAATCGATCGGCGCTGCCGATGCGCACGCGCACGCCGTTGCTCAGCCGCTCGGTCACGAAGCTCTCCGCGGTGCCGTCGCGGCTCACGAACTGGACGTCGAAGCCGACTTCCACGTGGGCGCCGTCGCGGCGGGTGTAGCTGGTGGGGAAATCGCGCAGGATGCCGCGGCGGATGTCCTTGCCCTCGGCCTGCACCGCGATGGTCTCGGTGACGATCAGGTCGCCGTTGCGCTCGACCTTCACGTCGCTGACGAACCGCAGGATGCGCTCGACGGCGCCGGCCGGGCGGGGCGCCGCCAGCAGAAAAACTCCGGCCGCGACCAGCACGCCGAACGCGAGCGCAAGGCGGCGAATAGCGCTCATGGCTTCTTCCCCTCGAACGCGACCTGGGGCGCCGCCGCCTCGCTGCGGTCGCCGAGCTCGAAGAACGGCGCCTCCTTGAACCCGAATGCGCGCGCCAGAACGATCTCGGGGAACGACTCGATGGTGGTGTTCAAGTTGCGCACCGTGCCGTTGTAGTAGCGGCGCGCCATCTGGATGTTGTCCTCGATCTCGGCGAGCTGCGCCTGCAGATCGAGAAAATTCTTGTCGGCCTTGAGCTGCGGATAGGCCTCCGCCACTGCCATCAGCCGCCCGAGCGACCCCGAGAGCGCCCGCTCCGCCGTGGCCTGCCCGCCCACGTCGCTCGCCGCGATGCTGGAGGCGCGGTTCCTGGTGACGTCCTCGAACAGACCGCGTTCATGGGCGGCATAGCCCTTCACCGCCTCGACCAGGTTGGGGACGAGGTCGGTGCGCCGGCGCAATTGGACGTCGATGCCGCTCCAGCCTTCGCGCACGATGTTGCGCTGGCGAACGAGCCGGTTGAACACCACGACGGCATAGAGCACGACGAGAACCGCGACCGCGGCGATCATCCAGTTGGTGGCCATCGCAAGGGTTCCTGTTTTCGGGGGCAAGGCAGGCAGATCGGGCAGTCAGGCACGGCAACGCCGGATGGCGGCCTCTGGGACCGCCACCCGGACGTGGATAAGTCGCATGGCCGACCCGTCGGGTTCACCAAGTGGCCGCTTTTCCGGGGTTTTTCCCCAGGTCTTGCCCTTCCCTGCCCGGTGATTCTGGTCTAAACACCGCCCGCGCGCGGGGCCTGGGCCTCTGCGCCGGCCCCGAAGGACGCGCAAGAGCGCGCCCTTTTTTTGTGTCCCGAGTGCCCCAGATATCGCCGAGCGACATGCCCAAACGGACCGACATCTCCTCGATCCTGATCATCGGCGCAGGCCCGATCGTCATCGGCCAGGCCTGCGAGTTCGACTATTCGGGAACGCAGGCCTGCAAGGCGCTCAAGGCCGAGGGCTACCGGATCGTGCTGGTCAACTCCAATCCGGCGACGATCATGACCGATCCCGATCTCGCCGACGCCACCTATGTGGAGCCGATCACCCCCGAGATCGTCGCCAAGATCATCGAGAAGGAACGCCGCGTCGCGCCCGGCGGCTTTGCGCTGCTGCCCACCATGGGCGGGCAGACCGCGCTCAACACCGCGCTGTCGCTGCGCCGCATGGGCGTGCTCGAAAAATTCGACGTCCAGATGATCGGCGCCACCGCCGACGCGATCGACAAGGCCGAGGACCGCGAGCGCTTCCGCGAGGCGATGCAGCGCATCGGACTTGAGACCCCGCGCTCGCAGCAGGTCAAGACATTGCCGGACGCGCTCAAGGCGCTCGACGGGATCGGACTGCCGGCGATCATCCGGCCGTCGTTCACGCTCGGCGGCACCGGCGGCGGCATCGCCTACAACAAGGCCGAGTTCATCGAGATCGTCGAACGCGGCATCGACGCCTCGCCGACCAACGAGGTGCTGATCGAGGAATCGATCCTCGGCTGGAAAGAGTTCGAGATGGAGGTCGTTCGCGACAAGAACGACAACTGCATCATCATCTGCTCGATCGAGAACCTCGACCCGATGGGCGTGCATACCGGCGACTCGATCACGATCGCGCCGGCGCTCACGCTCACCGACAAGGAATATCAGATCATGCGCGACGCCTCGATCGCGGTGCTGCGCGAGATCGGGGTGGAGACCGGCGGCTCGAATGTGCAGTTCGCGGTCAACCCGGCGGACGGCCGCCTGGTCATCATCGAGATGAATCCGCGGGTGTCGCGCTCCTCGGCGCTGGCGTCGAAGGCCACGGGCTTTCCGATCGCCAAGGTCGCCGCCAAGCTCGCCGTCGGCTACACCTTGGACGAGATCGCCAACGACATCACCGGCGGCGCGACGCCCGCGAGCTTCGAGCCGACCATCGACTACGTCGTCACCAAGATCCCGCGCTTCGCGTTCGAGAAGTTTCCCGGCGCCGACCCGGTGCTGACCACGTCGATGAAATCGGTCGGCGAGGCGATGGCGATCGGCCGGACATTTCAAGAAAGCCTGCAGAAGGCGTTGCGCTCGCTCGAGACCGGGCTCACCGGGCTGGACGAGGTGGTGATCGAGGGGCTCGGACAGGGCGACGACCGCAACGCCATCCGCGCCGCGCTCGGCACGCCGACCCCCGACCGGCTGCTGCAGGTGGCGCAGGCCATGCGGCTCGGCATGAGCGACGAGGTGATCCACGCCGCCTGCAAGATCGACCCGTGGTTCCTCGCGGAAATCCGCGGCCTCGTCGATACCGAGAGCGAGATCAAAACCAAGGGCTTGCCCGCCGGTCCGGGCGCGTTCCGCCGGCTCAAGGCCATGGGCTTCTCCGATGCGCGGCTCGCCGTGCTGACCGGCCGCAGCGAGGCCGAGGTGACGGCGGCGCGGCACGCGCTCGGCGTGCGCCCCGTGTTCAAGCGCATCGACACCTGCGCGGCGGAGTTCGCCTCGCCCACCGCCTACATGTATTCGACCTATGCGGCGCCGTTTGCCGGGGCGCCCGCCGACGAGGCGGCGCCGTCGGACCGCAAGAAGGTGGTGATCCTCGGCGGCGGGCCCAACCGCATCGGCCAGGGCATCGAGTTCGACTATTGCTGCTGCCACGCCGCCTTCGCGCTGCGCGAGGCCGGCTACGAGACCATCATGGTCAACTGCAATCCGGAGACCGTGTCGACCGACTACGACACCTCGGACCGACTCTATTTCGAGCCGCTCACCGCCGAGGACGTGCTCGAGATCATCGCGACCGAGCGCGGCAACGGCACGCTGCACGGCGTCATCGTGCAGTTCGGCGGCCAGACGCCGCTCAAGCTGGCGGAGGCGCTGGAGCGGAGCAACGTTCCGATCCTCGGCACCTCGCCGGACGCCATCGACCTTGCCGAGGACCGCAATCGCTTCAAGCACCTGCTCGACAAGCTCGGCCTCATGCAGCCGCGCAACGGCATCGCCTATTCGGTCGAGCAGGCGCGGCTGGTGGCGGCCGACCTCGGCTATCCGATCGTGGTGCGCCCCTCCTACGTGCTCGGCGGGCGCGCCATGCAGATCATCCGCGAGGAGGATCAGCTTGGCGACTATCTGCTCGGCACGCTTCCCGAGCTGGTGCCGCACGACGTCAAGGCGCGCTACCCCAACGACAAAACCGGGCAGATCAATACCGTGCTCGGCAAGAACCCGCTGTTGTTCGACCGCTACCTGTCGGACGCCGTCGAGGTCGACGTCGATTGCGTCGCCGACGGCAAGGACACGTTCATCGCCGGCATCATGGAGCATATCGAGGAGGCCGGGATTCATTCCGGCGATTCCGCCTGCTCGCTGCCGCCGCACAATCTCAAGCCCGCGACGCTCGCCGCGCTCGATCACCAGACCCGCCAGCTTGCGCTGTCGCTGAAGGTGGGCGGCCTGATGAACGTGCAATACGCCATCAAGGACGGCGACATCTACGTGCTGGAGGTCAATCCGCGCGCATCCCGCACGGTGCCGTTCGTGGCCAAGGTGATCGGCCTGCCGGTCGCCAAGATCGCAGCGCGGATCATGGCGGGCGAGAGCCTCGCGGACTTTGCGCTGCCCCCAGGCAACTTCGAGCCCGGAACAGCGACCCATACCGGGGTCAAGGAGGCGGTGTTCCCGTTCGCCCGTTTCGGCGAGAAGGTCGATACCGTGCTCGGCCCGGAGATGAAATCCACCGGCGAGGTCCTGGGCCTCGACCGCTCCTTCGAGATCGCCTTCGTCAAGAGCCAGCTCGGCGGCGGCGCCCGCCTCCCGCGCCGCGGTACGGTCTTCGTCTCGGTCCGGGACGAGGACAAGGAGCGGGTGCTGGAGGCGATCCGTACCCTGACCGCCCTGGGCTTCAAGGTGATCGCCACCTCGGGCACGCAGCGATTCCTTAACGAAAACGGGGTCCGGGCCGACCGCATCCTGAAGGCCTCGGAAGGCCGGCCAAACGTGGTCGATGCCATCAAAAACGGGGGAGTCCAGCTGGTTTTCAATACCACCGAGGGGGCCCAGGCACTGGCCGACAGCAAGTCCCTGCGCCGTGCTGCCCTCTTGCATAAAGTGCCGTACTACACCACTCTTTCTGGGGCCGTCGCCGCGGCGCAGGGAATCAAAGCCTATCTCGGGGGCGACCTCGAGGTGCGTGCGCTGCAGAGCTATTTCGGCGGCAAGGCCGCATCCGGGGAACCGGGGCCGGCCGCCTGACGGTACGTGGTTTGGGACAGAGTTCAGGGTCGCGCGGCCGGATGAAACTTCGGCCCGCGATCGGAATTATTGTCTCTTGGGCTGAGGTCGGAGGTTTGAAGGAAACGATGGACAAGATCCCGATGACGGCAGCGGGCTATTCGACGCTCGAAAACGAGCTCAAGCACCGCCAGCAGGTCGAGCGGCCTCGTATCATCCAGCAGATTACCGACGCGCGCACGCACGGCGATCTGTCGGAGAACGCGGAGTACCATGCCGCCAAGGAATCGCAGTCGCACAACGAGGGCCGCATCGCCGAGCTCGAGGACAAGCTCGCGCGCGCCGAGGTGATCGACGTGTCGAAGCTGTCCGGCGACACCATCAAGTTCGGCGCCACGGTCACGCTGGTCGACGAGGACACCGAGAAGAAGCAGGTCTGGCAGCTGGTCGGCGAGCCCGAGGCCGACGCCAAGCAGGGCAAGATCTCGATCACGTCGCCGCTCGCGCGTGCGCTGATCGGCAAGGGCAAGGGCACCAGCGTCGAGGTGGTGACGCCGAGCGGCGCCAAGGCCTACGAGATCAAGAAGATCGAGTGGCGATAGTTACGTCGGATTCAGGCTGATCGGACCCCGCGGAGCACGGGTGCGCGCCCAGACGCGCATCCTCAGGGAAACAGCGACACGTTGAAGACGTTGCTGCGTTGACGGTCGCCGTCCTTGGTCTTGTACTTCACCCGATAGGTGAGCCTGACCTCTTTGCGCTCCTTCACGTCCTTTGCAGTGAGCACGACCGTGCCGCCCGGCACCTTGTTCGCGCAGTTCTGGGCGCGCGGGAGGACCATTTCTTTCCGGATGGTCAGCGTCACTTCGGCAGGCGGATCGAGCGCTTCAACCTCCGGGTCACCGACCACCATCGATCTGCAGTTCACGACGAAGTAGACGAGGCCGAGATCGGTGCTCTCGCCGCTTTTCAGTGCGACCCGCGGCACATCTTGTTGAGCGTGCGCGACGGTGACACTCAACAGAGCCGCGACCCCGAATTGCAAGATCGCGAGAATCGCCCTTGGCCAAACACGCATGTCATCCCTCGCTTGAGCCTGAGTCTCTCGGCACGAACAGCATCGCCGCCGAGCCGCTCCTCACGGAATAAGCGAAAGATTGAACGTGTGGCTGAATTTCCGGTCACCGTCTTTCGTCTTGTAGAGGATTCGAACGGTAAACCGCGTATAGCTCGGATCTTCTATGTCCTTTGCAGATACCACCAACATGCCGCCCGGCACCTTGCTTGCGCAGCTTTGGCGCCGGGGCAGGACCATCGCGTCCTTGATCGAGGCCGACACCCCGGGCGGACCGTCGAGGATCTCGACCTCGGGCGTACTTTTCAAAAGAGATCTGCAATTGGAAACAAAATAAACCTCCCCCACCTCGGTGCTTTCATTGCTCTTCAGGGCGAGGCTAGTCGACCCCACGAGGGTCATGGTCTGAGCCTGCGCCGCCGCGCCCGCCAAGCAGACCGCTAGACCACAGCACAATCCCAGCAACGGAACGTCTGACCAACCGCGCATTGTTTCTCCCCCCAGTCCGGAATGCTCGCCGCCATGATACACAATCCATACGTGCACTGCCTACCCCCATAGCGGGCAGATTCGTCCGGGCGGATTGCGGTTGCGACGGAAGGCCCGACGCAACAGACTCACGGCGCTTCCGTCTGTCACGCTTCTCTCGTTCATCCGCAAAGAGGGAATTGCTCATGAAGTTCGGCGTGTTCGATCACATGGACGACGCGGGCGTGCCGCTCGGCCAGCTTTATGCGGATCGGCTGGCGCTGGCCGAAGTCTATGACCGCGCCGGCATCTGGGGCTATCACCTCGCCGAGCACCATTCGACGCCGCTCGGCTGCGCCGCCTCGCCGTCGGTATTCCTCGCGACCGTCGCGCAGCGCACCAAGAATTTGCGCTTCGGCCCGCTGGTCTACCTGCTGCCGTTCTATCATCCGCTGCGCCTGATCGAGGAAATCTGCATGCTCGACCAGATGAGCGGCGGGCGCTTCCAGCTCGGCGTCGGTCGCGGCGTGTCGCCGTTCGAGACGCAGCACTACGGCCTCGACTTTGCGAAGACCGGGGACGTCTACCACGAGGCCTTTCAGCTCATTCTCAAGGGGCTCGCAGCGGACGAGCTGACCTTCGAAGGCAAGCACTACCAGTTCCGCAACGTGCCGATGATCCTCCACCCCGTGCAGAAGCCGCATCCGCCATTGTGGTACGGCACCACGATCCCGGAGAATGCCGACTGGCCGGCCGCCAACGACGTGAACATCGTGACCATCGCGCTGCGGCCCATGGGCCGCGTCATCACCGATCGCTATCGCGCCGTGCGCACGCGTCTCGGCAAGACGACCAACGATGCGCCGCTGATGGGCATGGCCCGCCACGTGGTCGTGGCCGACACCGACGAGCAGGCGCTCGCGATCGCGCGGCGCGCCTATCCACGCTGGCGCAACAGTTTTCGCTGGCTGTTCCAGCGCCACGGCGCCGAGCCGCGGATCACCGCGATCTATCCGGAGACGTTCGACGGCCTTGCTGCCCTCGACAATGGCGTCGCCGGCTCGCCCAAGACGGTGCGCGACTTCATCGCCACCGAGATCGCAGCGACCGGGGCGAACTATCTGCTGTCGTGGTTCGCGTTCGGCGACATGACGCTCGACGAGTCATTGCGCTCGGTCGAGCTGTTCGCACGCGAGGTCATGCCCGCCTTCGCTGACGCCCGCGCCGCAGCGGAATAGAAGCTCGCCTCACTCCGGCGCATCGCGAGCAAAGCGCTCGGTCGGCACCATCGCGGCGTCCTTGGAGTTGCGCAGCGTCAGCGAGGTCTTCACGTTGCGCACGTTCGGAGCAGCGGTGAGCTCGGCGACGAAGGCCTGGAAAGTCTTCAGGTCCGGCGCCACGCATTTGAGGATGAAGTCGATCTCGCCCGACAGCATCCAGCATTCGCGCACCAGCGGCTGCGCGCGCACGAAATCCTCGAAGGCCTTCAGGTCGGCTTCGGCCTGACTGCTGAGATGCACCATGGCGAAGACCGCGACCTCGTAGCCCAGGAGCTTCTCGTCGAGCAGCGCGCGGTATCCCTTGATGTAGCCGGCCTCCTCCAGCGCGCGCGCCCGCCGCAAGCAGGGTGGCGCCGAGATACCGACGCGACGGGCGAGCTCCACATTGGTGATGCGGCCGTCGTCCTGCAGTTCCTTGAGGATCTTGCGGTCGATGGCGTCGAGTCGGGCAGCCACGGCAGGCTCCGGGATGGGATCTTTCCGGGCACTATTAGCGAAGATGTCGTCGTCACGAAACATTATTGCGCATTGCAGGTTATTAGATACCTTTCGGTCAGCATCACTGCACAACTCTGTGGCATTCTGGTCTGCATGTGTTGCATAGCTCCCAGGAACCAATAAATTATCGGGAGGCACCGATGCGCTCGCCGGTCCTTACCGCAGCGCAAGCGTCGAGGCCAACGAGCCTCGCACAGCCGGCAAGCTCAAACAGGGTTTCTTTTTCGATGGGCAAGGTCACCCACGCCAAAGTCGTCATCATCGGTTCTGGTCCCGCCGGCTATACCGCCGCGATCTATGCCGCGCGCGCCATGCTGGAGCCGATCCTGATCCAGGGCATCCAGCCCGGTGGCCAGCTCACGATCACCACCGACGTGGAGAACTATCCTGGCTTCGCCGACGTCATCCAGGGTCCCTGGCTGATGGAGCAGATGCAGAAGCAGGCCGAGCATGTCGGCACCAGGATCGTCCACGATCACGTCGGCAAGGTGGATCTCGGACACCGGCCGTTCCGGCTGGAATGCGATTCCGGCGACCGCTACGTCGCCGATAGCCTGATCATCGCCACCGGCGCCCAGGCGCGCTGGCTCGAGCTGCCCTCCGAGCAGTTATTCAAGGGCTATGGCGTCTCCGCCTGCGCCACCTGCGACGGCTTCTTCTATCGCGGCAAGGAGGTGCTGGTCATCGGGGGCGGCAATACCGCGGTCGAGGAGGCGCTGTTCCTCACCAATTTCGCGTCCAAGGTCACGGTGGTGCACCGCCGCGACAGCTTCCGCGCGGAGAAGATCCTGCAGGACCGGCTGTTCAAGAACCCGAAGATTTCGGTGATCTGGGACAGCGTGCTGGAAGAGGTGGTGGGCGATGAGAACCCGTTGAAGGTCAAAGGCGTCGTCCTCCGCAACGTCAAGACCAACGCTTCCACCGAGATGCCGGCCGACGGCGTCTTCATCGCGATCGGCCATACGCCTGCTTCCGAAATTTTCGCCGGGCAGCTGGAGATGAAGCACGGCGGCTACATCAAGACCGCGCCGTTCTCGACTGCGACGTCGGTGCCGGGCGTGTTCGCCGCCGGCGATGTGACCGACGACGTCTATCGCCAGGCGGTAACCGCCGCCGGGCAAGGCTGCATGGCGGCGCTCGAAGCCGAACGTTTCCTCGCCGCGCAGGGCGAGGCGGAGCCGGCCGTGGCGGCGGAGTAAAGAAGCTTGAACTCGCAGAACAACATGGACTGGGACAAGCTCAAGGTTTTCCACGCCGCCGCCGAGGCCGGCAGCTTCACGCATGCCGGCGAGCAGCTCGGCCTGTCGCAATCAGCGGTATCGCGACAAGTGTCGGCGCTGGAGCAGGAGCTCGGCGTCTCGCTGTTCCACCGCCACGCGCGCGGGCTCATTCTCACCGAGCAGGGCGAGCTGCTGCATCACACCGCCCACGACGTGTTCATGAAGCTCGAGGCGGCGCGCGCCAAGCTGACCGACAGCAAGGAGCGACCGAACGGCGAGCTCAAGGTGCAGACCACGCTCGGCATCGGCGTGCACTGGCTCACCCCGCGGCTGGGCGAGTTCATCGACCTCTATCCCGACATCCACATCACGCTGATCACGACCGACGAGGAGCTCGACCTCGCCATGCGCGAGGCCGACGTGGCGATCCGCCTGCGCCAGCCGACGCAACCCGACCTGATCCAGCGCAAGCTGTTCTCGGTGCGCTTCCACGCCTATGCGTCGCCGGAATACGTCAAGCGCTTCGGCACGCCGCGCACGCTCGACGACCTCGACCAGCACCGCGTGCTGTTGCTGGGCGGCACCGTGGTGCCCAACCATTTCGAGAACCGGCGCTGGCTGATCGAGGTCGGACGCAACGGCAAGGGCCCGCGCGCACCTGCGCTCACCATCAACAACGTGCTCGGCGTCATGCGCGCGTGCCAGCGCGGCATCGGCGTCGCGCTGCTGCCTGACTACCTGGTCGAGGAGAACGGCGGGCTGGTGCAGCTGTTCGGCGAGTCCGACACCATCGCGCTCGACGCCTACTTCGTCTATCCGGAAGAGCTGAAGTCGGTCGCGCGCGTGCAAGTGTTCCGCGACTTCCTGGTCGCCAAAGCGCAGCGCTGGCACTTCTGAACGATCAAGCCGCCTATTTTGCCTCTCCGCGGACAGCGCTTGCCGACGCGAGCCACGGCTGCCATTCCGGCGTGTCGGGCCGCGGCGGATCGGCGCTCTGGAGCTTGTACTTGAGCCAGTCCTTCCAGGCCTGCGTGTCGTAGGGCCACTTCGCGCGCTCGATGCACCAGCCCGGCGGCTCCGGCGCGAGGAACGCTTTCTCGCGCTGCTCGCGCGTAAGGCAGCGACGCGCCTGCGCCCTGCCGAGTTCGACCAGCTCGTCCGCCGCCGCGGTCACGCCCACGGCCGGCTCGGGATTGCGATCGAAGCTCCAGACCCGAGCGGCACCGTCGCGGGCGCCGGTCAAGAGCTGCCGGCCGTCCCGGCTGATGCCGATGCAGGTGGTGGCCGCCCCCTGCTCCAATGCGGCGATCTCCTTGCCGTTCGCCCCATCCCACAGCTTCGCCACGGCCCCGCCGATGACGATCAGCTTGTCGCCCGGACCGAGCAGCGCGCCCGCGCCCTCGCTGTCGGGCAGCTCCGCGAGCAGCCTTGCGCCGTTGGTCGCGTAGAGCCGCCATCCCGAGGCGAGCGGAACGAGCGCGCGCTCGGCGCCCAGTCGCATCGCGACGTCGCGGCCGAGCTTGGCGTCTTGGAGGGTAAACAGCTGCCGTCCCTCGTTGATGCCCCAGATGCGGGCGGTCTGGTCGTCTCCGATCGACGCGATGCGCTGGCCGTCCGGGCCGAAGGCGGCCGTGACTGGTTTGCGCCAGTGCCCCCTGAGCACGCGCAAGCGCCGGCCGCTCGCCGCCTCGTAGACCTCGATGGAATTGTCGGCGGCGCCGACCAGCACGCGGGCGCCTTCCGCACCGAAGCGAAGCGCCAGGACGTTGCCGCCGAACGTCCGGGTGGTCTCCTGACCGCTCGCCTTGTCCCAGAGGTGGATGCGGTTCTGCGCCGAGGTGGAGACAATGCCGCGCCCATCGTCGCTCACCGCGATCAGATTGCGCCGCTCCGGAAGCAATGCCACCAGCGCGCCTGCGTTCGTGTCCCAGACGCGCAGGCCGTCCTCCGCGGCTGACACCAGCGTCGCGCCATCGGCGCTGAAGACCACCTGCGCGACGTTGCCGGCATGTCCCGGCAGCTCGGCGGTGCTTTCGCCGGTCTGCGGGTTCCAGATCCGCACGATGCGCTGCGCACTCGCGGTCACCGCGCGCAGGCCGTCACTGCTCAGCGCACAGGAGCGGACCGCGCCGGTGTGTCCGCCGAGGACCTGCGCCTCGCGCGGCACGCGCTCGTCCTTCCGGCCGCGCAAGGCCCGCTCGAGGGCGCGCTCGGCCCCGCCCACCGATGGACGGACAATGCCGGACGTCCCGTCGGGCAATGCTTCCAGCGCGAACAGCGCTGCGGTCATGACGTCGCCCGCCTGCAACGTCCGGTCCGACAGATCGGCCAGGAACCGCGACTGCGCGATCAGCGCCTGATCGCGCTGCTCCTCGGCTTGCCCGCGGCGCCGCTCCGCCAGTGAGCGCTGGGCGTCCGCCGCGTCCTGCCGTCGGCGGGCGATCCGCTGCTGCTCCTCGGCGTCGCCCTGCCCTTGCCGGGCGGCGGCGCGCTGCTCCTCGGCTTGGCTGCGCCGATCATCCGCAGCCTGGCGTTGCTGCTCGGATCGCGCCCGATCCGCAACCGCGGTTGCCGCCGAGCGCTCGGCGGACTGCCTGGCGGTGCTTGCTTCGAAATATTGCCAGCCGGCGACGACCGCGACCGCGGCGAACGCCGCCGCTGTCGCCAGCGAGACCGTCTGGCGCACGCGGGCGCGCCGGTCGTCGGCATCGTCGCGCCGGCGCAGGAAGCCGAGATGGCCGGCGACGATGCCGCGCGCACGCTGCCAATGCGTGAGGACGCTCGCATGCGCGAGGCGCACGGTCGGAACGCCGCGCTCCTTCGCATGCAGCAGGATGCGCGCCTCGACCAGCGCATCGACCAGCCGGCGCGTCGGCTCGTCGGGAGCCGCCGCGACCAGTGTTGCGGCGCGGGTGACGAGCGTGGCGCGGCCGGCCGCGGTCGACGGGGCCGCCGGCACCGGAGCCGTCAATTTGCGCAGGAGTCGCGGCAAGACGTCGATCGCGCCCTCCCCGGCATTGGCGAGTGCGCGCTCCGCTGCCCGGTCGATGGCGTCGTCGATGCCGCCGAGCGTCTCATAGGCGGCAAAGGTCAGCCGCCGTTCCGCGCCCGCAAGCTGCCGCTCGATGAACAGCCGCTGCAACGCGAATTGCAGCGCCGGCAACGGATCGACAGCGGTTGCGTCGCGCAAAATTCGATCGTCGAGCCGCTCGCCGGCGGCGTTCGTCTCGTAGATGAGGCCGGCCGCGTCCGCCGGTCCGCGCACGATCTCGGCAAGCTGCGCGGCACCGGGTGCGGCGAGGTCGTGGTCGGCGCCGGCGGCCTTGAGCGCCGCAAGATCGGCTTCCGCCAGGAAGCGCTCGTAGAGCGCCGCACGCAGCGTCGCCACCACTCATACCCGCCCGCTCGCGACCAGCGCGCGCAACAGCGCGGCGAACGCTACGCGATCGGCGGCTGATATGTCGGCGCCGAACAGGTCGTCGAGCGGATCGACCACGAGCAGGAGATCGGCGCGCACCTCCCCGTCCGCGCCGATGCGATCGAGCACGCGCAGGATCGCGTCCGCGGCGAAGAGTTCGGCCGGCCTGGTGCGGCGGTCGGCGAGCTCGGGCAAGGCCAGCAGCGCTTCGGCCAGCGCCGCGAATGGCCGCGGTCCCGGCCGCACCAGCGCAACGCGCCAGACATCGACTTCACCGGCAACGCCCGCCGCAGTGAGCCGCGGCACGAGCCCGGCACGCACCAGCGATGACTTTCCGGCGCCGGCGGGACCAACGACGAGCAGGAACGGGTTCTTGCGCGCGGCCGCCGCCTTCAGCCGGTCGACCGCACGCGTCACCTCGTGAGTCCGGCCGAAGAACACCGGCGCGTGCTCGGCGTCGAACGGCGCCAGTCCGCGGAACGGCGAGCCATTGATCGCGATCGGCCAGACCGCGGGGCGGCCGGGCGGGCGGTGAGCCTCGAGCCATTCCCGCAGCAGCGCGTCGATCTGCGCCTCGAGCTCGTCGGCATCCGCGAAGTCGCGGACCGGAACATCGGAATGTTCGGCTTCCTCGAAGAACGACTGCAGGCGCTTCCACTCGGTCTGCGCTCGAGCAAGCGCCGCGTCGTCGTCGATGGCGACGCGCGGCGGCGCGCTCTTCCGGAAAAGCAGGATGTGCGGACGGTCTTTGCTTTCGGGCAAGCGTGGGAAGCCGGGCGGCAGCTCGGCGCCGAGTCGCGACCAGACGATCGCGATCAGGATGTCGCAGTCGGTCGCCGCCGGCGTGTCGTTCGGCAAACCCGCGTGCGTGTCGTGACATGAATTGTGGCGAATCGTCTCGATGCGAACGATCCCCGCGAACTCGCCGTTGAGTCGCTCCGCCGCGCGATCGACGCGCTGACGCTCGTGCTCGACATCGCCAGGCGAAGACACGAATACTCGAACGACGCGCACGCGCTGCCCTTCGCTCTTTCCCTACGCCGTCACCAAACTACCACAATCGGCCACGCGATCGCGCGTCGCTGGAACCACGCGTCTCGCCTGGTGAATTCGTATTTGTGATTATTTGCGGACCCCGCATGGCTGGCATGCGACCCTTTGTGTTGCGTGAGGAAAATGCGTCTGCATACTGCAACGCACTGGCGGCAGCCGATTGCCCATCCTCCCAGATTGCAATCGACAAGCTGTCAGCTGTTCCCCTCTGGAAGGTGATTGTCGGCCCCGCGCCGACAAACTGCAAACCGGACTCGCAAGAGTCCGGTTTTCTTTTTCATCCCACGCGACGCTTTCATCCCACCACTTCACCCCAACATTTTCATCCCACCCCGACGCGCGCCGCGATGTCGCATTCACATTTTCGAGAGAGGCTCGGCGGGTATTTGGGGAGCGTTCGTCGGGTGCTTGCGAAATGGCCAAAGTCGATCTATCCTGGTCACACTCGAACAAGGTTTTAACACAAGGGAGACCACCCAATGGCTTGGACGACCCCGACCCTCGTCGAGATCTGCATCGGCCTCGAGATCAACGGCTACCTGCCGGCCGAGTTCTGATCCATCCCGCCTGAATGGGGCGCCTTACCGCCATCGTGCTAGGCTCGGCGGCGGGTGGTGGATTTCCCCAATGGAACTGTCGTTGCCCGACATGTCGGCTGGCATGGTCGGGCGACGCGCGTGTGCGGCCCCGTACGCAGGCCAGCCTCGCCGTCAGCGCCGACGGTGAAAACTGGCTGCTGATCAACGCCGCCCCGGAACTGACCCAGCAAATCCGCCAGGCCAAGGCCCTGCATCCCGCCGGTGCGGGCATGCGCGGCAGCCCGATCAAGGCTGTGGTGCTCACCGGGGGCGAAATCGACCAGGTCGCCGGCCTCTTGAGCCTGCGGGAGCGCGAGCCGTTTGCCATCTGGGCGACCGCGGCCACGCTGGCGGCGCTCGCCGACAACGCCATGTTCGGCGCGCTGGCCGCTGACCTGGTGACCCGGCGGGCGGTGGTTCCCGGCAAGCCCCTGGCGTTCCCCGGCGGCATGCAGGTTGAGCTGTTCATGGTCCCGGGCAAGGTGCCGCTCTATCTCGAGGACGAAGATCCCGACACCGCGAGCGAGACCGCCGCCAATGTCGGGATCGCGGTGTCGGCCGCCGGCGCGCGCCTCGCCTTCATCCCGGGGGCCGCCGCCGTCACGGCGACGATGCGGCAGCGGGTCGCAGGCGCCGACGTGGTGCTGTTCGACGGCACCCTGTTTCGCGACGACGAGATGATCACCAGCGGAACCGGAACCAAGACCGGCCGCCGCATGGGGCACATGCCCATCGACGGGCCGGACGGCTCGCTTGCCGCATTCGACGGGGTTGCCCGGCGGTGTATCTATGTCCACATCAACAACACCAATCCGATCCTGGTGGACGGTTCGCCCGAGCGCCGGCATGTCGAGCGCAGGGGCTGGGAAGTCGCCGAGGACGGGATGGAGATCGTGCTGTGAAGCTCATCACGCCGGAGGAGCTCGAGGCGCAGCTGCGCGACATCGGCGCGCGCCGCTATCACCGCCTGCACCCGTTCCACACGCTCCTGCATGGCGGCAAGTGCAGCAAAGGCCAGGTGCAGGCCTGGGCGCTCAATCGCTACTATTACCAGGCGATGATCCCGGTGAAGGACGCGAGCCTGATCGCGCGCTGCGAGGACTCGGCGCTGCGGCGGGAATGGCGCAGCCGGCTGATCGACCACGACGGCGAGCATGAGGGCGACGGCGGCATCGCCCGCTGGCTCAAGCTCACCGACGGGGTCGGGCTCGACCGCGACTATGTGGTCTCGCTCGCCGGACTGTTGCCTGCAACGCGGTTCGCGGTCGAGGCCTACGTGCATTTCGTGCGCGAGAAGTCGCTGCTCGAGGCGGTCGCCTCCTCGCTCACCGAGTTGTTCTCGCCGCAGATCATCGGCGAGCGGGTCGAAGGCATGCTGCGCAGCTACGACTTCGTCAGCCCGGACACGCTTGCCTATTTCGCCAAGCGCCCGCCGCTTGCGCAACGCGACTCCGATTTCGCGCTCGACTACGTCAAGCGCAATGCCAAGACCCCGGACGCGCAGCAGGCCGTGCTGAAGGCGCTCGAATTCAAGTGCGACGTGCTGTGGTCTATGCTGGATGCGCTCTACCACGCCTATGTCGACCCCAGGCACGTTCCGCCCGGCGCGTTCGTGCCAAAGGACCAGAAGGACTAGAAGGACCAGGAGCAACGCGTGAACAACCCGACCGTCGCCATCCCCGCCGAGGTGCGCCCTCGCCTGCCGCGCGGCGTGCGGCTCGTGCACAACGAGGCGCAGGGCGGCTGGGTGCTGCTGGCGCCGGAGCGGGTGTTCAAGGCCGACCCGATCGCGGTCGAGATCATCAAGCGCTGCACCGGCGAGGCCACCTTCGGCGAGATCATCGACGACCTGGCGCGGACCTTCAACACGGCGCCGCGCGAGCGCATCCTCGCCGATGTGAGCACGCTGCTGCGCGGGCTGGCGGACAAGAAGTTCCTGGAGCTGTGGCGACGACACCGGGATAAGCGTAACGTGGCATCGAACGGCGCAACGAGGCTACACAGCCCGCTCGGCCTCCTGGCCGAGCTGACGCACACCTGTCCCCTCGGCTGCCCCTATTGCTCGAACCCGATCGCGCTCGACGGTCGCAAGGGCGAGCTCGACACCGCCACCTGGGTGAGGGTCTTCCGCGAGGCGGTGGCGCTCGGCGTGCTGCAGGTGCATCTCTCCGGCGGCGAGCCCGGCGCGCGGCGCGACCTCGTGGAGATCACCGCCGGCGCCCATGCCGCCGGCCTCTACACCAATCTCATCACCTCGGCGGTCGGCATCACCGACAAGCGGCTGGGCGAGCTCGCCGCGGCCGGGCTCGACCACGTGCAGATTTCCATCCAGGACAGCGAAGCGGCGTCCGCCGACCATATCGCCGGCTACGACGGCGCTTTTGCGCGCAAGAACGCGCTGGCGGCCGAGGTGGTGCGGCTGGGCATGCCGCTCACCGTCAATGCGGTGATGCACCGCGCCAACATCGACCGGATCGGCGACATGGTCGAGCTGGCATTGGGGCTCGGCGCCACCCGGGTCGAGATCGCGCATGTGCAGTATTACGGCTGGGCGCTGAAAAACCGCGCCATGCTGATGCCGACCCGCGAGCAGGTCGAGCGTGCCGCCGCGGTGGTCGAGGATTTGCGCGCGCGCCACCATGGCCGCATCGTCATCGACGCGGTAGTACCCGACTATTACGCCCGCTATCCCAAGCCGTGCGTGGGCGGCTGGGGCCGGCGCTCGCTCAACGTGACGCCCTTGGGCAAGGTGCTGCCCTGCCACGCCGCCGAATCGATCACCGGGCTCGAATTCTGGAACGTGCGCGAGCATTCGCTCGCCGACATCTGGGCGAACTCGCCGGCCTTCAACGCGTTCCGCGGCACCGCCTGGATGAAGGAGCCGTGCGCGAGTTGTCCGCGGCGCGAGCAGGATTTCGGTGGCTGCCGCTGCCAGGCCTTCGCGCTCACCGGCGACGCGGCGGCCACCGACCCGGTCTGTCAGCTGTCGCCGGTTCATGCGCAGGTCGGGGAGCTCGCGGCGGTGCAGACCGACGCGCCCTATGTCTACAGGCGAATGTGAAACCTGCATGTCAATTTGCCGTAAACCGAATCCACACGCGCACCACTGCGCTGTCGCGAAATCGTTTGCGTGACGGGGGCGAAATGTCGGACACTGCACAGCAAGGAAGCTGATCCAGGCGCGGCGGGCGACGGACGCGCGACCGTTCGACAGCGGTGTGGGATCTGCCTTTCGAGGTAGGGAGAAAAATCCATGACAATCTGCTTGCTTCCCCGGCGCAGCCTTTTGCTCGCCGGCACTTTCGGCACTTTGCTGGTCGCGACGCTCGTCGCAACTTGGCCGGTCAGCGCCCAGCAGCAATTGCCGCCGGGGTCCCCGCTCATCGGCCGGCCCGACACCGACGATGCCAAGAAGCTCGCGCCGGTTCCCGCCCCGCCGCTGCCGGCCGCCGCCGACAAGCTGCCGATCGACAAGATCAAGGCGCCAAAGGGCTTCAAGGTCGAGGTCTATGCCAGCGGCATGGCCAATGCGCGCTCGCTCGCGCTCGGCGACAAGGGCACGGTGTTCGTCGGCTCGCGCCTGGTCGACAAGGTCTATGCCATCGTCAACAAGGACGGCAAACGCGAGGTCAAGGTCATCGCGTCGGGGCTTTATCGTCCGAACGGCGTCGCCTTCAAGAACGGCACGCTCTATATCGCGGAGCTCTCGCAGATCTCGAAGATCGACAACATCGAGGACAATCTCGACAATCCGCCGAAGCCCACCGCCATCTACAACGACCTGCCGAAGGACGAGGCGCACGGCTGGAAGTATCTGGCGATCGGGCCGGACAACAAGCTCTACTTCGAGGTCGGGCAGCCCTGTAACAACTGCATCCCCTCCGACAAGCATGCGCAGATGCGCCGGATCAATCTCGACGGCAGCGGCGCCGAGGTGATCGCGCGCGGCGTGCGCAACACCGTCGGCTTCGACTGGCACCCCGGCTCGAAGGAGCTCTATTTCACCGACAACAGCCGCGACTGGATGTCGGAGGACCTCCCCAACGACGAGCTCAATCGCATCACCAAGGTCGGCCAGCACTTCGGCTCGCCCTATTGCTACCAGGGCAACCTGCCGGATCAGGAATTCGGCTGGGGCCGCAAGTGCAGCGAGTTCGAGCCGCCCGTCGCGCTGCTGGGGCCGCACACCGCGGCGCTCGGCATGAAGTTCTATACCGGCAGCTCGTTCCCGGCAAAGTACAAGAACAACATCCTGGTCGCGCGCCACGGCTCCTGGAACAAGACCAACAAGCTCGGCGGCGACGTCGTCATGGTCAACATCAAGAAGGACGGCACCGCGGGCGCGATCGAGCCCTTC
>Ga0126377_10000522_pt1 | contig 23462 bp, 35 predicted proteins | sample PanSoiMetPlot_22_FD_92647 | JGI IMG/M metagenome (GOLD analysis project Ga0126377, IMG submission 92647) | Tropical forest soil microbial communities from Panama - MetaG Plot_22 | ecosystem: Environmental > Terrestrial > Soil > Tropical forest > Bulk soil | place: Panama | collected 2016-02-17 | reverse complement strand
GATGGACTTGCGCAGCAGGTACCACTCACTCTCGGTCGGCTCGTCGCCAGTCTGCTCGACCAGCGCCTCGAAGCCGGGCAGCGGCGGCTGCACATACTCGCCGTTTTGTGCAATCGCGTCGGGGTCTTCGCTGAGCACGGCCGCCGCGCCGAAGGGCGTGTCGGGCAGCGTCTCCTCGGGATCGAGCGCGGCCAGGCCCGCCTCCACCTCCGCGTCGGTGGGTGCGGGCGCGGGGCCATTGCCCAGCGCCGCCTCAAGCTCGGCCAACAGACTGGGATCAAATGCCATCGTGATGTACCTCCTCCAGTACGAAACAAATGCCACGGCCCCCTCAGGGGTGTGGGTCGTGCACACGGGTATGCTGTGCGTGCGCAGTAGGGCATGGCGCGCAAGCTGCAGGGGCGTCGGCTTGGACCGCCGCCCCTGCTTGACCTCCAGGCCAATCAACACGGGGAATTGCCAGAACAACAGGTCGGGCCAGCCGCCGCCCGTCCAGGCGTTGGCTGGCCAGCCGATCACGAGCGCGCCAGGGAATGCACGCTGCAGCGCAGCCCGCACCCGCTGACGTAGCTCGCGCTCGGGCATCAGTTCACGTCGGACTGCTCGAACATCGCGCTGACCTGCTCGGCCAGCGTGGCGGTCGCGCCGCCGTTACCCGACTGTGGGCCAACGCCGACAGGCACGCCCGCACCAGCGGGACCGATGCCGCCAACGAGCGGCGTCTGCTTCTGCTGGTCCCAGTTCTCGGGCGAGTTGACCTCAAGGATGCTGGAGAACGCGCGGCCCTGCGGGCTCATCTCGTCGGCAATCGTGAGCACGACGCGCCGCGAGCGCATCTTCGACTCGATGAACTGCGCAATCTGGGCGTGCTTCTCCCAGGTGCTGACCTTGCGGAACCGCTCGTCGGCGTACAGCGCCTTGGCGATGTCGCCAATGCCCGCCGCGCCCATCATGCCCGCCATGCCGAACTGCGAGCCGCTCTTGCCGCCCATCGAGGCGTAGCGGCCGATGGTCCGTCCGACGCCCGCGCCTGGCGCGCTTACGGGGCCCTCCAGAATGCGGAAGTCGACGTTGAAGCCAGGCGTCTTCTCGTAGTCCTTGGGCGTCGGGCGAATGGCCGCGACCTCGGCCAGGTAGTACCCCTGTGGGACGCGTGGGCGACCCGGCTCGGTACGGGTGAATGAATCGTCTAGCTCGTACGGAACGAATCCAGGCATCGAGTGCTCTACTCCTCTTCGGTGTGCGCAGGATCGCGCAGGACAGGTGTGGCGTCGGGGGCCACCCACTTGATGCCGCGCATCGCCATGTCCAGTGACGGTGCTTGCCAGGTCAAGTGAACTGTGACCTCTACTGTACCAGAATGATACACCATAGTCAAGTCTACGTTTGTTTGACCTGGCCATTCCGGCTCATGAGCGGCGCGGTCAGCTTGGGCCATGTGGGATCCCGAATGATGCGGCCCAACACGTGCGTCGGGCCTTTGGCCAGGTAGCGTTCGTGTTGGCCGATGAACAGCTTGCGCACCTCGCGCGCTTGCTCGGGGATGTGGGTAGTCTTGCCCTCCTCAAGGTTCAGGATGGGTGGCGCGTCGTCATCGGCCGACTGGCTGCCCGTTTCTACGTCCACGTACAGCCGGCCAAGGATCTCGACCGAGTCGCGGATGCCCAGCAGGGCATACGGGGTCAGACGCGGGCCCGTGACGACCACACCCTCATCGAAACGCTGCTCGCGGTCGTTTTCCTGCATCAGGTAGATCATGTGCACGGGCAGCAGGTTGAAGTTGCGCTGCCACTCGGCGCACAGCGCGCCGATCTGGTTCCAGCCCTGCCAGCCCGCTGGTGAGTTGGGGATGCGCTCGATGTACGCGCGCAGCTTGGCGGGGTCGCTCGGCTCGTAGCCGCACACCTTGCCCAGCGCCAGATCCTGAATACGCGACCACGTGTCCCAGACCAGCGCCTGGATGCCCGACTTGGGGGTCGAGACGATGTCGTACACGTCCATCACGTCGTTCCAGCGGCGGATCTTGGCCACGCGGATGTTCGGCTTGTTCATGTACGGGCGCACGTTCTCGTCGTCGACCGAGACGACCAGCGTGTTCACGTCGAGCGTGCCGGCGAACGTGCTCTTGCCCGTGCCGTTGCGCCCGTAGATGCCCAGACGCACGTGGTCGAGCGCGAGTACGTCCTTAGGCTGAAGAATCTGTAGCGGCACGTACGGGCTCCTCGATCACGTCTAGTCGGGACTCCACCAGCAGCGCGTCGTGGCGCTTGGTGCGCTCCATCGCGGCGCGCAGGTACTGGTGAGTCAGGTGCTGCAAGTCGCGCATGTGGTCGCCGTCGCTGCACTCGAAGGTGAGCGCAATGACCCAGCGCCTCATGCGCTTCGTCCCTGGTTCCAATTGTCTTCAGTAGCCTCCGTGAAATACTCGGTGCGCATGATCTCGTTGCGCTGGCCCGTCTGAAACTCGTTCGCGCACAGGCGCATGTACGGGCAGAAGAGCGGGCAGGTCAGGTTGTTCCAGGCGCGTGGGAAATGGCCGCGCTTGTGCGCGGCGAGGATGTTGCGCGTGGTGTCGGCCACGTCGCGCATGTTCTCGACAAGGTGGCTGTTGTCCCTGAGCGTGGGGTACCGCTGGAACCACAGTGGGTCGCGGGCGATGCGCCCGTACAACCAGGCGACGTACGCCCCAGGCGACTCGAAGTCGATGCTCGGCTTCCAGTTGCGCTTGATCTCCTCCTGGGCCTGCGCCAGGCGCAGCGCGGTCGTCGGGCGCTCGTCGTCGCCCTTGTACACGCGTCCGTCGTTGCGCACCTTGACGCGCGGCGGCGACTTGGTGCACACGTAGTCGAACACCACGCCCTGCACGGGCTCCTGGGTGCGCAAGAGCACCATCTGGAGCATCGTCTGCGGGTCCACGCAGCGCCAGTCGGCGTCGGGGATCTCCGAAAGCGTTTTGCGCTCCCAGATCCACAGTCGGCCCTGCCTGTCGCGTTTGAGCACATCCACGGTGGCGGTCAGACGCACGCCAGGCGTGGGCGAGAACTCCAGCTTCTGCTCGGTGCCCGCGAGCGTCCACGGCTCCAGCCACTGGTCGGGCCGCAGGCGATGCTCGTTGTCCCAGAAGGCGATGTACTGCTGGGTCAGGTCGAACACCTCGGCCTGCAGGTCGAGCACCTTGCTCTCTTCGACGCCGTTGTCGGTCGCCCAGTTGGCCATGCGCGCAAGCTCGGCTTCCCACGGCTCGCCCAGGTCGTGTAGCTCCAGCGTGCGGTGCAGCCAGATGCCGCGTCGGAGGGCAGGCTTCGCGTCGCGCGGGACGGGTACCAGATTGTCGAGCCAGCGATACTGGTAGCGTTTGAGACAGTTGGAAGCGTCTCTGTACGCGCTGCTCGACAGCGACAGATCAAGCGTCAAAACGTATTCACCTCAACGAAAACAACAAGTGGCGAGACTGTAGCAAACTGGACAAACGGCCGTCAAGCCGTCAAAAATTTTTTCGAGAAAATCGCCTCATAGCGTTCCCGATGGCTTGTCTACAAAATCACTTCCTGGCCCAGCCCCCACGGTCCCGCCGTGATCTCGACCTCGATCAGCCCATCGGGTAGCCTGAGCCCGAGCGGGCGCAGGTAGTCCAGCGCGCTTCCCGTCATCACCCGTGCAATCTCCTGCGCCTGCTCCACATGCCCTTCGAGGGGGGCCTCGACGAGCAGCGCGTCGTGGATGTTGCCGACGATGCGCGCCCCCGCGCGGTCGAGCAGGATCATCGCCGTCTGGGTGATGTCGCTGGCCAGCGACTGGGGCGGCATGTTCACTCCTGACCGGATAGCCTCGGGGTTCCCGCTCATCGCGTCAGGCAGCCGACGTAGCCGGCCAATGGGGCTGCGCACTGCACCCTTATTGCGCAGCTTGATCGCCTCGAAGCGGTGCCACGTTGGGAACTCCGGGAACGTGCGCTCGAACAGGGTGTGCAGTCGGCGCGCTTCGTTGGCCGGCCAGTCGATCTGGGCCGACTTCCAGGCGTACTCCTGCAGCCCCTGCCACGAGATGCCGTACAACTGGGCCAGCACGGGCACCTTGCCCATGATCTGCCGCTCGTCCTTGGTGATCGAATCGGGGTGCTTGCGCAGGGCGAGCGCGGCGAACAGGCGATAGATGTCCTGCCGCTCGTGAAACGCCCACAGCATGGACGCTTTGGGTACGCCCGCCCACTCCTCGGGCATGCCGACCGCCATCCACGCGCACAGCCGCGCTTCGATCTGCCGGTAATCGGCTGCTAGTAGCACTCTGCTAGGGGGTGCGCTGAAGATCGGGCGCACCGACACGTCGCGCGGGATGGTGTGGAAGAAGCCCGACAAGCGCCCCGTCTCGACCGATGTGGTGCGTAGCTCGGGATGGAAGCGGCCGTCGAATGAGTTCTTGGTCGCCCGATCCAGCGGCCGAAAGTAGGTCGTGATCTTCTTCCTGGGCCGGCGACAGTCGAGGATCTTGCGCGCCTCCGGGTACTGCTGGGCGAGTCTGTTAACCACCTGTTCGGCTGTTGATGGATGCCGTTTACCGTTCGTTAGTACGGGCAACGCGAGCGTCTGGTACAACCAGTGCGCTACTTGAGGATGGCTGGCGGGGTTAGCGATGGGGACCGCGCGGTCGGCGGCTTCTCGCTCCCGCCACGCTTGCTTCAACAGCGTTGCCGCCGCCCGCCGGTCGACATAGATGCCCCGAGCCAGCATGCGCTCCAGCGCACGCAGCTTGGGCATCTCGACCGTGCGGGCGTAGGCGTGCAGCCACGGGTCTTCTTGCAGCAGCACCTCCTCGCGCTCCCAGAGCAGGAAGCACGCGGCCGCGTCGTAGCCGTTGTACGGGTACAGGTCATCCAGGCGGTGGTACTTGCGCGCGTCGATGTCCCAGTCGGGCCAGCCCAGATGGGCCCGCCCCGCCCACTTGAGCGACTTGGGCGCGTTCTCGTCCAGCAACTGCAGGGCGATCATCGTGTCCCACGTCGGGCGGGGCAGGTAGCCCGTCAGGCGATACCACACGAGGTCGTCGTACACCCCGTTGTGCACGAGCCGTGCGCTGGGGTAGCCGTCGGTCACCAGTGGCCGCAGCATGCCCAGCCACTTCCCCACGTGGCGTCGCCAGGACAGGTCCGTCTCGGGGTGCATGATCGGGACCACCACGGCTTCCTGGCCTGTAAACGAAAAGGCAATCGACCACGGGCGGAAGTCTTTGTGCCACCACGGCTGCAGGTTCGCCTCGAAGTCGTAGGCGACCATCGGCTCCGTCTCCAGCAGCGCGGTGATGCCGCGCAGCGTGGAGTCGTACGACACCATCTCGACCCTGACGGGGGGTGTGGACGGCGGCGGGCTAAGCTCGCCACGGATCAGCCGCCCGTAGCGCATGATGTCCGCCAGCCACGCGGGCTCCTGTCCTTGATTACGCAGGATTGCGGCGGGGTGTGCGGCAGGCAGGATCCAACTCTGGTATCTGGCTGACCACTGCTCCTTGCCCTGCTGCGCCTGGACCCGCCCCTTGCCCGTCAGGCGCTGCAGCGGTACGTTGCCCAGAGCGAAGATCCACTGTGGACCGACGCGCTCGATCTCCTCCTCAAGGTATGGTGCGCACGCTCGTGCGTACTCCATGTCGGGCTCGCTGGCACACCCGTAGGCGTTCGTGAGAAAAGCCCGCTTGATGCCCGCTTGCTGGAGCGCGTACTTGAGCTTCTGACCCGAAGGGCCGACAAAGGGGCGACCTTCGAGGTCTTCCTGGCGACCCGGGTTGATCCCCACGCACATGACCAGGGGTCCAGACCAATCCGGGTCGCCCCACCACTCGCCGGGCACGTTGGTGTGGATGACCGTGCCGCCCAGCGGGCACAATCGGCACTCAGGATTTCTCACTCTGACTCCCACTTGTCGCGCACGGTTTCGTACTCACCCTCCCAGTACGCGACATCTGCCCGCAACCGTTCGTTCTCGACGCGCAGCCGCTCGATCTCGGCGCGCAGTACGCGGCGCACTTGCCCGCTTTCTAGGTAACCCTCGCGCTCAGCGTTGCCCTCTCGTTCGTCCGAACACTCGGCGTGCAGCCACGGCTCATCGTCATGCCGTTCCTCGCCACATTCTCGGCACCGTCCCGCCTTCAGCCGGTCGATCTCGGCGTCCTGTCGCTCAATGATTTGTCGCGCCCACTTATCGGCTACGTGTAGTTTCTGGTTCTCGGCGCGTAGTTCGTCGCGCTCCAGGGTCAGCGTGGCCGTCGAGTTCTGGAACTTGTCGAGCCACTCTTCTGTCCGTGCTAGCTTCGCGCGCAGTTCGTCGCGCTCGTGATAGTCAGTCATCTGGCCCCCACTCGCGGAGCGCCTGCTCCTCCACGTTGGCGTTGCTCAGGCCCCAGCGCAGGCCGTTCAGTTCGACCACCGCCGCGTCGCGCTCGCTGTACGCCTTGAGCAACTCGTTCTCCAGTTCGGCCACGCGCGCCACGTGGCGCTTGATCTCGTCGTGCAGCCGCTGGAACTCGCGCAGCGGAACCTCGATGTAGATCTCAGGCACCAGCCGCGAGCCTCCTGCGTAGCTGATTGAGCATGGCCCGGGCGAGGTCGACCATCGACGCGCCGCTCTTGAGCCCGATCAACTGCACCTCGTCCTGGGTGTTGTCGCCCACGAGGTAGATGATCTGGACGTGGCCCTTCTGGCCGATGCGCCACACGCGGCCCCACGTCTGCCGCCAGGCGACGACGCTGTTCTCCAGGGTGAAGAAGATCAGCGCGTCGGCTTCCGACAGGGTGATGGCCACGCCGCCCGCACGCTGCTGCAGCAGCAGCACCTTCGGGCCCGCCTCCTTCTGGAACCAGTCCTCGATGGCGGGGCGCTGCTTCTCGGGGGTGCTGCCGTCGATCTTCTTGAAGTCGATGCCGCGCGCCTCGAGCGCCGTGCTGAGCCGCTTCAGGTCGTGCGCGAAGCGGCACGACACGACGACCTTCTGGTGCTCGCGCTCGCTGAGCATCTCCAGGCACGCGTCCAGCTTGCTCGTGCCCAGGTCGCGCAGCACGCCGTTCTGGTCGGTCACGAACCCGGCCGAGATCTGCGACAGCCGCAACAGCTTGGTCAGCACGATCAACGCCTCGGCGTCCGTGTCCGGGTCAAGCTCGGTGCGCAGGTACTTGGCCATCTCGACGTAGTGCTTGTTCTCCGTCGGGCTGAGCGTGACGGGCACAATCGACTCGATGGGCTCTGGGAGGTGGACGAGCGACGCGTCGGCGTGGTGCGTGTACGGGGCCATGCCTTCGAGGATGCGGTTGCGCGCGCCCGGCTTCATGAGCGGCTTGCCATCTGGTCCCTTCTTGGGCCAGTTGCCGTTCGGGCCGGTGAGCACCAGCACGTCCTCGCGGTAGCGTTGGAACGACTGCGACCACAGCCCGTGGCGCGGGTCGATGATGCGGTACTGCTGCCACCAGTCGAGCGGGCTGTGGGCGGGCGTGCCGGACAGCAGCAGTCGGTACTGCGCGCCGGCAGCGAGCTTGCTGGAGGCGCGCGACCGCTTGGTTTTGTAGTCCTTGATGTAGTGCGCCTCGTCGAACACGACGAGGTCGGGCGTCCACCTGAGCAGGCTGTGCAGGCGGTCGCGGCCGGCCATGTTGCGCAGCTTGCGCGGGTCGGCGGGCACGGGGTCGATGAGCTTGTCGTACGAGATGAGCGCGAACGTCGGACCGTTGATCGGCCCGTTCACTTCCTCGACCTCGATGCACGCGGCAGCGGGCCACCACTTGGCGACCTCGCGCCGCCACACCCCCTTGGCGACGACAGGGCAGACGATGACGATGCGCGTGAGCTTGAGATAGCGCGCGATGGCCAGCGTGCCGAGCGTCTTGCCCATGCCAGGATCCCACTGCAGGTACGCCCCGCCGTGGTTCTGCAACGCCTGGATGGCCGCCGTGGCTCCTTCAATTTGCCACGGTCGTAGAACGGTCAATGAGTGCTCCTTTCAGCCAGGGTCTGTCCACCACTGGCGGTTTCGATGTGCGGTATGATACACTGGACGGCATCAAGTAGTCAAGGAGGAGAACAAATGGCCCGTGGAGTACCGTTGCTCGACAACCTGCCGCAGGTACCACTGGAGGGGTACCTGACGATGGATCAGGCGGCCGAGCGCATGGGTACCAGCCGCGACTATCTGTTCCGTTTACGCCAGCTTGGCGCGCTCGTTCCCGTAGCCCGCGTGGACTCGACGCTGCTCTACAAGGAGCAGGACGTGATCCGCTACATCGTGCGTCACAGTTCACTCGGACGCACCCGCGAGCGGCGCAGACAGGAGGCGCTGGCGAGCTAACCTAGCCAATCTACCTACCGCCACTCCGACGACCGCAAGGAGCGTTCATGCAACTTCCCGTGACGGCGGGTGGGGTCAGCCTGCCCGCCGATCCTGTTCAGGCGATGAAGCTGTTCAGCCAGCTTGGGCTGCGCAGCTTCCCCGCCACCTACGGCGACAAGACGCCACACCCGCGTGTGGGTGCGTGGGGCGTGCTCGCCACCAGCCCGCCTCTGCCCGAGGCAGTGATCGACCAGATAGCGACCTGGGGACGGGTCAACGTCGCGCTCATCTGCGACGAGCATCTGGTCGTGTTCGACATCGACAACCTCGACTTTGCGCAGTGGTTCGACGCTTCTGGCCCCGAGCGTCTGGGCACCTGGGTGGTGCGCTCGCCATCGGGCGGGCTGCACGTGTACGTCCGCAGTAGTGATGCACAGCGAACGACTGTAGTCAAGGCTGCCAACGGGGTGAAAATCGGTGACGTGAAGGCGCGCGGCGGGTACGTCATCGCGCCTCCATCGGTGGGATCCAATGGCGACTATCAGACTGAGTATGGTTCGCCCGATGCCATCGCGCTGCAGGCGAACGCGCTTACGTGGTTCCAACAATTCGTCGACCAGTGGGAGCGGACGCAGCCGGTACGTCTGCAACCAGCCATGACCGAGATGCCGGAGTATGCCAATACGCGCGTACACGGCGCACCACCGCCCAGCCGGCAAGAGGAGATTCTGAACGAGTTGCGCACGGCGTGGCTGTCGGGCGCGCTCAACCGCAAGGTGTACGACACGCTCGCGGACGGTGTGGATGCCGCCGACGGCTACTGGAAGAACCCCAACGACCGTTCGGACGTGGACTACGGGTGCATCAAGGAAGCGATCAACCTGGGCTGGACGTTCCCGCAGATCGAAGAGGCGTGGAGCTTCCTGCCCGTGGGCGAACGCTACCGCGAAGGGAAGCACGGCGGGCACGGCTACCTCTTGCGCACGTACGACGCGGCCAAGAAGAAATGGGACGCCGACAACATCCTGAAGATGACGGCGGTCGGGCCCAACTTCAGCGTCCAGCAGCCCGTCGAACGCTTCGCGGAGCACGGCGAGACGCACTACAGCTTCGGCCTGATGCACCTCACGCGCGACGAGCACCCGACCTTTCGGGTGACCTGCCCGGCGACCGCGTTCCTGACCCCGATGGCGTTCCGCAAGGTGTGCTACCAGCAGAGCCACTTCATCGACCTGGGCAACAACTTCGACACGGCCGACAAGCTGCGCACGCTGGCCGAGGTGGTCAACTCGCTGGCCGTCGAGCGCGACCTGCCCGAGGCGGCGACGTACGAGGGCGGCCTGCGCATCAGGCTGGTCGGCTTCGTGACCAGCCGCGCGATCAGGGTGCTGGAAGCGGGCGAGCAGCCCGAACCGTTCCTGAACGCGTGGCGATCTGGCGAGCACGCGTACGTCAACGCGAACGGGCTGATGCGCTACTTCGAGTCGCTGCGCGAGGTGCCCAAGCGGCGCGACGTGTGGCAGGAGTGGCAGCGCCTGGGCGGCGACCAGGCGCACGGCTTCGGGCCGAACGTGTGGCGGCTGCCCGCTAGCCAGCTTGACGAGCGAGCCCTGCCGCCTTCTTAGCCCGGTACTCGCGCATCCACTCGCGCCGACACACGCGGCAGGCCCGGCCGGCGGGCCAGGTCTTGCCGCCGCGCACCTGATAGGTGTTCGCGGCGTCGAACGGGTGGCCGCGCTCGCACGCCTGCTTGCGCATGTTGTCGGCAATCGGGCTGTCCGAGTTCTCGGCGTTCGCGCGATAGGTGGTGAGTGTGAGGTGGTCCGGGTTGACGCAGTGCCGGACGTGACACTCGTGATCGACGATCACCTTCTTCGCGTCGGGGTCGTACAGCGAGCCTTTCCAGCGCGCGTACGCCAGGCGGTGTGTGCGGCGCGCCACACCCCCCGCCTTGAATCGGCCATACCCATCGCTTGGGTCAATGCAGCCGATCCAGTACCAGTGATCTTCAGTGAAGACCACGAACTTGTCGAAGCGTTCGTTCCAGGCACTGTTCCACTCAAAGTCCGATGGCTTATTGGCATGCGGCGTTTTGTAATCACGAACTCGCTTAGGCGCGGATCGGCTGGCTTGACTACTCACGCGGCTACTGTAGCACGCGACGGGAACGGGTAGTCGATTCCGCGCGCCAGCGGCAGATCGACCATGTCCAGCCCCACGCGGTGGCGGCTGGCTCCGACGTACGCCACGCACACCTCGCCCATGTCGCCTTCGAGCATCGCGCGGCCAGGCAGCGTGCCCCAGTTCCTGACGAGGTGGACGTGGTCGGCCTCGCGGCCCTTGGCACTGTGGATGGTGCCGACCCTGGTGGCGGGCGGCATGATCAGCGCCCCGTAGCCATAGCCGCGAACGACTCTCTGGTAATAGCCCGCGTTGGGCAGGCGGTTGATGAGCATCTCCAGGGCACCCGACCAGGGCAGATCCGCGCGAGACACGCGGCGCGTGGGATCCTCACGGGCGACAGTCTCGATCCACCGCTGATCGGGCGGATTGAGCGTACCCCGCTTCAAGCCCTTGGCGAAGCTGAGCAGTCCCTGCGCGTCGATTGAGTCGTCGCTGAGCAACTCCTGAGCGGCCCGCCAGGCGCGCGTCGGCTCCGGTCCGAGCGGCCCCTTGCGGCCGGACAGGTAGGCGTACGGGATGCCCTGCTCGTACAGGTCGGACGCCATCTGCTCGACGAGCGTGCCGGTGCGCGCCAGGTAGAACGACGAGCCGTCCTGAACCGACCCGTCGCCTACGCCTTGCCACGTGCTGAGCAATGGGTCGTCCGCGTACCCGCCATGTTGCAGCGTGCGCAGGGCAAAGCGGGCGGCGTCGTCGGTCAGCCGATGGCTGTCGTCGATGGTAGACCAGCCGCCGTCCTGATTACGAAACAGCGACGGGTCCGCGCCCATGAACCGAAAGATGGCCTGGTATGGGTCGCCGGCGGCGATGGTGAACGCGATCCAGGCGCGCCAGGCGCGGATGACCGACCACAACAGGGCCGAGTTGTCCTGCGCCTCGTCAACCAGCAGGTACTCGACCGGCAGCCGCTCGCGCAGCCCCTCGTCGAGCATGTCCTCGAAGTCGATGACGCCGTTTTCGTGCTTGTACGCCTCGTAGCTCTTGACCAGGCGGATGACCGACTCCAGCGGCGCGATGTGCGGGTCGCGCTGCGCGAGCAGCATCCAGCCGTCGTCCAGCGTCAGCAGGCGCTGACGCGCGGCGCTGTACGTGCTGAGCGCCGAGGCGGCCAGGCTGCGGCCCGGGTCGCCCAGATCGAACGTGTCCAGCCAGTCCACCCGGTCGATGCCGTCGAACGACGCGTCCACGTCGCCCACGCTCTTGGCCCACTCGGCGCGCTGCTTGTTGCTGATGACCTGCGGTCGGCCGATCAGCCGGTAGCACAGGCTGTGGATCGTGCCCACGTGCGGGAACACGAGGTCGAGGTTGGGGTGGTTCTGCGCGCCGACCAGCGGCGCGAGGCGCTCCTTCAACTCCCGCGCGGCGGTGCGCGTGAAGGTCACCGCGCCCAGGGCTGCCGGCCCGCGCTCGCGGACCACGCTCTCGGCAATGTGGATCAATCGTCGGGTCTTGCCCGAACCCGGCGGGCCGTACAAATTCGCTTGCTGTCCCAATCAGCACCTCCTCGATGAGATGGGCCAGCGTCCCCAGCCCAGGTTGCGTACGCCCCACGCCATTGCGTCGATGGACGCGTACGGGTCGGTTCTCGATAATCCGGCCTGTCCCTGGGGTGTGGACGCCCAGGTTAGCCGGTCAAACTGGGCCAGGCCAATGTACCGTCCGCCGGCACCACTGGCTGCCCACACCCACTCGCTCTCCAGTCGGATCATGCAATCCAGCCGGCGCGCGAGGGATGGATACGTCGCATACAGATACGTGCGCGGTGACGTATACGTGACCTCCTCGATCACGGGCGTGGCCAGGTCAGGTACGGGCTGCTGGCCATCCACATCGACCGCTGCAAGCAGCAGGCTGAGCGAAAGCAGGACGCTCATGTCACCTCCGTACGGAGCGGGAGCCGCCCACACCCCGACGGTGGAGCGGCTCCCTGGACGCGCGAGAGTACACCTCGCGCGCCGTTCAAGCGGGCTGGCCGATGACCTGGGCAGGCTCGCCGCGCACCTCGCGCTCGACGATCTGGACCGTGATGTCCTCGGCCGCGTACTGGCCGCCACGCGCGGCGTGCTGAGCGTCGAGGCGGCTATGGTAGACCGCCCCGATGGCCGTCGAAACGGCCCGCTCACCAACCTGCGTGACGAGCAGGATGAACACGTGCTGGCGGTACGGGACGCTCACGCGAGCGCCCCCTGGGCCACCTCCACCGATGCGTTCCAGGCGCGCATCTTGGCGTCGGCCCGCTCACCGACCAGAATCGCGGCGGCACGTGCGTCGGCGTCGTTGCCGCGCCCGCCACCGCGCCAGTCCTCGACCTCCACGACGGCGTTGTACAGGCCCCACGCGGTGCCCGCCGCAGCCTGCAGGTCCATGCCCCGGCCACGACCCTTGAACAACTCAAGAGCCGCCTGGCGGCGGTCGGTGATCAGCCGCGCCTCGGCGTCCCACTTGCGCTCGCGCAGGTCGGCGTAGTCCTTCGACCACGTCGGATCGGCTTGCGGGCGGGGCGGTGTCGGGTAGGCGGCGGTGAGCACGTGCAGCACCTCGTCCCTGGGGTTCTGCAGGCGGTAGTCAGCAAGCTGACGCATCGCGTCGGCCAGCGCGGGCAGCCCGTGCTCGGCCTCGTCGATGACGTTCGCCATCCAGCGCCCCATGCGGTCGAGGATCCAGCGGTCGTGGTTGAAGCGGACCATCTGCTTGGCCGCCTGGTGGGCCATCAGGACCGTGTTCATGCACACCTCGCGGATGCCCGAGGTGAGCGCGGTCGAGGCGGTCAGCCCGTCCATCCACGTGTGCAGGGCCAGGTACATCTGGACCGTGTCGCCTGACACGTCGATGGGGTCGAGCTTGGCCGTCAGCAGGAACAGCTTGCCCTCACGCAGGAAGGCGGCTGTCTCGACGTGCTTGCCCGTGCGGTCGTCCCACATCTGGGCGACCTGATCGGGCGTGACGAGGTTGTACCCCGCGCGCACGATGCCCATCGTGGCTTCGGTCTTGTTGGAACCGTACGGCGTGCGGATAATGGCGAACGCGGGCACCTCGATGTGCGCCCCGTCCTGCTTGGTGGCAATCGTCTGCAGCGGCAGCTTCAGGTACGACGGTCCACCCAGGTGATCGACCACCTCGACCGCCGTATACCGGCGGTTGGGGTCGATCCCAGCCTTCATTCCACCATGCCATGCCGGCTCGGCGCGATCTGCGAAGAACAGATCGTCGAGTAGCTCAGCGGCTATTGGAGTTTCTCCTTTCAGTTGCGCGACGGCGTCTCGATGCGTCGCGGGTCGGGTAGCTCAAGCGAGTCGAGCGACTTCCAGAGATCCATGTCGGTATCGAGGAAGCCGCCCCCGCCAGATGAGTCGAGGATCACCTGGCAGCGCATGTGCATCGGCACGGGCTCGCCCTGGCGGTGCTCATGCGGTAGCTCGAAGGTGATCGGGAAGCGCCCGTCACGGGGCAGATCCTCGATCACATCGAGGTCGAACTGGCGGTTGTAGTCGCGCTCGATGGCGATGCGCGTGGCCTCCACCAACTGCTTGTAGGTGAAGAACTTGTGTCTCGTAGGTCCACCTTTCCGTGTGACTGGGAGCCACACTCCGTTTTGACCCCACTGTGGGATCGACAAGAGCAACTGTAGCACACCCCACAATCGGTCGTCAAGCATTGATTCACTACCTCACTCGCTCACTGACTCACGTCGTACAGGCGCGGCAGCATCGGCTTGCCGCGCTGCTTGATGTACTGGTCGATGGCGATCAGACGGTGCGTCTGCTCACTCGGGAACCACTGCCAGCGGTAGTGGCCCGACACCCACCACGAGTTGCGGTAGACGCGCCCGGAGCCGTTCGGCTCCGCGTCGCCTGGCCGCCAGATGGGCTCGTTGAGCTTGCGTCTGAGGGTGACAATCGAGACTTCCTTGAGCGGCGGCTCCTTCAGGGCGCGCTTGTAGTCCTTGCGGATGTCGCGTGGTAGCTCGCGCGGTGAGGGATTGGCGTCAACGAACGGAGCCTGCATGAACGCAAGCATGCGCAGTACGGTTCCGATCACGTTGTATGAATCCCTGTCCTCGAAATCCTCAGGCCAGCGTGAGCCGTACGGAATGACCTCAAACATGATGTGGTGTTGCGGTAGCCACTGCTCGTCGTCTGGGATCAGGTAGCGGTCGAACACCAGCGCGAAGCCCGCAGGCCCCAGGCGCGAGATGTGCATCCACCATGTCTCGGAGGTGGCAGTGACCTCCTCGCCTGCCTCGGTGAAATTCGAGGTGGTGTGCCTGGACATGAGGAACGCGGCGTTCTCGAAGGAAAAGAACAGGTCGTCGAAGGGCAGCGCGTTGGGCTGCACGACGTGCGGCACGAGCGGCGCGGCCGTGGCCGCGTCGTACGTGTTCTGGTGCCACAGGTAGGTCTTGGCACGCATGACGCGCCCGATCCACTCGTAGCTGAACTCATGCGGACCGATGTCCTTGAGCGCACCCTCGTGGGTGTCGTCCTGAAACAGGCGCGGGTCGAGCAGCGTGACCAGTTCGCCTTCCTGAGCGGGATGGGCGACCACGTCGGCATACGAGCGTGCCTTGGTGAGCCCGTGGATTACGATGTACTGGTGGCCGAGTGCGTGCCACCACTCCGTGTTGGAGTGCGGTTTGGGGCTGTACTCCAGATAGTTCAGGTAACGCTGGACGAGTGGCTCACGCAGCATCGCTTCGCGGGTGCGGAGGAGCATCACACCATGCTCCTCCTCACCCACGGGCTCGTGGCCAAAGGGCCCTTGCAGCAGGTTCGACGCCAGGCGCATGGCGGGTGACTGACGCCACACCGCCTCACGCTTGGCATTCCGCTCGCGGATCTCCGAGTGATCCTGGCGGATCTGCCGATTGATCTCATCGAACGGGTCGCTCACGGCAGTCGCTTGACCAGCGTGATGTCCTTCGCACCACTCAAACGGGCTGCCTTGACGGCCTCGTCGAAGCTCGCGGCGCGAATCTCCAACGCGCCTGAGAATTCGACCTGCCAGGCGGGCAACTCGTCCGCACGCGTGACGGGCAGAGCCTCCGCGACCTGCTGCTCGAAGCTCTTCGGAGCCTCAGGCTTGACCCGATTGTCGATGATCGTGAACTTGGATTCCTTCTCAGGCTGGGGCACCTGAACCTCCTGCATGGCAGCGATGTGCGCGGGTAGCTCGCGCGGCTGCGCGCGTGGGCCGAACAGGCCGCGCTTGGCGGGCACCCCGTGCTTTTTCAAGATCGAGTACGGGTAAGTCGATGTGACTCCGAAGGCGCGCGCGATCTCGGTCACGGGCGTGTCGGTGGTCGTGTACAGGGCGATCATCTCCTGCTCCTGCTCAGGCGTCAGCATGGCGCTGATGGTGACAGGCTCTTGAGTGGCCTCAGCCACAGGCGAATCCTCCTCTTTGAGTACAACGGGCTCGACCACGCCATTGGCGTACGGCTCGGCCTGAGCCAGGATGCGGGCACGCTTGAGCGCCCTTTGCTGTTTGATCTCGCGCCATTTGGCCTTCTCCTGGGGTTTGCGGCGCGCCCAACAGCGGCCGCACAGGTTGTGCCGCATGCCACGGTGTGCCGCCTGTCCGCATTGGCGACACTTCTGGTGGCTTACTCTGACCACGGAACCTCCTCACCGCAGCAGTGTAGCACACCCAACAGCCCAGTAGTCAAGGTCGATTACGAATGGCGGCACGGATCCCCCACAGGATGACCAGCACGCCCATGCCAACCACGAGCGCGGTGAAGCCGAGCGCGATGTAGACCAGCGCCCACTGCGCCCACAGCGGCAGCGGCAGGTTGACCAGCAACAGGCCGAGCACGACCAGGGCGGCGAACGTGCTGCTGACGATCAGTTCCATGCGCTCAGACATGAGCGAGTGCCTTACGCAGCCGCCGGGCGAGTCCGCGGTCTTCGCGGACCGCCTGGGGGCGTCGGTCAGCCATCGAACCCTTGGGCCCGTAGCGCGCCTTCCATCGGGCGCGCTCACGCTTCAGCGACTTCGTCTTCATCAGCCACCTCTTCGCGCGGGTAGTCCTTGCGCACCTCGACCGCGTAGACCGTGGCCTGGGTGTCGTCGGGGTCCAGATCGTTCATGTGCTCGACGGCGTCGGCGCGCCGCTCGTAGCCCGCCTTGATGCGCCGGCGGCCGTCCTGCACCACGTACGCGGTGCGCGGCGGCACAACGATGCCGAGCGGGCTGTCGCCGCGAAAGAAGGGGAAGATCCACGCGGCGGGGATCTGTCCTTCCTGGCCGAGCGCGAAGAACACGGTCATTGCCCCGGCCAGGAAGTCAGCCTCCATGAACTGACTGCCCTGCTCGCGCGCACGGCTGCGACCGCGTTCCTCGACGAACTCGACAATCTTGTCTCGATCAAATTCCATTCAGTTGTCCTTTCCGCCTGACGGGTCGGGCGTGCAGTAGTAGCAGTTGATGTTGCCGCCCTCCTGCCCGCACTCCGGGCAGGTCGGGTCGGCCCAGAAGCCGAACGAGGCCCCGTCGCCCTCACTGGCCCCGAAATAGGTGCCAGCAGGCGCGACCGCGCACAGCGCGTCGAACAACTCCTCGTTCAGGAAGCTGTTCATGCCCGCCGACTCCCAGAAGCCAATCTGCTCCGCGTAGTCCGCGTAGCCGGCACGGTCGAAGTCGGCCAGCGTCATGAGCGCGTCTTCGAGCCTGTGCCACTCGATCACCAGATCGTGCTCAGGGTCGGCCTCGTGCAGCACGCGGATGAAGCGCGGCACGAGGTCGCGCGCTGCCAGCGTGCCCTCCGAGATCGAGCCCGCGTAACGCTCGGGTAGCCGGCTCATCGGTATTTGCCCAATAGCTGTCGAATCTCCTCGTACAGCCCGAGCAGGTCGGCGTGCGTCAGCACGTAAATCTCGTGCTCGTCGTCCTCGTCGGCGTACGTCGGCACGAGCTTGACCAGATAGCGGTCCTGCTCGGCCACGCGGCGCACGTCAACGGTGCACAGTGAAATAGTGTCGGTCATGTGTCTCCTTTCGTGAGTCAAGTGTAGCATTTACTACAGTTATGGTCAAGCTGGGGCCGCGTCCGCCCTTGGTGGGTGCGCGGTGTGCTCGATCCACGATGGCTGCGACTTCAGGTTGCGCGCGTACACGCGGGCCGTGTCCGGCCAGCGCATGAGCTTGCCGCACTCGTCGCACGTGATCAGCGAGGCGCGCGCGAGGACGCGCTCGACGTAGATCACGCCGCCCCCAGACGTGCGCCACGGGTCATCCAGTGCCGGCGATCAGCGATCCAGCGTGACTTGCGAATGTGCTTGTACGCCTGGTTCAGGGACATGCCCTGGCGCGTTCTGAGCCACCACGTGACGGCCAGCGGCGAGCGTTCGATGCCCGCCCAACAGTGCACCAGCACCTGCTTGCCCTCGGCCAGGCGTTTGTCGATCTCGCGTGCGATCTGCTCCATGCGACCGCGCCGGGCGAATTTCTTCTTGAGCACGGGTAGGCACGTCACGTTCTCGCCGGGCGGCGTGTGGGCCCCCTCGCGGACGCAGATGATCCACCACTGTGGGTTGCCAATCAGCGCGTGCGCGGAGTCGAGGTCACCGACCCACACGTTGGGCCACACCTCGGAGCGTTCGAGCGCGAACAGGCGCTGGTCCCACCACATGCGCCGCGCAACGTCGGTCAGGCCGTCCATTTGGCCGCCTCCGTCTTGCGCGCGCCGGTGATGGCGTTCCAGAACTTGAGCGCGTCGAAGCGCGGGTTGTCCTGCTTGAACGCGCTGGTCAGATCGACGGCGACCATCGCCATCGCCTCGTGCAGGCTCACGCGAGCCTGCGAGTCGTGATAGCGCGCGAGCACGCGCGCAATCGTTTCGTAGTCCTTTCTGGTCATGTGCAGCCCTCCTCAAGGCTGTGGAGCACGGGGTGGGTGCTGCCCCCACTAAACCGCGATTTGCAGTCGCGTCGCTGGCACTGGCCTGCGTCCCCGTGCGGGGGTGTGGAGCCGAAGCCCCACGGATCAGCGTGGCGAGATGATGTGCGTGAGCACCTTGCCGACGAGCGCGAACACGTTCAGCACGGGCCGCACGCTCTCCTGAGCGAGGGCCAACTCTTGCTCCAGCCTGGCGACGCGCTCGGTCAGGCGGATGAAATCCTCGCCATCGCGCGAGTCGAGCGTGTCCACGCGAATCTCTAGAGCGTCGATGCGCTGCTGGTATTCGTTCGAGCGCGCTTCGAGCGTGAAGATGCGCTTGTCGAAATCCTCGAAGTCGAATTCCTCGACGCGCTGTACGAGCGTGCGCACCTCGTCCACGTCCACGCCTTCGGATTCGATCATGCTGCGCACGTCGTCGGCGGTCTGGTAGTCGCCCTGGCGCAGCACGTCCTCGACCTGATCGGACAGGTCGTCGGCGCGCACGTAGTCTTCGAGCATGCGCTCGATCTTCTGATCGACCTCGTAGTCGGTCAGCCCTTCGTTAGCGAGCGCCTCACGCACGGCCTCGCTCACGTCGATGGCGTCGGCCACCTCCTGCGCGAGTTGCTCGGATGGAATGTCAATCGTAATGTTCATGGCACCTCCTCAAGTGCATGGCGATAGTGTAGCAGATGCCACACAAGGTAGTCAAGGTCAGGCTTCATCCTCGTGCCAGCACACACCATCGTCGCTTTCGTGGGCGTGCTCGGAGCCGAGATGGCTGATCACCGGCCCACAGTCGGGGTGGCAGGAGCAGCGCGTGCAGTCCGGGTTGAAGCACTCGCCCTCACGGGTGAGCCCGAAGCCGCACACGTCGCATCGCCCGTTGGGGTAGAGCGCGCTCATTCGGCAGCCCAGGGCTTCGGGCCGATGAATTCGTCCAGCGGGTCCACACGGCCACAGCCGTGGCAGGCGTCGCTCAGGTGAGCGTAGGGGAGACGGCTCACGCGGCGGCCTGCCGTGCGCGGTTGGCGCGGCCAGCGGCACGCCGCTTGTCGCCGCCCTCTTCGGCAAACATGCGCGGCCCCTGCCCGAGGGCCAGGCGGGGATCGAGTTCGTTGCCGATCTGCGCGAGCGGGTCGTCGGTCACGGGTGCGCCGGCTTCGCGGACGATCTGCACGGGACCGTTGGCGTCAGCCTTCGGCTTGCGGGCAGGCTTGGCCGCGTCGGCGGCGGGACCACCGACGGGCTCGACCTCACCAGCGTGCGACTTGGCGAGGTGCTTGTTCAGGCGTGAGGCGATGTGGTCGGTGTCGCGGAACGCGCCCCAGTACGCGGCTGAGCAGAGTGGGCAGCGCAGCCACTTGCCATCGGCTGAGGGGCGCAGGCCAGGGAGTCGAGTGTTCGGGAGATGGGCCATTCAGTTGGCCTCCTTTCGGGAATGAGCGTATTGTGGCATATGAAACAACGGTTGTCAAGGGGAGGATCGAACGATGCGGCGCAGTTCACCGGCGAGATCGCGCGCCTGCTGGTGGTTGCCCAGGCGAACGGCGCGCGCCGCCTGATGCGCGAGATCAATCACGCGCAGGGCTTCCACACGGCGGGCCACGAGAGTTTTTTCGGATGGTGAGAGTTGCGAGGGTGAGCGGTGCATGACGCACAGTGTGCCATACGAGACACTGGTTGTCAAGCCGAAAGTCACCAGGGCAACACGAGCGTGACGGGATCCTTGACCGGTGTGGGCACGCGCCCTTCCTCGCGCAGCAAGCGGTCACGCTGCGAGCGGTAGAACAGGAGCCTTTGCCAGGTCTTGACGAGCCCGCGACGGGTGGGGTCGCTCAGCAGCCACTCGTGGCCCGGGCAGATGCGGATCTGATTGCGGTGCGGGTACGGTGCGCAGGTGCAGCCGCCGAAGCCGAGCGTGATCGCGTCCACCAGGGAACGCGTCTGCTCTTGCGTGGGCGAGCGAGGATCAGAAGGGCGCATCGGTGCCCGTCCGCGAGACGATGCCATCATAGATGGCGCGGCCATTGGTGGTCAGCGTGGCGAGCGAGAGCGTGGGCCGCGCCCGGAAGCCCATGCGCTGGATACGCGACCAGAGGACGTAGTTGCCCCAGTCCCAGGCGTACACGGCATAGGCTTCGCAGATGTCGAAGCGGTCGAAGTACATGGAGTGCTCACTTTCTACGGTCGCCCTGTCCGGCGACGTCAGATCACACTGTATCATGTCCTACATCAGGTGTCAAGCAAGGGTTCACCGTCCCAGTGCCGAGTTGGCAACGCGTAGGCATCGTGCGCGCGGCAGAACGCAAACACGGATTCCCAGGTACGGAACTCGCCGCACGTGCAGTACCTGTTCGAGCGCAAGTGAGCGCGAACCATTTCTTCGTAGAGTGCGATGTTGAACTCGCGTGCAGTGCGCTTGCCGTAGCCCGGCCAAGCGTCCCATATGCGCTTGGCCACGGGGCCGCACACGTCAGTCCACATGAGTTGCCGCCGCCTGCTCGGCCAGGATCATGTCCGAGAGCGTGGGCCCGCTCCACTCGGTCATGCGCTCGCGCTCGATGGCGATGCGGCGCTCTTCTTCGGCGTGGGCAATCTCGCGGGCGTGCAGACGCGTGGATAGGAACTCGGTGACGTTCTGATCGTCCTCGGGCGTTGCGCCCGGCCAGTTCAGATGCTCGACGTAGCGCGCGCGGTCTTTTTTGTACTCCTTGGCGAGCTTGAAGCACTCGGCGCAGTAGGACGAGCGCGGGCCGTAGACGGTGAGCACGTGGCCCCACGTGCACAGGGCGACGGTTATGTCGCGGTCGTCATAGCGCCAGGAGGTCGGGCGGTGGGTGGCGAAGAGCTTGGGGTGCTTCCACTCCCAGGCTTCGAGGTAGGTCGAGGTGCGGCCCACACGGGGTGGGGCGGCAGCCTGAGCGCGATAGTGCGCGGGCGCGATGCAGCGAGTCGAGGCGCACAGGCGCGCCCACGAGTCGCCTTCGTCGGGCAGGCCGTAGTGCATGCGCAGGAGCGTGACGGCGTCGTATGCTTGGCCAGCGATGGTGACGCGTGGGCGAGCGTAGCGTTTGGGCCAGTCGCCCAGGTAGGGGATGTGACCGTGCGGGTCGTGGGGGCCCACATGGCTGAGGAAGGCCGACCAGGCACCACGCGAGCGGGGAGCGTCGAGGGGAAGCTCGGGCGGACCGTACAGGACTTCGGTGGCAACCGAGGCCAGAGCGGGTCCGCCGCGCGGATGATTGGCCAGCAACTGCGCGTAGTTATCGGGGACGTGCAGGCGGCGGCAGGCGTACGGCACGAGATACAGTTCCTCCTCAAGTAGGTCAGGGACCAATCGTGCGAGACTCAATGGTTGAGTTACAGTCAGTCGCGCACTTTTATTCGGCGCGGACCGTTCTCACGCAGATGGGGCTTTTCGTCTCGCACTCAATGGAATTTTAGAAACGACGCACACTCAACCATTGAGTCTCACATCAATGGCCCCTTGACGAGAATAAAACCTTAACACAGCCCTACAGGGCTATGCAAACGATTGGACCCTGCCATTTGGACTAAGAGGGGCCAACTCAATGCAAGGGGGTGGGGAAAACCCTTTTAGAGCCCTTCAAGAGCCCTTACTGACATCCCGGCACACAGAATCGACTGGCGGGCGCGCGTGCGCGCGGCCCGGGCACGCTCGAGTGCCCGGGCACGCGTAGGGCCAACCTTGACAATGACATGTCATTGTCAAGGCATTTTCGCCCGGCCACGAGCGCGTGGCCAGGGCTAGGGGTGTGGCGGCGCGCTCACGGGTGCGGGCGGAACCAGCACACGAGCATGAGCGCGAACATGAGCGCGAGCAGGACGAATTCCATCGGGTGTACTCCGATCAGCCGCTTCACGCGGCCAGGGCTAGGCGTGTGCCCGCGCACAGCGGGCACAGGCGGGCGGATGCCTTGCGATTCTTCAGCCGCCGCTCCGCGTTGCGGTCGGCGTCCTGCCACGTTCGCGCAAGCTCGAACGTGATCCCCTCGCGCAGGGCTTGACGCATGTACACGCTGCCCGAGCGCCCAGCCCTGTGCAGGCTCAGGCGCGCCTCAGGGCTGCGCTCGTGCGTCCAGCCGAGGTAGTGGGCGGCGGCGGGCCGACCGTGCTGGTTGAGCGCACCCGCAAGGGGTGCGCTCAGGTGGAGCAGGTACACGGTGCCCGCGTAGGGCTGCGAGCTTACGCTCACAGCCGCACGCTCCCGTCGATGCCGAACCCGTAGTCAACCGCCACGGGCCGCCCGTCGAGCATGCCGACGTTCTGCCGATGCAGGTCGTTCACGCGGTGCCCAATCGCGCTCAGGACTCGCTCGTACGCGCTCCAGGGCATGTGCCCGACGTCCGAGGCACGGCGGGCGATCAGCCACGCGCCGTCGGGAGCGCAGAGTACGGGCGGGCACAGCCAGGGCTGCACGCTAGCGTCAGCCGCGTGGTAGTCGCGCCACTCCGCGAGGTTGTGCTTCGCCCCCTCAGAAGCGGCGAGGATGCGGCCTCCCGCGAGCTTGGCGACGAAGTCGGGGCCGAGCGCCACGACCGTGCGGGCCACGCCCTGCCCGAGCCGAGGCTGCGTGCGGGCAAGCTCGACGGCGGCGGCGGCCAGGGCTGCGAGCGCAGCGGGCTCGATGGCGACCGCACGAGCGGCAGCGTTGCGGCGCTGTGGGCGGCCAGCGGCACCGTGCACCTTGGCGCGGTGCGCTTGCACCTTGGCGAGGACGAAGTCCGTCGGGCGGAAGCGTCCCCAGTAGGCGCGGTCGCCGCAATTGGGTTCGGCGCAGCGCAGCCAATCGCCGTCGAGCCGCACGAGCGGCTGTAAGCGGTGGGACAGGGGCAGGTTTGCCATCGGGTGTACTCCGAGTCGCCGTAGTGTCGGGGTGGCGACAGGGCAGAACTATGACAGGCATCGGCCCGACTGTCAAGCCGTGCGGACTTCGTCCGCCGCGCGTGATGCGCATGTATCATGCGCGCACGACGAGCGCAGCCCGGCGAGCGCGGACAGGGCTACGGGGGGATGCCCCCGCGTGGGCGCATGCACGTAGGTGGGTTAGCTCGTGTGGATGTTACCGCTTGG
>Ga0126377_10000521_pt1 | contig 23514 bp, 19 predicted proteins | sample PanSoiMetPlot_22_FD_92647 | JGI IMG/M metagenome (GOLD analysis project Ga0126377, IMG submission 92647) | Tropical forest soil microbial communities from Panama - MetaG Plot_22 | ecosystem: Environmental > Terrestrial > Soil > Tropical forest > Bulk soil | place: Panama | collected 2016-02-17 | reverse complement strand
TACTGCGTCCGATCGGCTGCCCTTGAACTGCTGTTGGCATGTGCCCGCAGGATCGTGACGGCCCGCTCGAGAGAGCGTCGGCCGAGCGAGTCGAGTCGCACGTTGAAGCGGTCCTGGAACGAGGCCGAGCTGGCAAGGTCGTATTCGCCCGAGAGCTCGGCGACATCGGGTGCTGCGAGACCGTACTTGTATTCAAGACGAAACGCGCGTGCCATGCCGCGAAGCGGCGTGACGAGACTGAGATCGTTCTTGCCCGACGTCGCTTCGGCAATGTCCAGAGCGCGCTGCTGCAGGCGCCGGGCGCTCAGGTAAAGACCCGCCTCTTCGTAACGCCGGGCGATCTGCTCGAGTGCTGGAAGCAGCTCCGGATCTTGCTTGCCATAGCGTGTCTCGTTGATGAGCAGCACGTACTGCTGCGCATTGCGCACGTCCGCAGGGCGATCGAGCGTGATGTAGCAGTTGATGAGCGGCGTATAGATTTCGAGCTGGTGCGGATTCAACAGGCCTTCGTTGCGTCGACTCACATCGAGCGCAAGATCGAGAATCTCCAGCGCATCTTCGCATCGACCGTGGCTGTACAACTCGCCGAGCTCGATTAGCGGCGGCAGCTGCTCGATCGACAGCGTTCCATGCTGGTTCTGGAGTTGCTGGATCTGACGCAGGAGTCTCAGGGCGGCCGTGTCTTCCGCCTTGACCGCGCCGCAGAGCAGCGCCAGCAGCATGGCAGCTGCTGTCCGCACGCAGTAGCGGTGCGCTTTGGGCACGGAGTGCGCCGTCCTCGGTCAGAAGTCCTTGTCGGTGGACTCTGGACCTGGCGGTGCCCGTCAGGCAGTCGTTCTTACACCTGATCGCGAGCAGGACAGGGACTGACGTCGCTGAAGCCCTACAAGCCGCATCTCGTTCGCGGCAAATTCCGCACCGCAGTCATGCCGCGACGCGCACGTTCGAGGCGATGACGAAACGGAGTTGGCGCGCCCGGAGAGATTCGAACTCCCGACCCCCTGGTTCGTAGCCAGGTACTCTATCCAACTGAGCTACGGGCGCGTCTTGAGATGGTTCGCGGCTATGGAGCGACTCGACTCGCACGCCGGCTGAAATGGCTCCCGGCTCGATCGCGGGCAGCCAAGGGGCGCGAATTATAGGCAGGCAGGAGCGAACTGGCTAGACCACGCTCAGCACACGCTCATCGAGGGCTGACGGGGTGCTTCCGGCCCCTCAAGGAGCCCGGCTTCCGCCCAGGCCGTTCTGGTGTTTCACGACACTGGTCGCAAGGGTGATCATCGAAGCGATATCCGACAGGTTTGCCGGAATCACCAGCGTGCTCTGCGCTTCCGTCGCGATCGTACCGAACTGCTTGATGTATTCCTCGGCCACACGGAGCTGCATCGCCTCGATGCCGCCCTTGGAAGCCAGCGATTCGCCGACGCGCTGCAGGCCTTCAGCGGTGGCGGTCGCGACCGCGAGAATCGCGGCAGCCTGACCCTGTGCCACGTTGATCTGCTGCTGCTTGGAGGCTTCCGACTCCTTGATCACGCGCTGCTTCTCGCCCTCCGCCTGGTTGATCTTGGCGTCGCGCTCGCCTTCCGACGTGAGCACCACGGCGCGCTTCTCCCGCTCCGCCCGCATCTGCTTCTCCATGGCGGACAGCACGTCGCGCGGCGGATTGATGTTCTTGATCTCGTAGCGCAGCACCTTCACGCCCCACGGCGCGGACGCCTTGTCCAACTCGCTCACCACGTTGGCATTGATCGTGGCACGCTCCTCGAAGGTGCGGTCGAGCTCGATCTTGCCAATCTCGCTGCGCAGCGTCGTCTGTGCGAGCTGCTTGATCGCAAAATCATAGTTGGTGATGCCGTAGGAAGCCTTGGCAGCGTCCAGCACCTGCAGGTACAGCACGCCGTCGACACCCACCTGCACATTGTCCTTCGTGATGCAGACCTGCTCGGGGATGTCGATCGCCTCCTCCTTGAGATTGTGCTTGTAAGCGATGCGCTCGATGAACGGTACCAGGATGTGGAACCCGGCCTGGATAGTGCGGCTGTAGCGGCCCAGGTTCTCGACGACATACGCGCTCTGCTGTGGCACGACGGTAGCGGTCTTGCCGAGCACGATGAGCACGAGGATGACGATGACGGCGACGACGTAGAACGTACCCATGGTCTTTCTTGATTCTCCGAGTGGACTTTAAGGCGTCGACCCTCTCACGTGCAGCGTGAGATCGTCGATGTGACTTATGAAAGCCTCCGTGCCGGCTTCGATGGGGCGGACGTCAACGTTGCGTGCCGTCCAGCTGGTGCCGCGATAGTCGACGCGGCAGGTCTGTCCCGGATCGAGACGCTGCGGGACGATGACCCGGTCGCCCGAGCTGACGCGCTGCTGGACGTGGCCCGTGCTTCCGCGCACCAACTCGTACACGCGACGACGGAACGCGAGCATCGAAACGACCGCGAGCGCCGAAAAGAGCAGCCACTGCGCCCATTCGGGCATGACCACGCCCGCGAAGCCGACCAGGCCAACGATAGCCGCGGCCACACCGAAAAAGACGAGATAGAACTGCGCGTCGATGACGAACATCTCGGCGCCAAGGAGTCCGAAACCCAGAACGAGCCATCCCCACCAGGGCATAGATCAGCCGGAATGAAGACCTTGTTAGTTGCCTGCGACGGCCGCAGCTGGCCCCGGGGCCGCGGGCGGACCTGAAGCCTGAAGTGCAGATTCCATCCACGTGCGGATGCGTCTCGCGTCCGCGGTGCGCGTGTACTTGCCGAAGGAATCGAGCAGCACGATCACGACCGCACGGCCTTCGATGATCGTCTTCAGCACCAGGCAGCGGCCGGCTTCCGCGATGTAGCCGGTCTTCTGCACGATGATGTCCCAGGTCGGGTTCGACACCAGTGAATTGGTGTTGCGGAACTCGAGCAGCTGCCGGCCGACCTGCACCACGTAGCTGCCGTCGGTCGAGTAGTCGCGAATCGTCGGATCCTGGGCCGCCGCAATCACCAGCTTGGCGAGGTCGAAGGGGCTCGCCACGTTCTCGCTCGACAACCCGCTCGGATCGACGAAGTGCGTCGAATTCATGTTGAGGGACTTGGCTTTCGCGTTCATGGCACGCACGCAGGCGGCGAGTCCGCCCGGGTAGTTGCGACCGAGCGCGTGCGCGGCGCGATTCTCGGAGGACATGAGTGCGAGATGCAGCAGGTCCCCGCGACTCAGCTTCGCGCCGACCGGCAGGCGCGAGTACGCGCCTTTGCCGCTGCTGCGATCCTCGGCAGTGACTTCGATCTCCTCGTCGAGCGACTGGCCGGCCTCGATCACCACGAGCGCCGTCATGAGCTTGGTGATCGATGCAATCGGGGTGGCGTGATCCGCCTGCTTCGCGTACAGGACGGCTGAATTCGTCTCATCGAGGATCAGCGCCGAGTTCGAACGTAACTGCGGCGAGCTCGTGTGTTTCGCGGACGAGGTCTTCGCGGGGGCGGCAGCCAGCGACAGCGAGGTGGTGCAGAGCATCAGCACGGAGGCCAACACTGTCAGACAGTCTTCTCTACTCATCCCTCGCGGCTCTCTTTTGCTTCTGGAGCGGGCGCAGAGTACCAGATTCCTCGTTAAAATCACGTCACTAGCTCTGAACTCTCAGACTGGATCACAGGACTAAGTCCTCCTGTGGGGCCGATCAGGTCCGAAACAGCGGCGCCGAGGGCCTCGGGCAAACCCACCAAGGGCGTTTATCATCGCGCCCGCGGCAGTGGGTGAGATTGAAAGCAACCGGCTGGTTGCGGGTTTGAAGGTTTGCGGAAGGGAACTCCGGATGTTTTTTCCACCGATTGAGCTGCCCGCTCGTTACCTGGTCCTGCTGACGTTCGCCGTGTGCGGCGTCTACGTGCACTTTCGCGGCCACCTGCGGCACCGCTGGTCGCGCCAGGTCCTCGACCACTCGACGATCATGGCGCCTTACAACGTGCTCATGTACCTGTTCTCCGCGGTGCCGACCCGGCCGTACGTGGACGTGAAACAGTTCCCGCAGCTCAAGCCCCTGTCGGAGAACTGGCAGATGATCCGCGACGAGGGCCTGCGGCTGTTCGACGAGGGCTACATCCGCGCGGCCGCCAAGTACAACGACCTCGGCTTCAATTCCTTCTTCCGGCGCGGCTGGAAGCGCTTCTACCTGAAGTGGTACGGCGACTTCCTGCCCTCCGCACAGACGCTGTGCCCGAAGAGCACCGAGCTCCTCGCCGGCATTCCGTCCGTGAAGGCGGCCATGTTCGCCCTGCTCCCGCCCGGCTCGAAACTCGGCAAGCATCGCGACCCGTTTGCCGGCTCGCTCCGCTACCACCTCGGGCTGTCGACGCCGAACTCGCCGCGCTGCTGGATCAACGTCGACGGCGAGCGCTACTACTGGAAGGACGGCGAAGCGGTGATGTTCGATGAGACCTACATCCATCACGCCGCCAACGAGACCGAGACGACGCGCCTCATTCTGTTCTGTGACATCGACCGGCCGCTCTCCAATCCGGTGGCGCGCGCGCTCAATCGCTACGTCGGTCGGCCGCTCGCCAAGGCCGCAGCGACGCAGAATGTCGAAGGCGAAAAGGTGGGCGTGCTCAATCACCTCTTCATGTACGTCTACCAGGTCCGCGTGCTCGGCAAGCGCATCCAGGCGTGGAATGCGCCGATCTACCACATCCTCAAGTGGGGCCTGATCGGCGGCGCGGCCTACGCGATTTTTGTCGGCTGAGCCTTTAGACTCCCTGCGTCCAACCCAGGGGGATCCGCATGAAGTGCTCTGGCTCTGCGCCGCGCGCGGCGCTCTTGGCGTGCGCCTTCGCCACACTGCTGGTCGCGTGCAGCGGCGGCCCGGAAGTCGCGACATCCAGCGCGCCGGCGCATCCCAAGCTCTACATCCTCAATTGCGGCACGATCGCGCCTATGGACCCGAAGCTCTTCGGCCTCGAAGCGAACGAGATCAAGGGCGACGGGAGCTTCGTGACGCCGTGCTATCTCGTCGTGCATCCGAAAGGCACGCTGATCTGGGACGTGGGACAGGTTCCCGACGCTCGCATTCCCGACGATGGCACCGAGGTCGTCGAGCAGAAGATCCTCAAGGCGACGCGACGTCTCGCACCGCAGCTCAAAGCGCTCGGCTACGAGCCCAAGGACATCACCTACATCGCGATGTCGCACTACCACGTCGATCACACCGCCAATGCCAACCTGTTCGCGGGCTCGACCTGGATCGTGCAGCAGGCGGAATACGACATCATGTTCCGCGAGGGGGACGTCGGCATTCGTTCTCCGGAGACCTACCAGGACCTGAAGAACGCCAGGCGCATCACGCTCAACAACGAGGATCACGACGTGTTCGGCGATGGCACGGTCGTCATCAAGACGGCGCCGGGACACACACCCGGCCACCAGATGCTGTTCCTCAAGCTCGCGAACTTCGGCCCGCTCCTGCTCGCAGGCGATCTTTATCACTTCCCCGAAGAGAAGACGCTGGACCGAGTGCCGACCTTCGACTTCGACGGCGCGATGACGCGTGCGACCCGCAAGAAGACCGACGAATTTCTCAAGGAGACGGGCGCGACGATGTGGATCCAGCACGACCCGCCGACCAATGCCGCCTTGAAGAAAGCGCCGGAGTACTACGACTGAACGAATGCGCTTGACCTTGTCCTTGGGGCAGGCCGTAGAGTGCCGCCGTGCCCCTCTCAGTCCAGACTTCACGACGGCTCCTCTCGATCGGCGAGTTTGCAGCAGCCACGCAGCTCTCGCCCAAAGCCCTGCGCCTCTACGACGAGCAGCGCCTCCTGCAGCCCGCGCGAACCGATTCCGTCAGCGGCTACCGGTACTACGGCAGTGAGCAGGTGGCTCTCGGCCGGCTGATTCGCACGCTGCGCGACATGGACCTGTCCCTCGCGGACGTCGCGCGTGTGATCACGGCCGAGGGCGCGCAGGCGGAACTCCTGCTGAGCCAGTTCGCCACCTCGCTCGACCATCGCTATGCGCGCGAGAAGCGCGCGTTCCAATCGGCCCTGTTGCTGCTCAGAGAGACGACGCGCGCCGAGATCGTGACCGTCGAGGAGCGGCAGCGGGCGGCGCTGACTGCCGCCGTCTGGCCGTACATGACCAACCGGATTCGCTTCTACGAGGACCTGCGCCGGCAGATTGCCGCGAGCACTGACACTCTCGAGCGCGCCGCACTGCGGTCACTCGGCGTTGCCTACTGCCGCTTCATCGAGCCGTTGAGCGATGAGGAGTCGCCGGTCGAACTCCTGATCCCCGTCGAGGCACCGGCGCGCTTCCCCGATGACACTACGATTCGCCAGCTGCCGCCCGCGCTTTGCGCAGTCGTGACGCTTGCGGCCACCAATCTTCAAGGCGCCGACTTCAGCGCCCCGCTCGACGCGATTTTCGATTGGTTCGACCGCCGTGGCTGTCGGGCCGTCGATTCGCCATGCCTGGCTCGCATCGATCGCGACGCGGAAGTTCAATCCGAAATCTGCTGGGCCTACGAGCCGGCAGCAAATTCGTCGAGGTAACCATGTCGCGCGATTTGTCCGCTGCTGCGCTCTACGCCGATCTCGGCCTGCCTACCGGACCTGTGGTCGTGGATCTGCGGTCCGAGGACGATTGCCGTGAGCGGCCACGGATGATCCCCGGCGCCCTGCGACGCACCGGACATGAGCCCGGGACCTGGGCGACCCTGCTGCGTCGCGCGCCGATCGTCGTCTATTGCCAGCACGGCGGCGATGTCTCACACCAGGCGGCGCGACAGCTTTCCGAAGCCGGCTACGCGGCGCGCGTCCTCGAGGGCGGCATCGAGGGCTGGATGAGCGCGGGTCTCGCGACAACACGCTTGCGTTCGGACCTCAAGGCACCCGGTGGCTCGCGTTGGGTGACGCGTGAGCGGCCCAAGATCGATCGGCTCGCCTGTCCCTGGCTGATCCGTCGCTTCATCGATCCGGAGGCGCAGTTCTTCTACACACCCTCGCATCGCGTGCGCGCGGATGCCAAGGCACTCGGCGCCGAGCCCTACGACATCACCGAGGTGACCTTCTCGCATCGTGGAGCGCGCTGCAGCTTCGACGCATTCCTCGACGAGTTCGATCTGCACGATCCGGTGCTCGACGAAGTGGCGGTGATCGTGCGCGCCGCGGACACCGCCGCACTCGCGCAATCTCCGCAGGCGCCGGGGCTCCTCGCCATTTCGCTCGGCCTCTCAACCAACGTGCGCGACGATATCCTGCTCCTCGAACAGGCGATGCCGCTCTACGACGCTTTGTACGCGTGGCGCAAGTCGGCCGCACACGAAACCCACGGCTGGCCGCAAAGCCCCGCATGATCACGACGGTCGGAACAACGATCGAGGTTCCGGCGCAACCGCTGGGACGCTTGTTCGCACGCTTCCTGCATTTCGGGCTACTCGCCTGGGGCGGGCCGGTCGCGCAGATCGCGATGCTGCGCGAGGCGTTCGTGGACGAGGAGAAGTGGATCTCTTCCGCGCACTTCAACCGGGTGCTCGCCGTTTACCAGGCTCTGCCCGGCCCCGAAGCACACGAGATGTGCGTGTACTTCGGCATGCGCTCGCGCGGACGCATCGGCGGCCTGCTCGCCGGCCTCGGCTTCATGCTGCCCGGCTTCGTTCTCATGTTCGCGCTGTCGTGGCTCTATGTGCGTTACGGCCTCGACCGCGGCGGGATCGTCGCAGTCGTGTTCGCGTCCATCCAGGCCGCCGTGGCGGCGCTGATCTTTCGCGCGGTGTATCGAATCGGCCGCCACGTGCTGCTCGATCCGTGGCTCTGGAGCGTCGCCGCGCTTTCGTTCGTCGCGCAACTGCTCGGGGTCTCCTTCATCGCCACGCTCGCGGCGGGCGGTCTCATCTACGTCTGCGCGCGCACCGCGCGCCCTGCGCTCGCGTTGGCGCTTGCATCCGCTTGCGCCGTGATGCTGGCGGCGCTCGCCGCTCGCAGCGGGTTCGCTCTCGCCGGGCTGCCGCTCGCAGTGGTTGACGAGGCCGGCGCGGCCCATTCCGTGGGCTCCGGACAACTCTTCTGGTCCGGCCTGAAGGCGGGACTCCTGACGTTTGGCGGGGCCTACACGGCGATTCCCTTCCTGCAGCATGACGCCGTCGTGCAGGGAGCGTGGATGTCGAACGCACAGTTTCTCGATGGCCTCGGGTTGTCCGGCCTCCTGCCTGCACCGCTCATCATCTTTGCGACCTTCGTCGGCTACATCGGCGGCGGACCGATCGGCGCTCTGCTGCTGACGGCCGGCATCTTTCTGCCGGCCTTCGCCATCACACTCGTGGCCCACGTTCCGCTCGAGAGGCTGGTGCATCACGCGCGCTTGCGTGCGTTCCTGGATGGCATCACCGCCGCCGTGGTGGGCCTCATCGCAGGCACCGCGCTCACGCTGTTGTCCGGTGTGCTCACCAGTGCGATGAGCGCCGTCATTTTCGTGCTGGCCCTCATCGGCCTCTGGTACTGGAACAGCAAGCTCGCCGTGCCCCTGGTCATCGCTGCCGCCGCGCTGCTCGGCGGGGTTGCGCATGTCATCTGACGGGCAACGAGTGCGCTGGCGCGCGGGCACGGTAATCCTGGTCTCGCTCGTCGTTGCGGCCACTGCCGCCAGTGCTGACGAAGTCGAGGACCTGCGCGCGCGTGCGCTGGCAGGTTCGCCCGCGTGGAGCATCGTCGAGTCGCTCGTGACGGAAGTGGGCGCGCGGCCCACCGGCTCGCCGGCGATGCTGCGCGCCAGGGACTGGGCCGCCCAGAAGCTCACGGGTCTCGGCTTCGAGAACGTCCATGTGGAATCGTTCGTCAAGGAGAACGCATGGGTGCGAGGCGCGGAGTCGGCGGCGATTGTCTCCCCGATCTCGCGTCGACTGGCGATTGCGGGACTGGGCAACAGCGCACCGACGCCGGCGAGCGGCATCGAGGCCGAACTCACGTGCTTTTCGAGCTTGCCGCAACTCATCGCAGCACCACCGGGATCGCTCAGCGGCAAGATCGCGCTGGTCAACCACCCGATGGTGCGCACGCAGAACGAGGAAGGTTACCGGAGTGCCGCGCGTGCGCGCACCGAAGGACCGGCGCTCGCCGCTGCGCGCGGTGCAGTTGCCTACCTCACGCGCTCGATCACCGCGAGCGATGCGCCGCTGCCGCACACCGGTCTCACGCGGTTTCCGGCTGGCAGTCGGCCGATACCGGCGGCAGCGCTCGCGGTACCGGACGCAGACCTCCTGGCGCGTCTCGCAGCGCGTGGCGTCCCGGTACGCGTGAGGTTGTCGTTGTCGTCGAGCGTGATTCCCAGGGCGGACGCCTGGAACGTGGTGGGCGAGCTCAGGGGGCGCGAGACCCCGGACGAGATCGTTCTCATCGGCGGACACCTCGACAGCTGGGATCTCTCCGAGAGTGCGAGCGATGATGGCGCGGGTGTCGCGATCGCGACGGCTGCCGCCTCCTTGATCGGAACGTTGCCTCATCGTCCTCGGCGAACCATCCGCGTGGTCTTGTGGGGATCCGAGGAAACCGAAGGCAGTGGTGCCGCGTACGCTGTGGCTCACGCCGCCGAGGCGCACAAGATCGTACTGGCGGTCGAGAGCGATTTCGGCGCGGGTCGCGCCTACCGTCTCGCGCTGCCGCCTGTCGACGCCGCCGATCCGCGCGTGGGCCGGATCGCGGCCGCCCTCGCGCCTCTCGGGGCGTTCATCAGCGCGGACTCCGCTCGTGCGGGTGGCTCGGATGTCGAAGATCTGCGCAAGAAGGGAGTTCCCGTGGCGAGCTTCAACCAGGAACAAAGTGGCTACTTCGACGTGCACCACTCCGCAGCCGACACCCTGTCGCGAATCACCAGGTCCGACCTCGACCAGGTAGTTGCGGCGTGGGCGGTGCTTGTTTATCTCGTCGCCGAGAGCGACCTCGACTTTCGCGCAGCAGCGCCATGAGGGGAGATGTGATGACGCGCAGGGAACTGGGTCGCGCCGCTGCGGGCGCGCTGCTCGCGAGCGCGAGCTGGTCATCGCAGGCGGTCGGACCGAAGTCGCACGGCGCCGCGACGAACTGGCGCTCGCAGTTCCCGGTCCTGTCGCAGCGCGTGAACGGTCATCCGCTGGTCTACCTGGACAGCGCGGCGACCACGCAGCGCCCGCAAGCGGTGATCGATGCGCTCGCCGACTATTATCGGCACGATAATGCGAACCCGGGAGCGGCGTTGCACACACTCGCGCGCCGCGCCTACGAACGCTACGAAAGCGCACGCAGCACGGTCGCGACGTTCATCAACGCGCGGCACGCGGATGAAGTCGCCTGGGTGCGTGGCACGACCGAAGGAATCAACCTCATCGCCACGGCCTGGGCGCGCTCGCAGCTGCACCGCGGCGACGAGATCCTGCTCACGCTCGCCGAGCACGCATCGAACATGTTGCCGTGGCAGCTGGTCGCCGAGCTCACCGGTGCGCACCTGCGCTACGTCGAAGTCGACGATGCCGGACGAGTGCTGCTCGACGACCTGGATCGGAAGCTCTCCGAGCGCACGCGCATCTTCGCTTTCAGCCATGTGTCGAATGCGGCGGGCTACATCAATCCGGCAGCCGATATCGCCGCGCACGCGCATCGCGCCGGTGCGCGCGTATTGATCGACGCGGCGCAGTCTGCGCCACACGTGCCGCTGGACGTGCAGGCCCTCGGTTGCGACTTCCTGGTCTTCTCCAGTCACAAGATGCTCGGACCGATGGGCATTGGCGTGCTGTGGGCGCGCCGCGAAGTCATGGAAGAAATGCCGCCCTACCAGGCCGGGTCCAACATGGCTCACGAGGTCGACCTGGAGTCACGCGACCTCGAGCACGCGGCGCGAAAATTCGGCGCCGGCACGCCGAATGTCTCGGGCCCAATCGGTCTCGCCACTGCGATTTCCTTCCTCACGCATCTCGGTCACGAGTCGATTGCGCAGCACGAGCGGCAGCTGACGGCTCATGCGCTGACCCGGCTGCAGGAAGTGCGCGGGCTCAAGATCCTTGGCCCTACCGAGCCCGATGAGCGCATTCCGGTCTTCTCGTTCACGTTGAGCGGCTACACGCCCCAGCAGATCCTGCAGCACCTGGATGCGCAAGGAATCGCGATCCGCGCCGGCGACCTTGCGGCCCTGCCGCTGCTCAAGCGCCTTGGTGCCAGCGCCGCGGCGCGCGCGTCCTGCTATCTCTACACGGAGCTGCACGAAGTCGACCGGCTCGCCGACGCGCTGCACGCAATGGTGCGATCCTGATTCGGAGTTCGGCCTGCGCGCGTTCCCGCATGATCCCGCGCCGCCCTAAGCGCGCTAGGTTCCTCGCTTCACGGCAGTAACATCCAGCGCCGCCCGAAGCGCCTGTGCGAGTTGCGCCGCATCGGCATTCGCCCAGAAGTGCATGAAGTAGAGATGGGGCGACTCGTCGATCATGTGACTGTGAAGCGCGGTCACTTCGATCCCGTTCCCTCGCAGGGCTCTCAGGACCGGATTGACTTCACGCCCCAGCAACACGAAATCGCCCGAGATCGCCGCCTTGCCCGCGCCCGTGCCCTGGAAGTTGATGGCGATTGCCGTCCCCATCGCCGGCGGAATCGACATTCCGCCTTGAGTGATGGTCTCGGGCCGGGGGATCGCGAACTGATACACGGCGCCATTCGGATTCCCCTTGAATCCGAGCGCCTTGTCGAGCGTCGCGGTGTCGAGCTCGATGGTTGGCAGAGGCGACGCCGCCGGTGGGCTCAGCGGGGTCTTGCTGAGCGCCAACGCTTCGTGAAGCGTCGTTGCCAGCTTCACGGGATCACCGTGCCCCGCGATGTGCATGTAGTAGACCGGAATCGAGGTGCGCAGGAGATGGTTGTGAATCGCGCTGATTTCGAAGCCGTCATCGACCAGGCGCTTCATGACCGGGCTGATCTCGGCATCCGTGAGCACCAGATCGCCCATTGCCATTGCGCCGTCGCTCGCCGCTTGAAACGCGATCCACGAGCCAAGCGCGAGTGCCGGCTTGATCTGCACGCCATCCACGGTGACGTCGAGATCCGAACGCGGCAGACCGAACTTGTGCACACCCCCGGGTTGGGAGGTGCCGGGCCGGCCGACGATCTGATCGATCCTGGGCCAATCGATGTCCGCGGCATTGAGCCGCTCGGCGACGACGAGCCCCGCAAGCAAGGACAGAAAAACCGCGATTCGCCACATGTGATTTCTTCCCGACGAGGCTCAGGACCCCGGGAGGTTGGTGCTGTCGTGATTCGCTTTGGTTCCCGGCCCGCTCAGCGATGAAACGGCGGGGCGAGCGGCATCCCGAGCGTGACCTGGGAGCGCAACATCGGCCCGTGCGCCTGAGACTGGAAGTGGACGCGATACATCTGCGCGTCCCGAAAATAGCGTTGCAGGCGCTCGCCTCGACGCACCACCGAGGCGCCCACGCTATGAAACATCAGCTCGATGGCATCGCAGGCGGCACGACTGCCCTCGCGCGAGATGCCCCAGACCCGCATCGTGTCCTCCGCGGTGATCGGCGTGCGGTGCTTCGTCCAGCCGTCACACTGCTGCATGTAGAGACGTGTGGCGGCGAGCGCCAGCGCCTCGGCCGCATCGGCGCCGCACATCGCCTCACCGTACAGCCTCTGGAACTCCGGCTCCTCCATGCGCCTGCGCGTGGGATCCGCGAAGCTTGGCTTGATGCGCAGGAGCCGTTCGTACTCTTCGCACGCCGCGCGCGCGCTGCCCGCGAAGATCGCTGCGAACTCGCAACTGAACCAACCGAAGATGATCCCGAGGAACAGTCCGTCCTGGTGCAGGCGCGTGCCCGGCGTGCCGTCCGGCAAGCCTTCCGTGGACAGTCGCATGATCGGCGACGGCGCGATGTGTCGATCCGCAATGAACACGTCGCTGAGTTTCACGCTGTTCGAGCCGCTCCCCTGCATGCCCATAGCGACGTCCGCGCTCCAGTCGGGCAGGACCGTCACCTGCTCCTTCGGCACCAGGAACACGAGCCCGACCGGCTGCCCGGCTTCATTCGGAATCACCGCGCCGCCGAAGAAGTGCGTGCAGACCGGGATGCCCGACGCGAACGGCCACACGCCGCTCACGACGTAGCCGCCGTTCGCGCGCTCGAACTTGGGCGGGCCGGCGGGTCCCGCGGCATACGCAGCGCGGAAGTCGCCAGTCGGTCCGAAGATCTCACGCTGCGTCTGTTCGCTGAAACACGCGGCCAGCACGATCGCGTGCGAGGACGCGAGCGTGTAGCACCAGCCGCTCGCCGGATGGCCGCGCGACAGCTCCATGATCACGCGCACGTAGGTTTCGCAGTCCAGCCCCAGGCCACCGAACATCTTCGGCTGCAGGATGCGATAGAACCCGCCTTCGAGCAGCCGGCGGTGAATCGCCTCGGAATAGAAGCCGCGCGCGTCGTTCTCGTCCTGCTGCTGGCGCAGCTCGGCGGCGATCTGCCTCGCCTCTGCGATGAGCGATTCGGCGCTGCGTGGCGTTGCGGGTGTCATGGCGTTGGCGGCCATCGGAACCTCACGATCAATCCGGATCGCGCACCTGTTTCTGCATCGCGTCCAGGTACTCATCGAGCTCCGCGATGCTCTTGAAGATGCCGCCGCGCGGAACCGCCTTCACGATGTCCAGCACTTTCTGCACCGCCGGCTGCGGATTGATGAGCGCGACCTTGCCACCGCCGGGCTCGATCGCCTTGCGTGCGCGCACGAAGCAACGAATGCCGGCGCTGCTCAGATAGTCGAGCCCGCTCAGGTCGAACACCAGACGCGTAATGCCGGCGCGCGCGAGCACGCGATTCAGCACCTCGTCCAGTTGCGGCGCCGTGGCGGTGTCGAGCCGCCCGGTGAGCGTGATCGTCGGCGGGTTCGAGCGCTCTGCAATCTTGAGTGACATGGCAATACCTCAGGTCGCGCCAGGCGCGCGGCGCAGGCGGATTTCCAGGACGTTGCGGCCATCCACGTGCGAGTACCGGCAAGCGTCGGCCAGCTGCTTGACGATGAGAACGCCGAGGCCGCCGACGCTGCGATCCGCGATATCGGCCTCGAGGTCCGGATCCCGCTGCTCGAGCGGGTTGAACCGCGGGCCGTCATCGCGCACCGTCAACACGATCTCGGCGGGCGTCAACGCACACTCCACTGAAAGATCGAGGTCACGGCCCTGCGAGCCGCCGGCGCGAATGGTGTTGGTGAGCAACTCCTCCGCGATCAATTCCACCTCACCGGTCCGGTCCAGCGCGACCTCGCGCGAGGCCAGGATCGCGTGCAGCCAGTGCTGCGTTTGCCGCACGCCAGCCGCGGAAATTTCGGGCCGAATGAGCCAATGCGCGGCGTTTGCTTCGCGCCGCGCGATCACTCCGGACGGGCTGAGGCACACGGCCATCACCGTGAGATCGTCCGTCGCGTGAAAGCCGGATGCATGTGCCGCCACCGTATCGACGATTCGCTGAACCAACATTGCCGGCTCGCCTTCGGGAGCCTCCTGGAGCAGGGCACTGAGGCGATCGATACCGAACAACGAGCCATCCTCGGCTTCCGCTTCGGTCACCCCGTCCGTGAACAACACCAGAGTATCACCGGGCGCGATGAACCCTTCGCGCAATCGATAATCTCCGGACGCTTCGATGCCGATCGCCGGCCCGCCCTCCCCGACCCACGGTCTCACCGTGCCCTCCAGCTCGCGCAGCAGGGGCGGCTCGTGTCCCGCGCTCGCGTACTGGATCCGTCCCGTGTCCAGGTCGAGGAGCCCACAGCCCACGGTCACGAACATGCACGCTTCATTGCCATCGACCAGCCGCGCGTTGATGCCCGCGAGCAGGCGATCCGGCAGCTCCCCCTCGGCGCCGAGCACCCTGAGCAGGGCCGAGAGCCGCGCCATGAAGAGTGCCGCCGGGATTCCCTTGTCCGAGACATCGCCGATCGCGAAGAGAATCGTCCCATCGCGCCGCGCGAAGTAGTCGTAGAGGTCCCCGCCCACCTGTTTCGCAGGCAGCAGGGCGGCCGCGACGCGTGCTGCGGGCGGCAGATGCGCGGCGGAGCTGCGTTGCGGGAGCATGGACTGCTGAATGCTGGCCGCGATCTGAAGTTCGTGCGTGAGCCGCGCCTGCTCGGCCAGGCTCTCGGCGCGCAGCTGGATGTGGGTCTGGAGCGAATCGCGCATGCGTCGGAGCGCCTCGGTCAGCACCCCGACCTCATCGCGTCTGCTCGCCTCCGGCAAACGAAAGTCGAGGTCCTCCTCACTCGCCCTGCCCACCGCCTCTGCCAGGGCACGAATCGGACGGGTCACGCGTGCGGCCACCAGGAAGATCGCGGCGATCAGGATGCCGAGGCCGATCGCTCCCAGGAGCAGTTGTCGTTCGAGGAGAACGCGTGCTTCGGCAAGCAGCTCGCTGCGAGGGATCACGAGCATCAGTCGCCAACCGAGTGTCTGCAGGTTACGGACGGCGAGGTAGGCGGGTTTGGCGGTGAGGCCGCGAGGCAGGAGCCTGAAGGTTTCGTTGCGTCCGAGCATTTCCTCGCCGAAGGCGCGAATCGCCTTCTCGTTCATCGAGCGGTCGAACTGTTCGATGCGGCTCGCGGTCGCGCCGATCGGCGCGACGAACGGTTCGGTCGCCGGCGGCGAAGACAGCCACCCCATCCCGATGGGTCCCAGCGTGGCGGTTGCGCTTGCGCCTTGTACCCACTTCAGATCGAGGTCCGCGGTCACCACGCCGGCCATGATCCGTCGCGCGTCGGGAAGCTTGCGATAGAACGGCACCGAGTAGGTCACCATCCAGGTCTCGCCTCCGCCGGCGTCGAAGTACGGCGCCGACCAGACAGGCCGGCCGGTGTCGGCCGGATGGCGATACCACGGCTGCTCGCGGTAGGCGTAGCTTTCAGTCGCGAGGTCCGAGTACGCGATCTCGCCATTGTGGCGGTAGAGGTATGGGGCGAACGGCTTGCTGCTTGCACCCTCGCCGGCAACTTCCGCAGCAATGGTGGAGCCGTAGACGTCCGGCCATGCTTCGAGGATGCCGCGGATGCGCTGCAGGTATTGCGCCGGCGGCGGGCTCACTTCCTCGAGCTGGTAGGCGACCGTCAGTACACCGCCCTGGATCGGACGTATGACTGCATCGAGCCCCGCGGCCAGTCGCGCCGCCAGCTCATCCGCGTCGCGTTGCGCTCCGGTCTCGAGCCGCGCCGCTGTCTCCTGGTACGACATGTACAGGGCGCCCGCATAGATGGGCAGCGCCGCAGCGAGAATCCAGAACAGCATCCGCCCGCGAACCGTGCGAAACCCGCGCGCCATTCGGGTCGCTGGTGCCGGCATCGATGCCGGAGGGCGAGGCTCCGAGATCGTCACTTCCCGGTGTTCTTCAGGTGCTGAGTAAAGAACGGCAGGACTTTCGTGGCGAGCCGGTCGGCGACCCGGTTGACGTGATCGCCTTCGTACATCTCGAACGTGTGTGAGACACCGTAGTCGTTCAACACCCCATCGAGTGCACGCACGGTCTCCGGTATTCCGAACATGTCCTTGTCACCGGCATCGAACGCAATCGCATCGAAGCGCTTCAGGTTCGGGATGTACTGGTACACCATCGTCAGCGGTGCGTTCGCGGCCCACTTGATGAGAGTCTCCGGCACTAGCTTGCCGTCGGCGACCGGCAGGTCGAAGAAGTGCGGCGCGTTGTGCGGGTTCGGCGACCAGGCGGCACCCGAGGCGAGCAGTGCCTTCGTCAGGAAGTCGGCGGCGGCGATCTGCTCGTCGGTCGTGATGCTTTGCGCGCGCGTGAGCACTTCGGGATCCGGCGCGAGGAAGGCGCCGAGACAGCAGGGATTCATCGCGTACAGGCTCGAGAACACCTGCGGATATTTCATGCCGATGCGGATCGTGCCGTAGCCGCCCATCGAATGGCCCGCCAGTCCGCGGCTCGCCCGCTGCGGGATGGTGCGGTAGTGCGCATCGATGTAGTTCACCAGGTCCTCGGTGATGAAGCCCTCCCAGTTGCCGATGGTCGGCGAGCTCGAATACATGCTTCCCAGGTATTTCGTGAGCGCATCGGGCATCACGATGATCATTTGCATCGCACCGGCGGCGAAGGCTTGATCCGCGGAGCGCTGCACGTTGACGAAATGCTTGCGCAGCAAGCCGAACCAGAGGGCGTCGGAGTCGGTGAATCCGTGCAGCAGGTAGAGCACCGGGAAGCGCGCCTGCGGATGCTTCGCATAGTCCGGCGGCAGGTACACCGAGACTTTGCGGTCGGGCGAATCGCCTTCGAGGTTGCCCACCAGCGACTCGCCGTGCACCGTGATGCGCTCGTACGTGCCGGCCGGCTTATCCGGCGGCCCAACGAGTGACGGTGGGGCCTGGGCGCTGGCGGTGTGGAGAACCAGGCAGCTCGCGGCGAGGGCGAGGATGACGCCGGGAAAGCGGCGAAGTGGCGCGGCGTCGGAGCTGACGCGGTCGGTGCCCTGGGTCATGTGGGTCCTTCAGGTGGCGTGGGCCTTCGCGGTGTTCTCGTTCAGGAGCCTCCTGGCCTCAGTGATCAGGATATGCCTTGAATCCAGGTTCTGTTCAAGATGGGGCAGCGCTTCGCGCGCACTCGCCGCCGCCTCCCGTGCCCGGCCCAGTGCTTCTTCGTCGCGCGCACGCCAGACGAGCGCCTCGCCGATCCACGCGGAAGAGGCTGGATCGACCGCTTCCCTGCGCGCCAGGTCGAGCGTCGTCTGCGCGTGCCGCAGCGACTCGGCGTACTCGCGGGTCGCGAACGCGAGTTCCGTGCGCAACAGCTCAACCTCGCGCCGCTGAGCATCGAATGGCTGATGGCGCGCATCGACCGCCGCCCCTGCCTGCTCCAGTAACCGCGCGCCTTCGGTTGTGTGGCCTTCGGCCAGGTCGAGACGTGCGTGCGCGAGCAGCAGTACCACCCCGTCCCGCCCTGGGGTCGAGTTGGCATTGAGTTTCGCCGCGGTCGGTGCAAGGACCTCCCAGTGTGCCTGCGCAGAGGTCAGGTCCTGCTTCGTCACAGCGGCCTCCAGGGCCGCTGCGCGATAGGCAAGCGCAAAAGCCGATGCGCCCGCCTGCTCCGAGGCCTGCGCCGCCGCGTCGAGCGCGGCTTCCGTCCCGTCGAGCGCACCCATCGCCAACCGATCCATCGCCCGCCCGCCCTGCAGGTAGTACGGCGGCTCGAAGCCCGCGCCCGCCTGGCGCGCACGAGTCAATGTTTCATCGATCAGCTCGGCCGCATGCCTGGGCTGTCCGCCGCCGCGCAGGCCGCTGCTGCCGACGCTCACTTCTGCGAAATACCCCGCGGTATCCGTCCGGCCGAGATCTGCCGCGCGTGCCAGGACCTGGCGCTGCACTTCCCACGAACTGCGGTACTCGCCGGTCATATTAAGCGTGCGCGAGAGCTCGTTGGCGACGCTCTGGTAGCGCGCAGTGGGCTTCATGCCCGCGCGCTCGAGGTCATGCACCGCGCTCCACAAGCCGGAGACAGCTCGCGCGAGATCACCCTGGCTCTGCGCCAGGTAGGCAGTTCCGATGGCACACTCGGCGGCGAGCCCGGCCGGCACCGCGCTCATGCGGCCCATGTTGGCGAGCCCGACGTCGAGCTGACGCCGGGCCGTGGCGAGATCGCCGGCATCGACCTCGTCCTGCGCGCGGCCGCACGCGATATCCGCGTTGAGTTGCGGGTCGTCGACGGCGCGGGCGATCGACTCGGCCTCGCGCAAGGTCGCCATCCCACCTGTGTAGTCCCCGCGATCGAGATAGCGGCCGGACAAGGCCAGGAGGAGTCGCGCCTCGATCAGCGGCTCGGTCCGAAACCGGTGCCGCAGCATCTCGCGGGCCCGATCCAGGCGTTGGCGAGCCACCTCATCCGGCGAACGGCCGAGACTATCGCCGAGCAGGAATTCCGTGAGCTCACTCTGGGCACTCACTCTGCGCGCCTCGAATTGCGCGAGATCGCGCTGTTCGCGCGCCTCGATCATCTGCCAGACCGCTACCGCGCTGGTCACGATCAGCGCGGCCAACGCCAGCGCGGAGACCAGCACGCCGCCACGGTGGCGCTGGACGAACTTGGTGACGCGATAGGTGACCGTGTCGGGACGGGCCTGCACCGGCTCGCGACGCAGGAACCGGCGCAGATCGTCCGCGAAGGCGCTCACGCCGGCGTAGCGCTCCGCCGCGTCTTTCTTGAGGGCCTTGGCGAGGATGTTGTCGAGGTCTCCCTCCAGCGCCCGACGCCGGCTCGCCGAGTCACGCACCGTCTTTGAGGCGCGCGGCGGCTCCTGCGTCGTGATCGCGGTCACCAGCTCGGCGGTCGAGCGACTCTCCACTGGCACCGGATGCGCGCCGGTCAACAGCAGGTACAACACGAGTCCGAGCGCATACACGTCGGTCGCGGTCGTGATCGGCTGCCCCAGCAACTGTTCCGGTGCGGCGTACTGCGGCGTCAGTGCCCATACGGTTGATTGACGGGAAGCCGGCGCGAGCGCGCCGCTCGCATCGTCGAGCAGCTTCGCGATACCGAAGTCGAGGAGCTTCACCGTGCCGTCCGGCGTGACGATCAGGTTCGAGGGCTTGAGGTCGCGGTGAACGACGAGATGACTGTGAGCATGGGCGACGGCCTGCAGCACATCGAGAAACAGCGCCACGCGCGCCGCGATGCCGAGGTTCTCGCGTTCGCAGTACGCATCGATCGCTACGCCCTCGACGTATTCGAGGACCAGGTACGGATGCGCTTCCTCGAACACGCCCGCATCGAGCAAGCGCGCGATGTGCGGGTGATTGAGCCTGCCGAGCAGGTGCCCCTCGTGGCGGAAGCGCTCCTCCGCGGCACGTCCGGACGCGGCGAGGTGCACGAACTTGAGCGCGACCGTGCCCTCGAAGCGACCGTCGGCGCGCTTCGCGCGCCACACGACGCCCATGCCGCCCTGGCCGATCTCCGACTCGATGAGATACGGCCCTACGCGGCGTCCGGCGAGTGGCAGCGGTGTGGGCGGCTCAGGCGCTACGCACGCAGGCTCCGCGAGGAAGTTGGGGAACTCGCGACGCTCCCGGGCTGCGAGCATGGCCGCCACGCGATTGCCCGTGTCGGGATCGGTGCGGCGCAGCTCCGCCAGCCACGCCGCACGCTCAGGCTCCGGCAGATCGAATGCACGATCCAGGTGCTCACTGATCTGTTGCCAGCGCTCGCGGTTGATGCTCGGCATGAGTGCTCACCCCACGGGGCGGCCGACTGCACTCTGACCGACCGGCGTGGCCGAGGCAACACGGTTCACAGCGTCTCGAGAAACGCCACCAGGTCCGCCTTGTCACGCGCCGAAAGGTGCAGCGCAAAGCGCGTGTCATAGAACTCGACCACATCGAGGAGCGTGGCGGCGGATCCGTTGTGAAAGTAAGGCGCCCGGCCGGCGAGTCCGCGCAGGATCGGGCCCTTGAACTTGCCGACGTCGGCCCACTTGCCGCTGACCAGCGCGCGGCCGGGGTCGGTGGTGCGCTTGATCTCACCGGTCTGCTTGTTCTCGAGCGTGAAGAGCGGCAGGTCGGACGTGCGCCGGGACACGTCGGTCAGACCGATATTGAGCGGCGCGGCCAGCGAGTGATCGCCGATGTTGGGCGAGTCGTGACAGGTGCCGCAGGTGGCCTGGAGGCTCGGGTGAACCTGGCCGTCGGTCGGCAGCGCCACGTCGTTCAGGCCGCCGACGCCGGTGAGCGTGATCGGCAGCGTGTTGAAGAGTTTCTGTCCGCGCACCACGGCCTGGCGAGCGTCGCTTCGCTCTCCCCGCTCCCGGAGCGATGCCCATGCGTCGAACAAGCTGAAGATCTTCGGGCTGAACGCGGCGCCGGTCGGATTGAGGCCGAGCGGATCATTGATGCCGAGGAAGAAGTCCTGGCGGGACAGGGCGACCGGTCCGCCCGCGGCCCCGAGCACATCGAGGCGGCCGGCGCGGTCGGTGGCGACCTGGGCGGCGAAGAGCTGCAGCTCGAAATCGAGGATCGCTTGCACCTGCGCATCGGTCGGCGGCTGCGCGGCCTGCGCGTGCCCGAGCGTGGCGTCCATCGCCTGGTGGCCGAGGTCTTCGAAGATCGACTTGCCGGGGAACGTCTCGCGACCATCCCACATCACGACGCTGAGGTACGGCAGGCTCGTGCTGGGGAGCGGGCGGCGATACACCGAGAGCTTCGAGTCGCTCGTGCAGCCGTAGGGATTCTCGACGTGCAGCACCACGAATTCGGCGGTCTCCGGAACGCCCATCTCCACGCGGATCAGGCCCTTGTTGAGGAGGAGGCTGTAGGCACGGCGCTTGGCCCCGAGCGTCGACACGTCGGCATCCGGGCAGTTGGAGCCGTCGTTGGTGCGAAAGATCGGATCGCGCCCGCGCGTCGCTTCGAAGCGCTGCCGGATGTGCGGTGGCGTCACCGACCAGGCGTCCTGCGGTTGATGGCAGGTGACGCAGCGCCGGCCGTTGCTGCCCAGGTCCTGGAAGAAGGGGTTCGTGGTATCGATGCGCCCCGCGACGCTGAACGTGGCGAATTGTCCGGCGGGATCCGGAAACACGCTGAACTGGGGCAGCGTCCGCTGCGACGGCCCCTCCTCCGCTGACGAGAGTGCCGGTGCCAGCAGCGCGCACAGCAGCGCCGTCATTATGTCAATTCTGCTCATGATGCCTCCCTGTTGGGCGACAGCTCGCGCTGTCCCTCCTAATCCAAGGAGGATCGAAATCGGCTGGGAAGACCGGACACGCGAGTGCCCGAGTCGGCGACAAATGCTCAGGACCAGCCCGCGTCCTGCAGTTGCTCGTAGAGGAACAAGCGCGCCTTCTCCCAGTCGCGCTGCACGGTGCGCTCGGAGCTGCCGCGCATGTGGGCGATATCGGCAAAGGAGAAGCCGCAGAAGTATTTCAGGTCGACCACCTCCGCGAGGCGCGGGTCGATGGCCGCGAGTGCATCGACGGCTTCGGAAATCCGCGAGAGCTCGCGCTGATCGGCGACGTCATCGCAGACCTGGGTATCAAGCCGCGTGATGTGAAAGCCGGCGCCACGCTTGAGCGCGCGGCGATGGCGCGCGAAATCGACGATGAGTCCGCGCATCGCGCGTGCGGCATAGGCGAGGAAGCGGGCGCGATCGGCGAAGGTGACCTTATCGCGATCGGCCATGCTGAGATAGACTTCGTGCACCAGCGTCGTCGGGCTGAGCGCCGCACCGGCGTGCCGTTGCAGTTCTCTGTCCGCCAGCCTGCGCAGCTCCGCGTACAGCTTCTCGAAGAGCTCGTCGTCCACTGACACAGAGCCTCCCGACACGGTGCGGATTCGGAAACATCATACTGGAGAGTGCCATGGCTTTAATCGCCGTCACCGGCGCCTCGGGGAAACTCGGCGGCGCGACCATTCGCTTCCTGCTCCAGCGTAAAGTCGCGCCGAGCGACATCGTGGCGGTGGTGCGCGACCCGGCGAAGGTCGCCGAGCTCGCCACGCAGGGCGTTCAGGTCCGCCGCGGCGACTACACCGACCCGAAGTTGCTCGAAAGCGCTTTTCGCGGCGCCGACAAACTCCTGTTCATCTCGACCAGCGCGCTGGGCGAGGAGCGCATGCTCCATCACCGCAACGTGGTGAGCGCGGCGCGCGATGCGCGCGTGGGGCACGTGATCTATACGAGCGCCATCAAGCCCGCCCCCGATGCGAAGTTCGGCGCCTCGCCCGGCCACTTCCATACCGAAGTGCTGATCCGCGAGAGCGGCCTGCCCTACACGATCTTCCGCAACAACCTCTATCTCGACATCGTGCCGTTCATGTTCGGCGAAGCGGTGCAGACCGGGAAGATCCTGCACAACGGCGGTGATGGGCGTATCGGCTTCGTGGCACGCGAGGACATTGCTTATGCACTGTCTGCGGTGCTGACCGGTGGGGATCACGCGAATCGCGAGTACCCGATCACGGCGCTTGCCCCCTACTCGCTCTCGGACGTCGCGAGCGCGCTCGGGAAGGCGAGTGGCAAGAACGTCTCCTACCAGCCGATCTCGAGCGATGAGTTTCGCCAGGGCCTCGAAGCGAAAGGACTGCCGGCACCGATCGTTGCCATGTCGGTGGGCCTGGGTGAGGCCATTCGGGCGGGTGAATTCGATGCGGGTTCCACCGATCTCGAGCGTCTCATGGGACGCGCGCCGATCGGGCTCGAGGCTTTTCTGCGCAAGGTTCTCGCGCCGAAATGACCTGGGGAGCGGCGTGCCGCCCCGTCTCGCGTCGAGTCTGTCCGCTATTCGGCCGACCTTCCGTCTCACTCTTCAGTAGGGGCGGAGAATCAGTGATGCACCAGTGGGAAACGTGAGCGCGGCGTCGCCGCCACACCTGCCGGCGGACAGCCCGACGCTGGCGCCGTGGACCAGCGCTGAGCGCGAAAGCTTCTTCGACGCCATCGCGCGGCACCGCCGCGCGGCGTGGCGGGTGACCTTCGCCGGTGGAGTCGCCGACGCAGTCGCCGCGCTGGTCGTCGCCGTCCTGATGGCGCCGCTGTTCTACGCC
>Ga0126377_10000520_pt1 | contig 23520 bp, 26 predicted proteins | sample PanSoiMetPlot_22_FD_92647 | JGI IMG/M metagenome (GOLD analysis project Ga0126377, IMG submission 92647) | Tropical forest soil microbial communities from Panama - MetaG Plot_22 | ecosystem: Environmental > Terrestrial > Soil > Tropical forest > Bulk soil | place: Panama | collected 2016-02-17 | reverse complement strand
GGCTCGGTGACGTTGTTTGTGACCTGGCTCCACTGGTAACCGAGGTTCAGACCAGCGTATGGGCCGGTCCAGTTATAGAGGGCGGGAGGGGGCGGATAGTACGGCGCGGGGCCACGCGGAAGATCCGCGGCGGCAGCACTGCCGCCCGCCGCCGTCGCGACTACCATGGCCATGATTGTCTTCTTCATCATCTTACCCTCCACTCAACTCCGCTCCCTGCACGCCTCAGATGTGCAAATGAAGGAGCGATCGCGCCGTCCCGCCGGCAAAACATCGACCGTTTCGTGGAGGATTTATCGGGCCTTTTAGGTTAAACGGTTCTGAATACAAAAGGGCTCGCGGGCGACATCCCTAAAGAACCCTTAGTTTTATGTTTTTTGGTATGACTCTCTTTACCATGTGCGTTGCGCATCGGCGGTGAACCACACGCGAGGATCGCGCAATAGGTGGAACTAGGTGCGACCGCTGAGCGATATCAGGCAGGCTGGGATGGCTGAGGGTCAAAAGGGCACCACTCATACGGCGCTGATTACCGGCGGCAGCCGCCGTATTGGGGCGGCGATTGCACTCGCTCTGGCGCGCGCGGGTTATGCGGTGGTCCTGCATGCCAACAATTCACGCGAGGACGCGGAGAGGCTTGCTGCCGCAATTCTCGGAGCGGGAGGCCAAGCTCACGTGGTTCTTGCCGACCTTGCCGATCATGAGGCGGTTCGCGGCCTCGTGCCGGCTGCCGCCGCATTTGGCAGACTTACCCTTCTGGTCAATAACGCGGGGGAATTCGAGCCGGACGATATTGAGACATTGTCTCATGCACGCTTCCAGCGCGCGATCGCCGTGAATCTCGAGGCACCGCTTTTTCTCTCGCAGGCCTTTGTGGCGCAAGTGCCTGAAGGCCTTGACGCGTCGATCGTCAATATCCTCGACCAGCGTGTGCTCAGGCCCAACCCGCGGTTTTTCTCATACACGCTGAGCAAGAGCGCCCTCTTTACCGCAACAACCACGCTGGCGCAGGCGCTGGCGCCGAGGATCAGAGTCAACGGCGTAGCACCGGGACCAACGCTTCCGAGTCCGCGCCAGACGGACGTCCAATTTGCGGCACAGGCGGAAAGTACGCCGCTCAAACGCGGCCCGCAGCCCGACGATATCGCGGCTGCGGTTCTCTACCTTGCACAGGCCACGACGGTGACAGGCGTAACGATCCCCGTCGACGGAGGACAGCACCTGGCGTGGCGGACTGCCGACAGCGAGGCCGTGGAATAGCCGCGGCTCGCCAATGATTTTTAGGTTGCTCATGCGCAAATTCATGCGGCGCACTATCTTTTCACCATGAACGGCACCAACAAAGACATCGATCCGGCGAGCGAGCTGCGTGAAGAGGAAGAAGACTCTTCGCTGCCGGAGTTGGATATCGACACCGCGCCGGCCGGCACTTTGGCCGCCGGCCGTGCTGCGATTATGCGCTTTGCAAAACTGGCGCCGTCCGCCCCCGGGGTCTACCGGATGATCGATGCGCAAGGGGACGTGCTCTATGTCGGCAAGGCAAAAAGCATCAGGAAGCGGGTGACTGCTTACGCGCGGCCCACCGGGCATGACGGCCGTATTTCGCGCATGATTGCAGCGACGGCGAGTCTGGAGTTTGTTTCAACGAAGACTGAAACCGAAGCGCTGCTGCTGGAAGCAAATCTGATCAAGCGGCTACGACCGCGCTTCAATGTGCTCTTGCGCGACGACAAATCGTTTCCTTACATCCTGATCACCTCGGATCACTGGGCGCCGCAGATCCTGAAGCACCGCGGCGCGCGCGCGCGGCCGGGTCATTATTACGGGCCTTTCGCTTCCGCCGGCGCGGTCAACCGCACCATCAACGCGCTCGAGCGCGCCTTTCTGCTGCGCTCGTGCTCCGATTCATATTTTGAGGCGCGTACGCGCCCGTGCCTGCTTTTCCAGATCAAGCGATGCTCGGCGCCGTGTACGCGGGAAATTGATTTTGCTGGCTATTCGGAGCTGGTGAAGGAGGCGAACGAATTTCTCTCCGGCCGCAGCCAGTCGGTGCAAAAAGAGATGGCGGGCGAGATGGACAAGGCTTCGGTTGCTCTCGACTATGAAAGGGCGGCAATTTACAGGGACCGCCTGTCGGCGCTCTCCGCGATCCAATCGCACCAGGGAATTAACCCCCGCAGCACGGACGAGGCAGACGTTTTTGCCGTTCATCAGGCGGGCGGATATTCCTGCGTCGAAGTATTCTTTTTCCGCACGGGACAGAATTGGGGGAACCGCGCCTATTTCCCCAAGGCCGACCGTAGTATCGGTCCGGCGGAGGTGCTCGGCGCGTTTCTTGCGCAGTTCTACGATGACAAGCCGCCGCCACGGTGCATTCTGGTTTCGCACGACTTTGAAGAGCGGGCATTGCTGGCCGAAGCACTGACGTCCAAGTCCGGACGCAAGGTCGAGGTCAGCGCGCCGCAACGCGGTGAACGCAAGGAACTCGTACAACATGCCCTGGCCAATGCGCGCGAAGCGCTCGCGCGCAAGCTCGCAGACACATCATCGCAGCAAAAACTGCTCGACGTCTTGAAGCAGACATTCGCTCTGTCGCGCTCCCCGACCCGGATTGAAGTGTACGACAACAGCCACATCGGCGGGACGAACGCAGTGGGGGCTATGATCGTTGCCGGGCCAGAAGGCCTTCGTAAAAACCAGTATCGCAAGTTCAATATTCGGTCGTCCGACCTCACGCCCGGAGACGACTATGGGATGATGCGTGAGGTTCTTGGGCGGCGATTCAAGCGCCTCCTCGAGGAAAATCCCCGTACCGTGGTGAACAATGCGCATGACCTCATCGCCGGCGAGGACCAGCCTTGGCCCGACCTATTGCTCATCGACGGTGGGCAGGGGCAACTCAATGCCGCGCAGGAAACATTGACTGCGTTGGGTGTATTCGACGTCCCGGTGGTGGCGATTGCAAAAGGCCCTGATCGTGATGCGGGTCGCGAAACGTTCTTCGTGCCAGGTCGCGCACCCTTCAGGCTTCCGCCACGCGATCCCTTGCTGTATTTCATCGAACGGTTGCGCGACGAGGCTCACCGTTTTGCGGTCGGGTCGCACCGCACGCGTCGCAAAAAGGACATTCGCGAGGCGGGTTTGCAGGAAATTCCAGGGATCGGTCCTACCCGCAAACGGGCTTTACTTCGACATTTTGGCACGGTGAAAGCGATAGAGCGGGCAAGCTTGCCCGATCTGGCCCAGGTACCCGGAGTTAGTGCGGAGACCGCGCGAAAGATATATGAGTTCTTCCACGAGTCAGCCGCAGATGGAACGCGATAGATGATCATTCAGAGGCAGGAAGACGTCACAAAGGTCGTAACCGAAGCATTCAAGAACACGCAGCCATCCCGGTTGCGGGAGATTCTCATTTCATTGGTGGAACATTTGCACGCGTTTGCGCGCGACGTCCATCTCACCGAGGATGAGTTCGAGAAGGCGGTTCAGTACGTCGCGCGGCTTGGGCAGAAGACCGACGACAAGCACAACGAAGTTGTTCTGATGTCAGGCTCGCTCGGCTTCTCGACGCTCATTTGTCTTCTCAACAATGGGAACAACGGGCAGACCGAAACCACCGCGAACCTGCTTGGGCCGTTCTGGCGACTGAATTCACCGCGCACCGAGAGCGGCGGCTCAATCGTGCGGTCGCCGACACCGGGCCCTTCGCTGTTTGTCAATTGTTGGGTCAAGGATCAGACCGGGAATCCGATTGCGGGTGCCGAAGTCGATATCTGGCATTCGTCGCCGGAGGGTTTCTATGAGCAACAGGACCCCAAGCAGGCGCCGATGAACCTGCGCGGAAAGTTCAGGACCGACGCGAAGGGTCATTTCAGTTTCCGGAGCGTGAAACCCGCGGGCTATCCGATTCCGGTTGACGGTCCGGTCGGCGACCTCGTGCGTGCAACCGGCCGTCACAATTATCGTCCGGCCCACTTGCACTTTCTGATTTTCAAAGACGGCTTCAAGACGCTGATCTCGCAGGTTTATGTCAATGATGACGAAAAACTCGAAACCGACGTGCAGTTCGGCGTGACTCGCGCGTTGGTCGGCAACTATGTGCGACACACCGACGCTGCGCCGGCAAGCGACGTAAAGGGCGAATGGTATTCACTTGATCAGACATTTGTGATGGAGCCCGGAAAGAGCAGGCTGCCCAAGCCTCCGATCCAGTAGGTGGGGATTGAGCCAGGGTGCCCGGTTGACCTGACCGCGCTGCGGGTGTTCTTTTCCGGCCATGAATGCCATCAGTTCCCGGCCGCTGCCGGCACGCCCGCTGGCGCTGCCGAATCTGCTGACTTATGCCCGCATTGCCGCCGTCCCGGTCGTCGTCGGACTGCTTTACTGGCAGAGCATTTTTGACGGACCTCTGTGGCTGCGCTGGGTCGCGTTGGCGTTTTTCATCTCGGCAGGTGTCACGGACATTCTTGACGGATATCTCGCGCGCACGTGGGGCCAACAGTCCTCGCTCGGCCGCATGCTCGATCCCATCGCCGACAAATTGCTGGTCGCATCGTGTCTCTTGATGCTGGCAGCGGAAGAGACAATTCGGGGCTGGACACTGCTCGCGGCCGTCGTCATCCTTTGCCGCGAGATATTGGTTTCGGGTCTGCGTGAGTATCTCGCGGAACTGAGAGTCGGTGTCCCGGTGACACGACTGGCCAAATGGAAAACGACCGGGCAGATGGTTGCCGTCGGCTTTCTGATTGCGGGTGATGCCGGTGATCGCATTGTGCCTGTCGTCACGCAAGTCGGCATCATGCTGTTGTGGCTGTCCGCGCTGCTAACACTTTATACGGGCTGGGATTATATGCGCGCCGGACTGCGCTATGTGATCGACGAATGAATGTGAGATTGCGTTATTTCGCTTGGGTCCGCGAACGCGTCGGCAAGCCGGAGGAAACGGTCGAGATTCCTGCAAGCGTTGCCACGGTCGGTGATCTTATGACGTGGCTTGCATCGCGCGGCGAGGAATATGCTTATGCGTTTGAAAACCGGAATGTGATCCGCGCAGCCATCAATCAGAGTCACGTGCGGCCCGAAACCGCGATAAAAGGTGCCGAAGAAATTGCGTTTTTTCCGCCCATGACGGGCGGATAGCCTACGCGCGTCTGGCGGGTTACATTACAGCCTATGACACCGACGGTGCGCCTACAGCGCGAGCCCTTTGACGCCGGCGTGGAAGCGGCCAAGCTCGCGCATGCCCGCGACGATGTCGGCGCGCTCATTACATTTACAGGAGTTTGCCGCGGTACTGAGAACGGCGAACCGATTGCAGCGCTCACGCTCGAACACTATCCGGACATGGCAGAAGCCGAGATCGCCCGGCACGCAGCCGAGGCCGCGAACAGATGGTCTTTGCTCGGACTGACGGTCATTCATCGGTACGGTCGGATTGAACCCGGCGAAAATATTGTTCTTGTGGTGACGGCGTCGTCGCATCGCGAAGCAGCATTTGCGGCCGCCGAATTCCTGATGGACTATCTCAAAACCCGCGCGCCATTTTGGAAACAGGTTGAAACAGCGAGCGGAAAAAGCTGGATAGCCGCCAAAGCTGCCGATGACGCAGCAGCAGGGCGGTGGGAGGTTCGACGTCGCGAGCATGAAGCAGCGGAATAGCGACTGCGTGCTGGAGGGAACATGGTTCCGGTCGTATTAGCGGCAATTGCTGCCGTGACGCTCGCTGCTCATCCGGCGTCGTCCGCGGAAGTCGCTTACTTTGAGGTCCCGCGCGGAGCGCATCCACACGACGTCGCGCCAGCGCCGGACGGCAGCGTCTGGTACACCGCTCAGTTTCAAGGGGCTCTCGGCATCCTCAATCCGAAAAGTGGGCAGACAACTCAGGTTTCGCTTGGCACGGGCTCGGCGCCTCATGGCGTTATTGTCGGTCCCGATCGAGCGGCCTGGATCACTGATGGGGGGCAGAACGCCATTGCGCGCTTTGATCCGGCGACCAAGGCGGTGAAACTTTTCCCGCTACCGAAGGAATTCCCTGGCGCCAACCTCAACACTGCGACCTTCGATCGCAAAGGCATTCTGTGGTTCACGGGGCAAAGCGGCGTGTACGGCCGCGTTGATCCCTCGAGCGGCAAGGTCGAAGCCTGGAAAGCGCCGAAAGGCACTGGACCCTACGGGATCACGACAACCCCTGGCGGTGAGGTCTGGTATGCCTCGCTGGCAGGGGACCATATAGCCAAGATCGATACCGTAAGCGGGGATGCCTTGATGGTGCCGCCGCCGAAGCCGGGCGTCGGGCCGCGCCGCATCTGGTCGGATTCCAAGGGCCTGTTGTGGGTGAGCTTCTGGAACACGGGGGAAATTGGTCGCTACGATTCGATGAACAAGGCGTGGAAAGTCTGGAGCTTGCCAAAAAGCAAGGGTGGCTGTTACGCAATCTATGTCGATAACAACGACAAGATCTGGGTCACCGATTTCGTGGCCAATGCGATCGTTCGGTTTGATCCGACAAGCGAAACCTTCGACAGTTTCCCCAGCGACAAACGTGGCGCATCGGTCCGTCAATTGCTCGGTCGCGCAGGCGAAGTGTGGGGTGCGGAGTCCGGCGTTGATCGGCTCGTCGTAATAAAAGACTAGCCGCGAGGCGGGTCAGCGGATGCCATTCACGCAAAGTACAAATCGCCGCAATTTCCTTTCTTTTCTTGGTGGCGGCGCACTGCTGGCAGTTGGTCTGCGTCCAGCCGAGGCCGGAGAAACGAGGATTGCCGGTCTCATCACCGAGGCCCAATCGAAGGGCTCAATCTCGGCAAAGATCGATTTTATTTCGGCGGCCCTTCGGGGCACGCGATATTACGCCTATTCACTCATCGGCGGCCCACGGCGGCCGGAGCAATTCGTTGTGCGTGACGACGGATTCGATTGCGTCACTTTTTGTGAGACGGTGCTCGCCGCCGCAATTTCTGAAAGCCGCGACAAGTTCGATGCCGCCTTAAAGGCCATTCGCTATCACGACGGCGTCGTCAACTGGTATGAGCGCAATCACTATTTCTTCGAATGGGGCCAGCACAATATCGAAAACAAGGTTTGTACTCCGATCGATATGGCAGGCTCGATTGAAATCGAGAAAGATGTTTCTTGGGATCGAGCGCTTGGCCGCCGTCATTTCACGATCAAAGCGATTCCTCGTACAGTCTTTCTGAAAAACAAGTCGGCGCTCGCCAAAGGCGACATTGTCGGATTTATCAGCCAGCGCGCAAACTTGGACTATTTCCACGTCGGATTTATCGCGCTCGGCAAGGGAGATGAGCTTATGTTGAGGCACGCGTCGAAAAGCCGGCGGCGTGTACTCGACGAGCCTATGGAGCCGTTTCTCGCGGTCAATCGCGTGCGCTATGTCACGCTGCTGCGGCCGCAGGAACCGCGCGCCGTTGCCAAAGCAGGCTAGGCGGCCGCTGCCTTCGGCTTCACTTCGGCCGTGTAATCGTCCATCAGGGTCTTGGTGATCCCGCCCGGATTGAAATTCCAGTGCGCGATTTCTGCTACCGCGGTCACTTCAGCGGCCGAGCCGGTGATGAAGCACTCCGAAAAGCTCGTAAGCTCGTCAGGCGTGATGCGCCGCTCGATCACTTCGATGCCGCGCTTGCGCGCAAGCCCGATGACCGTCTGGCGGGTGATGCCGTCGAGAAAGCAGTCGGCGATCGGCGTGTGAATCTTGCCGTCCTTCACGAAGAAAATGTTGGCGCCGGTGCACTCGGCGACGCGTCCCTCCCAATCCAGCATCATGGTGTCAGCGTAGCCTTTGCGCTCGGCCCGATGCTTCGAGATCGTGCAGATCATATACAGGCCGGCGGCCTTGGCGGTGCAGGGCGCGGTCTTCGGATCCGGCCGGCGATACTCGGCGAGGTCGAGCCGGATTCCTTTCAGCCTTTGTTCGGGATCGAAATAGCTCGGCCACTCCCAGCTCGCGATGGCAAGATGGATCGTGTTGCTCTGTGCTGAAACACCCATCATTTCGGAGCCGCGCCAGGCGACCGGACGGACATAGGCTTCCTTCTTGCCGTTCTTTTCGACCACGAGCTTCTTCGCCGCGTCGATCTCGGCCACGGAATAAGGAATTTCGAAATCGAGAACATTGGCCGAGCGCTTCAGCCGCTCGGAATGTGCGGTGCTCTTGAAGATTTGGCCGCCATAGGCGCGCTCGCCTTCGAAGACGCAGCTCGCGTAGTGAAGCCCGTGCGAAAGGACGTGAAGGTTCGCTTCGTTCCAGGGAACGAGCTTGCCGTCATACCAGATGACCCCTTCGAGCCGGTCATAGGACTGGGCAGCCATGAACTCCTCCTTCGCCTTGCGCAGCGGCGTGTTGCCGCCGTGATGGCGCATTTTCCGCGCCTATTCCAACACTTTGCGTCAGCCGGTGACACCCGGTATGACTTGGCCGACCGGAAAGGACGCCCTTTAAACCGCTCGGGTGGTCACGCGAAACGGGTCTTTTTAGTACGATCCTTTCGTCTCGGATGCTGTTTTTGTAACATAAAAACAAAATATGTCAACATGGCTGACATAAATGTGAGCAAGGGTGCTGGCGCGGGGCTGGCAGAACGCCGCTCGACGGGTGGGACGGCGCCCGAACCTGTTTGGGACATCATTGAATTGCTGTTCTTTGCCTACCGGGACTTCGTCGGTGACCCCGACGAAGTGCTTCTGAAGTTGAGTTTTGGGCGCGCCCATCACCGGGTGCTGCACTTCGTCAACCGCAATCCCGGCATGAAGGTTGCGGATCTGCTCGAGATCCTCAACATCACAAAACAGTCGCTCGGCCGCGTGCTCAAGCAACTGGTCGATCAGGGTTATGTGCTCCAGAAGGAAGGCGAGCAGGATCGCCGTCAGCGTCTCCTGTATGTGACGCCGAAGGGCGAGGCTTTGGCGCTCAGACTTGCGACGCTGCAAACGCAGCGGATCAATCGTGCATTCAGCGAGCTCGGACCCAACGCGCATGAAGCGGCGCGCCGGTTCCTCACGTCAATGATCGATGCTGATAATCGCGACGATGTTTTGCGCCTGATCAGCCGCGCTGACCGTGCATCGAAGACTCGGGGCTGAATTTGACGGGAGAAGCTTCGGCAATGACCTTGCCTGCCACACTTCCCGATGACGCGCCGCATCTGTTGGTCGTCGATGACGACCGCCGCATTCGCGATTTGCTTTCGCGGTTTCTCAGCAGCGAAGGCTATCGTGTCACCACGGCGGAAACCGCGATGGACGCGCGCGCGAAACTGAGTGGTCTCAGTTTCGATCTGCTCATCCTCGATGTCATGATGCCAGGCGAATCCGGTTTCGATCTGGCAAAAGCCATACGCGGCGATTCTAACGTTCCGATTCTAATGCTGACGGCGCGTGACGCGGCGGAAAGCAGAATCCGCGGACTCGAGATCGGCGCGGACGACTATCTCTCAAAGCCGTTTGAACCGCGCGAACTGTCATTGCGCATTGCCAATATTCTCAAACGCGCGCAACCGGCGCCGCCGCCACCTGCCGAGTCGGTTCGTTTCGGACCGTTCGTGTATCACCTTGCGCGCGGCGAATTGCGCAAGGGCGAGGATGTCATCCGGTTGACCGATCGTGAGCGTGAAATGTTGCGTGTTCTTGCCGCTGCTCCGGGTGAAACCGTTCCCCGGCTGTCGCTCGCGGGGCAGGGCGGCGCTGTCAGCGAGCGGGCAGTTGACGTTCAGGTCAACCGGTTGCGGCGGAAGATCGAGCGAAATCCGGCCAATCCGCTCTTTGTACAGACGGTACGTGGCATCGGGTACAGGCTGGTGATTACATCATGACCAGTCTCGACCTCAGCAACGGCGTGCGTACCGCACTCACGAGGCTGCGCGGCGCCTGGGAGTGGTACGACGCGATCCCGCTGGTGCGCAGGATCCACAGCGCGCTCGGTCAGGTTGCCGAAGGCTGGCGACGTACGAGCCGTTGGCTCAACAGCGTCATGCCGAAGGGACTCTACGCCCGTGCGCTGCTCATCATCATTGCACCGATGGTGATCCTGCAATCGGTCATCGCTTTCGTGTTCATGGAACGCCACTGGAACGTCGTCACCCAACGGCTGTCCGCAAGTGTGGTCCAGGACATCGCCGCCCTGATCGACATCTACCGCGGCTATCCGCAGGATGCTGACCAGGCGCAAATCCGGCGCATCGCGCAGCAACGCCTCGGGCTCGTGGTCGATTTTTTGCCGCTATCGGAGATGCCCCCGCCCGGCCCTAAGCCTTTCTTTTCACTGCTGGATCAGGCGTTGGCAGAAGAATTGCGCAAGCAGATCGGGCGGCCTTATTGGATGGATACGGTGGGCAAGTCCGCCCTTTTGGAAATCCGCGTCCAGCTCGACAACACAGTGATGCGTGTTTTTGCCAGGCGCAGTGCAGCCTATGTCTCTAATTCGGAGATCTTTCTCCTCTGGATGGTGGGCACGTCAACGGTACTGCTGACTGTTGCGATCATCTTTCTGCGCAATCAGATCAAACCCATTCTGCGGCTTGCCGATGCGGCCGAAAGCTTCGGTAAGGGGAGAGAAGTGCCGAATTTCCGTCCCCGCGGCGCTCGCGAGGTCCGGCGCGCGGCCGCAGCATTTATCGAGATGAAGACGCGCATCGAACGCGCGATCGAGCAACGCACGGCGATGCTGGCCGGTGTCTCGCACGATCTGCGAACGGTCCTTACACGATTCAAGCTTGAACTTGCGCTCATCAAGAAGAAAACGCCTGAAGTCGAGGCGATGCAAAAAGACATCGATGAAATGGCGCGGATGCTCGAAGCCTATCTCGCCTTCGCTCGGGGTGACAGTGGCGAAACGGCGGCACCAACCGACATGGCGGAATTCTTGGAGGAGCTGCGTCTTGACGCCGAGCGCCATGGCCACAAAGCCACGGTGCTTTTCCACGGTCCGCCGATCGTTACGGTGCGCCCGGCAGCCTTCAAGCGTTGCCTTGCCAATCTTGTTTCGAACGCAGCGCGCCACGCGCCATCGATTGCGATATCCGGCCACCGCGACCATCGTTATCTCACGGTCACTATCGATGATGACGGACCGGGCATTCCACCCGATATGCGCGAAGAAGTGTTCAAGCCGTTCCTGCGGCTAGACGATGCGCGCAATCAGGACGAAGGCGGCACTGGCCTTGGACTGGCGATTGCACGCGACATTGCGCGTTCACACGGTGGCGACATCACGCTCGGCGACAGTCCGATGGGCGGATTACGCGCGACCGTTCGCGTGCCGGTCTAGGCTGCTTCCGCTTCTTCCTCGTCTCGCCTCCGACGGCGGCGCCTCGGCCCGCGCAAAACACATGCAGGGAGCGCGCAGAGGTCGTCGAGGAATCCCGCCCAGCGTTCGGCGCTTGCCAAGCCGCGATCGAGCGTTGCCATTGTTCGATCGAGACCCTCGTCCTGGTCGTCAATCCATACCGACAACACACGAGCAAACATGAGCGCCGCGCCTTGCGCCCGTAGCGCGCCGCGCGGGCCAGCCGTGCCGATTCCGGCAGCTTCAAGCATCCAGCGTTGCGACCTCACGGCCATTGCATTGAGTGCGAAGGCGAGGCCGGGATTTCGGCGCGCGGAGCGCATTATGGAGCGGACAGCCTCTTTGTGCGGTCCGAGCGCCTCCAGACGGCGCATCAGGACGTCGAACAGACGCTCACGCGCTGACTCCTCGGCCATATCACCGTCACCGCCGGCGAGGACAACGCGATCGATCTCCTTGATGTGGGCAGCCAAGATCGCGAGCGTCGATCCGAATTCGGCCCGGAGCTGCGAAAGCTTGATGCCGGCTTTACCGGCGACTTCGGCCAGTCCAACTTGTTCAAATGAATGATCGGCGAGCAACGACATCAGTGCGTCGATCGACTTGTCGCGATCGGAACCACTGGGCACCGGAGTCGCAGCGGGGCTCCTGCGTGGACGCTTGGACTTGCGGGCCATGACGACCTCCCATGGCAATCTTGTCTACCTGTGAATGTAGGGCCGGAATGAGGACGGTTCTAGGGCGTGGCCTAGCCCGCCAGATCACGCGACCGGCGCGTGGCCTCAGCTATCGCTTTCGTCATCAGTTCCTCAAGGCCACCGGGCCCCAGGAGCACGTCGAGGGCAGCAGCCGTCGTCCCTCCTGGCGAGGTCACATTTTCACGCAAGGTTGCTGCGCTGAGCTGCGAACGATGCAGCAATTCCCCGGAACCGGCGACAGTGTCGTGCGCGAGCCGGGTTGCGAGGGCGGGGGGGAGACCCGCAGCGATGCCGGCGCTGGCCATCGCTTCGGCCAGAAGGAACACATAGGCGGGCCCTGAGCCGGAGAGTGCCGTCACTGCGTCCATCAGCGTTTCGTCGCTGGCCCATTCCACTTTGCCGATGGCTGAGAGCAGGTTGGAGGCAAGCTTGCGCTGGCGTGCACTTACCATTGGGTTCGCGCAGGCAACCGTAATGCTGCGACCGATCGCAGCCGGCGTGTTCGGCATGGCGCGGACGATCGCAGCCCTTTCTGGAAGTGCCTCCTGCAGAAAGGCAATAGTCTTGCCAGCCATGATCGACAGCGCCAGCGTCGATTTGCCGACGAAAGGCACGACCGATGGCATGGCTTCCAACGCGTTCTGCGGTTTCACTGCGATTACGACCGCACTGGCTTCGGTAGTTCTTTTGCGGGGATTGATCGTCACGCCGAGGCGCGCTAGCGCCTTGATGGTTTTCGTCGGGTGTGGCTCGAGCACGACGAGCCTGTGTGGGTCGAGTCCGCGTGCGAGCCAGCCTTCGAGCATGGCGGATCCCATCTTTCCAGCGCCTAGTAGAACCAGTCGGCCAGAAAGTCCCCGCAGCGGCTTGTCAGCAGGTTTTGCTCGCTTCATGGCGACGACTATATCGCCATTTGCGTCGTTATGCCTCCCCGGAGGTCTCGAACATCGCGGCGTCGAGCGCTTCGCGAGCGGTCTTGCCAGCCCAGACCACGAACTGGAAGGCCGTAAAATAGCGTTCGCAGGAGTCGAGCGCCGTCCCAAGCAGTGCCTCGCACTGCTTGCCCGAAGCTTCGGTGCCGCCCGCGAGCACGAGGGCGTGACGAAACATCACAATGCCTTCAGTCACCCAGTGATCGAAGTGCCCGACCCAGAGCCGTTCGTTGATCAGTGTGATGAGTGCCTGCACTTCGGCGCATCGCCTTTCGGGGACCCGCAAGTCAAAGGCACATGCAAGATGCAGCGCCTCAATATCACCCATCCAGGTGTAAGAGAGCTGATAGTCGGTCCAGCGCCCGGTGACGAGGATCGTGATTTCATCGTCACTGGCGCGTTCGAATGACCAGTCATTGCCGGTCGCGAGCCGCTCCACCACGTCGAGAGGATTGATGCGCGACTCTTCCGCGTAGCTTGTCAGGGACATGACGTCTCCGCTTTGCCGATTGGAGCGCGAGGAAACGCACGCCACAGCACGCACGCCACAGGGATGACCCGAGATGGGCCCGGACCGTCCTTTGACGCAGGGGTTACGGGATGCCTTGACGGCGAGAGCGAATCACCAAGCGATTCGACTATATCGCGCCTGATTCCGCCCGCCAAAGGCATCGTCAAGTGGCAATCAGCCGTGATTTGCGTGTCGGAGGCAACCGCGGCGATTCGACTCTCCACAAGCAATGCTGTAGCGCGGTAACTCAACAGTGGATAAGTCGGTCGAGCGGTGCGTTCAGTCGAACAGGCTCGACACGGACTCCTCTGTGGCGGTGCGTCCGATCGCCTCACCGATGAGTGGCGCGATTTCCAGTATCCGGATATTGCCCGCCGCGAGGACGTCCTTGGTCGGTTGAATCGAGTCCGTGATCACCAGCTCCTTCAGGCGTGATTCCGAGATCCGCTTTACGGCTCCGCCCGAAAGCACGCCGTGGCTGATATAGGCGTAGACCGCCTTGGCTTTGTTTTCGAGCAGCGCGTCGGCGGCGTTGACCAGCGTGCCGCCGGAATCGACGATGTCATCGACGAGGACGCAGGTGTACCCGGCGACGTCGCCGATCACGTTCATCACCTCGGACTCGCCGGCGCGTTCACGCCGCTTGTCGATGATCGCAAGCGGCGCGTTGATGCGTTTCGCCAAACCGCGTGCGCGCACCACGCCACCGACGTCGGGCGATACCACCATTACGTTATCGAGCTTGAAGCGTTCGCGGATGTCGCGGACCATCACCGGCGACGCATAGAGATTGTCGGTCGGGATATCGAAGAAGCCTTGAATTTGGCCGGCATGCAGGTCGAGTGTCATCACGCGGTCGGCACCGGCACGGGTAATCAGGTTTGCGACCAGCTTTGCCGAAATCGGCGTGCGCGGACCTGGTTTGCGGTCCTGCCGCGCATATCCGAAGTACGGGATCACAGCGGTAATACGGCGTGCGGAGGAGCGCCTCAGCGCATCGATGATGATCAGCAACTCCATGAGGTGGTCGTTGGCCGGGAAGGAGGTCGACTGAATCACGAAAACGTCGGCGCCACGCACGTTTTCCTGAATCTCGACGAAAATCTCCATGTCGGCGAAGCGCCGGACCACAGCTTTTGTGAGCGGCAGCTTAAGGTAGTCAGAAATCCCTTGCGCCAGCGCAGGATTGGAATTGCCGGCGACGAGCTTGATCGCTCCGTTCTTGCCCGACATCCCGGATCCTCGCCCTCACTCCGTCCACAAGCGGCGTGGTCATAACAAGGCGGGCACGGCGCGGCAATACGGCTGGAAATCATTGTCCCGGCTTTTGGCGGACAGGATGAATCGCGGCCTAGCGGCGGGAGGCCGCGAGCGTCAAACTCTCGCGCGACGATACAAGCGCCGCCGGGCGCCGCCGCGGAAGCGGGACTGGGCCCGCTTCATCGTCGCCGGAGGGCTCGGCGCTTGCCGTCGAGATGGGATCAGCCTGCGGGCGGAAAATACGGAAAATACCGGCTGCCTCGGGGGAAGAATCGCCCGTGTCGGCGAGGGCAATTTGAGGCTCTGCTGACGGTGCAGTTCCCGGCGCGACCGTCGGCGATGTCAGAAATGCCGAAAGCTGATCCATGCTCGATTGCGCGATCCGCTGCAACATGGCGTCATCGGCGGCAGCCCACGCGTCCTTGTGGCGGACCTTTGCCGTTTCTTCGCCGCTGATGCGCAAGGCGCGATGCTCGTCCTGATCAAATACGTCCCACACCCATGAAACCGTGGTCTGTTTTTTCGCGACCGTCGCGGCCAGATAACCGCGCACCCGGTAAGCCGACGGCTGTTCGCGCGAAATCACCGCAAGGCGGCGCGACTGAGCTTCGTCATTGAGGTTCTTCACAAGTCGCTGGAACTGAGCTGGTGGCAAGCCATCAAGGGAGTCGAATGCAACGGTGGCCCCGCGCGGCTGCTGCGCGGACACGCCTTGGCCATCGGGGTTGCATGCAGCCAAACCGAGTACAACGATCAGCAAACCGGCAATGTGCCAAATGCGCTGTACGCCGCGTACGCGGTGACTTCCGCGCTGCTCCATAGACACCCCCGCGGCCGTACTTTTTTCTCTTTAAACCCCTCCGGCCGGGGCAAAACGTAGCGGCAATCGCATCCCTGAGTCCAGACTCATCGCCTCATTGCGTGAGAACTAATCGCTCAGCGCGATTGCATTAATATGGCGCCCATAGTCAGCCTCGTCGCGATGTGTACTGCGGCGAAAACTGTAGAAGCGCTCAGGCTCTTCATATGTGCACAAACCAAGATCCTCGAATTGCGTGAGACCGGCGTGCTCGACGCGCTGCGCAATATAGCCGCAGAGATCGAACATGGCATGCTCCTCGCGCTGTGACGGCTGGAAGTACCGACCGTTCGCAGGATCAGCAGCAAGGAATCGCGCGACAAATTCGGGTCCGACTTCGTAATTCGATTGGCGGATGGTGGGTCCGAGCGCCGCGGCGATGTGTCCCCGCCGGGCGCCAAGCCGCTCCATTGCAGCGACCGTGGCTTCGATAACTCCTGACAACGCGCCACGCCATCCGGCGTGCGCTGCGCCGATCACACCCGCTTGACTGTCGGCAAACAATAACGGTCCGCAGTCCGCAGTCGAGACGCCGATCGCAAGGCGCGGCACCTTCGTAACAATGGCGTCGGCGCGCGGACGGCTATCGCGGGTCCACGGCTCCATTGCGACGACGACATCCGGCGAATGAATCTGAAAGGCAGTGAGAAATCGGTCCGCATTTACACCCAGCGCCGCCGCCATGCGCGCACGGTTCTCGGCAACTTTCTCGGGCGCGTCATGGGAGCCAACTCCGCCGTTGAGGGACGAGTACACGCCCTGCGAGACTCCGCCAGAGCGCGTGAAGAATGCGTGTCGAATGCCTGGGATGGTGGCGAGGGAAGAGGCCTGTAGCATCGATCACCGTGATTGGTCAACGACCACGCGTCAGCAATAGATAAAGCGTGCGAGGTCACGCGGCTAGCTCGTTGAGGCCTCGAAACCTGGGGGCGTGCCGATGGAAGGATGCACGAAAGCGGCAACTTTAAACAGTTCTCCCATGGCGGTGCGTTCGCGGCCGATCAGGCGCGCCAGGGCCTGGTCGATGTCATCGGCACGAGCGGTCTTGGCCTTGAGTGAGACCGCGCGTTGCTCGATGCCGAGGCGACGCAGGAATTGCGATTGCTCGATCGGTCCAAAGCTTTTCGCGCCCATGGCCTCGACGGCCCGCGACAGAGCCTGAAAATCGACGTGGGCAGTAAGATCGAGTGCGCCGGGCGCCGTCAAAGGATCCGCGTAAGCATGCCGGCCGACCGCCTGAAAGGTTTCCCCGATCGCGGATTCTATGTGGCCATAGTCGATCACCAGTGCAGCACCGCGGCCATCCGCAACGCGTCGGCCAACCTCCATCGCTTCGGTATCGCCCCGCCATTCGAAGATCGCGCCCGCGCGCGCCGTACCGAATTGTGCCGGCAACAGGGTCTGGAAAAATGGAAGTGGGTCAGGGGCGATCGTGAAAGCAAGTTGATCGTTTGCGTCGATCTGAATTCGGCGCTCGTGCCAGCCACGGTCCGTCTTTATAGCTTGATTAACCGGCAATGCGTCAAAGAATTCATTGGCAAGAATAATCGCAGGCCCTGCAGGCACGTCGGCGAGCTTCGCATGCCAGAAAATCGTTACGCCCGCATCTTCCAGCGTTTTTTCCTGCTGTGCCTGGAGCACTGGGCTGATCTCGACCAGATGCGTGACGATCGCGGAGTGGAATTCAGGTACAATCTGCACCGCGCGCAGCGCGTCATTCATTAGGGTGCCGCGTCCGGGTCCGAGCTCGATCAGCCGTACGTTCTCGGGCATGCCCATCTGTGTCCACACGGTCGCAGCCCACAAGCCGATCAGTTCGCCGAACATCTGGCTGACTTCTGGCGCTGTCGTGAAGTCTCCGCGGGTCCCAAGGGGATCACGCGTGGTGTAATAGCCATGCTCGCGGTCGAGCAGACAAAACGCCATGTATTCCGCGAGCGGCATTGGCCCAGCCGTAGTAATGCGACGGCGGATTTCACTCTCAAGCGGCGAGCGGTCCGACACTAGCGCCTCGGCAGCGGGGGATGTTTCATTGCATAGACGATAAAGCCGATGCCAGCGAGGAACAGCGGCACCGACAGCAGCTGGCCCATCGTCGCCCCGCCCCACAGGAAACCGAGCTGGGCGTCAGGCTCGCGGAAAAATTCGCAGAATGTACGCGCGATTGCGTAGCAGACCGCAAAGCTTCCAATGATCAACCCCGGCCGTTTCAGAGCGCCGGCGCGTATTAGCAGCGCCAGCACTGCAAGCAGGACCAGACCTTCGAGTGTCGCCTCATAGAGTTGGCTTGGATGTCGCGGCACCGGGCCGCCGTTTGGGAAAATCATCGCCCAAGGGACGTCGGCTGGTCTCCCCCACAGTTCACCATTGATGAAATTGGCAATGCGGCCGAGAAACAATCCGATCGGACCAACTGCGCACGTGATATCGCCCAGCGAAAGCATCGGGATGCCGCGCAGATAGGCGAACAGCACAACCGCAACCACGCAGCCGGTGAAGCCACCGTGGAACGACATCCCGCCATTCCAAAGCTGCAAAATTTCCAGTGGATGCGCAGCGAAATGCGGCAGGTTGTAGAAGAGAACGTAACCGATGCGGCCACCGAGGATGATGCCAAGCGTCACCCACAGAACGAAATCGTCGAAGTCGGTGACCGTCAGCGGCGCCTTCCCGCCCCACAATTTGCCGGAGCGGATAAGGATGCGGGCGTACCACCAGCCGAGCAGAATGCCGACGATGTAGGCGAGCGCGTACCAGCGGATCGCGAACGGACCGATGTGCACCAAAACGGGGTCGAACGCAGGGTATGGAATGACGAGCAAAGGCATCCGGTGTCCAATTCGCGAAGCGAAGCGCCCCTCATGTGGTAGCATGCCGGGTCTTGCGGCGGCATGACCGGATCGCCATTCTGATGTTATCCGTGTGCCGGAGATGAGGCATGACCCAGACCAGCAACCGATTTTTCGACGAAATGGCGCGCCTGATGAATGACGCCGCAGGGGTGGCGCAAGGGGTGCGGCGTGAGTTCGATACCTTGTTCCGTAGTCAGGCCGAACGCATTCTGCGCGATCTCGACGTTGTCCAGCGTGAAGAATTTGAGGCGGTCAAGGAGATGGCCCGGCTGGCGCGCGAGGAAAACGAGGCGCTCAAGGCACGGATTGCGGCGCTGGAGGGTAAAGCCGACAAGCCTGGCAGGAAGTCCAAGGGTTCTGCTGCGGATTAGCTCGTTAAGGTCCCAAGCCGGTGGTTTCTTGCCCTTTGCGGCCGTCATCGCTATAAACCGGCCCGTTCGCGGCCCCCGGCACCCTTGGAGGCATGCCGCGTTCACAGGCGGCGGAAAATGCCGCCTTTTCCATTGGTTTAGATGAGGAATTCAAGATGGCGACCGTCCAGGAAATGAAAGCGACGGCGCGTCCGAAAGGCGGCAAGGGGGCCGCCCGGTCAGCGCGTCGCTCCGGCAAAGTGCCGGGAGTTATTTACGGAGAGAACAAGCCCCCGATCATGGTGCTCGTCGACCACGACGAGCTACGCAAGCGCATCTATGCAGGGCGCTTTCTCACCACCCTCTACAGTCTGGATGTGGATGGCACCAAGCACCGGGTAATTCCGCGGGACTTTCAGCTCGATGCGATCAAGGATCTTCCGATGCATGTCGACTTCCTGCGCGTGTCGGAAGGCGCAACCATTCGCGTGCACATTCCGGTGCACGTGCTCAACGCCGATCAGGCGCCGGGCGTGAAGCGCGGTGGCGCGGTGAACATCGTTACCCACACTGTCGAGGTGGTGTGTCCCGCTGACGCCATTCCGGAATCGATCGACGTCGATATTTCCAGCCTAGAGATCAACCATTCGAAGCATCTCACCGACGTCGCGCTACCGACGAATATTCGCGTGATCGGCAAGGCCGACATGACACTTGTCACGGTGGTGCCGCCGTCCGGCTACGCGGAAGAAATGAAGGCTGCTGCCGAAGCCGCCGCTGCCGCTGCCGCTGCTGCCGCTGCCGCTGCTGCTGCGGGCACCGCGCCGGCTGCGGAAGGCGCCGCTCCCGGTGCGGCTCCAGCCGCTGCACCCGGTGCTGCTCCCGCTGCGGGTGCTGCACCCGCCGCCGCGGCGCCGGCGAAGCCAGAGAAGAAGTGAGGCGGCGCACAGGCCGCCTGGTCGGCGTAACGCACATTGCGATAGGGCGGCCTTGCGGCCGTTGAAGCCATGCTGCTTTTCGTCGGCCTCGGCAACCCCGGCCCCAAGCACGCGGCCAACCGCCATAACATCGGGTTCATGGCGGTGCAGGCGATCGCGCGCCGTCACAACCTTTCGCCGTGGCGGCGCCGCTTTCAGGGAGTCGCGGTGGAAGGGAATATTGCCAGCGAACGAGCGCTTCTGCTTCTGCCCGGCACGTACATGAATGAATCAGGGCGGGCGGTCGCAGAAGCCGTTCACTTCTACAAGCTTGAGCTGGACAACGTCGCCGTCTTCCATGATGAAGTCGATCTGCGGCCGGCGAAAGTGAGAGTGAAAATCGGCGGCAGCGACGCGGGTCACAACGGTTTGCGGTCGATCAGCACCCATCTCGGCAATGATTACAAGCGCGTGCGCATTGGCATCGGCAAGCCGGACATCAAGGAGCTGGTGCCGGGACATGTGCTCGGCGACTTTGCAAAGAGTGAATGGGCTTGGGTCGAGGCGCTTTGCGACGTGATCGCCGACAACGCGCCGCTGCTCGTCGAGGGAAAAGACTCGACATTCCAGAACAGGGTTCATCTCGCCATGGAAGCCAAGGGGTTCGATGACGATGACGATGAGCCGCCGAGCCCCAAGTGACGATGTGAAGAAACGGCCAAATCATGGGATTTAAATGCGGCATCGTCGGCCTGCCGAATGTCGGCAAGTCGACGCTTTTCAATGCGCTTACGCAAACCGCTGCCGCCCAGGCGGCGAATTATCCGTTTTGCACGATCGAGCCCAACGTCGGCGAGATCGCCGTGCCTGATCCGCGGCTCGACAAGCTCGCTGCCCTCGCTAAATCGGACGAGATCATTCCGACGCGCATTTCATTTGTGGACATTGCGGGCCTGGTGCGCGGCGCCTCGAAAGGCGAGGGGCTCGGCAATCAGTTCCTGGCCAATATTCGAGAAGTGGATGCAATCATCCACGTTGTGCGTTGCTTCGAGGACACCGACGTGACGCATGTCGAGGGCAAGATCAATCCGATTGCCGATATCGACACTATCGAGACGGAACTGATGCTGGCCGATCTCGACTCGCTCGAGAAGCGCGTCGACGCTTTGGAAAAGAAAGCAAAAGGGAATGACAAGGAGGCCAAGGAGACGCTCGCTCTCGTCAACCGTGCCTTGGCCCTGTTGCGCGAGGGCAAGCCTGCCCGGCTGATAGAACGCAAGCCCGAAGAAGAGAAGCTGTTTCACTCGCTTGGTCTGCTGACTTCGGCTCCTGTGCTTTATGCCTGCAACGTCGAGGAAGCATCTGCCGGGAGTGGCAATTCGTTCTCGAGTGAGGTCGAGGCGCGCGCAAAGGAAGAGGGTGCCATGTCGGTGGTGATCTCGGCCAAGATCGAATCCGAGATCGCAATGCTGCCAGCGGAGGAACGCGCTGACTATCTTGCTGCCGTCGGCCTCAAGCAAACTGGCCTCGATCGTTTGGTTCAGGCCGGCTATGCGCTACTGCATTTGGTGACCTATTTCACCGCCGGTCCGAAGGAGACACGCGCCTGGACCATCACCAAGGGCACAAAAGCGCCGCAGGCAGCCGGCGTGATCCACACGGATTTCGAGAAGGGCTTTATCCGCGCCGAGACGATCAGCTACGGCGATTACATCGCTAACAACGGCGAAAACGGCGCCAAAGAAGCCGGAAAGATGCGGCTTGAGGGCAAGGACTATGCGGTTGCCGACGGCGACGTGATGCATTTCCGATTCGCGACCTGAGCCGGCTGCCGCGGCGGCCGGATGGCTGGCATGCGGGACAAGCTTGGCCGTGGCGGGTTACAACGCGACGGATGTCGAAACGCCATTGGGAAGATTTCAAGCCGGGCTCGGTTGTCGTCCATGGTCCGCGCCTGGTGACGCGCGAAGAAATCGTCGCCTTCGCGGCCGAATTCGATCCGCAATCGATGCATCTCGATGAGACGGCAGCGGCTGCAACGCTGCTCGGCGGGCTTGCGGCGTCCGGCTGGCATTCGTGCTGCATCCTGATGCGGATTATTGCCGACGGGTTCATCAACGAGTCGAATTCTATGGGCGCACCGGGCGTGGACGAAGTCCGCTGGCTGAAGCCGCTGCGGCCGGGCACTCGGGTGCGCGTACGGACGACGGTGCTGGAAACGCGCGCATCAAGCAGCCGCCCCGAGATCGGATTTGTCAAATGCCTGTTCGAGATGCTCGATGAACAGGACACGGTCCTGACCACGCTGACGAGCCCGTTGATGATGCGGCGGCGCGAAGTCGCGCGCCCATGAAGTATTTCGAAGACATTGGCGTCGGCGAGCGCACCGCGGTCGGCCGGCACACCTTCACCGCCGACGAGATCAAGGCCTTCGCGACGCGTTTTGACCCGCAGCCATTCCACGTCGATGAAAGGGCCGCCGAGCGCTCGCACTTCGGCCGACTGGCCGCGTCTGGCTGGCACAGCGCGGTGGCCTGGATGCGCTTGATGGTTGCCGAGCGCCGCCGTCAGACCGAAGCTGCGCGCCGGCTCAACGAGCCGGTTGCAGCCATAGGACCGGCGCTTGGACTGCGCGATCTGAAATGGCTGAAACCGGTCTACGTGGGTGACACCATCACTTATGAGAGCGAAGTCATCGAGACGCGTGTGTCAAAAAGCCGCCCAAATCTCGGCTTGCTCACGGTCCGCTCGACCGGCGTCAACCAGCACGGAGAACTCGTGATATCCTTTATCAGTACTACCTTTGTCGAGCGCCGTCCGGTGAACAAATGACAGCTGCTGTTCCAACTGCCAGCGCCAAGCAGGACGAGCGTCGTGCGCTCGGAGTTGCCTGCGGCGCACACGCGCTGCACGACGGTTATACCGATCTTGTCTATGTGATGCTGCCCATCTGGCAGGGCGAATTCGGTCTTGGCTTTGCCGCACTGGGACTGATGAGGACCGTTTTTTCCGGGACGCTCGCCGGCTTTCAGATTCCTGCGGGATTCATCGCCGAACGCTTCGGCACCGCCGCAGTTCTTGCGATCGGCACGGCGTTGGCCGGTCTTGGCTACGTTTTTGCCGGGCTGAGTGGCGGCGTCGTCACTTTGGTCGTCGCACTTTTCATCGGCGGCCTCGGTGCGAGCACGCAACATCCATTGGCCTCGTCGCTGATTGCCCACGCGTTTTCCGGGAAGCGCTCGCTGAAGGCGCTCGGGACCTACAATTTTGCCGGCGACATCGGAAAAATGACCGTGCCGGCGGCAGCGGCCTTGCTGATTTTGGTGTTGCCCTGGCGTGACGCCCTCATGTTGCTCGGAGCATTGGGCGCGGTCGCCGCGGTGGCAATCTTCCTGCTTATTCCGCGTCTCGGCGACGCGGTTGTTGCGAGCGACAAGAAAAAGGACGAGATCCGCGCGGCTGGCGCTGTGACTGCCTATGCCTTTCCGCTCCTTTTGTCGGTCGGTGTCATCGACAGCGCCACGCGCATGGCCTTCCTCACCTTCCTGCCTTTCGTGCTCACGGCCAAGGGTGCAAGCCTGCAGACCGTTGGCCTTGCCCTGACGCTGGTCTTTGCCGGCGGGGCGGTTGGTAAACTGGTGTGTGCATTTATCGGCGCCCGTATCGGCGCGGTTGCGACCGTCTGGCTGACGGAGGCGGTGACGGCCATCGGAATTGTCGCTCTGCTGCCGCTGCCGCTCGAAGCGGCGATGGTCCTTTTGCCGGTTGTCGGAATAGCGCTCAATGGCACGTCGTCGGTACTTTACGGGTCGGTCCCCGCTCTGGTCGAGCCCCAGCGGCGCCAG
>Ga0126377_10000519_pt1 | contig 23532 bp, 19 predicted proteins | sample PanSoiMetPlot_22_FD_92647 | JGI IMG/M metagenome (GOLD analysis project Ga0126377, IMG submission 92647) | Tropical forest soil microbial communities from Panama - MetaG Plot_22 | ecosystem: Environmental > Terrestrial > Soil > Tropical forest > Bulk soil | place: Panama | collected 2016-02-17 | reverse complement strand
ATCGTGTTGTTCACCAGCACGGTGACCTTCATCGCGCTGTGGATCCGCGCACGCGAGCGGGCGATTCGCGCCACCGTTGATTCAAAACGGCCGGTAGACCCGCAAACGGACATCGAGCGTCTCGTGAACGCGGTCGACGCCATCGCCGTCGAGGTGGAGCGCATCTCTGAGGCGCAACGCTTCACGACGAAGGTCCTCGTCGAGCGGAACGACTCCAGCGTGGCGAAGCGGCTGTCCTCACCAGAGCGTGTGATCACGCCGCACTGAGCGTCGGCCTCTCCGCGCCGAAGGTTTGCTTCTCTACACGCTCGATCTGATCGGCGTCGCCGTGTTCTCGATCAGCGGCGCCCTCGCCGCCGGTCGGAAGCGACTCGATCTCCTCGGCGTCATCGTCCTTGGGTTGGTGACCGCCGTCGGCGGCGGAACCATTCGTGATGTGTTGCTCGGGCGTCACCCGATTTTCTGGCTCGCCGACTCGAGGTACGTCGTCGTGATCGTCACGTCGGCATTGGCAACTGTCGCCTATGCGAGACGACGGACGCCTCCCGCTGCGGCGCTGCTATACGCGGATGCGATTGGGCTCGCAATGTTCAGTGTTTCCGGCGCGCAGATTGCCGAGCGAATGGGTTTGCCCGCGTTAGCGGGGATCGTTCTTGGTACGGTGACCGGAGCTGCGGGTGGTGCGGTCCGCGACATACTCAGTGCGGAGATTCCGCTCGTCTTGCAGCGTGGGAATCTTTACGCGAGCGCGGCGATCGCCGGAACGGCCATTTATTTCCTGCTGGTGACCGCCGGCGCGGGGCGCGGCTTCGCGACGTGGGCAGGAATGATCATCATTGCGGCCGTGCGTCTGGCATCCATCGCGTGGGGATTGCAACTTCCCGTCTTCGCGCTCGAGAGCGATGATATACCTTCGCGGCAGGATCGAACATCCTAGTCGCAGTATACGTAGCCCGGAAAGGCACGTCGGAAGCTGCGTCGTTCCTCACATTCTTTCCCAATTCCGCAATGACCAAAAAACTCTTCGGCGCTGTGACGATCGCGCTAGTCACCGCCTGCGGCGGGACAGCCACGACGACCACGACGTCAAACCCAGCCGTTGCCCCGTCCGGGTCTCCCGCTCCCACCGCCGCGGCGCGTGCGAACAACATGCTGCCGGCGAGCGTCACGCCAGCGATGATCGCAATCGGCGACTCGATCTATCACGCCCGCGGTTGCCGCAACTGTCATGGTGCGGACGCCAAGGGTACCAACCGTGCGCCGGATCTCACCGACGCCACGCTGCTGCACGTCAACGGAAGCTACGACGACTATGTCCGCATCATCACGGACGGCGTGCCGGTGGCTGCCATGAAGGACTCCACGCATACGAACGCGATGCCCGCCCGCGGCGGCGCCCGTCCGGCCGTTCTGACAGATGATCAGATCAAGGCGGTCGCGGCGTACATTTTTACGCTGCGTAAGTAAGCCTGACCGGAACGACAAACGCTCGGGACGCGGGAAATCGCGTCTCGAGCGTTTTCGTCTCCCGGGAAAGAGTTGTCCGCAAACCGGTCGGGCAACGGTGGTGAACGGAAGATCAGAACGGAAAGGCAACGGAACGCGCGGAAACGCAAAGGATTCATTCTTTTTTCAAGGATGCATTCTTTTTTACAGAACCGCTCGGGATGCCGCTAATGGCGCCCCGAGCGGCGGTTATTTCAGAATGAGCTCCCTGTGGAACCCCAGTTCTGGGTCTCCGAAGTATCCGCGTCCGTCCGCGCAGTTTCCGCGTCTATCGGCGTTTCTCTTTTCAGTCTGGGTTTCCGTCGTTCCGTCGTTCCGTCGTTCCGTCGTCGCCCTTCACGTCTCGCAATAGCGATTGAACGCGTTGACGAGATCGTGCGCAATCTCGTCCGCCGGGCGTCCCTCGATCTGCCACCGCTCGAGCATGAACACGAGCTCGCCATCTTTGAAGAGTCCGATCTGCGGCGAAGAAGGCGGATATCCTGTGAAATACGACCGGGCTCGCGCCGTGGCCTCGGCGTCCTGGCCGGCGAAAACCGTCGTCGACTCGTCCGGCCTGATCGGGTTCTGCAGCGCAATCGCGACGGCAGGCCGCGCCATTCGCGCCGAGCATCCGCACACGGAGTTCACGACGACCATCGTCGTACCCTTCGCATTCGCGAGCTGCGCGTCGACTTCTTCGGGGGTGCGGAGCTCTTTGACGCCCAACCGCGTGAGCTCCTGGCGCATCGGTGTGACGAGGCGCTCGTCGTACATCTGTTGAGGCAATCGCATTGTCGGTCTCGCTGCTGGGCGGCTACTCGTCGCGGACGAGTGCAAGAATCGCGGCTTGCGGGACGACGAGATACCGGTCGCCCTCGAACGTGATTTCGACCGCCGCCTTTCTGAAAAAGAGCGCGTAGTCGCCGTTCCGCGCCTGCATCGGGACGAACTTCGTCGCACGCTCCGTGTTCCTCCAGGGCTCGTCGCCGAACGAATCCGGACTCGGCATGGGGAGGCCCGGGCCGGTGGCGACGATGGTGCCGCCCTGAACTGCCTGGCTCTCGACTGCCGTCGGCGGCAAGTAGAGCCCGACATTCGTACGCTCCTCGCCTTCCTCACAGCGGACCAATACGCGGTCGCCGACGACGATGAGCTCCTTGTCTCGTTTGATCATCTGGTGGGGGTCCTCAAACACTCGGGTGCTGCGAACTCATTTGTTGGAAAGGTACTGGTCGACAGAAGGGGCCGGCACCGTGCGCCGACGCGTCAGTAAGAACACCGGATAGCTGACCACCAGGATGCCGAGCGCGTACAGAATGTTCATGCGGTCGGCGGTGATGGAGCTCGTGAGGCCGGCGATGACGGAGCTCGTGAGGAACGCGAGTGATCCTAGGAAAACGAAGCCGGTCGTCCACGGGTGCCCGATTGCGCGGTACGGACGATTGGCGTTCGGCTCGCGTTTCCGGAGCAGAAACACCGCGACGAACGACAGCGTGTACGCCGCGACGAAGAAAAATGCGGCGATCGCGATGAGCGTGTTGAATGTCCCCGTCGCGAGAAATGCAAGCGCGACGACGCCCGTTGCGATGAGCGAGACGACCGGGGTCCCCCGCCTATTGACCTGCGTCGCGAACGACAGGCCCAGGCCGTCGCGGCTCACCGAATACAAGACCCGCGATCCCATCAGGAGACACGCATTGACGGCACTGGGCAGCGACGCGATCACGACGAGGCGCACGAGCAACTCGCCGCGATCGCCGAACAGCGCGCTGGCGACGGTTGCGGCAGCGAGCGGCGAACCCGCGAGGGCAGCCGTCGGAAGCGCGACGACGAACGCGATATTGATGAGAAGGTAGATGGCGGTGATCGTGAGCAGGCCGTAGAACATCGAGCGCGGAATCTGGCGTCCCGGGTCGTCGAGCTCCTCGGAGAAATAGATCGGGCCCGACCAACCGTCGTACGCATAGATCACTTGCTGTGCGGCAAGGAGAAACGCGACGAACCCGGACATCGCCGGCGCGACGACGGACGACTCTACCCGGACCTGAGAGCGTCCTGCAAAGAGAAAACACGCAACGACGAGTGCGAGCAGGGCCAGCGCTTTTGTGAGACTCGTGATGCGCTGTGTGAAGTCGCCGAGCCGCGTGCCGCGAATCAAGAGAATCGTGAAGACGGCGACGATGGACATCGCGATCGGCGATGCCGCCGTCGCCGCGAGCGACGTCACGCTCGCGATCGATTCGCCGAGCACGAGCGAGATCGCGCCGACCGATGCACACGTCGAGATCCAATCGACCCATCCGACCAGGAAGCCCGCGTAGTCACCGAACGCGTGCCGCGCGAACACGTATTGGCCGCCGCTCTTCGGCAACATCGTGCCGAGCTCGGAGAGGGCATTCGCGCCGAGCAGCGCGTAGCAGGCGCCGATGATCCAGATCCCAACGAAGAGCCACGGGTTGGGCAACCAAACCGCGATGTCGCCCGGCGTCCGCAGGATGCCGCCGCCGATTGCGTTGCCGACGGTGACGGCGAGGCCGAACCACAGGCCGAGGATTGTGAGAAGCGACGCGCGTCGTTGCACCGCCATACGATGCGGCAGCGGAGCACGCTTCCGCTAGAGATCCAGAAAAGAAACAGCGGGATGAGTGCCGCTCTCGTAGCACGGCATCACCCCGCTGAGTCTTCCTGCGATGAAGAACCGAACCCCCACCCGGGCGCGGCCTCCATTGTTCTGACACATTATGCGACGATCACCCCGATGAGAATTGCACGAAGAAATCTTTCGCGAAGAATCCACGCGAAGAATTCTTCTCGACGCGTCGCGGAACAAATTCTTTTTCTACTTGCACGCGAGTCGGCCGAAGGGAAGCGGAAGCGTGCAGTCCTGTGTTTCGCCGTTTTGCGTGATCGTCACTTTCGCCGTCTTCGAACCATCGTACGTGATCACTTCACGCCGGCTGAAGCTCTTTTTCGGTACCGTGTCGAGTGTCACCGAAACAGAGATCTCGCGGATGATCGTGCCTGCCGTTGGAAAGGGGAAATGATCGGTGGCCGACGCGCGCGGGATCACGATACCTGTCACGGTGTCACCGGCGCTTCGCGTGGCGGTGAACGCTCCAAACCAGGATTTACCGGTCGTCGTTTCGGTTCCTTTCGATGTGCCGTTCACAGTCCGCTCCGTGCTCGCCGGCCCGAGTCCCGAGACGACCTGATTGCTCGCCTCGTCGACCGTGCTGGTGCTGCTGTCGCGGCGCGTTGCCGTGCCGGTCACGGATGCGGTCCTCGTCACCTTGTCCGTCGTGGTGTCGAATGCCTGTTGCGACGCACCGGAGGCGTCCTGGAAGTGAATCGTGCGTGTGGACGTGATGCCGTTACGCGTCACGGGTCCGCACGTGATCACGCCAGTGTCCGCCGCGAAGGTGCACGGCCGGTCGAAGAGGAAGCTGGCGCGTCCGAATCCCTCGCCCATGAACCCGCGGAACAATCCGCCGCCCATGAATCCGAATCCGAGTCCGAATCCAGGACCGTGGAAGTATCCATGTCCGCCGAGACCGCCATCTCCCCAGCGGCTGAATGTGGGCTGAAACGCCATGCCCTCGTCGCCGATGAAGCTACTGTTCAACTCGGCGTATCCGACCGGGACGTTTGTGTACGCCGAGGCCATGGTGACGGACAGTTGGTTCGATGGGGTCGATGGGGTCGACGGGGCGCTCGCGTCGCTGCAAGCTGTGCCCAGGATCACCACTGCGGCGCCGGCGGCAATTAGAAATCTTTGCATCGTTGGTGTGGTCCTGTTTGGGTTATGGGGATGATGACACTTGGGGATGGTGGGACCCCGATAGTCGTGGACGCTAAGGTTTGGCTGTTTGTTAAGGGCTGCCTGGCGTACAGAGTTCAGCGCTCGCGAATGCTCGCTGTGTATAGCGCTCGCTTCGCTCGCTGTGAAGCGCGGCTGCGCCGCTGTTAAGAAAAAACAGCGTCAGCGCTCAACAGCGAAGCGTTTAACAGCGAAGCGCTCAACAGGGAGCGTCAGCGACCGCTCCACAGCGAAGCGTCAGCGACCTACATCCCCCTCAGGAAGCCACGCCGCCAAGCGCGCTCGCAGATGCTTCAGCGCTTTGCCCATCTGCGACTCCACCGTCTTGATGGAAATCCCCAACGTCGTCGCGATCTCGGCGTAGCGCAGTCCTTGACCGCGACTGAGCTCGAACACCTCGCGGCACGCCGGCGGCAACTCGTCCACTGCGGCGGCAAGCGCTGTCCGCAGCTCGCTCGCCACGAGCTGCGACGCACCGGTCGCATTCACACTTTCCTCACCAACGAGTTGTGGCTCAGCGCGCTTCGCCACGTTCGCATGCCGGAGCTGATTCAACGACCGATTGCGCGTCGCGCGCAACAGATACGCGCGGAGCGATTCGGAGATCGCGAGCGCATCACGACGCCGCCAGAGCTCGAGCAACACCTCTTGCGCCACGTCCTCGGCGGCCGCGCGCTCGCGCAGCAAACTCTGACCGAACGCGACGAGGTGCGTGTAGTGCGAGCGGAATATGGTATCGAACGCGGCCTGGTCGCCCGACTTCAATCGCTCGAGAAGGGCGCGATCGTCCATGTCGTGTCAGCAAAAAAGGTCCATGTCTGTGGGCGGCGACGCGCTTGTTCCCCGCACCGCCGCGCCGGTATACTCCACCCACGCAGCTTGTGATCCGGATAAGGGTAGTAATTTCGTTGCGTGTCGATAGGGTATGACCGAAAGCGGTTCGCCCCCTTCCAATTCCGCTGGCGTTCCCACCCCAGACTGGGACGCCATCGCGCGCTACCTCGCCGGAGAGAGCTCGGCTGATGAGGTACTGCGCGTCGCGCGGTGGCTGGAGGCGAATCCCGCCGACAGATATCTCATCGAACAACTGAACGCGAGCGCCCACACCGAGGTTCCCGCCGACGTCGACGTCGAGGCAGCGCTGCTGCGCGCCCGTGCCCGGATGCACGAGAGATCTAGTGCGCCCAAGTTGACGTTGCAGCGCGGTGGTGCGCGACGGTCGCCGCGTCTAGCCGCCGCGGTCATGACAGCCATCGCCGCTGGAATCGTCGCCGCCGTCGTCGTAATCAATCGTCCCTCGGCCGAGTCGTCTCCCGCGGACAAAGCGCGCGTGTATTCGACGGCGATGGGAAAGCGCGACTCCGTCCGACTCGCCGACGGGTCGCGCGTGATTCTCGGCCCGGAGAGTCGTTTGACGGTGCCCGCCGATTTCGGCCGCTCGACTCGCGCGGTTTCGCTCGACGGAGACGCGTACTTCGACGTGCAGCACGACGCCACGAAGCCGTTCAGCGTGCGTGTGGCGAATGCACTCGTCGAAGACGTCGGAACGACATTCACCGTGGAAACGGATCCGGGCGACACCACGACCGTCTCGGTGATGTCCGGCGTCGTGCGGCTGCGGCGGGCGGCCGAACCCTCAGCGGACGGCGCGACGTTGTCGGCCGGCGACCGTGGAACCTTGACCAGTGATGGGCGGGTTCATGCACAGCAGCATGTGGTCGTCGCGGACGACTCCGCGTGGACGACCGGAAAGCTCGTGTTTCGGGACGCGTCAATGGTCCGGGTGGCCGGAGAGTTGCGCCGGTGGTACGGCCTCCGGTTGGGGATCGCTGACTCGTCCTTGGTTCGGCGGACCGTGAACACAACGTTCATGGCCGACGAGCCCGTAGACAGTGTATTGAACGTCCTCTCGCTCATGCTGGGGGCCCGGGTCGAACGGGCAGGCAGAAGCGACAGTGCAACAATTCACGCGGTTCCCGGGTCAAACACTGTGCGGTGAAAAGCTTCGAGAGCGGGAGACGCACGCGTCTTTTATTCAGCGCCACCATGGCGCTGTTTTTCGCGCGTTCAGCAGCGGCGCAGTCGACCGCGTGCCCTCTTCGCATCGATGACGTTGCGCTGACCACGCCGAAGTGGATGCCGCCGCTCGATCGGCCCGTGGTCACGAGCGGAGGCGAGGTCAGTCTGCGAGAAGCCCTCGAGCGCATCGCGACGCTCGGGAAGGTGCGGCTCTCCTACAGCGCCGAGTTGCTGCCGCTCGACGCGATCGTGTGTCTCCCCCGCGGCATTCGGCCGATCGGTCGAGTCCTCGGCGACTTGTTGTCGAGCACCAACGTGGCGGCGGTCGGCCTTGGCGGCGATCAGATCGTCCTCGCGCCGCGTGCTCCGTCAGTCGAAAGCCCTCCGGCGCCGCCCGAAATGGCACAGACCACCGGCGTGCTCGACCGCGTCGTGATCACGGGCAACGCGATGAACGCGCGCGACCGCAACCTCGCCTTCGGGACCGACGTTCTGAGCGGCCAACAGCTCGCGCGTGAACACGCTACGACGCTCTCCGCGGCCCTCGATGGATACGTCCCGGGCATCTGGAGCTGGCCGCAGTCACCATCGAGCGTGCTCACGTCGTACGGGAGCATCCGCGGCGCGAGCTCCTTCGGACTCAGTTATCCAAAGATCTATATCGACGGCATCGAGGTCGCGAATCCGCTGCTCGTCACGCGGTTCGGCGCCGACGCCATCGATCGCATCGAGGTCATTCGCGGACCGCAGGGCTCCGCGTTGTACGGGACCGATGCTATCAGCGGCGTGATCAACATCGTCACGCGGCACGAAGGCACCGGCATCTTGGGGGATCACGCGTCGATTCGCACCACGGCCGGTTTGGTGCAGAGCGATTTCGCTCGTCGAAACACCTTGGCTCAGAGCCACTCGCTGAGCCTCGTCACCGGCACGGACACACGTTCGGCGGATCTGCACCTGTCCGCGAGCACCGTCGGCGACTTCATTCCCGGCGGCTACAGTCGGGACTTCATGGCAACGGGGAGCACGCGTCTCGTCGGATCGCGCTACACGCTGAGCGGCACCGCGCGCTACTTCACCCAGGAAGCCGGCAGCCCATCGAGTCCGCTCGTCGTTCAGCCGCCAGTGAGTGGCGTCTCGCAGTTCATGAGCCCAGACACCTTGCCGCAGTCGGTCCACCAATACACCCTCGGCGCGAACGGGACGTTCGCGGCAAACGACCGCTGGACCCACTCCGCGACGGTCGGCATCGACGGCTATAGCCTCGCAAACGCCAAAGCGAGCACCACGCCGATCCCGAGCGTCGCGCTGCAGGATTCCGCACTTCGCGCCGCGGAAGGCAGTGCGATCCGCGGCACCGCGCGCGTCAGCAGCGCCGTGCGCGTGAGCGACTCGGACGCGTTGCGCGCCACGCTCACCTTCTCGGCCGAACACGGCGTGTTCCGCTCCGTGTCGCGCGCCGAGATGCCCGTCGCGTCGACGCTTCCAGCAACGGGGTTGAGCGGGAGCACGATGATGTTCGGCGGCGGCGCTACCTCGCGGTCCGAACCCAGGCAGATGGTCCTGTGGCAGAACAACACGGGGATTTCGACACAAGCCAATGCGTCGTTCAACGACATGTTGTTCGTGACCGGCGGGGTACGACTCGAGCACGACAGCCGGCTCCCGGGGAGTAAGCTTGCGGCGCTGCCGATGATCGGCGTTGCGTCGGTGCGCGAATACGGGCCGCTGACGTTGAAGCTCCGAGGCGCGTACGGCCAGGGGGTTCGTCCACCCGCTACGTTCGGCCGATTGCCGTGGCAAGGCACGGGCGGCCGGATTCCGCCACAGAGCGTTGGCGCGGAAAAACAAGCGGGCACAGAAGCCGGCTTCGATGTCACGCTGCACCGAGTCTGGACGCTTCGCGTCACCCGCTTCGATCAACGCGCCTCGGGGCTGATTCAGCTCGTCGCGGTTCCCGATTCGGACGCGTATTCGACCCGCGTGCGTTACGATCTCGAAAACGTCGGTCAGATCTCGAACAACGGTTGGGAGCTCGAGACGTCGGCGAACGTGTCGCGTCTCTCCGCATCGGCGACGCTTTCGCTCGTGCGGAGCCGAGTGGAGCAGGTTGCGACCGGGTATCGGGGCGACCTCTTGGCCGGTGATCGCATGCTTCAGGTCCCCGCGCGGACGGGCGCCGTCGCGCTCTCGTGGCTGGGCAACGGCTGGACCACATCGCTCGGCGCGTCACGTGCGCTGGACTGGATCAATTACGACGAGTTGGGTTTAGCGAATGCTTATCTGAGCGGCGGCCGCCCGATGCGCGAACAGCTGCGCCAATACTGGCGCCGCTACAACGGCGGTCTCCGCATGCGCGCCTCGGCGACGCGCGACGTGAGCAACCTGCTCACGCTCGAGATCAGCGGCGACAATTTGCTCGGCTATCAGCGCAACGAACCGGACAATCTCACAGTATTGCCTGGTCGAACGCTGATGACCGGAGCGAAAATCAAATTCTAGCCCGGATCAAAGCGGCTAGCGCCTAGTTTTCGGTCGCACCAAGTGAAATTCGGTTTGACGCTTTAGCGCCCAGCGGATCGTCCCATCCGGTCCCACAATCGCGTCTTCCTCCTGCGCTGAGCGAACCGACTGGTTGTTCCATTCCGGCACACGCGTGGTCGCCTGCAGCTCGATCGAGAACCACATGTTCGGGATGACCTTCGCATCGCCGCGGCCGGGGACACCGTCCTGATAGTCCCACAGGCCGATCAGCGGACCCGCGCCGTGGCCGTGCAAGCCGATCGGATGGCTGTAGACGGTACCATCGATGCCCGATGCCTTCATCTTCGCCCGCGACGACTGGAGGATTTCGTTGCCCGTCCGGCCGGGCTTGATCTCGCCCGTCACGATGTCCTGCAGCTTGTTCGAGTTCTCTAATGCCTTCCGCAGACCCGCCGGCGGCGCCGTCTCGCCATCCCGAAGCACGTAGCCCATGTGCTGCGTGTCCGTGTTGAGACGCATGGCGGTGATACCGAAGTCGCAGTGCAGAACATCACCTTTCTGAATGATCGGGTTCTCGCCGAGTTGCGCGTCGGTCGCGCCTTTGCGTTGGACTTCGACCGACGGCTGGAACCACGTGCCGAGCCCGAGGTCGTTCACTTTCTGGCGCATCCACCAGACGACGTCTTCCGTGTGCGTGACACCCGGCCTGATCACGACGTTCGAGAACGCCGTGTCGATGATGCCCCACACGACCTGCTGCATCGTTTTGTAGATATCCGCTTCTTCAGGGAGCCGCGTCGCGATGAGGTCGAGCGCGAGATCGTCGGCGTGCTTCAGCTTCGCGGACCACTCCGGACCGAGGGCCTCTCGCATTCCCTCGAGCTCACCGGCAGACAATCCGTCGTTGAAGGCGAAGACGCGAGAGACGTCGACGACGATCGATTTCGGGTTTCGCTTTTCGATCTCCTGCTTCAACACCTGCCACTGCTCGTCGCCCCACAACTCGGCCTGGGCTTGCACCTGGCCGCCCGCGGGTCCGGCGGCGGGCTTCGTTGAGCGAATCGCTTGAAAGACACCGCCCTGCGACGTGCCGCCCATCGCGAGACGCTCGAACGGCTTGGAGCACTCATCGCGCGTCGAAGCACATGGATCGTAGAAGAGATAGATGGTGCGGCGCCGAGCGGCGAACGTCGTGGGTGACACGACCGACGAGAACACCGGATCCTCGTTGTACTCGCGCATCGGCACGACCCACATCTCGACGCCGTGTTTCTTCATGAGCGCCGGAAGCACGGACTTCATGCGCTGATCGAGCCAGCGCTGCTGCCGATCGGCTTGATCGCGCAGAGTCCCGAACGGGCGGTGCGTTTGGATCTGCTGCGCGGACAGCGCGAGTGGGGCGAGGAAGGCGAGTGGTAGGAGTCTTCGCATATGACGTCGACGGTGCTAGGCGCTAGGCGCTAGGCGCTAGGCGCTAGAAAAAAGCAAAGGACAGGTGCTCGATAAAAGCCTATCACCTGGCACCCCTGAACCGCCATCCTGCCCCACACCTATTGACAGAGCTAGCTAGGTATAGCTAGATAGGCACCATGCCGAAACCAAAGAACGACATCCTCCAAGGCACGCTCGCTTTGCTCGTCCTCAAAACCATCGCGGCACAAGGACGCATGCACGGCTACGCCATCACTTCGCACATCCAGCGGGTGTCCGCCGAGCTGCTACGCGTCGAGGAGGGGTCGTTGTATCCCGCACTTCACCGTATGGCGCAAGACGGCTGGCTGCGCGCCGAGTGGGGAACGACGGAGAAGAATCGCCAGGCGCGATTCTATACCATCACCCCCGCCGGTAAGAAGCAGCTCGAAATGGAAGAAGAGAGTTGGGCGCGCCTCCGTGAAGGCGTGCAACGCGTCCTGCGTTACACCTGATTCCTGTCGACAGGAGCAGTCCGCATGGCCTGGTTCAGCCGAATCCGCAATCTCTTTCGTTCGGATGCCCTCTCGCGCGAGATCGACCGCGAGATGGAATTCCACATCGCCGAGCGAACGGATGACCTCGTGGCGCGTGGAATGCGACCCGGCGCGGCCCGTTACGAGGCGAGGCGACGATTCGGCAACTACGGCACACAGAAAGAACGCACACGCGAGCGCGACCTCTTTGCGCTCGTGTATACGATCGCGACCGACCTCCGATACACGTTCCGCGCGCTGCGTGCGACGCCGGCGTTCGCGATCGTCGCGGTGCTGTCCCTCGGCCTGGGAATCGGCGCCAACACCGCGATCTTCACGCTGATCAACGCGGTGCTTTTGAGATCGCTGCCCGTCAGTCACCCGGAGGAGCTCGTCGTCGTCAAGCGCGGCGAAGGTGGAGAGGAATTCACCAACCCGCTGTGGGAAGCCATTCGCGACCGGCAAGATGTCTTCTCAGGCGTTGCGGCGTACAGCACTTCGACATTCAATCTCGCTAACGGTGGCGAAGCACGCCGAGTCCCATCGAGCTGGGTGAGCGGCGATTTCTTTCCAATGCTCGGCGTGCAGCCGATTGTCGGCCGTCTGCTCTCCCACACCGACGACTTCCGTGGCTGTCCGGCCGTTGCCGTGATCAGCGCCAATTTCTGGCAGAGCGAGTATGGCAGCGCCGCTGACGTGGTCGGCAAAACGATTCGGCTCGAGGGCAAACCGTTCCCCATTGTCGGCGTCGTGGATCCTGATTTCTTCGGCGTTGCCGTAGGACAACAGACGAGCATCTACATACCCCTCTGTGCCGAGCCGATCGTCAGCGGCAACAGCGGTGCGCTCGACCAACGGTCGTACTGGTGGATCAACATTCTCGCGCGTCCCAAACCCGGCCTCACGCTCGAGCAAGTGCGGTCCCGTATCGCTTCGATGTCCGCGGACGTCGCGCGCTCAACGCTTCCGAGTAATTGGCCCGCGACAGCGACCGACCACTACCTCAAGTCGACGCTCGGCGTGGAGCCGGCGGCCGCCGGCCTCTCGGAGATTCGCACACAGTACCGGAAAGCGCTTTGGGTGCTGATGTCCGTCGTGGGACTCGTCTTGCTGATTGCCTGCGCCAACCTCGCCAATCTTTTGTTGGCCCGCGCCGCCGCGCGTGAACGTGAGATGGCCGTGCGATTGGCGCTCGGTGCCGGCCGGCGCCGGCTCATCGGACAGCTGCTGACGGAAAGCGTCGTTCTATCGCTCCTCGGTGCGGCCGCCGGAACCGCTTTCGCCATGTGGGGCACGCGCGTGCTCGTGCGAATGATGTCGACGTCCAATCGCATCGTGTGGCTCGACCTCAGCATTGACCTGCGTGTTCTTGGATTCACGATTGCTGTCGCGATGGCGACGGGGATTCTCTTCGGGCTTGCGCCCGCCTGGCGTGCGCGTCGCGTGGATCCACACACCGCCATGAAGTCGCACGGCCGCGGATTCACTGAAGGACACTCGAAGTTTGGCGTCGGCAAAACATTGGTGGTCGCGCAGGTGGCGTTGTCGCTCGTTTTGGTCGTCGGCGCGGCGTTGCTGCTTGGCAGCTGGCGCCGGATGGCGACGACAAATCCGGGATTCCAGAGCGATGGGGTGCTCGTCGTCCGCGCGGCTTTTCGTCGGTCTGACAGCGTCGCAACTCGTGGCGGCGCGCTCCATCGTCAAATCCTCGAAAAACTACGCGCCACGCCGGGCGTGATGGCGGCGAGTGCTTCGACGATTACCCCTGTCGGCTCGAGCAGCTGGAACAACGTCATCGAGGTTGCGGGATTCTCTGCGAAGTCCGAGCAGGACGCGCTCGTTTGGAGGAACGAGGTTACTTCGGGCTACTTCGCGACGATGCGCAACGCGGTCATCGCGGGCCGCGATTTCAACGCCGACGACCTTCCAACATCTCCAAAGGTCGCGATCGTGACCGAGGAGCTCGCACGCAAGTTCTTCGGTGGCGCGGGCGCCATCGGCCGACAGTTCCGCATCCAGGAAGGGAAGGCGTATGGGCCGCCGATCCAGATCGTGGGTATCGTGCAGAACTCGAAGTATCGATCGATGCGCGAGGAGGCACAGCCGATCGCCTACCTCGCGACGAGCCAGAGCGACGACCCGAACGGATCGGACAAATTCGAGGTTCGCGTCCGCGGCGACGCGGCACTCGCCATCCCAACGATTCGTACGGTGCTTTCTCAGGTCGCACCCACCGCGACGTTGGAGTTCGTGACGCTCGAAGACCAGCTCGCACGGTCGCTTCGGTTGCCGCGCACGCTGGCGACACTGTCCGGGTTCTTCGGCGGCTTGGCGCTCCTCCTGGCAGCGATCGGCCTGTATGGCATCATGTCCTACTCGGTGGCGCGACGGCGCAACGAGATTGGCGTGCGCATCGCACTCGGCGCGGGTCAGGGGCGCGTCGTGCGCATGGTGCTGGGAGAAGTTGGCCGCATGGTGACGGCCGGAGTCGCCATCGGGGCGTTCCTTGCGCTCGCAGGAGCGAAACTTGTCGCGGCGTTTCTCTACGGGGTCAAGCCGTCGGACCCGACTACGCTCGCGGTATCGGCACTGGTCCTCGCGACCGTTGGAGTCCTCGCTGGCCTAGCACCTGCGGCGCGGGCAGCACGGCTCGATCCCGTTGACGCCCTTCGAGAGGATTGAGTCGTCAGCTTCCAGATGCCCGGTGCGCCGCTGCTTCGGCAATTTCGTCGGCGTCGTCTTCCTCCTCTTGCACGATCGTCCGCCGAACCAGGCTGACGATTACCGCAAGCGCGAGCGCCCACAAGACGATCGACATACCGCGAATGAGCAGCGCATTCAGGCCCATGCCCAGCCAGTCGTCCCAGTGTGCCCGGACGGTGCCATTCGCCTCCCAGCCCAGTGAGATGAGCACGGCGCTAGTGGCCATTTCGGCGATGGCGTCGATCACAGCGAATGCTGGTGCGCGCCAGAGGTACTGATGCAGCGAATAGTTCGCGAGGTGCGCCGTCAGCATGCCGAACAGAAACACGGTGCCGAGGGCGAACGCACCGCCCAGATAAATCCAGTTGTTGGATCCGTGCGTGAGGACGAACAGGCGATAGATCCTCACCACCACACCGGTGATGAGCGCCATCCCGACGAGCGAAAAGGAGATTTTCCGGAAGGCTTTCGGTTCCTCGATCCGGAACTCGACGGTCTGTCTAGGAAAGAAGGTCGGCATCTGTCACCCCCTAGTAGACAAACGAACCGCAGACAGGCTCGTAACTTGAACTTAGCTTACGACCAAGCCGCGGGCGTGGCGACGGGTGTGCCCCGCATCACCGCCACCAGTGTTTCCTCCAGCTTCTCGAACGCGAAGGGTTTAGCGAGAACGGGTTGCTTCACGCCAACCATGCGGGTGCTGGTTGTTACGACATCTCCTGTAAGAAATACAGTGCGCGCGGCGAGTCCAGGGCGTTCTCGGCGCAAACGTTCGTGGAACGACGGTCCGTCCATCCCCGGCATACGTAGATCGCACACGATGGCGTCGACTGGGCCAGCACGTAGCATTTCCAAACCCTGTAAACCGTTCTCAGCGGTAAGAACGGTAAACCCGCGAAGCGCTCCAAATGCTTGGAGACCGCTTCTGAGCGACGGCTCGTCGTCGATGAACAACAAGCGAATGCCAGCCAACGGCGACCGAAGGACGACACCCTGCGAATCGCTTCGCATATCGTCCGTGGGCTGCTCATGCGCCGCCGGCAGTCTGACGCGAAACGTGGTGCCGGTCGCCGACGTGCTCGCAAGCTCGATCGTCCCGCCGTGCGCCGTAACGATGCCATAGCTCACGCTCAAACCCAGGCCGGTACCTTCACCCTCGCCCTTCGTCGTGAAGAACGGCTCGAAGATGTGAGCACGCGCCGTCTCGGGAATGCCAGCGCCAGTGTCCTTCATCTCGAGCAAGACGTTGGAGCCATCGCGACGTGTCGAGACGTAGAGCGTACCTCCGCCGAGCTGGGACATCGCCTGGACGGCGTTCGTGACGAGATTGAGGCAGACCTGCTGGATCTGGCGCGCGTCGCCGACGACGGCTGGAAGCTCCTGCGCCAAGTCGGTCTCCAGCTCGATCTTGTTCGAGGAGAGCTGATAGCCACGCAGCCGCAGTGTGCGCGCGAGGACGCCGTTGAGATCGAGCGGCTCGCGTTGCGCCTCGCTCCTCCGCGCGAACGCGAGCAGGTCCTTCACCACGTGGCTCGCCCGCAGCGTCTCCGACTTGATCACCTCGATCGACTCCCGCTGCGACGGCGTCAGGCCGCCGTCGCGCAACAGGAGCTGGGCAAAGGCACTGATGCCGCTGAGGGGGTTGTTGACCTCGTGGGCCACGCCGGCCACCAGCTCGCCCACAGCGGCGAGACGGTCCGACTCCATGAGACGCATGCGCATCTCGCGCTCGCTCGTCATGTCGCGGCCCACGAGCAGCACGGTCGGGGGATCGGCTTCAGGGAGACGGCTCATGGCCAAAGCGACGGCGCGTTTTACTATCGAGCCCCGGTTCTCGCGTGCAAACACAACCTCGATCCGTGTCGGGTTGCCGGCGAAGGTTGCCTCGAGTGCGGCGCTCAGCTTCTCGCGATCGGATTCGACGACGAGCTCCGCGACGGGACGTCCGACGACCTGCAACGGATCGATGCCGCTCAACTCGCGGACGGCGTCGTTCGCCTCGCGAATGCGTCCACTTTGAAGAACCGTGAAAACGGCATCGGGAGCGGCTCGAAACAGCGTTCGAAAGCGCCACTCCGCCTGCCGCAGCGTTTCCACCAACTCGGCGTTCTCGAGCGAGACGGACAACAAGTCCCCCATCGCTTCGATCCGCTCGAGGTCCGCGGGAGTGAACTCGCGCCGTTGGCGAGTAAGCACCGAGACAGCGCCGATGCGCTCACCCCGGCGCGAGATGGGGACGATCGCCATGCTGGCGATGGTTCCGCGCACGCGGTTGTACATGCCCGCGTCGAGCTCGTGGAAGTGCTCCTCGGCATCGGCTTCGACCCAGGCGTGGCCGGTGCGAATCACACGCCCCATCGCCGAGCCATACATGGGCACTGCGGCACCGGATAACACTCGGCCGATACCGGTTCCGATGACGACATGCACGATGCCCTCGTCGCCGAGCAGTCCGATGACGGCGCCGTCGGCGTGCGCGATGTCCATCACGGCCTCTAGAAAGCGCTGCAGGACGCGCTGTGGATTGAGCTCGAGGGTGATCTGCTGTCCGAGCCACCACATGCGCTGGAGGACGCGCTGAGCGTCTTCCAGCTCGGATGTGCGCGTCGCCACCAGGAGCTCGAGCGAGGCGGTGAGCCGTCGTTCGTGCTCGACGGTTTGCTCGAGAGCCGTGGCGGCGCGACGGTCAGCTTGGACGGCGCGAAATCCCAAGACGGTCAATACCGCTCCGACGGCGGCGCAGACGAGGAGCGCCCAGACGGCGGGGTCGTGGCTGTGCGACCAGAGACGCAGCAAGATCGCCGAGGCAACTCCTACGAGCAGGAGCTCGGCTATGGCAATGGCGCGGGTGTTTCGAGAGATCATTAGGCTCGCTGGCGCTCGCTGATGGCCACTCGCTGGCGCTCGTTGATGGCCGCTCGCTGACGCTCGCTGATGGCCGCTCGCTGGCGCTCGCTGTAGGCCGGTCGCTTCGCTCCCTGATGGCCGCATCGGGGCTTCGCCCCTCGCTGTTCGTTTAAAACTGCCGTCAACGCAGTTTTCACACGATCAGCGAGCGCTTTAGCGCGAAGCGGCCCACAGCTCTGCCGAAGGCAGGCGGCCATCAGCGAGCGCAAGCGAGCGGCCAACAACGACGTTCCACTAGGGTAGCGAGTAGGCTACCAATTTCGCCCCACTCGCCGCTCCCGTCGCGACGACGACGAACTGCTTTCCTGCTCTCGTCTTGTACGTCATGGGCACCGAATACGCATTCTGGCCAAGGTCGGCGGACCATCGCGTGGTGCCGTTTTCGGAGTCGATAGCGTACAGCGTCGCGCCGCCACCCGTCACGAAAACCAAGCCACCTGCTGTAACCATCGGGCCCGGAGCACCAGCAACACCCAGCGGCGGGAGATTCAGCTCGCTCAATGCCGGATGATTGCGAATTGCCGGCGTATCGCCAAGGGGGATGGTCCACCGCTCGTTGCCCGTCGACAAATCCAGAGCGACGAGCGTGCCGTACGGCGGCTTGTTGATCGGCAGAGAGAGCGGCCGCTGCGACGTGTCCGATGACGGCATTGTGATCCGGAGCGACTGTGCGGACAGATCCGCTGTGTACTCGGCGTCGAGAAACTCGGAGCGCGTCGGTTTCACGATTTTGTACAGCGCAGGTTGATTCGTGACCTTGATGAAGATCGTGCTCGTGCGTGGATCGAATGCGCCCCCGCCCCAACCAGCGCCCCCGATCGCACCCGGCATGACGATGGTCCCCTCGAGCGACGGCGGCGTATAGAGTGGTCCGACGCGATATGCCTGAATCGCGTCCAACGCGCGTGAACGGATCGCTGGGGTGAAATCGACGAGATCATCGAAGCTGAACCCTTGCTTCGCGAATGGTTTGGGTTTCGTGGGAATCGGCTGCGACTGGGTCGCGACTTCGCCGGGAACGTCACTGGCCGGCACCGCACGGTCGACGATCGGCCAGACCGGATTGCCGTTCGTTCTGTCGAACACGAAGAGGAAACCGGTCTTCGCCGGAACGGCGACGATGTCGCGCGAACGACCCTCGATTTTGACGGTCGCCAGCACCGGGGCCGCCGGCAGATCGTAGTCCCAGAGGCCGTGTCGCACGGTCTGATAGTGCCACACCTTCTTCCCATTGCGCGCATCGAGACACACGATCGATTCGGCGAAGAGGTTGAAGCCTATTCGTGCGCCGCCATACCAGTCGTTGCTGGGTGTGCCGACCGGGAGATAAACGAGGCCGCGGCGTTCGTCGACGCTGAACGGCGCCCAGACGTTGGTGTGCCCCGCGGTGACCCACGAGCGTTTGGCCCACGTGTCCGCACCTTCATCGCGGGGACCGTTCGGAATGGGACTGAACGCCCATGCGCGCTTTCCAGACTTCACATCGAACGCCTGGACGTCGCCTGGAGGATCGTTCGGGTAGATGAGACGATCTGCGACTCCGTTCCCGACGATGACCAAGTTGCGCCAGACCACCGGTGGCGAGGTTTGGGTGTAGTGCAGCTTGTTGACGCCACGTCCATTGCGCTTGAGCTCGCGGGTGAGATCGACGACGCCGGTATCGCCGAAGGTGCGGATCGGTTTGCCCGTCGCGGCATCGAGCGCGATGAGGTTCCAGCGGCTGTTCATGAAGATTCGCCGCTCTTTGCCGTCGGTCCACGTCGCCACGCCGCGGTGGACGAAGCCGGTGCCGTTCGGCGGCTGGCCGGCGAGGTACGCTTTTGGATCGTACGACCACAACTCGCGACCGGTGTTGGCGTCGAGCGCGACGACGCGGTTGTAGGAGGTACTGAGGAACAACGTGTCGCCGACCATCAGCGGCGTCGCCTGGAAGTTGCCGGGCCGCGTGCGAGCGGTCTCGTTCGGCGTCTCGCCTGTGGCCCACTCCCAGGCCCGCGTGAGGCGCGCGACGTTGGCGCGATCGATATCGGCGAGCGACGAGAATTTGGTTGCGGCCAGGTCGCCGGCGTACACAGGCCAGTCGGCGCCTGCCTGCGCGCTCAATTGGCGGCTGGTGATCAGGATAGGTAGCGCAAGTTTGAGTATTCTCATGGTACATCCCTCCCAAAGGGCGCGCCGGCCGCTCGCTTCGCTTCTCTGATGGCCGCTCGCTTGCGCTCGCTGATGGCCGCCTGCCTTCGGCAGAGCTGTTGGCCGCTTCGCGCTAAAGCGCTCGCTGTTCGTGTGAAAACTGCGTTTGACGTTAATGTCACCCAAACAGCGAGGGGCGAAGCCCCGATGCGGCCATCAGGGAGCGAAGCGACCGGCCATCAGCGAGCGCAAGCGAGCGGCCATCAAGAACTCTTCTTCACTGTCCGTCCTATTTCATTCGCCGATCTCAACGACAAAGCACAGAATGTCAGCGTCGCGTTCGCGCAGCTGCCGCTCACGCACGTCGGCGCGCCCACGATGAACAAATTCTCATGATCATGGGCGCGCCCCCACGAATCCACCACGCTGGTCTCCGGATCGTTGCCCATGCGACACCCGCCGGACGGATGATCCTGGAAGTTGTCGACCGACGTGCGGAGGAGTTTGCCGTCTCCCGCCTTCGCCATGTCCGCGAACAACGTTTTGATGGCTTCCTCCGTCGGACCCCGCAGCGCCGCCGACTCGGGCGCGTCGCGGAATGACAACTTCGGAAGCGGATCGCCCCACTCGTTCTTGCGCGTCGGGTCGAGCGTCAGTTCGCTCGCGCGATCCGGGATCACGTCGTAGTACGCGCGCACGCGCGCCGTGCCGGTCTGCGTGCGCGCGCGCCAATCGTTCAAAATCGCATCGCCCAACATGAGCGAGCCGCTGTCGTCGGTGAGACGCGGCGTCTTGTTGACGGAAGATTCCCAGACGCGAAGGTCATGACGGATGTATTGGCTTCCCTTGGGCCGCCGCATGAACTGCTTCGTGAGAAGGCTGTGCTGCTCGTTGATCCCGGGATACAGGCGAATCGGCAGATCGACGTAGCCCTGCACGTTCCGATGTCCAGCCAGATACTTGCCGACGAGCCCCGAGCTGTTCGCCACACCGTTCGGCGCACCGTTCTGCGCCGAGAGGAGCAAGAGATGCGAGCTCCACGTGTAGCCTGCGGCGACGACGAACAGCTTCGCATGGAGCTCGACGGGCTCGTTGGGACGATCGCGATTCACCGCGACCGCATGCGAGATGTTCTTGCGTCCCGACTCGAGCACCAGCTTGCGCACGAGCGTCCGCGGGACGAGCCGGATGCGGTTCGCCGACCGCAAGGCATTCCACGTGAAGTCGGGCGAGTACTTCGCGCCGATCGGGCAAATCGGCGAACACGTGTCGTTGCGACAGCAGGGCGGACGTCCCCCGTACGCGACCGAGTTCTTCGACGATGGCTGACTCCACATCGTGATGCCGGCCTTTGCCGCCCAAACCTTGAGCAATTCCAAATTGTACGTCAGTGGAAGCGGCGGCATTGGGAAACGCTTCGAGCGCGGATCCATCGCCGACGGCCCCTGCTCACCCGCCACGCCGAGCACTACCTCCGCTTCCTGGTAGAACGGGTCGAGGTCGTCGTAGGAAATGGGCCAATCGGTTCCCACGCCGAACAGCGTGCGCTGCTTGAAGTCTTCCGGTGAGAAACGGGGGGTCACGCCGCCCCAGTGCATCGCGAGCCCGCCGACTTGCATCGAACGCGACTGCAACGGCCCCTCGATCTCGTATCCATCGAGGTGATCGCGTCCCCACGGATTCTCGCCGTAGCGGAGGAATCGCTCGCGCGACGCCGCACGGCGCGGGAGTGGGACCGTGTCGTCGCCCGCCTCCACGACGAGAATCTTCGCCGACGTCGTGCGTGCAATGCGATCGGCAACCATCGCGGCGCTGATCCCCGAGCCGACGATGCAGACATCGCTCTCGATCACGGCGCGCGTCATCGTTCGCTCAGCTTGAGGGACGGCAGGGGCTTGCGCGACGAGTCAGCAAGCCGGCGACACGTCGAGCGTCCGATCTGCGCCTGGTAGCAGAGGTCCGTCGCGGCGGAGCTGTCGTAGAAGTGTGAGAGCAGCGCAAGCGCGACATGGGTCGCGTCACCAACGGCAGGCATGCGATCGAGCCGCTGTCCGGCGAGCGCCTCGCGGACGAGAGCCACACGATCGGCCGGTGAGAGCTCGCGAAATGGCTTTCGATGTGCTGCTCGCGCGGCAGCGTCCAGCGCATCGAGCTGCTGGGTCCATCGCGTGAGCGGCGTGGGTCCTGACGAGCGCAAGCGCGACGTCCCATAGCCGTGATTGAGCTCGGCGCTTGCGCGATATCCGGCGCCCCACTCGCGAAATGCCGCGGCGGCACGCCGAATACCCGCTTTGCCGAGTGCAGAGGGAAGAACGACGTCAGCGAGCGCGTCGAATGTGGCGGGATCGCTCTCGAGGTGCGCACGTGCCGCCGCGTGCGCGCGTCGGACGATCAGCGTGAGCGGAACGGCCGCGGCGAGTGACGCGAGGAACGTTCGCCGCGACAGCGTGAGGGTGGGGACGGGCATGGGATGACGATGGAGTCCACACGCGCGGAGCGCCAGAGCGGCGGCCCGTCCTCACGGCGCTATCGAATCACGTGCCCGATGCGTCGCCAGCGAATGTCGGATAGGAACGGCAGTGGCCGATCGCTGATCTGGCCGCTGCACTCGTTGTCCTCGGGGCCGGGACCCGGCACGTACGAGTAATACACAAACAGTGGACGCCCGCGGACGTTGTTCCTGGGAACGAGTCCCCAATAGCGACTGTCCTTCGAGCAGTAGCGATTGTCGCCCATCATGAAATAGTGATCGGCGGGCACGAGCAGCGGTCCCCAGTTGTCGTGCGTCGGTTGCGCGGGCGGTGGACCGAACCGTGAGTTCTTGATTTCGACGGTGTGCTGCCAGGAGAAGAGCGGATCGATGGAGTTGGGGTCGCCCTTGGGATTGCCCTGTGCCGCGCGTCCCTGCGGTTGCGGGATGCCGTTGATGTGCAACAGGCCGCTGCGCATGTAGAGCGTGTCGCCGGGCATGCCGATCAAGCGCTTCACGAGCGTGGGCGTGGGATCGTGTCCCTGCTGCGCTTCGTCGCTCTGATGGGGGGAAACGAAGACGACCACGTCGTTGTGCCTCGGGTGCGTGTATCCGGGGAGATGTTTGTTCGTGAACGGGATGGTGGGGCCGTATGCGAGCTTGTTCACGAACAACCAATCACCGACGAGGAGCGTCGGGATCATGCTCCCCGAGGGAATGCGGAACGCTTCGATGAAAAGCGTCTTCACCACGAGGTAGATGGCGACGGCGCCGGCGAGTGACTTGAAGTTTTCCCAGAACCACTTGCCGAGGGGTTGCGGGCTCTTCTTGCCGCTGGCACCGCGCGCTTCGGCGACGACGTTTCTGGGCTTGGCTTTTCTGGCGGTATTGGCCATGAGGATGTGGTCTGCTTCGCTGTGCTGGCCTGCTGGCCACTCAGCAAAAGCTAGCGAGCAATCGTACGGGGCACGACCGATGATCGTTACAGAAAATGACAGCGGGGGAACGTGCCCGTGGACACGTCCCCCCGAGGTGTGATCCGTCGACGAACGCTACTTGATGTGCTTGTTGACCAGCTTGGTCATCTCGAACATCGAGACTTTGCTCTTGCCGCCGAAAACGGCCCTGAGCTTGTCGTCGGCGTTGATCATGCGGCGCTCCTTCGAGTCCTGAAGCCCGTTGCGCTTGATGTAGGCCCAGAGCTTTTTGGTGATCTCGGTGCGCGGGATCGGGCTGCTGCCGACCACCGCGGCGAGAACCGGAGCGGGCTGCTTCGGCGCCATGAACGCCGCGTTCGGCGTCCGCTTCTTCTTCGCCTTCTTGGCGGCTGGCCGTTTCGCAGCCTTTTTCTTCGCGCCGCCCTTCTTCGCGCCCTTCTTGGCGCTCTTTTTTCCACCCTTCTTTGCCGCCATTCTCTCTCCCGGTAGATGGAATGGTTGGGGTTCGTGACTGAGGATCGACGATTTTCCCTCTGAAAATCAGCGTCCTCCCGGGCGAAAAGTATAGTGATCGGTCTGGCGCGCAATAGGGAAAATGTGGTTTTCCCCTCTGAAACACGGTGGAACGGT
>Ga0126377_10000518_pt1 | contig 23564 bp, 16 predicted proteins | sample PanSoiMetPlot_22_FD_92647 | JGI IMG/M metagenome (GOLD analysis project Ga0126377, IMG submission 92647) | Tropical forest soil microbial communities from Panama - MetaG Plot_22 | ecosystem: Environmental > Terrestrial > Soil > Tropical forest > Bulk soil | place: Panama | collected 2016-02-17 | reverse complement strand
TTCCGGGACTGGAATTTCTCGGCAGGCTCCGACGACATCCTGGGCCGGCGACTACGGGACGGGTACGACATCGGCGCCGCGACGGCGGTCAACGATCCGTCGAAGATGAGCAACTTCGACATGGTCGCGCTCGAACGGGACGAGAGCTTCAACACGCGCATATCGGGCTACATCGGGTGGGAACAGGCGGCGCGCAAACTGATTCCGACGCCGCGCAACGCCGCACAATTCGATCTCACCGGGATCGTGCTTGGGAGCGGCGCGACGAGCACCGGCGAAGCAGTCGACGTCCTGCTGTGGCGGATGGTCCGAGTGCCGCTTGCGGCCGCCACCCGGGAATCGTTCGTGAGCTTCCTCACGAAGGAACTCGGGACCGACACCCTCGCCCGCGCGAAGTCCTACATGGAGGATCCGCTGCGGATGACGGTGCACCTGATGATGAGCACGCCGGAGTACCAGATCGTCTAGAGGTTGGGAGCGACAGGCACGACGGTTGCTCGCAGCCCCCTTCGCAGTTCGGAACACCCTCGTTTTCCTGAACAACCGCTCGCGCGCGGCTACGGTCGAGTTTTGTGCCTGTACACGCGGGCGTTGTGTTTCACGACGATTGAGATCCGATGTTTGGTCACGAACCCACGACGGGCGCCACCCGCCGCTCCTGGCTGGCGGCTGCCGCCAGTGTGGGCATTGCCGGCGGTGTGTACATCGCGACGATGTATCCGGGGCTGGTGGGGATTGGGGACACACCGAAGCTGCAGTTCGTAGGCAGCGTTCTGGGTACCCCGCACAGCCCAGGCTATCCGCTCTACGTCGTCCTGTCGTGGGTGTTCGCGCACATTCCAATCGGGACCCTGGCCTACCGGATCAACCTGCTTTCCGTCGTCTGCGGCGCGATTGCTGCGGGCCTCCTGACGCTCGTCCTCCGCGAGATGGGCTGCCGTCCGCTGACCGCCATCGCAGGCGCGCTGGCGATTTCGTTCGGCTCTCTCTACTGGTCGCAATCGATCCTGGCCGAGGTTTACGCGCTCAACGCCGTCCTGTTCGCCGGTGTGCTCTTGTTTCTGTTCCGGTGGTCGCGGACCCGCGCCAACCGGGATTTGTACTGCGCCATTGCTTTCTTCGCCGCCGGTCTCGCGCATCACCTCACGCTCGCAATGACGGCGCCTGCGCTGCTGCTCTTCGCCCTGGCGGTCGATCGCCGCGTCGTCACGCCGCGGATCGTCGTCGTCACGGCGGTTGCGTGCGCACTCGGGCTGAGCTGCTACGGGTTGATCTGGCTTCGCACGAGCGAATCGGCTGCGTACCTCGAAGCCCGTGCCCAGTCCGTCGGGGATCTCGTCGATATCATCTCGGGCAAGCAGTTTCACCGGGTGCTGTTCGACTTCTCGCTCTGGGAAATCCTCAAGACCCGCGTCCCGCTGGTGGCGAGCTGGTTCGCCGCCGAGCTGAGGTGGCCCGGACTGCTGCTGATCCTCGTTGCGCTGGCCGGATTCTGGCGCGAACGTCGAGCCGAGATCGGCCTGCTGCTCGGGGCCGCCGGCATCGTCACGTTCTTCGCGCTGAACTACAACGTGTTCGACGTCCAGGTATTCCTGCTGATTCCGATGATGGCGCTCGGGCTGATCGCGGCGCTCGGCCTGGAAGTCATCGCACGACGCTTCGATGTCGTGGGCGCGCCGGCGACGCTTGCGCTGGCGGCGCTGCTGCTGCCCGCCACGCAGTACCGCGCCAACATTCAGCAGAACAACCAGCGCCGCCACACGTTCGAGATGCGCTATTTCGAAGCGCTCTTCGATCGCCTTCCTCAGCACACCGCCATCGTGGCCGAGAGCTACCCGATCAACAACATGGTGCTCTACGAGCTGATCGGCGAGCAGCGCGGCCGCGGCCGCCGCGTCGAGATCATCCACGCCGATGCCGCGACGATTCAACGCTACCTGGACAACGGGTACACCGTGTTTGCGTTTTCGGAAGCCCGGGCCAGCCTCGAATTCGATGGCGTGTCCTTCGTTCCGGTGGATCTCGGGCTGCCGGTTCCGCACTCCCACCGCCACGTCGCGGACACCGAGGCGCCAGAGCTTGCGTTCGGACTCTCCGTCGCGACCAGCCGGCGCGACGCCTCGACGTTCGGCGACGAAGGGCCAGTGCCGCCGGAACCCTTCACCGGAGCGCTCTGGCGACCGACGTCGCACTGACGCCCCGGTTCCCGCGCGTTTCAGCTAGGATCACGCAGATCGGGCGATGCGACCCTCCGTCGGGATCCGCGTGTTTCTCGTGGCAGGCCTTGCCGGCGCCTGGATGCTGGCGGGCGGGCCGGCGTCGGTCGGCGCGCAGCGGGGCGGGATGTTCCAGGGGTCGTCGGAGGATCCCGCAATCGCGTACTCGACGGCGCCGCTCGACAACGCCGTCTCGGAAGTCAACTCGCGACTCCGCAACGGCGCCGTGCGACTGACCTTCGACGGGCGAAGCGGCTACCTGCGATCGGCGCTGAACGTCCTCAACATTCCGGTCGACTCGCAGGCGCTCGTTTTCTCGAAGACCAGCTTCCAGCAGAAACGCATCAGCGACACCAACCCTCGTGCGCTGTTCTTCAACGATCGCGCGGCGCTTGGCTGGGTTCGCGACGGCGAGATCATCGAGGTGGCCGCTCACGATGCGAAGGAAGGCATGGTCTTCTACACGCTCGAGCAGCGACCGGTGGATCAGCCGGAGTTCAAGCGCGCCGTCACGTGCCTGGGATGCCACATGTCTGGCGACACGCTCGGCGTGCCCGGCATGCTGATGTTCAGCACGTCGGCGTCCGGCGACGGCCGCGCGTCATCGGTCATGACCGACCATCGGAGCTCGATCGATCGCCGCTGGGGTGGATGGTACGTGACGGGACGCAGCGGATCGGTCCACCACCAGGGACGCGACGTCGCGGGGCAGTTCGACCCGGACGGCTATCAGTCGACGTCGAGCGACATCGTGTCGCTGATGGTGCTGTCGCACCAGATTCACATGGCGAATCTCCTGACGCGCGTCGGCTGGGAGGCGCGCGCGGCCGATCCGACGCTGCATGCGCCATTCGTGGCAGCGCCCGGCGAAGAACGTCAGATCGCCGAGATGATGAGCGGCATCGCGACCGAAGTCGTCGACTACCTCCTGTTCGTGGACGAGGCGCCGCTCGCCGATCGCATCCAGGGCTCCACGGAATTTTCACGTCAGTTCTCGTCGCTCGGGCCACGCGACGCGAAAGGACGCTCGCTGCATCAGCTGGATCTCGCTCGCCGTTTGATGAGGTACCCGTGCAGCTACGAGATCTATTCCGTGCCGTTCGACGCGCTGCCGCCGTCAGCGAAGGATCCGATCTACCGGCGGATGTGGCAGGTCCTGTCCGGCGACGAACGCGGCGATCGCTACCGCGCGGCGCTCTCGTTCGAGGATCGGCAGGCAATTGTCGAGATCTTGAGGGATACGAAGCGCGATTTGCCCGCGTATTTCGAGAGCGTCACGCGGTGATGCCGTTGACAACGTGCTGACACGCGTTTAGCTTGTCGGGGTTCTCCGGTTCTCCGACAGCGGAGGTCTTCATGAGCAGGCCATCTTTCAGGTTCTTGATCATGGGCGTCAGCCTCGCAGGGATTCTCGCTGCGTCCATATGGATTGGATGGACGCCGGCCATCGCCCAGGCGCCCGGGCCGTCCGTGTCGGTCGACGCCGACGACATTGGCGGCGTCGTGACTGGTCCACGCGGTCCCGAAGCCGGCGTGTGGGTGATTGCCGAATCGACCGGCCTGCCCACGACGCTGCGGAAGATTGTCGTCACCGACGATCAGGGCCGCTATCTCGTGCCCGATCTTCCCAAGAGCGACTACAACGTCTGGGTGCGCGGCTACGGCCTCGTGGATTCGCGAAAACAGAACGGCACGCCCGGCAAGACGCTGAACCTCACCGCGGTACCCGCGCCGAACGCGAAGGCGGCCTCGGAGTACTACCCCGCGCTCTACTGGTTCGCGCTGATGCACGTGCCGCCCAAGACCGACTTCCCGGGTACCGGACCGAGCGGCAACGGCATCTCGCCGGCCATCAAGAGCCAGGGTGAGTGGATTCGCCAGGTCGTGAATACGGACGGCTGCACGGGCTGCCATCAGCTCGGCAACAAGGCGACGCGCGAGATTCCCGCAAGCCTCGGCACGTTCGGCACGTCGGCGCTCGCGTGGGACCGTCGAATTCAGGCGGGGCAGGCCGGCGGGGCCATGTCGGCCCGCTTCACGCAGGTCGGTCGAAATCGTGCGCTCGCGATGTACGCCGACTGGACGGATCAGATCGCCAAGGGCAAGCTGCCCGACGCCGCTCCGGCGCGTCCGCAGGGCAGGGAGCGGAACGTGGTCGTCACGATGTGGGACTGGGCCGACCCGAAGGTGTATCTGCACGACGAGATCGGATCCGACAAGCGCAATCCCACGGTGAACGCGAACGGACCGATTTACGGCGCGCTCGAAGAGAGCGCCGACTACATGCCGGTCATCGATCCGGTGCACAACACCGCGACGCAGATCAAACTCGCCGTCCGCGATCCGAAGACGCCGAGCCAGGCCAACAACCCGCCGGCGATGGGATCGCCGTACTGGGGTGACGAGGCGATCTGGACGGCGCAGACCACCGCCCACAGTTTCGCGATGGACGACAAGGCGCGGGTCTGGGTGGCCGCGCGCATTCGGCCGAACACCACGCCGGCCTTTTGCCAGCAGGGCTCGACGCATCCGTCAGCGGTCGCCTTCCCGCTCGCGCAGAGCGGGCGTCAGATGCAGCTGTACGATCCGAAGACCAAGCAGGTGACGACTGTCGATACGTGCTTTGGCACGCATCACCTCAACTTCGACGACAAGGGTGTGTTGTGGTTCACGGGCGGCGGCCAGGTCGAGGGCTGGTTCGACACGAACGTGTACGACAAGACGCACGACGAGCAGAAGGCACAGGGCTGGACCGTGTTCGTGCTCGATACGAACGGCAACGGCAAGCGCGACGCGTACGTCGAACCGGATCAGCCCATCGATCCGACCAAGGACAAGCGGATCAACGCCGGGTTCTACGGCGTCGCGCCGGGCCCTGATGGATCGATCTGGGGATCGGTCCTCGGCATGCCCGGCTCGCTCGTCAGGCTGGTGCCCGGATCGAATCCTCCGGCCACCGCGCTCTCCGAGATCTACGAGGTTCCGTGGAACAACCCGAAGGCCAGCGCACAGGGCTACGCGCCGCGCGGCATGGACGTCGATTCGAATGGCGTCGTCTGGACCGTTCTGTCGAGCGGCCACCTCGCCAGCTTCGATCGGCGCAAGTGCAAGGGACCGCTCAACGGGCCGAATGCGACCGGCCAGCACTGTCCCGAAGGCTGGTCGCTCTATCCGCTGCCAGGACCAAACTATCAGGGCGCGGCGGAGTCGGGCAGCGCCGACTCGGCGTACTACGACTTCGTCGACCGTTTCGACATGCTCGGCGTGGGAAAGGACATTCCGCTCGCGACCGGGAATCTTTCGGAAGGTCTGCTGGCGCTCGTGGACGGGAAGTTCATGACGTTCCGCGTTCCCTATCCGATGGGCTTCTACGCCAAAGGCATCGACGGCCGGATCGACGATGCGAAGGCGGGCTGGAAGGGGAAAGGCATCTGGACCAGCATTTCGACGCGCGCGCCGTTCCACATGGAAGGCGGCCGGGGAACGACCAGCAAGCTCGTGAAATTCCAGGTGCGGCCCGATCCGCTCGCGAAGTAGGAAGTCGGGTCCCGGCGGCTACTTGCTCTTGGCGATCGAACGGAGGTAGTTGACCACGTTCCAGATCTCGGCGTCCTTCAGCTGGTCGCCGAACGGAACCATGTTCAGCTCCGGTGGAACGCCGTTCTTGATCGCGGAGAAGATCTCGCCGTCGGTCGATCCGTGTTTCCACTCGCTGTCGGTGAGATCGGGCGCTGCCGGGATCAGATCGTTGCCGGCGCCGCCTTCCGCATTCGAACCGTGACAGCTCGCGCAGTGGCGCGCGTAGAGCCGCTTTCCGTCGGCGATCGATTCTGGCGTGGAAGCGACGGGGTTCTTGACCGCGGCGGCCGGCGTTCCCTGCGCCGCGGTCAAGCCGATCATTCCCCACACGACCAGGCACGTTGAAAGAAGAAGCCGCACGCGATGCTTCCGCCCGAAGATGGACATGAGGGCGATAGTATCGCAACAGCCCCTGCCGATCGCTATTTCGCTGGACCTCGAGCGCCGGGCGCCTCGAGCGCGGACGCAATCGCCAGCGTTGCGTACGCCGCGCCAGCGGCGGAGATCCACTGATCGTGTTCGTACGGATAACCGCTTTCGAAGTACGGCTGAATTGGAATCGCGCGTGTCCGGACGTGCCACGTGCCGTCGGCCGCCTGGGTCCGCAACAGGTACTTCAGCCCTTCGTTGTACGAGCCTTGCGTTGCAGGAACGCCGGCGCTCGCGAGCGCGAACAACGCCACGCCGGTCGCGTACGCGTCGGACGGTAGCGCCGGCTGCTGCGACCACCCGCCGTCCTCGCGCTGAAGTGCCTGGACGTCACGAATCGCGCCCGCGACGGCGGTGCGATCGGCGCGCGACCAGACGAGGCCCAGGAGACGGAACGCGCGCTCCTGTGTTCGTTCGGCCCTGCCATTCAGCAGCCATTCGCGCGCACGCGCAATTCGCTCGGATGTTTCCCCGGCTTCCGAGGACGGCGCGTACGTATTGAGCGCGTGGATCATGTACGCCGTTGGCGTGAAATCGTCGAACGTCAGCGGCGGCCGGCTTCCTCCGCCGCGCCAATTGCCCTGCGGCTGCTGCATGCCTTTGATGAAATGAATCTCCGCGCGAATGCGGGCATCGGCCGGTTCGCCGGCGAGCGCCCGCGCAAAGAGATCGAAGCTGAGCGCCGCGACACCTCCGCCGCCGGCGAACGAATACTCGATATAGCGCTCCGTCGACGCTTCAGACACCTCGGCTGGCAGCTGGGCGATGGTGTTTCCCGTGCCGACGCCGCGGCTCCGCGCGAACGCCTGCGCGGCAGCGGCCAGCATCTGGTTGTGGCACGAGTTGCAGCCGCCCTTCTGGATGAACGTCGGGCTGGTTTTCTCCAGCAGATCCAGCGCGCGCTGAGCGGACGCCTTGAGCGCGGCCGCCGACACGTCGTCGGCCGCGGTGGCGGCGCCGGTAGTGACGAACGAAGCCGCGAGAACGGCAATCAGGGTACGCATGGCCAACTCCTCTTAGTGATGTCGCTGTGATGCGGGCCGCGCCGTTGCGACGGCGTTCCGCAGGATCCGCACGAGCTCGGTCTCGCCGCGCCGTTCGGCAATCGTCAGCGCCGTGTGTCCTTCGGCAACGGCCCGCACGTCGGCGCCTCGGGAAAGCAGCAGGCGGACCAGCTCGGGGGAATCGCGATCGAACTGCGCCGCGAGAATCAGGGGCGTGTAGCCGCGGTAGTCGACGGCGTTGACGTCCGCGCCTTTGTCGAGGAGCAGCCGCGCGGCTTCGAGATCGCCGCGGCGGGCCGCGTCGGCGAGTGCGCTTTCGCCGCGTTTGGACCTGATGGACACATCGGCACCATGCGACACCAGCAGCGCGACGACGCGCGTGTCGCTGCTGCCCATCAACGGCGTCGTGCCGGACAGCGACGACGCGTTGACGTTCGCGCCCTTGTCCACCAGCACCCGGACGTTGTCCGCGCCGCCGGCCGCCGCCGCGAATAGCGGTGTGTTCCCGACGATCGTGCGCACCTCCGTGTCGGCACCGACCTCGAGCAGCACCTTCATTGCGGCGACGCCGCCAGGCAGCTGCGCCGCGGAGTACAGCGGCGTACGTCCTTCGAGGGTCCTCGCGTTGACGTCCGCGCCCCTGACGAGGAGCACCTTCAGCTTGTCGACGTCGTGCACGGCCCAGTGGAGGGCCGTCGCCTTGCGCAGGTTCGCGGCGTTCACGTCCGCGCCAGCCTCGAGCAGCACCTCCATCGTCGACATGGTGCCGGCATAGGCCGCGTGCATCAGCGGCGTGCTGCCGGCCGCATCCGCAGCGTTTGCAAGAGTTCTGTCGGCCGCCAGCGCTGTGCGGACGGCGTCGAGATCGTGGTTCTGAATCGCGTCGATGAACGCCTGGACTGCCGCCGGCGTCTCGCGCTTGACGATCGCCGTTTCCAGCGCGCGGCCGGGCATGTCGGCGCCCTGATCGATCCAGGCGCGCAGCGTCGCGATTTCATGTTCCTCGAGCGGTCCGGTCGGTGGCATCTGCAGCCCGGCGGACGACCCGCTGATCCGCTGAATCAGCTTGCTCTCGTCCGCGTGGCCCGGGACGATGACGACGCCGTAGTCGCCGCCGCGCAGGGCGTTCTGGCGCAGGTCGAGGCGGAGCCCTGACTGCTGCTGCCTCGGGCCGTGGCACCCGAAGCACCTTGCCGCAAGGATCGGCTTCACCTGCTTTTCGTAGTCGATCCCCGGGCCGGCCTGCGACTGCGCCAATACAACGCAGGGCAGGCAAATTGACACGTAGAGTGGGACGAGTCGTGCTCGTTTCATGGACGCCCCCATTCGCCCTTAACACGCGCAGGAGGGGTGAATGCAGGCTCACGACGGGGGCAGACTGAGCCTTTGGCGCTACCTCATGCGCGTGACGTACTATGGCAGCAGGCACGGACTGCGACCGCCTCGATGCACCTCCTCGAGAGACGACGTTGCTTCGGGCCGGTCATGACCGCATGATCGACTGGGCAAACATTTCTCGTCTCTGCCGCGAGGCGCTTGCCCGGCCTCCGAAGGATCGGAGCGCATTCCTCGACGGGGCCTGCGTAGGCGACGTGGAGCTTCGGCGTCTCCTGCGTTCGCTCCTCGAGCCCGCAGCGGATTCAGATCCGTTCGACTGGTTCATGTCGGGTCTCGGGCAGCTGCTCGACGACCTGAAGTCCGATGACGACATCGAGTCCGATGGTTCGACGCGAGAGCGCGATCCGTCGGAGCGCGGCCGGCGCGAGGCTCCGCTCAGGGCATCGCCGTTCTCCGTCCTCAAGGCCGACACGCTCGCCGATCTGCTGTCCGCGATGCAGTACCACGAATGCGGCCCGGGCGAGTGCCTGATCCAGCAGGGCGATCAAGCCGAGTTCCTCCTGCTGATCCTGAGCGGCCAGGCCTGCGCGTCGGTCCGCGATTCACCCGGCGATCGGCCGCCCGTCGGCGAATTCGGCCCCGGCGACATCGTCGGCGAGATGAGCCTCCTGACCAACGAGCCGCGGACGGCGGACGTCGTGGCGCAGACCGCGATGCGCTTCCTGAAGCTGTCAGCCGCCGATTTCCACCTGCTGGCCGGGCGTCATCCCGATCTCCCGCTCGTTCTGACCGAGGTCGTGACCGAACGGCTGGGCCATGGGCGATACGACGGCCTGGGCGGGAAGGACGTGCACGGCTATCAGATCGTGCAGTGCGTGGGCCGCGGCGGGATGGGAGTGGTCTACGAAGCGCGGCAGGCCGGCAGCGATCGGAAGGTCGCGCTGAAGATGATGAATCATCGATTGATTTATCAGCTGAGCGCGCTCCGGCGCTTCCAGCGGGAGGCCGCGATCCTCGAGACGCTCGACCATCCCTCCATCGCGCGTCTCTACGAATGCTTCCCGGCGTACCGGACGGAGTTCCTGGCGATGGAGTTCTGCGAGGGCAAGACGCTCAGCCAGCTGATCGCCTCGCGCGGTCCGCTGCTGGAGGATCTCGTCCGGCCGATGCTCGGTCAGCTGGCAGGTGCGCTGCGGTACGTGCACGGCCGCGGCATCGTTCACCGCGATCTCAAGCCATCGAACATCGTGCTGACTGGGCAGGGCAGCATCAAGCTGCTCGACTTCGGCATCGTGACGGTCGAGATGGACTCCGATCTGTGGGTCACCTGGAAAACATCGTCGCGGCCGGTGGGGATGATCGGAACGCCGCGCTACATGGCGCCCGAGCTGTTTTCGCGCCGCGTCGCGGACCGGCGCGCCGACTTCTATGGTCTTGCCTGCGTCGCGTTCGAAGCCCTGTCGGGCCGCTCGCTGATCGAGGCCACCGACGTGTTCGAGATCATGCGGGAGCACGCGAATTTTGTGCTGCCGCCCCGCGAAGCGATCGGAAACGTATCGGAGGATCTGTACGCGGTGCTGGCCGCCGGCCTCGAACACGATCCGGAGAAGCGAGTGCTGGATCTGGATCGGCTGGCCGCCTGGGCGGCGCCGATCAACCTCGGCGAGTAGCCGCCCGCCGACTCAACTCCGTCCGGCCCGCACGCTCGGTTCCGGCGTCCCGACCTCGACGACTGCCGCCTTTCTGCCCAGTTCGAGAAGCTGCTCGGCCGGGGTCGTCGCGAACAGGTGCATGATCCTCGCGATGATGCCGGTCCATCCCGTCTGATGGCTGGCGCCGAGTCCCTCGCCGTTGTCGCCGTGAAAGTACTCGTAGAACAGGATGAGATCGCGCCAGTGCGGATCCTCCTGGAACTTGGCGGCGTCGCCGTAGACCGGCCGCCGGCCACGTTCGTCCCGGAGAAAGATGCGGGCCAGCCGGCGCCCGATCTCTTCGGCCACCTGATAGAGGTTCATCAGGCGTCCCGATCCCGTCGGACATTCAATCAGGAAGTCGTTGCCAAAGTACGTGTAGTACATCAGCAGCGCGCGGATGATGAGCCCGTTGACCGGCATCCAGATGGGCCCACGCCAGTTCGAGTTGCCGCCGAACATCCCGGTGTCCGATTCGCCGGGCAGGTAGTCCACGCGATACTCCCTCCCGTCCGCATGGAAGACGTAGGGGTGCTCCAGGTGATAACGAGAAAGCGCACGAATTCCGTAGGCGCTCAGGAACTCGCGCTCGTCGAGCATTCGTCCGAGCACCCGGCGGAGCTTCGTCTCGCTCAGGATCGACGCGAGGAAACGTCCGTTGTGCCCCCGCTTGATCGGATCGTGAATGTACTCCCGCAGTTCGGGACGCGTCTTCAGGAAGCGTTTCAAGTCGCTGGCCACGTCCGGATCCTTCAACACGTGCTGCCCGTCGAACACCGTCGTCGCACAGAGCGGCAGGAGGCCGACCATCGATCGCACTTTCAACCGCGTTGCCGTTCCGTTTGGCAGCCGCAGGACGTCGTAGAAGAACCCGTCTTCCTCGTCCCACATGCCCACGTCGCCGCCGGCGTTCATCATCGACGATGCGATCCAGAGGAAATGCTCGACGAATTTCTTGGCCATGTCCATGTACGCAGGACGCTGTCTGGCCAGTTCGACCGAAATCTGCAGCATGTTCTGCGCGAAGAGCGCCATCCATGCCGTGCCATCGGCCTGTTCGAGGTAGCCGCCGGTCGGCAGCGGCGAACTGCGATCGAAGACGCCGATGTTGTCGAGCCCGAGGAAGCCGCCTTCGAAGAGGTTGCGCCCTGAACGGTCCTTGCGATTGACCCACCAGGTGAAATTGAGCAGCAGCTTCTGGAAGCCCTGCTCGAGCCAGTCGACGTCTCCATGTCCGTGCAGGCGTTCGCCGAGAGTAAAGGTGAAGATCGTCGACCACGCGTGCACCGGGGGATTGACGTCGCCGAAATTCCATTCGTACGCGGGGAGCTGTCCGTTGGGATGCAGGTACTTTCCCGTCAGCATCAGGTTCAGCTGCTGCTTGCCGAAGTCCTCGTCCACGAGCGTCAGGGCGAGCACGTGAAACGCGAGGTCCCACGCGGCGTACCAGGGGTACTCCCACTTGTCGGGCATCGAGATGACGTCCGCGTTGTACATGTGATGCCAGTGGCCGTTGCGTGGGGCCCTGCGCGTCGGTTTGAACGGACCGGCACCGCGTTCCTCGAGCCACCGGTCCACGTCGTAGTAGTAGAACTGCTTGGACCACAGCATGCCGGCGAGCGCCTGTCGCATGACGTTCGACGCGTCCGCGCCGAGGGACGAGGGAATGACCGAAGCGTAGAACTCGTCGGCTTCGCGCCTGCGCTCGACCATCGCTCTGTCGAAGCTGCCCGGATCCAGCGCGGACTCGGCGTCCGCCAGCCGCAGCCGGAGCGTTCGTGATTCTCCCGCCGCGAGGGTCAGCGGATAGTGCGCTGATGCCTTGGTTCCCGCCTGGTCGGGATTCACCGCGTCCCGCCGCCCGTGTACGAAGTAATCGTTGATCCCATCCTTGACGTACCGCGTGCCGTTTTCGGCCTTGAACAGCCGCGCGTTGTTCGTTTCGTTTTCGGTGAACAGCAGGCCGTCAGCGCCGGCGGCGTGCAAGTACCGCGATCCGAGATCCGGGTGTGACATCGCGATGGTCTCGCGGTCGCGCCCTCGATGAAGCTCGGGCCTCAGCGCTCCGCTTTCCCACGTCCACGTGTTGCGGAACCAGACCGTCGGCAGGACGTGAAGGGTGGCGGGTTCAGGTCCGCGGTTGCAGACGGTGATCTGGATCAGGATATCTTCCGCAGACGCCTTCGCGTACTCCACGAAGACGTCGAAGTAGCGATTCTCGTTGAAGACGCCGGTGTCGAGCAGCTCGAACTCGCGCTGGTTGCGGGTGAGTCCCTTGTTCGTCGCGACGATCTGATCGTAGGGATACGCGGCGTGGGGATACTTGTACAAATACTTCATGTACGAGTGCGTCGGCGTCGAGTCGAGGTAGAAGTAGTACTCTTTGACATCCTCGCCGTGGTTCGCCTCGCTGTTGGTCAGGCCGAACAGGCGTTCCTTGATGATGGGGTCTTTGCCGTTCCACAACGCGAGCGCGAAGCAGAGGCGCTGCTGGTCGTCGGAAATTCCGGCGAGCCCGTCCTCGCCCCACCGGTACGCGCGGGACCGCGCCTGATCGTGGCTGAAATAGTCCCAGGCATTGCCGTCGTCGCTGTAGTCCTCGCGGACCGTGCCCCACTGGCGTTCGCTCAGGTAGGGTCCCCACTTCTTCCACGCGATTTTGCCGTCGTGTGCTTGCTGGAGGCGGGCTTGTTCGGCATTCATCGGGCACGCTCCTCGGATCGGGCACTCAGCTTTGCACAGGAACGCGATCGTTCTCTATAAATAGTCGCAACTGGTCGTGGGTTGCCAGCTCATGACTAACGATGGGTGCAGCGTCAGCCGCAGCGAAAGGACCATGTCTCAATGTCCACCGTGCTCGTCACCGGCGGCTCGGGGTTCGTCGGGAGCCACGTCATTCTTCAGCTGCTGCGCGACGGTCACACCGTGCGCACGACCGTCCGATCGCTCGCACGCGAGCCAGGCGTTCGGGCGGCGCTCGAATCCGCCGGCGCGGATTCGACGGACAGGCTGTCGTTCTTCGCCGCCGATCTCGGGCGCGATGCAGGGTGGGACGATGCCGTTGCCGGCTGCGATTACGTGCTGCACGTCGCCTCGCCGATGCCCGCCGCCGCACCCGCGCATGAAGACGAGCTCATCGTGCCCGCGCGCGACGGTGTGCTGCGCGTCTTGAAAGCCGCGCGCAATGCGGGCGTCAAACGCCTGGTGCTGACATCGACGTGCGGCGCCATCTATTACGGTTACCCGCCGCAGACCGCGCCGTTCGACGAGAGAAGCTGGACCAACATCGACGGCGGCGAGATCAGCGCCTACGTGAAGTCGAAAGCGATCGCCGAACGCGCCGCGTGGGACTTCATGACGGCCGAAGGCGGATCGCTGGAGCTTGCTGTGGTGAACCCGTCCGGCATCTTCGGGCCGGTGCTCGGGCCGGACTTCTCATCGTCCATCGAGCTCGTGACGCGGCTGATGAAGGGTGCGCCAGGTTGTCCGCGCCTCTACTTCGGGGTCGTCGACGTCCGCGACGTCGCCGATCTTCACCTTCGCGCGATGACGCATCCGGCGGCAAAGGGCGAGCGCTTCATCGCGACGTCGGGTGACGCGATGTCTATGCTCGACATCGCGCGTGTGCTCAAGGCGCGCCTCGGGAGTGCCGCCAGCAAGGTGCCCACGCGCCAGCTGCCGGACTGGCTGGTACGCCTCGTGGCGCGCTTCGATCCGCGGATGCGCCAGCTGCTTCCGCTGCTCGGCCAGGTCCGGAACGCGACGAGCGCCAAGGCTCAGAGCGTTCTTGGCTGGACGCCGCGCCCGCGCGAAGACGCCATCGTCGCGACCGCGGAGAGTCTCGTGAAGTTCGGGATCGTCTCCACCACCAACAACTAACAACCAACCACTACTTCCCTTTGTATCTAGGCGCCCGCCCTTCCGCCTCGGCGCGCCGGCCTTCGATGAAGTCCTCAGTCCGGTAGAGCGCGCTGTACGCGGCGTCGAGCTTAGACAGCGCATCGGCCTCGATCGGATCGATCACCTGGTGCGCCGACGCGAGTGCGGCTTTGATCGACAGCGGCGCACACGCCGCCACCTTCCGAGCCATCGCGATTCCAGCTTCCAGCGCGGCTTCCGGCGTCGGCGCGATCTGCTGCGTGATTCCCATGCGGAACGATTCCTCCGCGTCCCAGTGGTCGCCGGTCAGCATGTAGCGCATCGCGTTGCCCCAGCCAGCCTCCCGCACGAAGCGCACGGTGGCGCCGCCACCGGGAAATCGTCCGTGAGTGTTCTCGTCCTGTCCGAAGCGCGTGTTCGCCGCGGCAACGCGAATGTCGCCTGCCAGGTACAGTTCGTGGCCGAGGTTCCACGTGTCGCCGTGGACGACGACGATCAGCGGTTTTGACAGGCGCGGCGTCGACTTGCCGAGGGGATCAACCGTGTCGGTCGTTCCCGCGAGCGTTCGGCGGCCCGCCTGAAGAGCGGCCTGCGACGCGTCCACGTCGATGCCGCGCGAGAAGTGGTCGCCGTGGCCGAAAAGGACCGCCGCGCGGATCGTCGGATCGTATTCGTACTGATAGAACGACTGCGCCAGGCGCACGCGCGTCTGCGGATCGAGGCGGTTGAAGATGAACGGCCGATTGAGGCCGACGAGAGCGATGTCGCCGCGTCGCTCGACGGTGATCGTCGTGGATGGACCAGGGGGCACGTCCGAAAGCGTCGTCGTCGGCGCCTGCGCGCCCTGATTTTGTGCGCGCGCCGCCGCCACGGCAGTCAGCGCCGCGCTGGTGAGGATGGTTCGTCGCGCGATTTTCGAAGACAGTTGCTTCATAGGCGTCGGATTCTAGTCCCGTTTCCGGGATCGGGCCATACCACAAACGGACAGATCGCCACGTCTGGAAACGCTGCGCGCGCGGAAACACACGTTGCCGATCGAGCAGGCTTCTTGCTGCGAGCTCCGGCGATGACATCACGACATGCACGATGTAGACGCTGGGTGATCGCACTTGCCATCGCGGGTCTGACGGCCGCAACGTCGGCGCAGCGAAAACCGGAAACGGTCTTGACCGACTACCAGACCGTCACGCTGGCCGACGGCGTCTACGCTTTCATCGCGCCTGAATCGAAGACGCCGTTTGTCAGCGGCAACTCCCTCGTCGTCATCGGAAGCGACGGAGTTCTGGTCGTGGATTCGACGAATGTCCCGTCGCTTGCGCGTCGGATGATCGCTGACATCAAGCGATGGACGGACAAGCCGGTCAGGTTTCTCGTGAACACGCACTGGCATCCCGATCACCTGATGGGGAACGCGGCATATCAGGAGGCGTTTCCGGGTCTCAGCATCGTCAGTACGACCGGCATGCGGGAAATCGCGGACGCCCAGGTGCCCGCGTACTTCGCGCAGACGCTCGGCGAGGCAGGAAGCCGCATGGCCGAGACGCTCCGCACCGCGCTCGAGTCCGGCAAGAAGCCGAACGGGGCAGAGCTGACGGCGGACGACCGCGAGTTCCTCGAATTGGAGCTCGTGGACTACGAGGCTTGGGCCGCCGAGGGAAAGAAGACGCACTATGTGGCGCCGACCATGACGTTCGATCGTGAGATGACCGTGCGGCTTGGCGCGCGGGAGGTTCGTCTCATGTTTCTCGGCCGCGGCAACACGGCTGGCGACGCCGTCGTCTACGTTCCTGACGCTCGAGTGGTCGCGACCGGCGATCTGCTGGTCGGGCCGACGCCGTACGCGACGGCGTCATTTCTCCGCGAGTGGATCGGCGTCATGGATCAGTTGAAGACGCTCGATGCCGCGGCCATCGTTCCGGGGCATGGCCCTGTCGAACACGATTGGAGCCATGCGACGCTCGTTCAGACGCTGTTGCGATCCGTGGTGGAGCAGGTGGATCGCTCCGTGGGCAAAGGATTGACCCTCGAAGAGACGCGCAAGCAGGTGGACGTCACCAATCTCCGCAGCGCGATGACTGCGGGCGATCCATTCCGCGGACGCGCATTCGACGATTTCTTCCTGGCGTCCGCGGTCGAGCGTGCGTACCGCGACGCCATGTATCGCGCCGAGAAGTGATCGCCCGCGGGCGGTGTTCAGTACTCGTCGAAGATTCGTTGCACGTCGGCGACGCTCCGCTGCTTGAGCAGCGCCAGACGGAGCAGCACACGTGATTTCTGCGGGTTCTTGTCCAGCGACGCCACGAGCCCGAGCTTGTCGTCGTCCAGCTCCACGTTGCGGCTCACGCGGCCGACTGTGACACGCGAGGCGCGGACGCAGACGATGCCTTTCTTGGCCTGTGCCGCAAGGGCCGTGACAGCCGTGTTCGTCAGGTTGCCGTTCCCGACGCCGGCGATCACGATGCCCTTCGCGCCCGCCGCGGCGGCGGCATCGATCAGCGCGCCGTCCATGTTCTCGTAGGCCATGATGATGTCGACGCGCGGGAGCTGCGTGACGCCGTCGAGCGAGAACTCGGACTTCGTGGTGTTCTTGCCGATCGGTCCGCGGAAGAACTCGATCTCGCCGTACGCGACGGTCCCGATCAGGCCCGAGAGCGGCGACATGAACGTCTGCACGGCGGTCGTGCTGGTCTTCGTCAGCGACGCGGCGCCGTGGATCCAGTCGTTGATGACGACGAGGACGCCGCGCCCGGCCGATTCCTTGTTGGCCGCGACCGCAACGGCGTTGAAGAAGTTCAGCGGGCCGTCGGCCGACAGCGCCGTGGCCGGCCGCATCGCGGCCGTCAGCACGACCGGCTTCGCGGATTTCACCACCAGCGTCAGGAAGTACGCGGTTTCTTCAATCGTGTCCGTTCCGTGCGTGATGACGACGCCCGAAACGTCCGGCATGGCCACCAGCTGGTTGACGCGGGTCGCCAGCTTCAGCCAGACCTCGTCGTTCATGTCCTGCGAGCCGATGTTGGAGATCTGTTCGCCGCGCAGCATCGCAAGCTTCTTCGCCTGCGGGACGGCGGCAATCAACTGATCGACGCCGACCTGGCCGGATGTGTAGCCGGCCTGCACGTCGGTCGCGGCGGCGCCGGCGATTGTGCCGCCGGTGGCGAGGACGACGATGTTCGGCAGCTTGGCCTGCGCCGACAGGCACGCGGGGGCGAGCGGGCTCACACCGAGCGCAATCAGGCAGACCGTCATGAGCGGGATCAATTGTCGTCGTGACATAGCAGCCAACCTCCTGGCGATTTCCATTCGTGTCAATTCACCGGACAGTCAGAAAGAGCCACGCAGTTCCCACCGTGGCGTAGATGAGAAAACTGCACGTCGTCGTAATCGCGCCAAGCCGGTACAAGTCGCCCTGCGAGAGATATCCGCTGCCCGCGAACAGCAGGTTGGCGCTCGAGCCCTGCGGCGTGATCAGCGAGAAATAGTTCGTCGCAAAGAGAAGCTGAAACGCGAGCACCGTCGGGTTGACACCGAGCTTGACGCCGACGTCGAGAAACACGCCGAAGAGCGCGAGCAGGTGCGCGGTCTGGCTGACGAACAGGTAGTGCAGCACGATGTACGCGGCGACGAGAATCAAACCCGCAGTCGGTGCGGCGAGTCCGGCCAGCCGGCCGGCCAGCCGTCGGCCGAGGAAGCCCATGAAGCCCAGTTCGTTCAGTTGGCTGCTGATCGTGAACAAGACGGCGAACCAGATGAACGTAGCCAGGACGTCGCCCTCCTTTCGAATATCGGCGAGCGTGATCACATCGGTCGCCAGCAGGACGCCGAGGCCGAGGAACGCGACTGCCGTGGAATCAATTCCAAGCGACGCCGCCGACGCCCATAGCGCGACCATCGCGACGAACACCGCGAGAACGATCCACTCGGCTCGGGTGAACGGACCCATCGCCGCGAGCGACTGCTTCGCGGCCCTCGGCGCGTCGGGTGTCGCCCGGACTTCGGGGCCGATCAGCCGGTACAGAACTAGGGGCAGCAGTGCCATCGCGCAGAGTGTCGGCACCGCCGCGGCGAGCACCCAGCGGCCGAAGCCGATCTCGAGACCCAGGCCGCGCGCGATCTCCGTTCCGAGCGGGTTGGCGACCATCGCCGTCAGCCACAGCGCCGAGGACACGCTGAGGCTGGCCACGCCCGAGTACATGAGGAAGGCACCCAGCCGTTTCCGGTCCGCGCGGTCGGGCGTGGCGTCAGCCGCGGTGCACAACGAGTACGCGAGCGGATAGAGGACGCCGGACCGGGCGGTGTTGCTCGGGAACGCGGGAGCGATCACGGCGTCCAGCATGAAGATCGAGTACGACAGGCCCAGCGTCGACTGTCCGAACCGGCTGACGATCCAGTGGCCGCCGCGTTTCCCGAGCCCGCACTTCACGACCGCGCTCGCCACCAGGAACGCGACCACGATCAGCAGGATCGTCTCGTTGGCGAATCCAGCGTACGCCTGCGAAGGAGAAAGCAGCCCGCTCAGCACGGTACCGGCGACCGCGAGCACGGAGGCCGTCAGGATCGGCAGCGCGTTGACGACGACCGAGAAGATCGCGCCGGCGAACACGCCGAACAGCCGCCACGCCTGGACGCTCAGACCCTCGGGTGGCGTCGTCCACCACACGGCCGCGACGAGCAGCGCGGTTGCGGCGCGCGCGATGAGGATCCGGCGCGGGCTGGACATCAGCGGTGCGTGTGCCCGGTCATCGCGACAGGATCGAGCACTTCGGCGATCTGCTTATCGGTGAGGATCTTCTTCTCGCGCACCAGCTCCATGATGCCGCGTCCGGTTTTCATCGCTTCGGCGGCCAGCTCGGTGGAGCGGTCGTAGCCGATGACCGGGTTGAGCGCGGTCACCGTGCCGATGCTGTACTCGACGTAGTGCTTGCAGACATCGGCGTTGGCCGTAATCCCGTCGACGCAGTGGATGCGCAGCGTCCGCACGGCGTTGATGAACATCGTCTGCGCTTCGAAGATGCAGGCGGCGATGACCGGCTCGAACACGTTGAGCTGCAGCTGTCCGCCTTCCGCCGCCATCGTCACCGTCAGGTCGCTGCCGATGACGCGGAAGCAGACCATGTTGACCACCTCGGGAATCACCGGGTTCACCTTGCCCGGCATGATTGACGACCCCGGTTGCTTGGCGGGCAGGTTGATCTCGCGCAGACCGCAGCGGGGACCGGACGCGAGCAGGCGGAGATCGTTGCAGACCTTGGAGAGCTTGATGGCGAGGCTCTTCATGCAGGACGAGTAGAGCACGAACGCCTGCGTGTCCTGCGTCGCTTCGATCAGGTTCTCGGCAAGATAGATCGGCATGCCGGTGATGCTGGCCAGATGCTTCGTGCACGCGGCGGCGTAACCCGCGGGCGCGTTCAGGCCGGTGCCGATCGCGGTCGCGCCCATGTTCACTTCGCACAGCACCCGCTCGATGTTCTTGAGCGCCTGCACCTCGCCGGCAAGCGTCGTCGCGAACGCCTCGAATTCCTGTCCGACCGTCATCGGCACCGCATCCTGAAGCTGCGTGCGGCCCATCTTCAGGATGCTGCTGAATTCCTTGCTCTTCTTCCGGAAGGCATCGATCAACTCGCCGACCGCGGCCACGAGCTGCTGGTTGCCGAGCGCCATGCCGACGTGCAGCGACGATGGGTATGCATCGTTGGTGGATTGCGAGCCGTTCACGTGGTCGTGGGGATCGCAGTGCTTGTACTCGCCCTTCCGATGTCCCATCAGCTCGAGGGCCCGGTTGGCAATCACCTCGTTGGCGTTCATGTTGGTCGACGTGCCGGCCCCGCCCTGGAAGACATCCAGCTGGAATTGGTCGTGCAGCTTCCCGTCGATCAGTTCCTGGCAGGCGCGTTCGATTCCGGCGAGGATTTCCTTGCTGAACTGCCCGCAATCGAAGTTGGCGCGCGCGGCGGCCATCTTCACCATGGCGAACGCCTTGATCAGGTTCGGGTAGTGCTTCAGTGGAACGCCCGAGATGTGAAAGTTTTCGAGGGCACGGGCCGTCTGGACGCCGTAGTACGCGTCCGCGGGAACAGCCTTGTCGCCAAGGAGATCGTGCTCGAGGCGCGTCGCAGTGTTGGACATGAAACCCCTCCGGGAAGCGAGCGACGCACGTTGGTGCGCCGAAGCCACGCAGGCTGCAATGCCGATACCACGGAAACCATCGAGAATGGGCTAAAAACGGAGAGATCGACGCTCTCATCGCCGGTTGGCCGGCATCCGACTCCGAGGCATCGGAGGTCTTCGGAGCCGCGGCGCGCCGTGTAACGACGGCCTACCAGACGAACGGGACGAGCCGATAGCGCACGCGAGACCGGTACTCGCGATACCCCGCCAGCTCGCGCGTCAACAGTCGCTCCTCGTCCAGCAGCCGCCAGATCAGGAAGGGGAGCATTGCGGCCAGCGGTATGAACCCCCACCACGAGCCGAGCGCCATCGGAATTCCAATCAGGTAGAGCAAGGCGCTCGCGTACATCGGGTGCCGCACGATCGCATATGGTCCGGTCGTGACGACCTTCTGATCCGCGACGACCTGGACGGTCGCCGACGTGAACGTGTTCTCGCGGTAGACCAGCGCGATGAAATAAAAACCGACCGCGACGAGCACGTTGCCGATCACGACGGCGAGAAGCGGCACCTGCGACCAGTGGTACCTGAAATCAAGTGCGGGCACGACGAGAAGCGCGCTGAATCCCGCCGACGTGAACAGCATGATGACGCGCTGCGACGCTTCCTTTTCGGCGGTGGGGCCGCCGCGCATGCGCCGCTCGAGTAATGCAGGATCGCGTCGCATCAAGTCGAGCGTGATCGCCGTGGACGCTCCGATGAAGACTGCCAGGAAGACCCACGCGTGCCAGTACCGCAGGGTGCCCGCACAGCTGAACAGCAGTGCAGCGACCGCCAGGGCGAGGATGGCGAGCGCGAGCCACGCTCTCGCATTCAGTGTCATGCGTGCACACCGGGGAGTGAACGGGTCACAGTTACAGATCCTGCCCAATGGCGACTTTATGTGTAAACGTCATCGGGGAGCGCGGATCCTTGCGCGCTTTTGCGGGTGGTAACTGTTCGAGTTTCCATGCGCTGATCTGAAATCGCCGTGGCATTTCTGTTGCACCGTTACCGGCACACGCCAGACCACTTATGTTCAGGCTGCCGCATTCCAACCGGCGCGCCACGGGCTTGGTGTGGCGCGCGCTGCTCGCGCCGCCGGCGGCGCTGCCGCTCATCCTCGTCCTGGCCGGACACCATCCAGCCGTCCTCGAAGCGCAGACGAGCGGCACGACGCCAGGCGCCGTTCGCGCCTACTCGACGATCACGTCGATTGGTGTTGAGTGGGATCTGACGGGTGATGCGAATCACAACGCGGCCGCGACCGTCGACTTTCGCGTCGAGGGGACGACGTCCTGGCGATCGGCAATGCCCCTCGTGCGCGTGGACTACAACGGCGCGAACATGCTGTCGGGCAGCGTCCTCTTCCTCAATCCGAACACGACGTACGAGATCAGGCTGACGCTCTCGGATCCCGACGGCGGCGCCGCGACGCAGATCGTGACGATGGCGACACGTCCGGTGCCGACGATGCCGGCGTCGGGTCGGAGACTACACGTGAAGCCGGGAAGCGGCGGGGGAAACGGATCGGCGAGCGCGCCGTTCCTCGGCATCGCCGCCGCCGAAGCGGTCGCCCAGCCTGGCGACACGTTCATCGTGCACGCCGGCAGCTACGGCGGCCGCGTGTCGTTCACCAAGCCTGGAAACGCCGGCGCGTACGTCGTGTGGATGGGCGCTGGCGACGGCGAGGCGCTGTTCGCCGGCATCGATGTGTACGGCAGCTACGTCTGGCTGGAAGGGTTGACGCTTCGCGATCAGCCGTACGCGTTGATGTCGAAGAACGCGCCGACGGGCGTTGTCATCAGCCACTGTTCGTTCTTCCACAATCACTATTCAATCTACCTGCAGCGTGGCGGCAGCAACTGGTACATCGCCGACAACACGATCGTGGGCGATACGCCGTACTCGACCGGCAGCCTGGACGGCGAAGGCATCGAGCTGAACGGCTACGCCGTCGACAGTCCCGGCCACGTCGTCGCCTACAACCGCATCACGAACACCGCCGACGGGATCTCGAACGGGACGTACAACATCGACATCTACGGCAACGACATCTTCGATGTGTCGGACGATGGCTTCGAGGGCGATCCGGGCGGGCCGAATATCCGGGTGTGGGGGAACCGTATCCACAACGCGACGCACAACGGCATCAGCTACCAGCCGCAGAACGGCTCGCCGTGGTACATCATCCGGAATCAGCTCGTCGGCTTCGTGGAATCGCCCTTCAAGTTCAGGACGACCGATCGATCGATCATCGCCAACAACACCATCGTGATGTGGAGCAAGATGATCTGCTGCCAGGACGCCGACCTGCTGAAATCCATCGTCCGGAACAATCTCTGGATTTCCGTCGCCGGCGGTCAGATCTGGGACTTCTCGTCGAGCGTGAAGGACTGGCGCACCAGCCTGAACAACGACGGCTTCGACTGGGGACCGAACACGACGCCCTTCCGGTACGGCGGCGTGGTCTATTCGAGCCTCGCTGCGTTCGCCGCCGCGTCAGGGCTTGAAACGAACGCCAGGCAGATCAATCACGCCTCGTGCTTTACGACCTTCAACGTGCCCGGACCCGCGCCTGTTCCGATTCCGCCGCAGTACATGACGTTGCGCGCGGGATGTGCCGCGGTCGACGCAGGCGCCGTGTTGCCGAACATTACCGATGGCTACGCCGGCGGCGCGCCGGATCTGGGCGCCTACGAGCTCGGGCAGGCGTTGCCAACGTTCGGGCCGAGAAACGCGGGCCCGGCCGCGCCGACTGGCATTCGCATCGTCGGCTGACGGGCCGTGGCTGGGCGGTGCTCGAGTCTCTAGAGTTGCGACCGGATCGCCCAGAGATCGGGAAATATCGGATGCCCGATCGTTTCGCGCAGGTACGCCGCGCCGGCTGATCCGCCGGTTCCGCGCCTGGATCCGATCGTCCGCTCGACCATCTTGACGTGGCGGTAACGCCACTCCTGAATCCCCTCATCGAGATCCACCAGTCGCTCGCACAGCTCGGCGTTCTTGGCGTCGCTGCGGTAGACGTCGATGAGCAGCCGCTGGACGTCCGGCGAGGGCTCGACGCGGGCGTTGACCTCGCGTTCGAGATGCTCCTTCGGCACGCGGTATTTTTCGCGGGACAGGTACCTCAGGAAGGCATCCCACAGCGTCGGGGCGGCGAAACGACGCTCGAGCTGCGTGCGGGCGCGGCTGCCTTCCGTGAACCGCTCGATGGCGGCGGGCGACTTCACGCCCAGCACGAACTCGACCTGGCGGAACTGATCGGACTGAAATCCGCT
>Ga0126377_10000517_pt1 | contig 23564 bp, 19 predicted proteins | sample PanSoiMetPlot_22_FD_92647 | JGI IMG/M metagenome (GOLD analysis project Ga0126377, IMG submission 92647) | Tropical forest soil microbial communities from Panama - MetaG Plot_22 | ecosystem: Environmental > Terrestrial > Soil > Tropical forest > Bulk soil | place: Panama | collected 2016-02-17 | reverse complement strand
GAAGTACCAGTCGAGCAGCGACTGCTTCGGGCGCCCGACGACGACACGGACCGTCGCACCGAGCTCGGTCGTGACGCGATCGAACGCTCCGGCGAGTGACGGATCGATCGCAATGATCGGAGGCCAGCCGTCCGAGTGCGCGCTGGTGTGAAGAGCGTTCAGGCGATCAGCCGCCACCGACGCCAGACGTACTGCCGCAGCGGGCGTCACCGCGCTGGCATCGAAGGCCAGGCGTTCCGTCAGGCGCTCGCGCCGGTAATTGAATCCCCACGCAAGCGCGAAAAAAACATAGAGCGCAGCGCCCCAGACTGCCGTGCGTAGAGCAATCCGTGCAATGGCGCGCAAAATTGATCGACCGAACAGGTCGCGCGCGGCCAGGACGAGGAACCCCGCCGCCACAAGGACGCAGAGGACATCGAACATCGCGAACCGCGCGAGATTGGACGTGAACGTGATCGCTGGCTGGACGATCGCGTAGAAGCCGTTCGAGTACCAGCGTTCGAACAGCCACCGGGGGGCTGGAATGAAAGCCGTGCCGGCGGCGGCGAGAAGCAGCGCGACCCGACGGACGGTAAAGAGAGGTCGACGATCGTCGGCTGACATCACATCCGGTGGCTATCGGTAAGTATCGTCAAATCAGCAGTTTGGGTCGAACTTTGCCGGCCGCGACGGCGACTGCCATTCCGGCAGTGGATTTCCGGCCCCTCGGTGCACGAATATCGTTCCCAGGGTTCTGATCGAATGCCCTATATTGTCTTGTATTGTCATATTAAGTCTTATATTATCTTGGATGAGATTGCAGTCGTTCGACCGATAACTGGATCAAGGTTTCTCATGCGCGCTGCTCAATTCGTTGCGATCGCTGCGTTGACACTGGCCGTGTCCTTTCAGCCGCTCCTGGCGCAGACACCGCAGGGCAACGTACGGCTGACTGGTTCTGCGCAGTCCGTCTACACGAATTCGATCGCGACGATCCGAGGCACCGCGCTCACCGGCACGAGCAACCCGCTCGCCGAGGCGCGCGTGCGCCTCCGCAACGCGCGAAGCGGCCGCATCGTCGCCACCGTGATCACCGACCATGCGGGCCTGTTCGAGTTTCACAACGTCGAGCCCGGGAGCTATGTCGTCGAGCTCGTCACCTCGCGCGACGATGTGCTGGCGACGAGCGATATTCTGCACCCGAACGGCGGCGACATCCTGAGCTGCATCGTCAAGCTTCCGTACCAGATTCCACCCGCCGGCGGCGTGCTCGGGCACTTGAACGCGGCAGCGATTGCCGTCACCGCGACGGCTGCGGCCGCAGGCCTGCTCGCGACACAGGTCACGGGCCAGGACGTGAGCCCGCGCAGGTAGCCGAGATGCCAGAGCCGTCGCTTCGCCCATCGAAACCAGTCGCTGCGGGCCCGGGACATCCGGCGGGAAGTCATCATCCGACGTTCACGCCCGACAGCGACGTTCACCTGCTGGATCGCATTGCGGTGCTCTATCGGTACCGCCACGTCGCGATCGCGGTGTTCGTCCTCGCCAGCGCGGCGATGATGATTCAGGGGTACACCTCGCTGCAACTGTTCCAGGCGCAGGCGCAGGTCATGATCGAGGACGAGCGCGCGACGGCCGTCCCCGGCTTGAACGGATCGGACACCGTTTACTACGAGGATCCGGAGCCGTATTACAACACGCAGTACCGGATTCTGAAGGGGCGCGACCTCACCCGCCACGTCATCAAGAAGCTCGACCTGCCATCGGTACCGGAATTCAACGGAACCGCCGAGCCGCCGACGACCCCGACGACCATCGTGAACGACGTGAAACAGCGCGTGCTTTCGCTCGTGCGGCCGGGCAAAGAACCCGCCGAGCAGGAGGCGCCGCGGGTGGACGAGGCCCCGGACGAATCGGCGCTCGTGAGCGCTTTCGTGGGCAGGGTCGACGTGGCGCCGATCCGGGGCAGCCGGCTGGTGAACGTGTCGTTCACCGCGCGCGATCCGAAGTTCGCGGCGCTCGCCGTCAACACGCTGGTCGACGAGTACGTCGATCAGAACCTGCAGCTGAAGGTCCAGAGCTCGCAGAACATGCTCGAATGGCTGCGCAAGGAGCTCGAGAAGCAGCAGAAAAAAGTCCAGGACAGCGAGCAGGCGCTGAGCGACTACCGCGACAAGCAGAACGCGCTGTCTCTCGACGACAAACAGAACATCGTCACGCAGCGGCTGACGCAGCTGAGCGACGCGCTGACGCGGACGCGGACCGTGAAAGCCCAGAAGGAAGCGCTGTACAAGCAGGTCCGCGAGATGTCCGCGTCGACGTCGCCTGACGCCATTCCCGCCATCGCCCAGAACCCGAGCATCCAGGCGTTGAAGAACAAGATTGCGGATCTGGCACAGCAGCGGGCGCAGCTCGCCGAGAAATACGGCGACAAGTGGCCCGCGCTGCAGGCCGTGAACGCCAACCTGCTCGAAGCGCGGGGACAGCTGGACGGGGAAACGGCGAAGGCGCTGCAGTCGATCAAGAACGACTACGAGACGGCGGTGCTCGAAGAGCGGACGCTCGCGGGCAACCTCGAGGCGGCAAAAGCCGACGCGCAGGACCTGAGCCGCAAGAGCGTCGGCTACAACGTGATGGAGCGCGAGGCACGGAGCAACCGCCAGGTCTACGAATCGCTGCTCGCGCGCGACAAGGAACTGAGCGTCGCGAGCAACAGCCGCGCGAACAACGTCCGGGTCATCGATCGCGCCGAAGTGCCGCGCGCGCCGATCACGCCTGGCGGGCGGCGCACGTGGCTGGTCTCTCTCGCGGTCGGCCTGGCTCTCGCGGTCGCCGTCGCGTTCGGCCTCGACTACATGAACGACACGATCAAGACGCCCGAAGACGTGTCGCGTCGCCTGAAGCTGCCGTTCCTCGGGCTCGTGCCGTCCATCCGCGGCGAGAAACACCCGGTGCTCACCTCGTCGCACGTGCCGCACGACTTCGGCGAGGCGTTCCGCTCGCTGCGGACGTCATTGATCGCGAAGTACCCGGGCGACGGAACCAAGATCATCACAGTCACGAGCGCCCAGCCGCTCGAAGGCAAGACCACGACCGCGGCCAACATCGCGATGGCGCTGGCCTACGGCGGCGCGCGCGTGCTGCTGATCGACGCCGACATGCGCCGCCCGGGACTGCACCGTCCGCTGAGGCTGACGAACGAGCGCGGCCTCTCGCAGGTCCTCATCGGTCAGGCGCGGGTCCGCGACGTGATCCAGCGGACCGTCGATCCGAACCTGCTGGCGATCACGGCCGGCCGGACGCCGCCCAACCCGTCGGAGCTGCTGGCCTCCGAGCGCATGAAGACGCTGCTCGCGAACCTGTCCCACGGACCGTTCGACTGGATCGTCGTCGACACGCCGCCGGTCCTTGCGGTGACGGATGCGGTCATTCTTGCGCCGCAGGTCTCTGGCGTGACCTTCGTTGTCGGCGCGGAGATGACGCGGCGGCGGCTGGCCGAGCGCGCGATCGAGACCATCACGTCCAGCCATCCGAAGGTCTGCGCGGTCGTGCTGAACAAGGTCGATTTCGCGCGCAACAAGTACTACTATTCGCGCTACTACGGCCACCAGTACAAGAACTACTACGCGGAAGTCCCAGTCTAGACAAGCGATCGCTGCGAGTACCGCCATCGCGGCATGGACGCTGTTCGCGTTCGGCGGTGCCTACCTCTGGACGCTCGTTCCCTTCGTTGCCGGCACCGTCGCACTGGCCTTCCTTGTCCGTCCCCAGCCAATGACGCGCAACTTTCGACTACTGGACGCCGCGATCGCGGCCTGCCTGCTGGTCGCGATCTTCCAGCTCGTGCCGTTGCCCGCTGCTCTGCGAATGCGGATCTCGCCCGCGGTCGTCTCGCTGGATCGCGCAATCCACCTGGACGCACCTCGTGATCCTGCGCTCGGGCCTCCAGCGCCGCTTGCCACGGATCGCGAAGGCGCGGTCGAGTGGCTGACAGTAGCCGCGACTGTGGCGCTGTACTTCTGGTCGGCGCGTCGGGCGCTCGAGCACGGCCCGGTCCGCGACGCAGTGCGGACGATGGCCATCGTCGGCGGCATCGTCGCGGGCATCGCTCTCGTGCAGCACCTGACCGCGCCGCACTCGCTCTACTGGGTCCTGCGTCCCGTCAGCCGGAACGCGGAGTTCCCCTTCGGCCCCTTCGTGAACCGCAACGACATGGCTGCCTGGATGGTCATGGGCCTGCCACTGGCTGCCGGGTACATGCTCGCGCGGCTCGACATGCGTCGCCGCGAGGGACGGCTGAACGTGGAATCGGCGTTCGACGAAACGGGGATGTGGCTGAGCATCGCGATTTGCCTGATGGCCGCAGCGCTGGTGGCGACGCTATCGCGGTCAGGATTGATCGCCGGCCTGGCTGGCGCCGCGGCGATCGTGTGGCTGTCGCGCGGACGGGTGGAGCGACGGGGACGCGCCTGGCTTCTCGGTGGCCTGTCGCTCGTCGCGCTGGTGGCGGCGGCCTATGCGAACCTGGGCGCCCTCATGGTGCGTGTCGGCGAAACGATCGGCTCGGGCGTCGGCGGGCGCCGCGAAATCTGGACGACGACCATCTCGATGATTCGCGACTTTCCGATTGCGGGTGTCGGCGTCGGTTCGTACCAGCGGGCCATGACGGTCTACCAGCCAGCGCACGACTTCTCATTCAATCACGCGCATAACGAGTACCTGCAGCTGCTTGCTGAAGGCGGCGTCCTGATGTCGATCCCGCTGGCCGTGGCAATCGTGGCGGGGAGTGCGGCTATCGCCGACGCACTTCGGAGCGATCGCACGCCGACATTCTGGATGCGCGCGGGCGCCGCCAGTGGACTGATTGCCATTGCGGTACAGAATCTCTGGGAAACGGGTCTGCGTATGCCGGCAAACGCCGTGCTCTGCGCGCTCAGCTTTGCGATCGCCATTCATCGGCCGTCCGCGTCTCCGGTCGCTTCCCAGGAACGCGAGCGCAATGCCGACGTCAGGCGTCCGAAGCGTCCGGCCGTCTGAACCACGCGGGCATCCCGAACACGACTCGAACGACGTAGGCGACCGGCAAGAGCCACGAGGGCCACCGGGGATAGCGCAGGCGCATGTACTCGCGCGACGGAAACAGATGATCACGCAGTATGCGCACGCGGTTGCGCCATGAACCGTGGCGGAGGTCTGAGGCGAGGATGCCGGCCAGACGCGGCGTTCGAGTCACGAACACGGCGGCGGGCTCCCGCACGTCGCCGTGAGAGAGTTCCGCGATCAAGCCCCTGTCCGGCGTCCCGCAGTTACGCACCGCAAGCTGCAGGCTGCGGAGGCAGACCGCGCGGGTTCCCGACCGCGCCGCCCCGGTGACGAACGCGCTGAGTTCCACCTCGTTCAGCCGCCGCACGAGGCGATCGATGTCCTCGAGCCATCGAGGATCTCCAGAGTCCGCGTGGTGCGCGACACGGTGAACGCACGCGAGGAGGAGCGCATCGGTCCACCCGAGCGTCCGGGCGTACGGTCCCAGGGCAGCCACGCCGATTGACCGCGACCAGGCCTCACTGAACGGAAGCACGCGCTCGAAGACCTGCGGGTTGACGACGCGCCAATGCAGGTCGATGGCGTCTGCCGCCGGGGACGGTGGAAGGTAATGCCGCTGCGCACCTGCCGCGATCAGATCGGGTTCCTTCGCCCGCGTGTACCCCAATCTGCCTAACACGGCCTCCGCGTCGTCAAGCTGCGCGCGGTCGATGAACACATCGGCGTCATGACGCTCCCGGTCGAGCGGCGAAGCGTACAGCGTGTAGGCAAGCGCCGCCCCTTTGATGACGAGCACGCGAACATGGCTTGCGGCGAACTGATTGAGGAGGTCGACTAGGGCGCGCTGGCGGCGGAGATCCGATGCGACCGCGCGATGGAGCGGCGAGAGGGACATCCCCTCACGTGCACCCGGCGAGAGACCTGAACAGGATTCGGCGGGCTGGACGATGGTTGAAGAGCGCCTTGATGAGATGGCGGTGCTCGTTGAAGCGCGCCGTCTTGCGGACGAGCGGCATCACGCCGTCGGTACGGGCAAGATCGAACAGCGCCTCGATGTCGGCGTCGCTCATACCGACAGCCAGCCGTCGCAGCTCGAGCTGCGCGTCGAATTCCCGCGCGAGCCGCGCGCGCCAGCGCGTCTCGTAGACCGACAGCGATTTGGCGTCGAGCCGGTCGCGCCGCAGCGCCCGCGATCCGACGTCCGCCGCCAGCGACCCGCTGAGCACGCTGTAGTAGATGCCTCCACCGGTGGTCGGCTTCACGAGACCAGCCGCGTCCCCGACGGCGAGCAGGCGCGTATCGTAGGTGCGCGCAATCGCAGCCAGCGGGAGAATCTTCAGACGGGGCCTGACGCCGTCCGTCTCGATGCCCCAGTGGCCGCCGATGCGGTCGAGCATCGCACAGAAAAATCCCGGCGCGTCGTGAGCCGCCATGACGCCGACGCGAACATGCGGGCCTTCGCGGCGCACGACCGGCACGGCCCAGGCGAACCCGCCCGGCGCGATGTCGCGACCGAAATGCATCTCGACTTCCCGGAGCCGTCGCGCCGGCAGCTCGCACTGCGCCGTCTGGAGATACTGACCCGGCAAGCCGAGCCGAGCGCGGCGCTGAACGCCGTACGACGCGCCGCAGGCCAGCACGACGAGGCGCGCCCGAACGCGGTCGCCACCCGCCTTCGCGCTCACGCCCGTCGCAGTGGACGCAAGGTCGCTCACCCGCGTCCCGGTACGGATCACGGCGCCAGCCGCACGCGCCGAGTCCACAAGCGCACGGTCGAACATGCCACGGTCGATGACGACGGCTTCCGGCCTGCTGGTCGAGTACACGATGGGCATGCCCGACGGCGAGACGAAGCGAACTGAATCGAGCGGATTGAGGATCGATGCGCGCGGAAGCTGAAACTCGTCGAAGCTCTCGGCAGCGACGATGCCCGTGCAATGCACGGGATCACCGACGGTGTCGTGCTCCTCGCAGACGAGGACGTGATGGCCGTCGCGTGCGAGCCGGGCCGCGGCAAACAATCCGCCCGGACCGGCGCCAACCACCAGAACGTCGACGTCGATGTCAGCCATTTGCGGGTTCATTATACGGTCTGCGCACAATCACACCTTCGACGATCGCGTTTCCCAACGGCCGCGGCCGGTGATCCAGAACGACAGCGCGATCAGTTTCAGATCCAGACACAGGCCCGCTCGCTTCAAGTACAGGCGATCGAGGCGGAACTTGCTCGCGCGCGAGATGTCGCGCGCGGCATAGACCTGCGTCAATCCGGTCAGACCGGGCCGGATGCTGTGACGTTCGTCGAAGCCGGCAATCTCCTCGAGCCGAACGAGCCGGCCATCGCCGCGCACTTCGACCTCGCCGGGCACGAGCGGCCGCGGACCGACGAAGCTCATGTCCCCGACGAAGATGTTCCAGAGCTGCGGCAGTTCGTCCATTGCGGTCGCGCGCAGCAGGCGGCCGACGCGGGTCACACGAGGATCGTCCTCCGACGCCTGCACCAGCCCGAACTGCCGATCGGCGTCCGGGACCATCGATCGAAACTTGAGCGCCCTGAACGTTCGACCGCCGCGGCCGATCCGCGTTTGCGGGAAGAACACCGGTCCGCCGTCACCGGCCTTCACGGCGGCCGCAATCAGGAGCCAGAGCGGCGACGACGCGATGAGCCCGGCGCCGGAAAGAGCGATATCGAAAGCGCGCTTGATCATGCGGCACGCGCGACGCGCGCGAGCTGCGCAAAGAGATCGTAGTACTGGCCCACCGCCGCTTTGCGGTCGAATCGAAGCGCCGCCTCCCTGGCGTTCGCACCCATCTGTTTCGTCGATGCCTGCGCGTCGTAGAGAATCGCGATCTTGTCCGCGAGATCGGCGGGGTCGCCGGGTTTCGCCAGCAGGCCGCACCGGTGGCTGACGGCGATCTCGGCGGCCTCGCAGCTTGGGTCGACGGCGGCCACGTACGGGCGGCCCGCCGCCAGAATCCCGTACAGCTTGCTCGGCACGATGTAGCCCTCGATGCCAGGCTTGAGCGACACGAGGAACGCATCCGCGGCGGCAAAAGAATCGTGCAGCGTCTCCTTGGGCTGATATGGCAGAAAGACCACGTTCGACAGATTCCGCCGCGCCACTTCGGCTTCGAGCCAGGCGCGCCGCGAGCCGTCCCCGACGATCGCGATCGTGAGCCGTTCCTTCGCACGCAGGAGATCGGCGGCCGCGATGAGGACGTCCAGGTTCTGCGACATCCCGACGTTGCCCGAGTGCATCACGACGAACCGGTCTGCAAATCCCATCGCCCGGGCAAACGGATTGTCCTTGGTCCCCGGCCTGATGCGCTCGCAGTCCGCCCAGTTGTGAATGACGTGCACGCGTTCCGGGTCAGCGCCCTTCTCGTCGACCAGCCGCGCGCGCATCCGGTCCCCGAGAGCGACGATCGCATCGGCTTCGCGGAGGAGGGACCGGTTGATCCGATCCAGCGTACGGTTGACGAGCGGATTGTGGAAATCCTCGAGCAGCGCCGCCACCTCGGGAAAGATGTCCTCGCAGAGGAACACGAATCGCGCGCCCGTCCGCCGCGCCGTCCACCACGCCGCCAGACCCACAATCGGCGGATCGGTCAGAGAGACCACGATGTTCGGGGCCTTGACGGCCATGCCTGCCGCAACCGACGACGCGAAATATGTGAGGTAGTTGGACGCACGGCCGGCAAACCTGCGCGGCCGAAACGTCGTGCCGTTGGCGCGAAGGATGCGCACACCGTTGTGGAGCTCGCGGGCGACCGGGCGCCAGGTCGAACCCGCCTGCGGTGCCGCGGCATTCAGCGCCTGCCCGGCGACAACGGTCGTGGCACACCCGTAGCCGGCGACCAGATCCTCCGCGAGCTCGGTCAGCAGCTGGCCTGTCGCGGCCTGGTCAGGCCAGTACGAGCGATTGAAGAAGCAGATGTGCACGTGCGGTACCAGTCGATCGTCTTCACGAGACCTTCGCGGAAATCGGTACGGGCGCTGAAGCCGAATGCGTCTCGCGCGCGCTGGACGTTCAGCGATCGGCGGGGCTGGCCGTCCGGTTTCGCCGGATCGAATGTCAGGCGCCCGCGAAAACCGGTCAGCTCCGCGATCAAGCCGGCCAGCTCCCGAATGCTGATCTCGAAACCCGCCCCGATGTTCACCGGCTCCCCATCGTCGTACCGCTCCGTGGCGAGGGCAATGGCCTCGGCGCAGTCCTCGACGTACAGGAATTCCCGCGTGGCGTTGCCGGTGCCCCAGCAGACGATCTCGTCGGCCCCGGCGTCGATGGCCTCGATGCATTTCCGGATCAGCGCCGGAATCACGTGTGACGTGGAGGGGTCGAAATTGTCGTGCGGACCGTAGAGGTTGACGGGCAGCAGGTGCACAGCGTTGAAGCCGTACTGCGCGCGATACGCCTGTCCCTGGACGAGCAGCATCTTCTTGGCGATGCCGTAGGGTGCGTTGGTCTCTTCCGGGTAGCCGTTCCAGAGATCGTCCTCGACGAACGGAACGCGCGCGAGCTTCGGGTACGCACAAATCGTCCCGATCCCGACGAACTTCTCGACGCCGGCCTGGCGCGCCTGCTCGAGGACCATCGCGCCCATCATCACGTTGTCGTAGAAGAAGCGGCCTGGAGCCTCACGGTTGGCGCCGATGCCGCCGACCACGGCTGCCAGGTGAATGACGATGTCGGGACGCATGTCGGCGTACATGCGGTCCACATCCGCTTCGCGCGTCAGGTCGTAGACAGCCTTCCGCGGCACCAGCACGGCCCGAGCGCCACGCGCCTGCAAGGCCGCAACAACGTGGCGCCCCAGGAACCCGCTGCCGCCAGTGACGACGATTCGCTTGCGCGTCAGATCGGTCATGCGGCTTCGCGCCCGGAGGCCCTCGTGACGACATGGCGGCCGATGACCAAAACGTCCATGTGCGTCCGCAGGAAGCAGTCGAGCGCCTGCTCGGGGCGAAGGACGATTGGCTCGTTCTCGTTGAACGAGGTGTTCAGCAGCATCGGCACGCCAGTGACCGTCTGAAACGCCTTGATGAGTCGCCAGTAGCGTTCGTTGGTCTGCGGACTCACGGTCTGGAGGCGCCCGGAGCCGTCGACGTGGGTGACCGCTGGGACCACGCTTCGTTTCTCGGATCGAATCGGATAGACCTGCAGCATGAACGGATCGGTGGTCGCGCCGACGAAGTACTCGTCGACGGCCTCTTCGAGGATCGAGGGTGCGAAGGGCCTGAACCGCTCGCGGAACTTGATGCGGGTGTTGATAATCTCGCGCATGTCGGCCCGCCGCGGATCCGCAAGGATGCTGCGATTCCCGAGCGCGCGCGCACCCCACTCCATCGCGCCCTGATACCAGCCGACGATGCGGCCGTCGGCGATCTGCGACGCCGTCCACGCGTCGAGATCAGCGTCGTTCGTCCAACTGCGGCGCGCGCACCCCTGTGAAGCGATGTCCGCGGACCGCGCGTCGAGAGCGGCGCAAATGTCGCGTTCCGGGAAGGATGTGCCCCAGTACGCGTGCCGCATGACGAAGTCGCGAGGCCGTCGCGTTTCGGTATGCCACACGTGAAAAGCGGCGCCGAGTGCGGTGCCGTTATCTCCCGCCGCCGGCTGAATGTAGACGTCGCGGAAATCAGTCCGCTCGCGAATCTTGCCGTTCGCGACGCTGTTCATGGCGCAGCCGCCGGCGAGGCACAACGTGGTCGCCTTCGTCGACGCCTGAACGTGCCGCAGCACGTGCGCGGCAGCTTCCTCGAATACGACCTGAAGCGACGCGGCGATCGCTTCGTGGCGGGGCTCGAGCGATTCCTCAGCGCGCCGTGCGGGCCCGAGCAGTGCCTCGAGCTTCGGCGTGAATACACGCCCGATCGTCGGCTCCCCTTCATCCCAGGTCATCTGCACGCCGTGCGACCAGTGACTGAAATAGGCGAGGTCGAGCGCGAACGCGCCATCGGCCTCGAGGCGAACGAGTGTTCTTAACGCATCGACATAGCGCGGCTCGCCGTAGGGTGCGAGTCCCATGACTTTGAACTCGTCGCCATACTTCGGAAACCCGAGAAACTGCGTCAGGGCCAGATAGAGCAGGCCGAGCGAGTGTGGAAAGAAGATCCGGCGGTCGATCCGGAGCGACGGTCCCTCGACGCGGCCCCAGGATGTGCTGACGAAATCACCGAAGCCGTCGATCGCGCAGGCGGCGGCCTGGTCGAACGGGCTCACGAACGCGGCGCTCGCGAGGTGCGACGGGTGATGTTCGACGAAGCGGGTCCGCGCGCGCGTATGTGCCTCATCGAGACCCAGTTGCTCTGCGATCGTGCGGTGGAGCGCGTTGATCCGCACAGCATTCCGCGCGCGATCGGCGACCGTGCCTTGCGGTCTGCGTCGAACGAGATACAACGCCTTGCGCCACAAATGCGCGCGCGAGTCGCGGGAGACCGCGAAACGATCCACGTCTCGCGCAGTGATGCCGCCAATCCTCAGGCACTCCTGGATCGCCAACGTGGGAAAGCCCGCAACGTGCTTGATGCGCTTGAAGCGCTCCTCCTCGACCGCGGCGATGAGCTGCCCGTCCCGGACGAGGACCGCCGAGACGTCGCCGTGATACGCGTTGAGGCCGATGATGTTCACGAAATCATTTCCGGGACGCGACGTGCGGCGGCCACGTTCGTCACGTCAATCGCGCGAAGCAGCCGGGCAGTGAACTGCTCGTCCGAAAAGTGTTGTCGCATCCGGACCGATGCCGACTGGCCCATGCGTGCGCGCTCCGCCGGATTCGAGAGGAGGCGGACTAGAGCGGTACTCAACTCATCGCGAGACGCTGCGTCGACGACGAGCCCATCGACGCCGTGGCGAATGATCTCGTCTGCCGAGCCATGAGCGGCAATGCATGGTTTCCCGGCGCGCATTGCCTCGAGATAGACCAGCCCGAAACCTTCACGCGAACTGGGCATCACAAACAACGCAGCGCGGGCGTATAAATCCGCGAGCGCGTCGTCATCGACGCGTCCCGCAAAGGTCACCGCCTGACGAAGTCCTGCGGCGTCGACCGCTGATTCCAGCCGCGGGCGATCGTCACCGTCGCCGACGATGACGAGCCGGGTGGCTGGTACGGCGCGCAGCACCGTCGGCCAGACTTCGATGAGCGCGTCGTGGCCCTTGTATCGTTCCTTCGAGGACAACCGTCCCACGATCAACGCAAAACCCTCATCAGCCGTCCCCGCCAGAGGTCCTGCAGGAATCCCCGGCGAGCACGTTATGACCGGCAGCGATGCCAGCCCCGGGTTCGCCACACGGAACCCGCGAACAGTGAAATCAGAGATAGCCACGATGCGATCTGCCTGCTGAAGCGCGCGCCGTTCGCGCGGACGGATCGACGTCCATGCCTCGATGCCGACGAGGAAATCGACGACGCGTGCGCCTCGGCTGCCCATCACCATTGCGAGCGGAGCAAGGTGCAGATGCAGTACGACAACGTCGAGTTGGGCGCAGCCGCGCGCCGCGGCTGCCATCGCCCGGGTCACCAGGCGTGCACGGCTGCCGCGCGCGTTCCAGAAAGTCGCGGACGCAGGGAATTCAGTCGGCTGACCACCGTCGAGCGCCCAGACATCGACGCCTGCCCAGACGGCGCCGCGAGTGAGGCTCGCGACGACCTGCCGGCCCAGCGCGGAAATTCCGTCCGCGCCGTCGATGGCCGGCGTCATCACGATCAGGCGACGTTGCGTCATGGCGAATCCGAATCAGGAGGCCTGCGCAGCTCGTTGCATTTGAGCAACGGCCGTGCGGTAACCGTCGGCGATCACTTGTGCCGCCGCCGACCAGGTGTACCGCCGGGCGACCAGCGCACGACCGCGCTCGCCCATCAATCGCGCACGGGCATCGTCGGCCAGAATCTCGTCGAGCGCTTCAGCCATGGCAGAAGCGTCCTGCGGAACCCACCGGCCGGCGCCTTCCTGCTCCACTTCCTGCCACGGACACGTCCGCGTCACCAGGACGGGCGTGCCAGCCGCCATCGCTTCCGCGACGGACAGTCCGAAGCTCTCGGAGTCTGAGCACGAGACGAGAACCGACGCGGCCGCGAGAAGGTTCGCCTTGTCCGATCCTGCGACGGCCCCGGTCCACGTGACAGGAACCCGAGCCATGGCAAACTGCGGCTCGATGCGCGCGCGGAGGCCGTCGCTGTCGGGACCCGCAACGACCACCCGGACGTTGGGCATGCGGGGTTGCAGACAGCCGACGCAGTCGGCGATCAAATCGAGGCGCTTGATCGGATGAATTCTTCCGAGGAAGAGGATGATGCGATCGCCGGCGTCGATGGAGAACCTGCGAAGTGTCGCAGTGACGTCACCCGGCGTCAGTTCGTCGACATCTACACCGTTCGGCGCGTACACGATCGGCGGCTCCAGGCTGGCGGCCTCGAGGGTCTCGACCTCGCGCGTGGAGGTCGCGTGCAGCCACGCCGCCGACCGGATGTTGCGGCGTTCGATCAAGCGGAAAGCGATCGCCTTTCGTCCGCGGCCGATGGCCAGCGCCTCGCGTTCCAGCATTCCCCGTGGCGAAATCACGTAAGGAACGCCGGCACGACGAGCGAGGCGGGCGGCGTCCCAGGCGGGCATGTTCCAGAGCCCGTGAACGTGCACGACGTCGTACGAAGGCACCTCACGCGCGAGCGCCCGGCGCAGCGCGGGCGCGTTCCAGAACCGGCGCGGTTCGGCCAGCGGGAAATATCGCACCGGGACGCCTTCGTACTCGACCGGTTCTGTCGCGGGCGGAAGCTCGCGATCCGGTCCGCCGGCTGTCGTCGTCATGACGTTCACGTCAATCCCGTGGTGCGGGAGCTCTCTGCACAAGCCGAGGATGCTTCGCGGCGGTCCGCCGTAGGCGAAGGCCGGCGCGAAATAGGGCGAGACGTGCAAAACGCGCAGGCGTTCAGTTGAGATACGACGCCCCTTCAGCCGGATCGAGTCCGTGAGCGTCTGTGCGCCTGCGGCCCGCCTCCCGCATCAACAGGACCCGATCGAGCAGCACGGTCGGCAGCCCGAGATAAATCACCATTCCGAGCGTGCTGCCAAGCATCATGGCCCACGAGCGCTCGAATAGATAAATCGAAGTCCAGAATGTGACCGTCGTGAAGGCCACGCACAGGTCGCGGTGGCGGATTGTGGTTGAGAAGTAGGCGTAGAGTCCGCCGACGATGAGGCCGAAGACCAGCACCGGCAGGAACATCAGCGGGACTCCGAAGTCCACGTATGCCTCGCTGGCATAGCCGAACGCGATCGTCGTGTTCTGTTCCAACCCCGCGACCATGACTCCCGAGTACTTCCGTACCTTCTCGCTGTCGGACTGCAGCATGGGCTTGTCTGGAAAGATGATGCGCGGCGTGACGAGGTGCGTGAGCGCGGTCACCAGGATTTCGCCGTGGCTGTGCTCGATGAGATCCGGCACCCGCTGCATAGCGAGCGCGGGATAGTAAACGGGCCACATCCGGTCGACCAGCTTGTCGGCCGATTCCCACATCACCGTCGAGTCCCCGCGCAGCCATTGACGACTGAGCGACTCGATGTTTTCGAATCGCCGCTGCCGGGACACTTCGAAATTGTCGAGCGTCACATAATTGCTGCGGTACTCGCTGCGCACGGACATCCAAAGCATTCCCAACCCCGTGGCGAAGACGCCGGCGACGGCGAGCGCCGCCCAGTGACGAACGTTCCGGCGGTCGAATATTTCCATGATCGCCAGCGCCGCCAGAACAAGAGGCTCGCGAAAGCCTGCAAAGAAACCGGTCAGGCCGAGAGCGATCTCGGCTGTCAGGACAACCGCAATGACCGTCCAGCGCGGAACCGGCCACACCAGCCGCCTGAAGAGCAGAAACAGGATGCCCAGGCGGGCGGTGTCTGCGGTCACGATGATCTGGCGCAGGCTCGGATACATCTCCTGGAGCGAAATCAGCGAACTCTCGAACACCGTCGCGACGACGTACGCGCTGACGACGAAACCCATCGACATCGCGAACTCGGGACGCGGCGCATCGTCATCACGACGCTTGATCAGCGTCAGACCGGCGCGGATGCCGATCGCCAGCGCCAGGCAGCACCCGAGTGAAATCCAGACAGCCGGCCGGTAGTCGACGTCGAAGGTCGGCACCTCGCGGCCGGTGAGCAGCCTGTAGATCAGGCCGATGCTCGTCTCGAGCCAGTGGAATGCGTAGGCCGCCTGCAGCACGTACATCCGATCGTCGGTGGCGAGGAGCTTGAGGCCGATGAGCAGCACGAGTACGGCCGCGGCCGTCTGCACATCATTCGCAACGAAACCCGCGAAGGCGCTGACGCCCAGTCCGATTGCCGCCTCGATCAGCGAGAGTTGCACGTCAGTGGACCATGGCCCGACAGGCCCTCAGGAGACCCGAACTCATCTGCGGATAGCTGTAGCGCGCAATCAACGCACGGCACGCCGGGCCCCAGTCATGTCCTTCCGCCTTGCGGCGACGAACTGCGTCAAGCCGCGCCGCCAGCGCCTGGATGTCGTCGAGCGGATAGACGTAGCCCGTTTCTCCGTTCACCACGAGGTCCGGCGCACAGCCCACCGCATCCGAGACGACAACGGGCAAGCCGGTTGCGAGGGCCTCGTTGACGACCAGTCCCCATGTTTCAGGAAAGTCGCTGGGAAGTGTCAGACAGTCCGCGACGGCGTACGCGCGCCCCAGCTCGGTCTGATTGAGGAAGCCGACGAGCTTCATGTTGACGTTCAGCCGCCGTGCTTCCGCCTCGAGGTCGGCCTGCTCGGAACCTGTGCCGACGACGAGGAACGTCGCCTTGTCCTGCAACCGCGCGACCGCGCGCGCAACGTTCAGCGGGCGCTTGGATCGCGTGAGCTTCCCCACGAACAGCGGGACGAATTCGTCCGCAGTGATCCCCCACTCGCGCCGCGCCTTTTCCCGCGCGGCCGGTGTCCGATAGCGCGCGGCGCACGTCGCAAAGAAATCGTTGTCAACGCCGTGCGGGACCTGGAAGATGCGTTCCGCCGCAACGCCGAACCGATCGAGGTACTCGGAAACACGCTTCCCCGGGGACAGGTACCCGTCGAACTGCCGCAGCAGCAGCCACGTTTTCACCGACCACAAGGGCCGCCGCCACCCGGCTGGCCCGCTCAGCAAATGCGAGTCGCCACGATAGAGCACCGGGATCCCGAGTCGGCGACAGGCACGAAGCGCGCGAATCAGAGTCACCGAATACCAGCCCGTGACGAGCGCCACGTCCGGGTGCGTACGCTCCACGGCCTTGGCAACTTCGGGTACGTCGAGGCTCCAGAAGTGCTTCGTGTCGACGCGCTCGGCCGGCCTGCTCGAGCGAACCGTCACGGACTCGAAACCCTCGAGCAAGGGGGTGTCCCAGGTGAACGCTCGTTCGAAGCCCACGCCCTGCTGTTCCGCTGTCGGCTCGACAGCATGCACGACCGCGAGCGAGAGTTCGGGAACCTGCGCCGCGATGAACCGGAACCACGCGGAGTAGTACTGAATGGGGTGTGTCAGCACCGCGGTCAACCGAATCGGTGTCACGCGGCAACCCGATCGAACAGCGCCGCCAGCCGGCGCGACAGATGTTCGGCAGAGAACACTACCGCCTGTTTCAGGTCCACATCGGCCGGTTGGTACGCCTGGCCGCGCGCAAGACCTTCGAGGTGGCCGGCGACCTCCGCAACCCTCGATTCCGTCAGAATCTCCCGACCGTACGTCACGACGCGAACCGACGGCTGCCGCGCGGCGGCGGCGAGAATCGAGACCACGCTGCTCGATTCGTTGTAGAGCGCGAGCAATGGCCGCTTCGACAGAAGCGCCGGTCCCAGTTTGCTCGCCGTGTAATGCGTTTCCGAGCTGCCCAGCAGGAGGATCGCGTCGGACCGCGCAAGGATCGACAGCGCGTCGAGGTAGTCGAGCCGTGCTGGCTCTTCGGATACGACGGCTTCGACACCGCATTCGACCGCTACAGGCATCACGCGAAGACGGTCAGCGGATGACTGATTGCTGGTGCCGAAGAAGTGCAACCTCAATCGCTGCGATAGCGGATGGCGTTCGCGCGCGCGGGCGAGCGACGTCAGCAGCAGGCGGAGCGTGTCGATTCCGGTCGGCAGCAGCGTCCCCACGTACGACAGATGGACCAACCCGTCAGCGTCGTCGAACCGCGTTCCGAACGTGGACCGTGAATGCACTCGCTCGAAGTCCGCGGGCTCGAAGCCCAGCGGAATCACGTCGTGCGGCAGTGCGGCAGAGGAAGGAATCCGGGTGCGAATGCCGTCGATCGTTCCCTGCGACACGGCACAGAGCGCATCGGCCGCCTGGACCGCGTGCGGCTCGAGCCACTCGCCGAGTTGACGCGACGCGCGGCTCTTCAAGTCAGGCGTCCCATCGCGTCCGCCGCCCACCGTTCGGCCCCACTCGCCAACCCACGGGTCCTGGTAGTCCAGAACGAACGGGACGCCGAACTCGGACTTGAGGTGCGGTCCAAGGAGGGCCGGATAGACGGGATACACGGTGATGAACAGCGCGTCGAATCGCTCGTTCGCCAGCAGCGTGCGGCACGCGTGCCGGAGCCCGACGAACGCGCGCAGCCCCAGATCGCCGATGCCGACTCGTCGCGTCCACTCGGCCGACCAGGTCCGCGCCCGGACGACTTCAATCGAATCAGGCACGAGCGACGCCAGTTCAGGATCGAGCCGACCTTCGTATCCGGTCGTCTCGACCGTGACGACAGTCGGGCGCCATCCGGCCGCCGGAAGATGTGGTGCGAGCAGCCGTACACGATGAGACGCCGCGCTGCTGTCCGGCGGAAAATGCGGCGAAACCATCAGCACCCGCCGCATTTCAATCCTTGATCGCCTCGACGTACAGGGAGTACGGCGCGTGGACCGCACGATCGTCCGCCAACTCCGGCAGCAACGATTGGCGGTACGCTGATCGCACGACTCGTGGGAATCCGGCCTCGGATAGACGATGTGCCAGCGTCTCGAAGTCGTAGGCCCACCGGTGTTCGTGCCACTGATGGAACACGTGATTGATGACATCCATCCGCGTCGGCAGATCCGCCGGCAACGGATCCGGCACCGCGAGGGCTCGAAAACCCGAGTCGTCGTCCGCGCAATAGGCGCGCAGATATCGCTCGCCGTCCGGAACGATGATCCGCATCACGCCGGCCGGCGCGAGCGCCCTCAGGCAGTCTTTCAGAAACGCGGGCAGTTCCTCTCGCGTCTCGAGGTGCTCGACGAATTGCTCAACGCGAATGCCCCTCGCCGCGCCGTCGGCAACCGGCACGGATCGCCGGCAGTCCCAGGCCAGCACGTCCGGAAACGCGGGCAACAGGTCGATGTTCAAGAACTCCTCGAGAACCTGCGGTCCGCATGCCACGTTGAGCAGCACGCCGGACCGCGACCGCACGACACGCAACCGCCGGCGCCAGGACGGCAGCACGTGATATTTCGTTCGCACCGCCCAGCCGTTGAACTCGAACCGCAGCTGGTCGAATAGAAATCGAGTGATCGGCAGACGCGGAAACACCGCCTTGCCTATCTGCTGCTTCAACGTCATGGTGGCCATCACGCACAGAGGCGCTGATACAGACGCTCGTAGTCAGCAACGATGGCGCGATCGCTGAAACGCCGCTCTGCTTCGGAACGAACGATCCGGCGATCGATTCGGGGAAGCTGTGCGACCAGCGCCGTCATCTCATCGACCGTGTCGCAGAGGAAGCCGGTGCGCGCGTGGTCGATGCCCTCGGGCACTCCACCGCGCCTGAACGCGATCAACGGCGTTCCGCACAGCATGGATTCCGGCAACACGACCGGAAATGGCTCCTCCCATTCGATCGGCAGCAGCATGGCGGCCGCGCTGCCGAGAAGTGCCTGCTTCTCGACGTCGTTCACGGGACCGACGTACCGGATCAATCGTCCGTCGATCCGCGGCTTGAGCTGCTGATCGAAGTACTGCTGCTCGTGAACGAACGGCGAGATGTTGCCGGCGATCAATAGCGGACGCTGCAGTCGTTCGGCGACGGTAATCGCGTGGTGGACGCCCTTGCAGCGATCGAGCCTCCCCAGATAGACCAGCGGCGCGCACGACGCGTCGACGGCCGCGTTGAACCGGTACCGGTCCGGCACTGCGCAGTTGTAGATGACCGACCAGTCACCGCCGCCGGGAACCCCGGTGTCACGAATCGCGGCGCTGACAGCCGTGTACCGCAGGCGACGCGCGCCAAGCCGCCTGGCGGTCGTCATGTTCGCAGGGTTGACCGTCCGCATGTACGTCTGGATCTTCGGCAGATCGCGCGAGAGAACCGGGGCAAGATACGCGAGCCGGCCGAAGTTGTGGACCACGTCGAAGCCGCGCGGACGGCCGAGAAACCGCGTCGCGAGCGTTACCACATTACGGAGGTTGCTCCATCGCGTCCACTCGCTTTCACGACCGAACGGCTCGACGTCACCGTCAACTTCGGATCCGGGCGCCGCCCACAACGTGACCGTGTGACCTGCCCTGGCAAGCCCGTTGGCCAGGTCGGCGATCACGCGCTCGATCCCGCCATAGTGCGCGGGCGGCACGCGGATGAACGGATCCATGACGATCAGGATCCTCACGATTCGAGGCCCCGAACGAGCTCGCAGAGGCGGCCGCTTTCGAGCGCATGATCCCATCGCCATCGTCGAACGGCCGCGTGCCAGGCCCCGAGCTTGGCGCAGTCGAGCCGCGCCGGCTCGCGCAGCCAGCGATCAAATACCGCGCGTAGCGCGTCGACATCATCCGGCGGAACCAGCGCCGCGCCTTCGCCGATGTCCGTTGCCACGCGCCGCATGCCGGGCATATCGCTCATCACCGCCGCAAGCCCCGCGAGGATGTAGGTGAATGCCTTATTGGGGACGCACACCTGTCGATTGGGCGGAGCGGAGGGCTCCGTCGCCAGGCCGACGTCGTAGCCGCGCGCCAGATCGACCATTCGATCCGGCGACGCTGGCGGCAGCGTCATCAGGCGCAGCCGCGGCGACCTCGTGGACGCCCGCGCCTGCAGCTGCTCGAAGTACGCGGGCAGCGCACGGCCACGAAGAGTCAACTCGCAGTCGGCATCCAGGCGGCCGAGCGCGTCGATGGCATCTTCGAGGCCGCGGCCGTATCCAATCGTCTGGCTGAACCAGTAGACACGCAGCGGCGGCACCGTGCTCGGTTTGAAGTCCGGAGCGGTTGGCGGCAGCGGAAAGGTGTTGTGAATCGTGGTGGTCCGGATGCCGTAGCGATCCTGATAGGCCTGCCCCATCTCGTCGCTCGACGTCGTAACGAACGCGGCATGCTCGAAGATGTGCTGCGCGATCCGGGTCGCGAGCACGTGAACGAAATCGGCGTCGGCCGACGAGGACTCTGCATGGTGCAGGTCCTCGAGGTCGATCGCGTATCGCACATTCATGCGCTGCGCCGCTTCGGCCACTGCAGCCAGCGCACCCGTAGTTCCTCCGTAAATCAGGTCGGTCGGCTGCGATGCGGCCGCGACGAGCTCATCGTGCACGCGGGCGTAGGCGCGCACGGCCACCGCATACGGAACCCGCTCCGGACCCATCGCCCCGGCCAGGGCTCTTGCGGCGCGATATCGAACGCCCGATTTCCAGTACGCGGAGCTGTCTTCCCGCCGGTAGTCGACGAACGTCACGGGCCACAATCGCCGCGAGAGGAGCTCGCCATCGGCCTCGACAGCCCACGGCTCGTGGCGTGTTGCCACGACACGAACGGCGTGACCGTCGGCGGCCAGCGCATCAGCGGCCTTCAACATCCGCGGACATGTAGAAAGATGCCCGGCTGTGACGACTGTTACGCGCAACAGGATCCCTTGAGAATCGTCATGCGGCGTCGTACAACCTCAAGTAATCACGGGTGATCTCGTCCATGGTTCGCGGGCGCGCAAGATTGCAACGCCAGTGATCAATCGTGCCGGCCGGATCTCGAGCGACGTGTTCAAGCGCGCGACTCCATGCCGTCACGTCGCCTGCCTGCACGAGGCGTCCGTTGACGCCATCGTCGACGATTTCGCAGAGATTCCCGACACGGCTGCCGATCACCGGGGTCCCGACGGCGGTGGCTTCGAGAGCGACTGTCGGTCCGTTTTCGAACCAGATCGACGGGCACAGCAGGGCATCGATCTTCGCGAGCGTCTGAGGGACTTCGCTGGATCTCACGCCAGGCAGAAGCGTGATGCGCGCGTCACCCTGAGCGAGTCGGCGCAGTGTTTCCTTGAAGCTCGCGGCGTCCTGACTGTGGTCGGGACCGCGGATCTCCAGAACGAACGGCACGTCGCGCGGAACCGCGCGCGCGGCACGGACCAGCTCGACGAGGCCTTTCGAGGGATGCAGCCGACCCACGTATCCGAATCTGACTGGCGTTCTAGTCGGCTGTCTGTCGGGGCCGGGCTTGGTGTGGGTCGTTGCGTGACTGACACCCAGTCGATTGACTACCAGCTTCGACGCTGGCGAACCGTTGGCCACCAGCATCTGCCGAGCCGTCTCGTTCAGCACGACGAACCGATCGACCAATGCGAAAAGCTCCTCCTGCATCGCCGCGTATTCCATGACGGATGCGCTCATTCCCAGTGTGGTCCCGACGCGGCCTGGTATCTGCCGCAGTGCGCGTCCGACTCCGACGGGAACAGCGCCAGCCAGCCAGGCGGCGGGCTGCGGCATTCCCAGGCGGGTGAGGTTGCACGCAGCACACTTATGCGCGACGACGATGCCGTCGCAGGGAGTACGGCCCCACTGCATCAGCTCACCCGTGCGGCACATGAAACCGAGGCCCGGAAGATGGCATGTGGCGATGACGCGGATGCCGAGGCGTTTCGCTTCGCGCAGCTCCGGCAGGCTCACGCCGGTGGAAAAGCTGTGGACGTGCAGAAGATCCGGACGCTGCGCCGAGAGCCAGTCGTAGAAGATCTCGGCCCCTCTGACCGGCACACGACTGTAGGCTTCGTCTCGGGTCGGCTCTCCCGCAATCGCATAACGAAAGACCGTCGTGCCGTCGTGGAGATAGGTTGCGGTTGCTGCACCCGTTGCGATCGGCGCTGCCACCAGGACCTCGTGGCCGACGCCTCGCATTCGTTGACAAAGAGCCTGGACGTAGACTTCGGTCCCGCCAACGGCATCCGGAAAATACCAGCCGAGCAGGTGGACGATCTTCATCGCCACGAGTAGGTGATGCGATGGGCGAGCTCCGCCGGCTGGACGGACGCCAGGACGACGAACCGCGAGCGTTCGAGCGGCGGTTCATCCGGCCGGGCAAACTCGGACCTGGTGGTGAATCCGAAGTCGAATCCGAGGCGCTCGGCAATCACTACCGTTTCCTGCGTGTAATCGCGCCCGGGCTGACCCCATGGATAAGCCACGGCGGTCGCCGGCTGGCCGATCCAGGCGGCGATCGAGTCACGACAATCGCTCAATTCAGTGATCTGATCGGCTTGCGTCGTCGAAGCAAGATGCACGTGCGATGCGGTGTGCACGCCGATCTCGAATCCATCGTCGGCCAGCGCCTTCAACTGGTCGATCGTCATCGGCGCCAACGGATCGCTGGCATCAGCTGGCTTCGGGGTTCGCCACGCGGATGGGCGCTCGCTGCGCGTGCGAGTCAGGAAATCGGTGACGGCCGACTCCCCTGCCTCGCGAGCCAGAGCGTCGAACCAGAGCAGCTCCTGTCGACGGATCGGTTGCGAGCACACGAACATCAACGCTGGGATGCGGTAACGCTTCAGAATCGGCCGTGCGCTTTCGTACACGCTGCGATAGCCGTCGTCGAACGTCACGAGCACCGCGCGATCGGGCAGCGGTCGTCCCGTCCTTGCCGACTCGCGCCACTCGTGCACGCTGATCGGATGACAGCATTCGGCGAGCAACCGGCAATGCGCCTCGAACAAAGCGGAATCGAGGTGCAGGTTGGAAAATACCTCGTCCCGATAGCGCCATGACGAACCGCGGATGCCGTGATAGCAGAGGACGAGGACGCCCGGAAGTCGCTTGCGGCGCAGACGCCACTCATACCAGCCGCCAGTCAGCAGCCTCGACTTCAGGAATCCGACGGCTTTTTCATTGACTGTGTTCGGTTCGCTCGACATGGTCCCGAACCGGCGGAGCGGATGTGGAGGTCTCCGGCTCTTCACCCGGAATGTTCTTTCTACTCCGCATGTAACGGACCCACACACTGACATCCAGGGAACGGAAGAGCGCTCGGGCCGCCCCGAAATTGCCGTCGCGCAGCTGGTAGTAGATATCGCGCGCGAGCGTGTACACGAAATTGGTCTTCGCGCACTCGAGAGCCCGTCCGGTCAGCGGACACTCTGCTGACAGAAGCAGACCCCACGCAATCCGTCGAGCTGACGCGTATTCGATGATGTTCTGCTCGCGCTGCAGCATCTGTCCGGCGTGAATGCGGTAGTAAAAGAGATCGCCGGCGACCAGCAGCGTCCGCCCAGCGGCACAGGCCTTGAACCAGAAGAGATAGTCCGAGGCGCCGCCGTGCTCCGGGAATCCACCAAT
>Ga0126377_10000516_pt1 | contig 23588 bp, 19 predicted proteins | sample PanSoiMetPlot_22_FD_92647 | JGI IMG/M metagenome (GOLD analysis project Ga0126377, IMG submission 92647) | Tropical forest soil microbial communities from Panama - MetaG Plot_22 | ecosystem: Environmental > Terrestrial > Soil > Tropical forest > Bulk soil | place: Panama | collected 2016-02-17 | reverse complement strand
GACGGCAGCACCATGACCTCGACGCCCGGGCGCAGGATGCCCGACGCCAGGGTGCCGGCAAATCCCCTGAAGCTCGCGTCCTGGCGCAGCGCGAGCTGGACCGGGAAGCGGAGGTCGATGAGGTTGCGGTCCGACGCGATGTGCACCGTCTCCAGGTAGTCGAGCAGCGGCACGCCGCGATACCAGGGCATGCGCGCGCTCGGCTCGACCACGTTGTCGCCCTCGAGCGCCGAGATGGGGATGAAGTGCACGCTCCGCACCTCGAGACGGGTCGCGAATTCCACGAACTCGGCGCGGATGCGCTCGAACACGTCGCGCGACCAGTCGACCAGGTCCATCTTGTTGACCGCGACGACGACGTGGCCGATGTCGAGCAGCGACGCGATGAAGCTGTGGCGCCGCGTCTGGGGCAGGATGCCGGCGCGCGCGTCGCACAGGACGATGGCCAGGTTCGCGGTCGACGCGCCGGTGACCATGTTGCGCGTGTACTGCTCGTGGCCCGGGCAGTCGGCGATGATGAACTTCCGCCGCGGCGTCGAGAAGTAGCGGTACGCGACGTCGATGGTGATGCCCTGCTCGCGCTCCGCCTTGAGCCCGTCGAGCAGCAGGCTGAAGTCGATGGCCCCGCCGGCCGAGCCCACCCGGCGCGAGTCCGCCTCCAGGCTGGCCAGATGGTCCTCGTACAGCGTCTTCGAGTCGTGGAGCAGCCGTCCGATCAGGGTGGACTTGCCGTCGTCGACGCTGCCGCAGGTGAGCAGGCGCAGGAGATCGGAGCCCTCGTGGCGGCGGAGCAGATCGGCGATGCTGGAGGCGGGTGCGGTGTCGGCCGGCGGGCTCAAAAGTATCCCTCGCGCTTCTTGAGCTCCATCGAGCCGTCGCGGTCGTGATCGATGACGCGCGTGATGCGCTCCGAGTGGCGCGCCACCATCAGCTCCTCGATGATCTTCTCCAGCGTGTCGGCCTCGGAGCGCACCGCCCCGGTGCAGGGGATGCAGCCGAGCGTGCGGAACCGGCACATGACCCGCTCGGCCCGCTCGCCCGGCTGCAGCCGCGAGGTGCCCTGGCCCTCGAGCGGGATGAGCTGGTGGCCGCGCACCACCACCTCGCGCTCGCTGGCGAAGTACATGGGGACGATCGGGATGTGCTCCTGGTAGATGTAGAGCCAGATATCCAGCTCGGTCCAGTTGGACAGCGGGAACACGCGGATGTTCTCGCCCTGGTCGCGGTGCCCGTTGTAGAGGTTCCACAGCTCGGGGCGCTGGTTCTTCGGGTCCCACTGGCCGAAGCGGTCGCGGAACGAGTAGACCCGCTCCTTGGCGCGCGACTTCTCCTCGTCCCGGCGCGCGCCGCCGAACGCCGCGTCGTAGCTGCCGCGCCGGAGCGCCTGCAGCAGCGCCTGGGTCTTGAGCAGCCCGCAGCAGCGCTGGGTGCCGAGGTCCCACGGGTTGGCGCCGCCCGCGATCGCGTCCTCGTTGCGATAGACGTCGAGCTCGGCGCCGATCTCGCGGCAGAAGCGGTCGCGGAACTCGTACATCTCGCGGAACTTGTAGCCGGTGTCGACGTGGAGGAGCGGGAACGGCATGCGGCCGGACGGGAACGCCTTCTGGGCAAGGCGCACCATCACCGACGAGTCCTTGCCGACCGAGTACATCATCACGGGCCGGTCGAACTCCGCCACCACCTCGCGGATGATGTGGATGCTCTCCGCCTCGAGCTGGCCGAGGTGCGACAGGCTGTAGCGCGTCACCCCGCCGCTCCTGCCCCGGCGCCGGAGGTCGGGTCGCCGTCGGCGCCGGCCCCCGCCCCGGCCTCGCCGTCCGCGTCCGAGGCGTCGAAGAAGCCGTGCTCCTCGAGGTACTCGACGATGGTCTCGACGCAGGCGTCGAGCGACAGAGTGTCGGTGTCGAGCGCCAGCTCCGGCCCGCTCGGCTGCTCGTACGGCGCGCTCACGCCGGTGAAGTCGGGGATCTCGCCGGCGCGCGCCTTCTTGTAGAGGCCCTTGGGGTCGCGCCGCTCGCACACCTCGACCGAGACGTCGAGGAAGACCTCGATGAACTTGCCGGCCGGCACGCGCCTGCGCGCGAGATCGCGGTCGGAACGGTACGGCGAGATGAAGGACGTGATGATGATGAGGCCGGCGTCGGCGAACAGCGCGGCGACCTCGCCGATGCGGCGGATGTTCTCGGTGCGGTCGTCGTGCGAGAAGCCGAGGTCGCTGCACAGGCCGTGGCGGACGTTGTCGCCGTCGAGCACGTAGGTCAGGTGGCGCGAACCGCTCAGGCGCCGCTCGAGCGCGTAGCCGATGGTCGACTTGCCGGAGCCGGACAGCCCGGTCAGCCAGATGACGGCGCCCCTCTGGCCGAGGAGCTGGGCGCGGTCGCGCGCGGCGACCTGGCTGCGTTGCAGAGTGATGTTGCGGGGCTGAGTCGACACGGCGCGCATCCTAACCGGAAGAGACGTCAGCGCAAGGCCGGCCGTTCACCGCAGGGCGGGCGCGTCGCGGGCGGCCGAGGGCCACCGCAAGGGCGCAAAAAGCCACCAGGAGGGCAGCCTCGGGCCGCTTGCCCCGCACGGCGGTGGGCCTGGCGGCGACGCAACCGCCGTCGCCGCGAATGGTGCAGGCCTGCCTTCCGCTGACGTTTTCGCACGAACAGGGCTCGGCACACTCGGGCGAGTCGCCGGCGCACGGCTCGGCGAGGATCTGGTTCTCGGTGTCGCACAGACCCGAGCGGCACTCGTCGTGCCCTCGCAGAGCGCCTCGCCCCCTGCGCCGAGGGAGGCGCGTGGCTGAAGGCGCAGACCGGCTCGCCCTGCGGGCCGTCGATGCATGTGCCGAGCGGCGGCGGACAAATGTCGACCGGACGCGTCGGGTCGCATGCGGCCGTGCAGAGCTCGATGCGCGGGGCGTCGGCGGCTGGCAGGCACAGGCGCGACTCGCGGTCGAAGTCGTCGCCGCACGGGTCGCCGACCCGACCGCCGAGCGGGCAGTCGAGGTCGTGCCGGCGCAGAGGCCCGCGGGGATCAGGATCTCGACGACGCCATCGTCGGCGGAATCGAGCACGCCGCCGGTGATGGGCACCGACGAGGAGCCCACCTCTGGTGGGTCGACCTCCGCGCATCCCGCGGCCAGGCCCGCGGCGGCGGCAGCGCCGCGGGCGGCGGCCAGCGTGAGGCGAGCGCGGTGGTGCGGGCGCGGACCCTCCCGTGTGACATGTCCGTCGAGGGTGCCATCGGGTGGGTGCGGCGTCGAGGACGGCGAGCGGGCGCCGCGGGCACGGCCCGTACTCCGTGTACGCACCGCGCGCTCGTCGTCCGCCAGGGAACCTACCGTCGGTGGGCCTTCGGTCCGCCCTTCGCTGGCAGCGGCGATGCACTTGGGTAAAGATGGATGGATGGTTCGCGCGCGGAGAAGGCAGCGCGCCGCGACCCGGGTCGTACGGGGCCTGGGGTTCCTGGCCCTGGCAGGCGGGCTTGCCGGCTGTCGCGCAGACGCGCGCGTCGGGGCCGCCTCGGGCGCCGCCGCGCCGGGCCGTGAGGCGGCTGCGCGCGGCGACGAGCGCGCGCTGCGCCCGCTCGCGCTGACCTACCTCCAGGACGACTACGAGCGCATCTTCCCCGAGCGCGTGCGGCTCGCGCACTACGGCAAGGTGCGCTACGCGGCGCGCGAGCTGGGCGACGCGGCCGGCGACGGCGAGCGCTCGGACGCGATCGACATGGGCGAGGCGCCGAGCCTGGTCGTGGTCGATCAGGTGCGGAGCCGCGTGCGCGTCATCGCGCCCCAGGACCACTACCGCCTGCTCCTGTGGGTCGATGACGAGGATCTCTACACCGTGGTGACCGCGCTGGCCGCCCTGGCGCCCGATGGAGCGGGCAGAGCGGCCGCGCCGGCGAGCGCGGACCACGCGGCGATTCGCCTGCACCCGGGCATGGCGGTCGCGGTCGACGGTGAGACCGGGGGCATGGCCCACGTCCGCCACCGCGACGACTGCGTCAGCTTCTCGGGCCTGATGCCGCGGGCGGCGCTCGGCACGCAGTTCGAGCCGATCGAGACCACCGAGCGCCACCCGGACGGCGCGGTCGCAGCCGGGACCGCGGTCTACGACCGACCGGGCGGCCGGCAGGTGGCCCGATTTCTGGCCGACTGCGAGGTCGAGTGGGCCGGGCCGGAGAGCGACGGCCACCGCCCCATCCGCTACGCGAGCGAGTGGTTCGAGCTGCGCGGCTGGATCGCGACCGCGGGCGGCAAGACCGGGGCCGCGTCGAGCAGCAGCGGCTCGTGGAGCTACGGCCTCGGGCACCTGGGGCTATGGGGCTCGCGCTCGCGCATGCGGCTGCCCGAGGGGACGTGCCTGTTCGCGCGGCGCGGCGGTCCGGCGGTCGGCGTGATCACGGAGGACACCGACGCGCCGCTGTCACCACCGGTGCACGGGTGGTGGCCGGTTCCCCTCGAGACCGGGTGGGGCGACCTGACCGTGTGGGTGGCGCAGGACCGATCCGGCGCCGCCGAGCGGGCCCGTCGCGAGCGCAAGGAGCGCCGCGAGCAGGCCGCGCGCGCGCGCTCGGCCGAGGGCGAGGAGGGGGCGGCCGCGGGCGGTGAGGAAGGCGACGCCGACGGCGAAGGCGAGCCGGGCGACGACGAGCAAGGCGATGCGCAGCAGGCCGAGCTGCGCCGCTGTCAGTGACGGGCCCGCATCGGCCGCGTCGTCGTGCTGGTCGTCGCGCTACGTGCTCGTTGACATGCTCGTCACGTGCTCGTCACGTGCTCGGTGACGCGATCGCCACGTGATCGTTGACGTGATCGCTGTTGATCGTAGACGTGGTCTTTGACGGCGCCGTGGACCTGAGCGCCACCATTGTGGTTGACGCGCCATCGGACCGTCGACGACATCGACAAAGGTGGCGCTCAGGTCCACGGCGCCGTCGAGGTCAACGACCAGGTCAACGTGGCGACGTCGACGTCGACGTCGACGTCGACGAGAACAGCCTCCAGGCCAGGAACCTCCTGGTAGAGGCATCAGTCGTCGCCCTCCGCGGCGCCGTCCCTGCCCGGGTCCCGGTCGCCGGGCCCCCCCGACGCGATGTGGAGCGTGCGGGTGGGATAGGCGAGCGAGACGCCCAGCTCGGAGAGGCGGCGGAGGATCGCCAGGACCACGCGCTGCTGCGTGTCCATCATGAGGACGTACTCGGGCGAGCCGAAGAAGTAGACGATCTCGAAGTCGAGCGAGTGCTGGCCGAAGCCCTTGAGGTGAGCGCGGTCGAAGCGCGCACCTTCCTGCGACTCGATGATCTCGCGGAAGATGCCCGGCAGCTTCTCCAGCACGTCGACCGGCGTGGAGACCGTGACGCCGACGGTGAACAGGACCCGCCGCCGCAGCATGCGCCGGTAGTTGCGGATGCGCGACTTGAGGAGGTCGGCGTTCGCGAACACGAGCTCCTCGCCGTTCAGGCTGCGCAGGCGGGTCGTCTTGATGCCGACGTGCTGCACCTTGCCGATGTGGTCGTCGATGTGGATGGTGTCGCCGATCTCGAACGGGCGATCGAGGGTGATCGAGACCGAGGCGAACACGTCCTGCAGCACGTTCTGCACGGCGAGCGCGATCGCGACGCCGCCGATCCCGAGGCCGGCCACCAGCGCGGTGACATCGACGCCCAGGTTGTCGAGGATGAGCAGGATCATGATGACCCAGGCCACGACGCGGGCGAAGAAGCCGATCATGGCCAGGAGTCCGAGGCCGGCGGTCTCGCCCTGGGCGAGCTTCTTGTCGCGCACGCGCTCGACGGTCGCTGCGATGGCCGCGCTCGACCACGACCCGATCTGCACGAGCAGCGCGATCACCGCTGCGGTTCGCGCCTTGCCGGCCAGCCCGGGCGGGAGGACCAGGAACAGCGACGCCGCGTAGAGCGCGATGAAGAGGGTGAGCCACAGGCGCGTGGCGTCGACCACCTGGAGGAGCGTGTCGTCGAGGCCGCTCGCGGTGCGCCGGACCAGCAGGCCCCCCCGCGTGACCAGGATGTGCTTGGCGATGCGGACGGCCAGAAGGATGGCGACGACCACACTCGCCGCCACCAGGTACGCCCGCACGCTGTTGCCCCAGTACTCGACCTGGAGCATGTCGGCGGCCCCGGCCGACCCAATCCATTCAGCTCGTCCACCCAGCAACGGAGACCTCAGGAGGCGAAGGGATTGCCTGGATCGCCGCCGCCCTCGCCGCCCGGATCGTCGCCGCCCGGGTCGCCCCCGCCGGGGTCACCCCCGCCTGGATCATGGGGGTCGCCGCCGCCCGGATCGCCGCCACCCGGATCGCCGCCACCGTGGCCGCCGTGCTTGCCGCCGCCGCCATCGTCACCGTCGCCGTCGCCCTCGTCGTCGCCGCCGTCGTCATCGTCGTCGCCGGCCGCCGACCCGCCCGGGTCATTGCCCTCGACGTCGACTTCCACCGATGACTCCGACGAGGCGTTGTCGTCGGACTTGTCGCCCGCCTCGCCGCTGGGGACGGCGCCCTCGGAGTACTGGAAGCCGTCGCTCGGCTCTCTCTCGGTGCGGAAGGGCTGGGTCGGGACGGTGTCGCGCTCGGTGCGCCGGCACCCGACCAGGACGCCTGCACCCGCGACGGTGACCACCGCCGCCAGCGCAAACGTCAGCTGCGCTTCGCGCCACGACATCGAGCTGCAAACAGTTTACCCTCGATCATCTCGATGCGCATTGCCTTCACGTACAGCCTGAAGACCGCCGCGACCGAGGACCAGGCGGAGTACGACACCCCCGAGACGGTCAGCATGATCGAGGCGGCGCTGCACCAGCTCGGTCACGAAGTGCTGCTCATGGAGGCATCCGGCACGGTCGCCGAGCTGGTGGCCGCGCTCGAGCGGACGCGCCCGGATCTCATCTTCAACACCGCCGAGGCGGGCACCGGGCGGGCGCGGGAGGCGTTCTACCCGTCGCTGTTCCAGCGGATGGGTATCCCCTGCACGGGGTCGGACGCCTACGCCTGCACCGTGACGCTCGACAAGCACCTGACCAAGCTCCTGGTGGCTTCGCACGGGGTACGCGTGCCGGGCTGGGTGTTCGCGCGGCGCATGAGCGACCTCGAGGGGTGCGAGCTCGCGTTCCCGCTCATCGTGAAGCCGAACTTCGAGGGCAGCTCGATGGGCATCACGGCCGACTCGGTGGTGCAGGACCGCGTGTCGATGCAGGCGCGCGTGGCCGACGTGCTGGGTCGCTTCAGGGACGGCGTGATGGTCGAGGAGTACATCGCGGGCCGCGACGTGGTGGTGCCGTTCCTCGAGGTGGTCTCACCCGCCACCGGAGGCATCCTCGAGCCGGCCGAGTACGTCTATCCCGAGACCGACAAGCCCTTCACGATCTTCGAGCTCGAGATGAAGATGCGTGGATTCGAGGATGTCAAGGTGCATGTGCCGGCGAACCTCACGCCGGAGCAGCGCGCCGAGGCGATGCGGTCGTCGCGCATCTGTGTCGACGTGCTGGGGGTTCGCGACCTCGGGCGAATGGACTACCGGATCGATGACGCCGGGACTCTCTATTTTCTCGAGATGAACGCGCTCCCAAGCCTCGAGCCGGGCGCATCGATCTATCTCTCCGGCCAGCTGGCCGGGCTGGACGGCGTCGCCGGCGTGATGGAGGCGGTCATCGCCTCCGCGCGGGTGCGCTTCCCGAAGCTCGCGCGAAGCTAGGCGATCGTGGTCGGCGCCGCTGTGGCACACTCGATCCCCATGAGTGCGTCCGTTGGCGCCGATATCGAGGCGCTGTGCAGCAAGTGTGGCGACGTCTGGCACGTGGTGGTGGCCAAGGTCGGCGCCGACATCGTGAAGGTGCAGTGCAAGGAATGCCACGGCTACCACCGCTACAGGAGGTCCGGCGCGCCGGCGTCGTCGAGCAAGGCGCGCTCGCCGTCGAGCCCGGCGCGGCGGGCGAGCAGCAGCCGCGCCCCGGCCCGGGCGCGCACGGCCACCGCGCCGCCCGCGCCCGCGACCTTCAAGGCCGATCCAGGTGCGCCGACCCGCGCGTATCACATGCGCGAGACCTACCACCCGGGCGAGCAGATCTCGCATCCGCGCTTCGGGGTCGGGCTGGTCGAGCAGACCACCGAGCCGGGCAAGATCGCGGTGGTGTTCTCGGACGGGCGCAAGCTCCTGGCCCAGGCCAAGCCGGAGTCGACGCTCGGCACCGCCAACCACATGAGCTCGCTCACCGCCGAAGAGGACTGAGCTCCGCCATCCGCGGGCACACGCGCGCGAGGTCGGCGCGGGCGCCGGATGGATCGGCGCCGACGCAGAGATCGAACGCTGTGCGGCCGAGCTCGGCTCCGTCGCCCTCGAGGCCGAGCTCGACGCGGTGCACGCCCGCGCGCTCGAGGGTGAGCGTGGCGGACAGGCGGCCCTGGTCGTCGAGCGGAAACTCGCCGCGCAGCGCGACGTGATGGCCTCGGTCGTGGAGGAACGCGAGACGCGCGGTCACCGCCCCGCGCTGCCATGACCGCGCCAGCTGTGGGCCGGGCCGGATCTGGACCGCGAGAGTGAACGACTGGCGCGGGCGAACCGACCGCGGCCTCACCCACACGGTGTAGGTGAAGCCGTCCGCGCGGCCGGGAAGCGTCCAGACGCCGGCGTGGGTCGAGCGGGACGGCGGAGCGGACGCGGCCGGCGGGGACGCGGCCGGGGCGGCGGGGCTGTTCGGCGTGGACGGGCCTTGCGGCGCGGATGACGCGGACGGCGCGGACGGCGCGGACGGCGCGGACGGCGCGAGCCCGACCGCGCGCGAACGCGGCGGCGCGGCGGCGGCCTCGACCACCGCGTCGCGGGAAGCGGCGCGACTGCGAGGACCTCGACCGCCGAGGGCGAGGGCGGCGCCGATCGCGCTGCCCGCCAGCACCAGGAGCCCCAGCCGCAGCGCGAGCCGGCGGCGCCGCGGCTGGCCGATCATCTCCTCGATCGGCTCGTCGGTCAGGTCCTCGGGCGGCTCGTCCAGCGGCTCGGCCGGCTCCCCGGGCAACTCCTCGGACGCATCCCGAATGCGGTCGTCGAGGCGGGGCACGGCCGCGCGGCCCGGCGCGTCTCGCGCGGCCGCCAGCGCGCGCGCGAGGTCGCCGGCGCTCGCGAAGCGTTCCTCGCGCTGCTTGGCCAGGCAGCGCAGCACGACAGCCTCGATTGCCGGGGAGATGGCCCGCGTCGGCGCGCGCCTGGACGGCGGCTCGGGCGGCTCGGTCGTGTGCCGGTGCAGCACCGCCATGAAGCTCGCTGCTCGAAAGGGCAGCGTGCCGGTCAGCAGCTGGTACAGGACCACGCCGAGCGCGTACAGGTCGGCCCGCGCGTCGACCTCGTCGCCCAGCGCCTGCTCGGGCGCCACGTAGTCGGGCGTGCCGACGAACGAGCCGGTGCGCGTGAGCCGCGAGTCGCTCTGCACGAGCTTGGCGATGCCGAAGTCGAGCAGCACCACGCGCGGCGGGGCGCCCGCGCGGCGGACCAGGAACACGTTGGCCGGCTTGAGATCGCGGTGAATGACGCCGGCCTCGTGCGCGGCGCCGAGCCCGGCGGCCATCTGCAGCGTCAGGTCGATGGCCTGTGCCGCGGCCAGCGGACCGCGCTCGATGCGGTCGGCCAGCGTCTCGCCCTCGAGCCACTCGAGCGCGATGTAGACCGCGCCGGTGCCCGTGACGCCGAAGTCCTCGACGTGCACGATGTTGGGGTGACCGATCGCGCTGGCGGTGCGCGCCTCGCGCCGCAGACGCTCCACCGCGTGCGCCTCGCCGGCCAGCTCGCGGCGCAGCACCTTGAGCGCCACGCGCTTGCCGACGTGAATGTGCTCGGCCTCGAACACGTCGCTCGACGCGCCCTGGCCGACCTTCCTCAGAATGCGGTAGCGATCGACCTGCCGCTCCGCCGCGTCGCCAGCGTCAGCCGCATCGCTCGCATCGCTCGCGTCGGGGACCAGCACGGCGCCGTCGTCGGGGCAGACCGCGCAGCCGCTCGCGTGTCGCCCACATGTTGGGCATCGCCCCACCAGGGAAGCGTAGCCCCGAAAAAAAACGCGGCCGCTGCGGGCGCGCTCGCCTGCCGCTTCTCAGCGGCGTGGTGGGGGGGGGAGGGGACGAGCGGGGTGTGCCCGCAGCAGCCGGCGTCACTTCTTCGATTGTCAGGGCCGACCAACGCGCCGGCATCTCCTCACTAGAGCAAGCACCATGCCGCCATGCTTCTGGCCGAAAGCGATGCTTCGGCAGTACGCGCGCAGACAATAGGGCCCTGATTGGCCGTTCGAGTAGCCGGTTGCTGAAGTCAGAACACCACAGGACCGGCTAACGCAGTTGCCACCCATCAGTTCCAGTGGTAGCCGGCGACCGCCGCAACGCTGTACACGAACACCCTGTCGCCGGAGCGACCGGCGTCCGCGTCATCGCTGCCACCGCTGCCAGCACGCACACGGGAGCTGCCCATCCGGATCGAGAGATCGATCCCCGAGAACCGCTTGTGACCAAGCTCGCCCCCGACGGCAAACATCGCCGCGGGGCCCAGCTCGGCGCCGCTGTCGCGGCCACCACCGCCCGAGAAGAGGAGCCCGCCGCCTCCCAGCCCGGCCTGCAACCACAGGCGCGGCACCAGCCAGACCCGCGCGCCCGCCGTCGCGATCGCGTGCGCGGCCAGGCCGGGCCCGCCGGTGTTGCCGGTCGCGATGAGGTGGAAGAGCGACCACGCGTCGACGACCAGCGCGACGCGCGGGGCGAGCTGCGCGCCCGCGAACCCGTCGAGGCTGATGCCGCCCTCGGCGTAGCAGCCGCCGCACACCGCGTCGAGCAGGCCGATGCCGAAGTCGAGGCCGATGACCGCCCGGCCGGGCGCCCGCAGCCTGGCGACGTACACCGGCGGCGGCGGCGGCTCGTGGACCACGTCCTCGTCACCCGGGTCGTGCGGGGCCTGGGCGCCGGCGCGCGGCGCGGCGCCGCCCAGCGCGGCCGCCATGACGAGCGCCTGCCATCGCGCCCGCGGCGCCACTCAGCGGACGGCCGACAGCCGCTCCTCGACCATCTTGTTGGCGATGATGTCGGTCGGCGTCATCGCCTTGCGGGCGCGCTCGGCGATCTCGAGGATGGTGTCGTAGATCTTCATCGTGCGGCCGCGCGCCTTCTCCGCGTCGTAGCCCAGGATCTCCTGCGCCACGTTGACCAGGCCGCCGGCGTTGATCGCGTAGTCGGGGGCGTAGACGATGCCGCGCTGCATGAGGTCCGCGCCCATGGCCGACTCGGCCAGCTGGTTGTTGGCGGCGCCGGCCACGATGCGGCAGCGGAGGCGCGGCACGGTGTCCGGGTTGAGCGCGCTGCCCAGCGCGCACGGCGAGAACACGTCGCACTCGACGTCGAAGATGTGCTCGAGCGGCGCGATCGACGCGCCGAACTCGCGCTGCGCCCGCTCCGCCTTGAGCGGATCGACATCGGCGACGGTGAGCTTGGCGCCCTGGGTGTGGAGCTCGCGGCACAGGTGATAGCCGACGTGGCCGACCCCCTGCACGGCGACGTGGATGCCCTCGAGCGAGTTGCGCCCGGTCGCGAACTGGACGCACGCCTCGATGCCGCGCCGCACCCCGAGCGCGGTGAAGGGCGACGGATCGCCCGAGCCTCCGCTGGCCGGATCCACACCGGTGACGTGCCTGGTGACGCTGCGGATGACGTCCATGTCCTCGATGGACGTGCCGCTGTCCTCGGCGGTGATGTAGTGGCCGCGCATGCCCTCCACGAAGCGACCGAACGCGCGGAACAGCGCCGTGCGGTCGAACCCGCGGTGCGGCTTGATGATGACCGACTTGCCGCCGCCGTGGTCGAGCCCGGCCAGCGCCGCCTTGTAGGTCATGCCGCGCGCGAGGCGAAGGGCGTCGATGATCGCCTCCTCCTCGCCCGGGTAGTGGATGAAGCGGCAGCCGCCCAGCGCCGGCCCCAGCCGCGTGTCGTGGATGGCGATGATGGCCTCGAGACCGCTCGCCTGATCGCGCGCGAGGTGGATCTCGCCGTAGCCGTGCTGGCTCATGAGGTCGAAGACGCCCATGGCCGCTTTATATCAGCGTCGGCGCGCCAGCTGGGGCGGCCGCCTTGTCTCAGGGGTCGAGACCGAGCACCACGCCGATCGCGCCGCCGCCGCCGCCGCCGTTGCCCTCGCCCGAGCCCTCGTCCGCGCCCTCCTGGGGGGACGCGTCGGGCGCGCCGCCGGCGCCGCCGCTGGCGCCTCGATCGCCGCCGCCAACTCCGCCTACCGCCGGGTCCAGCCCGGCGGCTCCGTCGGCGCCGTCTTCACCCCGGCTGGATTCGCCGCCGCCACCGCCGCCGCCGCCGCCGTTGGCGGACACGTCGCCGAGGAAGCTCACCTGCGGCGCCTGGAGCAGGACGGCGCCGCCGCCCCCGCCACCGCCGCCGCTGCCGAAATCGTCGCACCCGGACAGGTCGTCGCCCTCACCCAGTCCGCCGCCGCCGCCGCCGCCGCCCGCGTTGATGACACCGGTGACCTCCACGCTCGTGGCCGAGGAGAGCTGCACCGCGCCGCCGCCGGCTCCCGATCCCGAGACGCAGCCGCTGCCGGCGCCGCCGCCGGAGCCGCCCGCCAGTGTCGAGACCTCTCGGTCGAGGCTGGGGCCGCCGCCGTCGCCACCGTCGGAGTCGGAAACGAACGGGAGGCGGGTGGTCGCGTCGCCGCCGCGCGCGCCGGCGAACGCGCTGCCCGCGCCGCCGCCGCCGCTGTCGCGCGAGTCGCCGGTGCGCTCGCCCGCTCCGCCGCCGCCGGCGCCCTGGCCGGGTGAGCTGCCGCCGGGGCCAGGCCGATCGAGGTGCGCGCCGGCGTCGAGCAGACCGTCGATCGAGATGTCGCCGGCCGCCACCACGATGAGCGCGCGGCTGCCGACGACCGAGACGGATGCGCCCTGGGGCACGTCGAGGCGCTCGACATGGAGGACCGCGAGCTCGGGGCCGTCCAGTTGTGACCACGAGTCGAAGAAGACGCCATCGGGGAGAGCGGCGCCGATCGTGAGCGCATCGGTGTCGATCTGTCCGCTGCTCAGCGCGACGTCTGCCGTCCCGCCGTATGCCGCCTCGGGCGGCAGGTGGGCCACGCCCTCGACGACGGGGAGGTCGTCGGGCGGCGGCGGGTTGTCGGCCGGCGGAGGCTCGTCGCCGGGCGTGCCGCCGCCCTCGCCGTCGTCGTCACCTGGGTTGCTTCGGTCCTTCGCGTCCGAGCCGGAGACGCCAGAGGGATCAAATTGACAGCCGGTCAGGGCGACCGCGGCTGCTGTCACGAAAGCCAGCCGAGCAGACATCGCGCCCTCGAGAAGCAAGCAGCGCACCAGCGGCGCAAGCCAGCACAGCGCGTCAAGATATCGGGGCGCACGGCGCGGCGGGCGGCTGGTAAGACCGCCCCCGCGAGTCATCAAGTGGTACCTGGATCGACCGGTCTGGCGACCCTGGCCCCCGGCGTGGACGCGCCTCGGGGACGAACCCGCGGCGCTACGGCGCGGCGGCGCTGACGATGATCTGCGGCGAAGCCGGGGCCTGCTGGACCGCGATGCCGTCGTCGAAGGTCCAGCGGCTGCTCTCCTCGCCGATCTCGGCGCCGCGGACGGGCCCGAGCTGCGCGCGGAGCTGATCGAGCGCGATCGGCCCGAAGTCGGCGCGGGCCGCGTGGTCGATCACGACGTGGACCGCCACCGCCTTGCCGCCGGCGAACGCGATCCCGCAGCGCGTGCGGTCGAGCGAATAGTCGGTCGGCGCGACGGTCAGCCGGGCCAGGCTCGCCGACGACGGGTCGAGCGCGAAGTCGGCCCCGTAGGCCGCCGCCAGCTCGGCCGCGGTCGCGCCCAGGATCGGGCGGGTCTCGAACGCGAACCCGTGGCCGGGGCCGTGGAGCGCGCCGATCCTCAGCACCTGTTCCAGCACCACCTCGGCGCTGCGCGAGGCGGGCTGCTCGGTCAGGACGGCGCGCGTCCCGCTGTCCTCGTCGAACCAGAAGTAGCGGGTCACCTCGTCCTGGCCCAGCGCCTCGACCGGCGGACCCCACGACGAGCCGAGCACGCGCGGTGCGTTGCCGTCGTCGGGGAACCGGATCGCGACCGCGCTCAGGCCCGCGCCGCCGCGCCCGCGAAACTCGACCCGCGCCTCCGCCTGCGCGAACTCCGACACGCCGAGTGCCGCCCAGCGCCACAGGCCGCCCGCCTCGGCGCGCAGCTGGTCGCGCGTCATGCCGAAGCGGGCGCCGGCCAGCGCGCCGCGAAGGCCGGGACCGCGGCCATCGGCCACGAGCACGCGCTCGAAGAAGCCGGGCTCCATGCCCGCCGTCTCCTGCCAGTCGCGGTCGGCGCCGGCGGTCTCGCCGATCAGGTCGTCTCTGTCGACGTCCATGTCGGCGGCGATGTCGGCGACCGCGACCTCATCGGTGGCGGCTCCGGTCGAGGCCTCCCCGGGCAGCGCCGGTCGCGCCGACGGGTCCTCGCGACCCACATCCTGGACGACGGCGATGCCGAAAGGGACGGCGAGCACCGCGAGCATCGCGGTGACGAGGGGCCAGTTCATGTTCACGGTACGACTCCTCCTGCGGCCCGATCGGAGGCGCGGCGCTAGAAGTGCGACTCGTACTCGAACCACAGCCAGTGCTCAGGAGACGGTACACGCTCCTGCGTGCTCATGCGATCGTCGAGTCGAAGGACGACGTCGTAGCGCACGCGGGCCCAGTCGCGCGCGCGGACCCGCACGCCGGTGTCGAGGTAGCCCCACAGGGACTCCTCCAGGTCCACATCGTCGTTGGTGATGTCCTCGTAAAGATAGCGGACGCGCGCGCGGGCGCGCATCCAGTCCCAGGGCCGCGCGGTGGCGATCAGGGTGGCGGCCGAGTCCTGCCGGTCCTGGCCGGGGAAGAACTCGTGCTGGTACTGCGCGATGAAGGTGGCGCCACGGATGGGGCTGAAGCGGAACCGCCCGGTGGCCTGGTAGCGCTCGCCCTCGCACAGCCCCGGGTCGAAGTCCTCCTGCGGGTCATCGGGCAGCGCGATCTCGAGGCACTGGACGTATCGGTTCCACAGGCCGACGCCGAACTGAGGGGACAGGTCGAGGTCCGCGCGCACGTCGACCAGCCCGTCGGTGCTCTCGCCCGACGGGGTTGACCAGACGTCCGCCGTGGCGCGCAGGCTGAGGCGCTTGGCCAGGCGCGCGGTGTAGCGCAGGCGCGCGCCCATCTCGTCGCGCGCGCGCGCGCCCTCGAACTCGTCGGGCGCGGCGATCGGGCGGGCGTAGGGGTTCTTGAACGCCTTGTCGTAGTAGCGCAGCGACAGCTCGAGCTCGTTCTGCTTCTTGAAGTTGGTCACCTCGCGCAGGAGGGCGCCGATGCCGCCGCCGTCGCCGTCGGGCATCGAGTCGAAGCTGCGCGTCACCTCACCGAACACGTCGAACATGCCGACGCCGAACGAGCCGTCCATGCCGACGGCGCCGAACGGCCCGCCGTAGGGCAGGCGCGACCACTCCTGGAAGTCGAGGTCCATGCCGCCCGGCGCGAAGCTCACGTCGGCGCCGTAGCCGGTCACGCCGATGTGGGAGCGTCGCGTGGGAGCGTAGGCGATGTTGCCGCCCCCCACCATCTCGGTGAAGAGGTTGGGCAGGGTCTGGAACTTCCAGGTGGTGCTGTCCTGGTCGGGGTCGCCGTCGCGGTTGTAGATCGGCGGTGCGCTGCACTCGTCGGCGTCGTCGTGCGGATCGTCGCACGTGGTCGGGCTGAAGATCTCGTACTGATAGATCGAGCGCGGCTGATAGGACGCGAAGGCGTACGACTGGAGCGTGCCCGGGCCGACCTCGAGGTTCTTGAATCCGGCGGCGATGCCGAGCAGGCCCTCGCGCCACTTGTAGTCGGGCGTCTCGTAGATGCTGCCGGCCGGCCCGGTGCAGGGCGAGTCGTCGAAGTCGCCGGCCGACTCCCTGCAGGCCAGCACCAGGTCGGTCTCGCGGAACAGCTGGTCGTCCTTGTAGAAGCCGTTGGGCGTGTAGAGCGAGGTGTTGTCGAAGGTGAGGCGCTGGCCGAAGCCCATGCGGTAGGTGCCGGCGATGACGCCCCAGCGGTCGGTCTGCCACTGGGCGTAGAACTTGGGCACGTAGAGGTGGTCGTCGGCCGCGCTCGCCATCAGGCGATCGCGGTCCGCGTTGTACTCGACGTCGGTCAAGCGGTTGCGCGAGAAGGTGCTGGCGAACCCGACCGTGAGGTTGCGCAGGGTGGCGACGCGGGCCTGCAGCTCGGCGGGCGGGGCGCCGTCGTCGTCGACGGTGAAGCGGGTCTGCCCGCGCACCCAGCCGGCGGTGGCGAACAGCGGCCGGGTCGGGTCGGTGATGACGAGGAAGGCGGCGATCGACTCCAGCTTCTCCTGGGTGAGGATGCCGGCCACCACGAGATCGATGGGATCGTGGATCCAGCCGGCCAGCGAGCGGTACTCGAGGATCGCGTCGACCTCGCCGTAGGTGAGGTTGGGGAGGCTGTAGAGCTCGTCGCGGCTCCCGCGGTTGAGATCGACTCCGCTCTGCAGCACCTCGACCAGCTCGGCCAGGGTGTCGTCGTCGATCTGGCCGGTGGCCTGGAGGTCGTAGAGGTCCTCCTCGCTGTCGACGTCGATGAAGGTCTCGTACGGGTTCGCGCGCGCGGCGGGCGCTGCCGCGAGGGCGACGAGCCCGGCGGCGACGGCGGCGAGCGCGCAGGCGAGGGAGGAGGGGACGATCGAGGTTCTCGGTCTCAGTTGCACGGGTTCTCCGGACACGCGCCCCACAGGCCGCGGCTGGCGGCGCGCGCCTGGGCCTGGAGGGACTCGAACTCATCGCGCCGGTCGGCGCCGTTGGGCGGGATGAAGAGCGCGCAGCCGAAGCCGCGCTCGACCAGGAGCGAGTTGACCTCGCGGTCCTGGACGCTGACGTAGGCCAGCACGCGCCCGTAGTCGTCCTCGCACTCCTCGTCGTAGGCCAGGTCGACGTCGGCGCCCTCGACCAGATCGGCGTTGAACCGGGTCGCCTCGGGCCCGAAGCACTCCACCTCGGTCGTGTTCTCCGGCGTGTCGACCAGGAGGTAGCGGATGCGCACGCCGCTCTCGAGCGCGATCGTGTCGCCGTCGACCACCCGCGCCACGCGTCCGGTCGACGGGCCGCATCGCCCGTTGCTGCCGGCCCCGTCGCCGCCTCCGCTGCCGGCTCCATCGCCGCTGCCGTCGCCGTCGTCGCTGCCGTCGCCGCCGCCGTCGGCCGCGCAGCCCGCCGCGGCGATCACCAGGGCGGCGGCACCGGCGCGGAAGAAGGCGGCGGCGCGGAGCATGGCACTACGGGCAGGCCGGGTTGGCGGTCCCCGGCGTGCCGAGATCGCCGGCGCCGTACGGGGCGGTGGCCTGGCAGAACTGGCCGCCTCCCGGGGCGACGACGGCCGCGGTGCCGACCACGACGTCGGCAGGCACCCAGCTGATCTCGTCGATCACCTGGCCGGCGGAGCCGATGAAGAGAGCGTCGCCGTCGCCGGTCTGACTCAGCGACTGGGCGGTGGTGAAGTCGACCTGCGGGATGCCGCCGTTCTGGGCCGCGGTGCCGTTGCGGGCGAAGACCACGAAGTCGCCGGCGGAGAAGTGAAGGCAGGCGGCGTCGTTCAGCGTCTGCTGGGCGGCGTACGGATCGGAGACCTGGCCGATCTCGAGCCCGTTGAGATCGACGTCGTTCAGGACCTCGACCTCGAACCACTCGCCGAACTCGTCGTTGACGGCGGCCGGGTTGGCCATGAACTCGCTGATGCGGAGATCGCCGGCGCCGGGCGGCACGATGTCGCGCGACCCGTCGGCGTCGGTGCAGGTACCGTCGCCGCCGCCTCCTCCGCCGCAGGCCTCGTTGCTCTCGCCCGGCGTGCCGGTGTTGGTGCCGTCGCCGTAGGGAGCCGCGCAGGTGATCCAGCTGGCCTGGTCGTCGTTGGCCTCCGGATCGAGCACGTCGGGATCGAGGGCGAGCGATGCGTTGTCCGGCGCGTCGGTCCAGCTGATCTGGTCCAGCACCTCGTCGCCGATGCCGACGAAGAGAGTGCCGGCGTCGACCAGCGAGAAGTCGAACGTGGCGGTGACGTCGGGGAGACCGGCGTTGGCATCCGGATCCGCATTGCGGGCGAACAGCGCGTAGGTGCCAGCCGCCACGTGCAGGCAGTCCGGCTGGTCGATGACGAGCGTGGGGTCCCCGACGTCGCGCCCGGCCACGACGCCGTTCAGGTCGACGTCGGCCGCGGCGTAGACCTCGAACCACTCCTGGTCGGCGTCGATGTCGGCCGGGTTGGCCATGAGCTCGGTGATGACGAGGTCGCCGACCACCGGGGAGACCACGTCGCGCTCGCCGTCCTCGTCGGTGCAGGTGCCGGTCGGCACGACCGGGGTGCACGACTCGTTGGCCTCGCCGGGCGATCCGAGCATGCCGGACGCGAACTCGACGGTGGCCGGGCAGAAGTGGGCCGGGTCGTCGTTGGCGATGTAGTCGGGGGTCTGGGCGCCGTCGAGCTGCCAGGCCACGCCGTCGTCGCCCTCGGCGCTGGCGTACTCGACGCGGTCGATCTCCTGATCGCCGCAGCGCAGGGCCAGGGCGGCGCCGCCGTTGCGCAGCGCGCCCAGGTCGTTGTCGAAGCCGTAGTCGATGAAGTCGGGCAGCGCCTCCGGATCGGCGCCGCCGAGCGCCACGTAGTCGCCGGCCTCGATGGTGAGGCCCTCGACGTCGTGGGTCTGCTCGCCGGAGCCGTCGGCCAGGCTGTAGACCAGGGTCAGGCCGGTCGCGTCGATGGCGTCGGCGCTGGCGTTGTAGACCTCGAAGTACTCGCTGCCGCGGTCCTCGCCCACCGGGTTGGCCATGACCTCGGTGATGACGAGGTCGCCGGGCAGGAGGTCGGCGCAGTCGCCAGCGCCGGCGCCGCCGCCGTCATCGTCGTCTCCGCCGGAGCAGGCGGGCGCGAGGCCGAGGGAGAGGACGACGAGGACGAAGGCGAAGTTCTTCATGGTGGGACCGTTCGGTGGAGTCAGTGACGGGCCGCGGCCTGGGCGGCGTTCTTGACGCCAGGCACGTCGGACAGGACGACCTGCGACGGCAGGTTGACGATGAGCTGGAGCTGTCGCCGGTGGGTGTACTTGTTCGTGTACTCGCTGACGACGCCGCTCACGCGCACGAACTCGCCCGCGTACGAGGCGATGCCGGAGCTGGCGAAGACGTCCTTGTCGAAGAAGATGATCGCGAGGTCGCTCGAGCGCTGGCGGCTGAGCATGACGCGGCTGGGGCCGCGATCGCCGCGGAAGACGCGGCCGACCGCGCCGAGCACGGTCACCTCGCGGCCCTTGCTCTTTTCGATCCGCGCCAGCGAGTCCCACTGGGTGAGCTCGATGAAGTCGTCGCGGCCCTGGGCGTCCTGCTCGAACATCCTGATGAAGCGTCCGCGCGCGTCCCACCACGCCTTGCGCTCGTCGTAGTCGGGGTAGGTGCGCTTGGTCGGGTCCCAGATGCCGCGGCGGGCGGCGCGCGCCTCCTTCTCGGCGGCGACGAACTGATCGTGGAAGCGGCGCGAGTAGCTGTACTTGGTGAAGTACGGGCTCATCCCGGCGCGCACCGCCTCGAGGTTGTAGTTGACCCAGCGGCCGTTCTTGCGCACGAACGCGTAGGCCAGGTAGCGCCCGTAGAGGTCGCGGATCTCCTTCGGGTGATCGCGCTCGAGGCGCACGCGGTCGACGCCGTCGAAGAAGTGCTTGGCGAACACCTTCGCCTCCTCGCCCATCGGCGTGCCGAACTTCTTCGGGCGAGGCGACTGGCCGCGCTTGTTCCTGGTGTAGGTCGCCCAGTCGCCGCCGACCTCGCGCCGGCTCTGCGCGTCCTTGATCGTCTCCTCGGCGTCGAGCGCGAGCAGGCGCAGCGTGCTGTCGAGGCCCTCGACGCGGATGGTGTCGCCGTCGAGCACGGGGGTCGGCGCGAGGGTGAACTCGCCGACGAGGAGGCCCGGCGTCTCCAGTCGCTTGAGCGACGCCTGGACCTGATCGCGACTGTAGCGGCGCGACGCCTCGGAACCGGCGCAGCCCGACAGCGCGGGAGCGAGCGCGAGGGCGAGCGCGGCGGCAAGCGCGGCCGCGATGATGCGGGCGGCGTGGTCGCGCACGGCCTGAACGGCAAACACGGGGAGGCACTCTATCCCATGAGCGATGCGCGGACGTAGCGCGCTGTGGGAACCGGGTCACCACGAACGGCTTCCGTCCCCGGATCGCATGCGACGCAAGCGTGGAGAAATGCGGCCGGTGCGCGCGCGGCGCGAGCAGCGGCGGCTGCTGGCGGTGGGACACGGGCCCCGCCGGCCCGACGCTCCACCACACCAGGCCATGCGATCGTGGGGTCCGTCGGTGAGGGTGCTCGGGACCCCTCTCCTTGCGCTCCTCGCCGCGGGCAACGGCGCCGCGCCTCACAGTCCGCGGCGTCGGTGATGTGCGCGGGCCGGGCGACGGTCATGGTGGCGGCCACTGGTGACCGTGGTGATGACGATGGTGGCGGCGGTGCCGATTGTGATGGCGACGGTGACCGTGATGGTGAGTGCGATGGTGAGTGCGATGGTGGCGGCGGCGGTGCTGATGGTGATGGCGATGCGGCCGGAGGCCATGCGGCCGGAGGCGATGTCGAGTGCGCGACCAGTCACACCGCGAGCGGCTCGGCGCCCGACCTGGAGGTCGGCCGCGCGTGCGACGGAAGCGATCGATGGAGCCTGATCGTCACCGGCGCGGCGGCATGCGGCGAATCGCTCGCACGCGGCGACGCTCCAAGCGGCACATCCTTCCGCCTCGCCGTCGCCCCGCGGCCAGCGACCACTCGGGCCACGAGAACAGCGGCGCCGCGGCGCGCGGACGGCGACGATTCGCGATCCGAGCGCAGGCTGGCAGGCCACCGTCGCCAGCGACGCCGGCGACGGAGCATCGTGGACGATCATCGCGGGCGAAGATGGTCCAGGAGGGCGCCTCGGCAGCAACACGCTCCTCGAACGGCGCGCCCCGTGAGCTTGCTCCGCGGAGGATGGCGGGGTACACGATAGCGCATGTCACCCCCCTCCATCCCGGCGCGCGCGCGCGTCGCAGTGGTGGGAGGCGGCTTCGCCGGCGCGGCCACGGCGTTTCACCTTGCGCGCGCCGGTGTGACGGACGTCGTGCTCCTCGAGCGCGAGAGCACGTGCGGCTATCACGCCAGCGGGCGCAACGCCGGGCTCTGCCGCCAGCTCACCGACGACGAAGTGGTGAGCGATCTGGCGGTGCGCGGCGCGGAGTTCCTGCGCCGGCCGCCGGACGGATTCTCGGCGACGCCGCTCTTCCGGCAGACCGGCTCGCTGCTCGTCAGCGCGCATCCGATCCGGCTGGACCAGCTGTGCGCGCGAGCGGCGCTCCACCGGCTACCCTACGAGCGACTCGACCGCGACGGCCTGCTGGCCCGCTGGCCGCGCCTGTCGGGGTTGCCGGCGGCTGGCGCGGTCTTCTTTCCCACCGACGGCGTCATCGACATCCACGCCCTCCTGCAGGGCTTCCTGGCCGGCGCACGCTCGGCCGGCGTCCAGGTCGAGCTCAACGTCGAGGTGCGGAAGTTCCGCCAGGGACGCGACCCTGCCAGCGTCACGCTCGAGACCAGCCGTGGAAGCGTCACCGCGTCGGTCGTGGTCAACGCGTCGGGCGCATGGGCGGGCGAGGTCGGCAAGCGCGCGGGCGCCAGCGCGGCGAAGTTCACCTGCCTGCAGCGGCACCTGTTCCTGACCGACCGCGTGCCCAACCTGGACGCGCAGGCGCCGTTCTTCTGGTACGTCGATCAGGAGGAGATGTACGGGCGGCCGGAGGGGACCGGCTTCCTGCTGTCGGGCTGCGACGCGACCGAGATGGCGCCGGGCGACGCGCGCGTGATCCCGAGCGCTGCCACCGACCTGGCCGAGCGCCTGCGCCGGCTCACCCCGTGGCTCGCGGACCTGACCCACACGCGCTCGTGGGCCTGCATGCGCACGTTCGCGCCCGATCGGCGGCCGGTCATCGGCTGGGACCCCAAGGTGAGCTGGCTCTTCTGGGTCGCCGGCCTGGGCGGCCACGGCGCCACGAGCTGCTCGGCGATCGGCCAGATGGCGGCCGCGGACATCGAGCACCGACTCGCGGCGCAGGCGCCGCCGCGGACCTGAGCCGCGGCCGCGGCCGCGCCGTCGCCGTGGTCGCGCCGCTACGACTTCTCGCACTTCTCGGACAGCTCGGCCAGCGTCTTGGCCTCGAGCGCGCACTTCACCTGGGCGGTCGACATCTCGTCGCGGCAATACTGCGTGCCGATCGACTGCAGCACCGACTTCTTGCGCGCCTCGAGCTCGGCGCGCTGGTCGGGCGGCACGGCGCCGGCGCCCGAGTCGGCGGCCTCCAGATCGACCACGTGGCGCATGACCCGGTCGCACTCACCCGCGCTCGGCTTGCCCTGACAGGCCGCACCGGCGAGCGAGAGGGCGGCGGCGAGGGCGAGGCCGAGCGCGGTGCGAGTCACGGCCCGAGCCTATCACCGGCCCGGCGCGGGCGTCATCTCTCGGCGCGCAGCGCGTGGATGCGCGCCTCGATCCGCCGGCGCACCGGCTCCTCCGGACCGAGCGCGCGGGCCTTCTCGTAGAGCTCGAGCGCGCGGCGTGGATCGCTCTGCGCCAGGTACAGCTCGCCCAGGTGCCACAGGATCTCCGGCTCGGCCGGGGCCAGGCGGGCCGCGCGCTCGAGCAGCTCCTGCGACTCGGCGAGGCGGCCCTGGCGGAAGCGCAGCCAGCCGATGCTGTCGAGCACGTTGCCGTCGGTCGGCGAGAGCGCCAGCGCGCGCTCGAGCAGCCGCTCGGCGCGCGGCAGCTCGCGCTTGCGATCGGCGAGCGAGAAGCCGATGAAGTTGAGCGCGGCGCCGTGGTCGGGGTTGCGATCGAGGATGCGCTGGGCCAGCGCCACCGCGCGGTCCGGCACGCCCTGGCGGGCCTCGAAGCCGGCGAGCGCGTAGAGGAGCTCGTCGTCATGGCGGCGCGCGTCGACCGCGGCCTCGAGGGCCGCGCGCGCCTCGGCGGTGCGGCCGGCCAGCTCGCTGACCAGCGCCTGGCCGATGACGAGCTCGTCGTCGCGCGGGTGGTGGGCCAGCGCCTCGTCGATCGCAGCGCGCGCCTCGGCGTGCCTGCCGCTCCGCGCCAGGAGCTCGGCGGCGAGCGCGCGGCACTGGGCGTAACCGGGGCGCCCGGGCGCGACCTCGAGGAGCGCCGGGATGGCGTCGGCCCGCCGCCCGAGCGCGACCAGCGCGCGCGCGTCGAGCAGGCGGACCGCGCTGCCGGGCGGGCTCTGCGCGGCCAGCCGGGCCGCGAGCGCGCGCGCCTCCTTCGCCTCGCCTACCTGGAGGTAGAGATAGCCGAAGGAGACGCGCACGTCGAGCTCGAGGTCGTCGCGATCGAGCTGGCCGAGCAGCGCGACCGCGCCGGCGCGATCGCCGGACTCGAGCAGCTGCGCGAACAGCCGCTCGCCGATCTCGACGCTGCTCGAGCGATCGAACGCCTCGCGCAGGAGCGAGAGCGCCTCG
>Ga0126377_10000515_pt1 | contig 23605 bp, 21 predicted proteins | sample PanSoiMetPlot_22_FD_92647 | JGI IMG/M metagenome (GOLD analysis project Ga0126377, IMG submission 92647) | Tropical forest soil microbial communities from Panama - MetaG Plot_22 | ecosystem: Environmental > Terrestrial > Soil > Tropical forest > Bulk soil | place: Panama | collected 2016-02-17 | reverse complement strand
TTTCGGTAGGCCGGCTTCAAAAAGAGATAGCGCAGCGGCTCGACCGCATGCGGCAAGGTCTCTGTATTGGGAAACGACGGCTCGTTCAATCGCTGCCAAGCATAGACCATCACGGTCAACAGGCCGAGAATGAAAAAGACAGACAAGAAATGTGGGGGAATGCCTACCATGGTTCTCACCTTTCGTTGTCGATCAAATCAAGGGACTCCGGCATAGGATCCGTCGTTTCGTACCTTTGGTTGTTTGATATGAATCTCGATGCCCGCAACGACTTCATCGAGCACCGCCTGACGCGTCAGGCGGCAGTGCATCGTCTCGGTCGCATCGAACCGGCCGGTCTCGAACAATTTGTTTGCAGGCGCGCCGCCCCCGCACCATCGAAAATATCGGCAGGTGCGTTTGCACGCTTCCACACCTTGCTGGATTTCCCCGCCGATGGATCGAAACCGGGCTGAGTGTTCGATGTCCGCGAGTTGATGCGTGGCCACATTGCCAAATGCAAACCCATCGAACCGCGAATGATGCGCGCCCAGCAGCTCGGGTGAGAACGTCGAGATTGTGCCATCATGGCCGATGCTGACGATGGCGAATGGCAAGTTCTGCTCGTCACGGACAGGGTCGTTCGCTAGGAGCAGGCCGATCGTACTTTCGAGCTCGCGCACTTGGAGAAGGTTTGGCGCGTTCCACACGAGCTCGAAGAAGCGTCTTATGAACCGTCTGAATTTCGTCTCGATATCACGTCCGACGAGTGATGAGTGCGGGTGCGCGCCTTCGATCTCCTCGATGTTGAAACCGACTTCCCTGATGCCGTTTTGCACGTAGAAGTCAAAAAGCCTTTCTGGCTCGTCAAGGGCGCGTTCTGTCAGGACCGTAATTACGTGAAACGCGAGGCCCTTATCCTGCAACAGGCGAACGGCGCGCATCACCCTTTCGTGCGTTCCCTGTCCGCGGCGCGTCCGTCGATTGGCGTCGTGGAGGTCTGCTGGGCCGTCGATGCTGAATCCGACTTTTGCTTTGGTGCGGGCAAAGAAACGTGCCCAATCGTCGTTCACCAGCAGTCCATTGGTCTGGAAGCGATGCTCAAGTCGCAATCTTGTCGGGCATCGCTTTGCCATGAGCGCCAGCGCGTTCTCGTACCAGGCGAGTGGAACGACCAAGGGCTCTCCACCGTGCCACGCCACCTCCAGCCGCTCATCGACCAGTGGGCTTGCAAAGACACGCTGACAAGCGAGGTCCAGCGTTTCGAGGCTCATGGTCGCCTTCGACTCGCGGCCGGAGAGATAGCAATAGGAGCAGTCGATATTGCAAAATGGAGTCGGCTGGAGAACAAGCAGCCCCAAGCGTGGCGGCGTGGTGTCAAGAACAGTGTCGATGTTTTCGCTCAAGGCGGATTTCCTAACGATTCCGCCACTGCGCAACCTTCAATTCCGGGGGCACGTTACGCAGGAGTGTCGGGTCAACCAGGCGGATACGCTCGACGATCGTCGCGACACGCGCCGCCAGTTCGTGCTCGCCCGGCGGGGCTGCGGATTGGCTTGCGAGCGCATCGCTTGCAAAAGTGCAGGCGATGACTGCGGCCAGGGAGACGATGGTGCTGCCTTGGGCCAAGGAGGCTCTACGATCGGATTGATTGGACATGGCTGACTCCCGAATGTTTCGTCGGTTACGTCAAGACGAAGCTATCAGCAGCGGAAGTCGGTTTGTGTGAGCTAATTCACAGTTGCTGGATCAAGGAAATCTTGCAGGCGTAAACCGCGTCACGTTGAGCGCTGCAACAACGAATCAAAACTGCAATAAACTTTAATTTCGGGCAGCGTCGCTCGCAGCGCGGGTGAGCTGCTGCCGACATGGTCGTCGCTGCCGCAAGTCACCAATGCTGCACTGGCCCGACGTCCACTCGGTTCGATTTCACCGACGTTTGTCGCTGATCTAATTGGTCAGCTGTACTTTCGCGCCGTAGGGACCGACACCCCTCGGAACCGGGATATCGGATCCGCTGTAGTTCGTGTTCAGCACGAGATTGGGTCCGCTGTAGAGATCGAGCTGCCGGACCACCAGCACCGTGTAAGCGGATTGATCGGCCACCGGCTTGGTGGCGTCGATGATGAGGCGGCCTTGCGGCATGTAGATCGTGCCCAGGAGCTTGCGCGCATTGTCGCTCAGGATCAGATGCACGCGCGGCGCGCTCCCCACTTTGCTGTAGGATTTCGCGTGCACAGGGGCGGGCGCGCCGCTCGGATCGTCGTAGATGAGGATGCCCGCGAGCGGGCCGTCCTTCGGTGCCGTCAGGTTGATGGTCGTTGCCGTCTGGAAGACCAGGTGGGACCCCGCGCCGAGCAGATTGATGGCCACATTTGCGCCGTTGATGCTTGCGTTCTTGCTTACCAGGAACGGACCGTCCTTGATCGTATAGATCCCGGCAGCGAGCGTCACTTGCGCGCCGTTGGTAATGATCAGACCCCCGCAATAGACGCCAGGCTTGAGCGTCGCGACCGCGCCGTCGACGACGAGGCTCTTGTTGTCACAGCCCGCGACCGCAGGCGGCTTTCGCGTGTCGAGGGGATCGGCAAGCACCGGACAATCGGTTTGCGGCGTGGGCGAATAGTTCGTGTTCCTTGTCTGCACCTTGCCGCCTGCCGAGCAGATGAAACCGGCTTTGAGCACGGCATCATCCATCGATTTCAGGCCTTGCGGACTCTTGGAGTTTGAATACACGACGCATGCGGGCGCCGTCAGCAGCGCCTTCTGCTCGAGCTTGATCGTGCCGGCGGCCTGGGTGTCGAGACCGATCAGGCACAGCGGCAGGCCACCGCTCATGCCCGCGGTGGCGCTGGCTGTCAGATGAATTTTTCCCTGCCATATGACCTTCGAGATGGTCGGCTCGACGTCTTTTTGGAGGTCCACGCGGACGGTCAGGGCTTGGCTGTCGACTTTCGTTCCGATGGTGACGTCGGGGATCTGGGCGGTGACGTAGTTCTTGGCGACGGCGGAGATCCTTTCGGGATCGGCCTTGGCCATCTGCAGCTCGCGTGCGGCCGCGATTGCGGCGGAGTCCGCCACCGCCTGCATCTTCGAACGTTCCGACGCGGCGCGGGAATAGTCCAATCCCACTCCAGCCGCGCCGAACATGATCGGAATCATGATGGCGTAGAACGTGGAAACGCCGCCTGCTTCACTGCGCAGGAGCTCGAGAAACGATGTTAGGGTGCGTCGCATAAAAAATGATCTCAAGATGTCAGCTTCGAACCGATTTCCACCCGAGCGGGCGGGGTTGGCTGCGAACCGATTTCCGCCCGAGCAGGAGGGGTTGGCTGCTGCTCGAGCGCGCCCGCGTCACAGCGGTCGTGCAGAGCCTGCGCCACCATCTCGATTTTCTCGATTTCGATCGCGATCTTTCGAGGAAGGGCAAGCGCGCCGTCGGCTCGCAACGTATTGATCGATTGCAGGATGGAGCTCAAACCTTCGGAGCATTTCCGCCTGAACCACGAAAGCACGACGAAATCCGACAAGTCGGCCTGTTCGACGGTCGTCTGCGCGAAATCGCATCCGATCGCCGCGTTTCGGAGAACGTAGCGAATCTGGTAGCTGAGGTTGCGCCAGTTGACCGGCTTGGTCGTGAAGGCAGTAGCGCCCAGATTGTACGCGCGGTCGATCGAGAGGATGTCTTCCTTTCCGGTGAGCATGATGATCGGCAGATTGCTCAGCCGCGGATCCGACCTGACCCTTGCCAGCAGCTCGAAGCCGTCGAGCACCGGCATGTCGATATCGCAAAGAAGGATGTCGAAACTGTCGCGGGCCAGGAGCTTCAATGCTGCTTCGCCGTTGGGAGCCACCTCGACGGCGGCGGCCGGTGTCGACAGATGCACGCGCGCGAACTCGCAGAAGATCGGGTCGTCATCGACAACCAGAATCTTCGCGGGCTGGTCCAGCACGTAGGACCAGGATGACAATTGCGTCGACGGAGTCGTCATTCCTTGACCCTCTATCAACGCCGACTATTGCGATAACCCATAAAATTAGCCTCACAATTCACAGAAAATTATGGGATATCGCTTTAGGATTTTGTTTACGAACTTCATGGGTAGTCGCGCAGATGCCACGCCGTCCCTCCCTCCATCGCAAGCTTGTACTGCTGGTTTTGGCCGCGGTCGGCGCCTGCATGACGGTCGCCACCAGCGTTGCCCTCTGGCAGCAGGCATCGAGCTATGGCGAGATGCGAAAGCAGGCGCTGGTCGCGACCGCCCAGGTGTTTGCGGCCGCGGCCGGCCCGCCAACGGCGGCAAGGAACGGCAGTGATGCCTTCCTGGCGTTGCGGGCGATAGACCGCGTTCCGGGGGTTCAGTCCGCCGAAATCTACGATGCCGAAGGGCGCAGCCTCGCCACGTCAGGCAGTGCCGCGCGTTTGTTGCGGGATGTCGCCGTCGAGGGCAACGAAGACGTTTCTCTTCCAGCCCTGTTGGCCAGCGGAACGATGTACGTCGCCGTGCCCATCCTGGACGGCGGCAGCCAGGTCGGCATGCTCGTGCTGATCGGCAGCATCGCTGACCTGTGGCCGAAGCTGCTCGATACATTGAAGCTCACCCTGCTCGGCGGCGCCGTGGCTTTGCTGGCCGGCCTAGTGGTCGCCTGGCGCCTGCAACGCAGCATTACCGGTCCACTCGGCTCGTTGCTGCAGGCAACGGCGGCGATCCGGCAGAGCCCCAAATACGACGTCGCGGTCGCGGATGCGTCCGATCGGGAGATCGGAGAGCTCGTTGACGGCTTCAATCACATGCTGCGCGATCTGCGTATCCGGGACGAGCGACTGGAGGCGCATCGCCGCAACCTCGAAACCGAGGTCGCCGATCGCACGCGCGATCTTCGCGAGGCGCGCGACGCGGCCGAAGCGGCAAATCGCGCCAAGTCGGAATTCCTCGCGACCATGAGCCACGAGATAAGAACGCCGATGAACGGCATCATGGTGATGGCCGAGATGCTGACGGCCGAGAAAATGTCGCGGCGGCAGCACCGCTACGCCGAAACCATCGCCAAGTCGGGCCAGAACCTGCTCGCCGTCATCAACGATGTGCTCGATTTTTCGAAAATCGAGTCGGGCAAGCTCGAGCTTGAGCGTGTGCCGGTCGATCTCAATGAGGTTGCGGAAAACGTGCTGAGCCTGTTCTCTGAACGCGCGCGCGGCAGCGGTATCGACCTTGCCGCCTGCGTCGACCCGGCGCTGCCCCGATCCATTCTCGGGGATCCGGTCCGGCTCGGACAGGTCATCACCAATCTGGTCAACAATGCGCTCAAGTTCACGCAACACGGCTTTGTGAGCATCGATATCGGCTTTGCGTCGCAGGATCGCCGAAAGATCGAGGTCAGCGTCCAGGACAGCGGCATCGGCATCCCCGACGACAAGCTCGTGACCATTTTCTCTCCGTTCTCGCAGGCCGACCAGACGACGACGCGTCGGTTCGGCGGCACCGGCCTCGGATTGAGCATCTGCAAACGGCTGGTGAACGCCATGGGTGGAGATATCCATGTCAGTAGCCGCGAGGGGAAGGGCTCGACGTTCTCGTTTGCAATCCCCTGCGAGCCGGACGAGCCGGCATCCTGGCCGCGCTTCGAACCGCCGCCGTCGGGCCCGCCGATGTGCGTGCTGGACGTGCCGGGGGCCGCGACGCAATCGGCGTTGAGCCGGTATCTCTCGGCAGCGGGATACATCGTACGTCCGCGCGGCGAGGCCACCCCGGATCAGTGGCGGCAGGCGCAACTGATCTGCACGCAGGCGGCTCGCGTCGCTGATTGCGTGGTCGAAGCTGGGGGACCGAAGCCGATCGTTGTGGCGATCAGCGAGCTGACGAACGGCGCGCCCGACGAGCCGATTGCGGTCGACGCGGCCGATGCGATCCTCGCAAGACCAGTCTTGCGTTCCGAGGTCGAGGAGCTGCTCAGGCGCATTGCCGACGGCAAGTCGATGTCGCAGCCGGCGGAGGCGAAGCCGCGTCACAGGCCGCCGGCGGTCCGGTTTCAAGCCTTCAGGGCACTGGTCGCCGATGACAACGCCGTCAATCGCGAGATCGCCATGGAGGCGTTGTCGAGGCTCGGAGCGACGGTCGAAGTGGTAGAGAACGGGGTCGAAGCCGTCGAGGCCGTGGCAAGGTCGGAATTCGACATCGTCTTCATGGACGGCAGCATGCCGGAGATGGACGGCTTCGCGGCCACGCGCCGCATTCGTGAAGCCGAAATGCAGTCGGGCAAGGCCAGAAATGCGATCGTCGGCCTCACCGCTCACGTCATCGGCGTCCGCGCCGACGAGTGGCGACAGGCTGGGATGGACGCCGTCGTGTACAAGCCCTTCACGCTCGCCGATCTTGCCGAGGCGATCGGGCGGCTGCTGCCGCAGCTGCCGCGCGAGCAAGGGCTGGCCGAACCGGAGCAGGCCGCACGAGAGGGAGCGTCAGCGCTTCTCAATGACGAGATCCTTGGCCAATTGCGGTTAATGCCGTCGGCGAACGGCCACAGCTTCCTGAACAGGGTGTTCGATCTCTACATCGAGCATGCGCCGGCGGCGGTCGAGCAGCTGCAGCAGGCCGCGCAGGTCGGCGATTGCGAGACCTGCGCACGGGCGGCCCATGCCTTGAAGTCGATGAGCTACAACGTCGGCGCCCTGCGCGTGGCAGAGCTGGCGCTTGGTGTCGAACGGTGGGCCGAGCGTGGACCCGGATCGCCGGCGGACTGCCCCTCGCTCGACATAGCCGAGACCGTGCACGCGACGATCTCCGCCATGAAAATGCTGCGCAAGCTCGGAGACGGCGCCGACGAGCGTCACGCCCGCAGTGCCGTGAGCATGTCGGCGATGTAGTCGTCGCTGCCGGAAATCACCAGCATCCGCGCATGCGGCCGCAAGGTCGCAAGCGTCCGCGCCAGCGCCTCGTCATTGCCCGCGGTGGCGCCGAGCACCAGCGCCGTGGTCATCACATGCTTGGCGCCGCACGCCTCGCCGATGATGGAGGCCGCCTGATCGTCCTGACCGGCGGTGGCCACCATGACCACGAGGTCGGCGGTGCTGACCTCGTCGATCAGATTCTTGGTGAGGCCGGCGAGATCGCTGAGCCAGCCGCTGACCGAGAACGCTTCTTTTTTCCCTGGCGTGCCGGCGAACGAAGACGCCGTGAGAAAGGTCGCGTTGCTCCATTGCGATCCGGCGAGCTGCTTGATCGCGGCCTCGCTCGGCCGGTCGAGCGCGATGACCTTGACGGCGCGCGGCTTCGAGTTCGGCGCGTCGATGCGGAAGCGGGCCTCCGCGGCAGTCGCCATGCGCGCGCTTTCGCTGAGCAAGGTCGTCTCCTCAGACCGAAGCGTGCGCGACGCCGGGCTGCACCTTCAGCGCTTCCCTGGCGGCGTCCTTGAACGGCTGGTCCGGCGGCAGCACCACCGAGGCCGAGCGCACGCGCTGGTGCTCGGGATCGACGCCCGGCGGCGTCAGACCTTTATCCATCAGCGCCTTCACCGACCGCAGCAGGCGGTGGCGGGCCATGATGATCCCGTTGTCGGTGGACACGAGATTCTCTTTGCTGCGGTCGACGATCGGGCCCATGCTCTCCTGCAGCGAGGCATCTTGCATGGCGAAGCCGTGCACGCCGCTGAAGGTGGCCCCCGCCTTCTGCGCCGTCCGGTCGATGAGATAGTCGTTGTCCATGTTGGCGACGGTCCGGAACGTTCCCGGGATCATGGCGGCATGGACGCCCTTGCCCTCGCGCATCGCTTGGACTTGGGATTCGGAGAGCGGACCGGAAACCTTGTAGTCGTAGCTCCAGGCCCAGCAATTCTCGTCGTCGATCGGAATCCAGAAGTGGCCGTGCACGGGGTGATCGCCGCGCGGCGGGATCATGGTGAAGCAAGGCATCACCCACTGGGTGATGCGCCAATAATACTGTCCGGACTCGGCGTTGCGACGCGCGCCGATATAGAGGCCGCCCGTGCTCTCCACCACCTCGAAATAGGGCTGCGAGTCCGCGAGATTGTACTGGTTGCCCTTGGCGCCCCTGAACAGCGGATCGGAATTGAGGTCGCTGCGATGCAGGAAGGAGACGTGGCTGGAATCGATGCCGCCCTCCATGGCCTGCAACCAGTTGGATTCCTGCAGCCGCTTCGAGACGTAGCTGTGCTTCTTCGGCACAGTGGCGAATTCCCATTCCGGCAGCGGCGGTCGCTTGTCGGCCGGCCCCATATAGGTCCACAGCACGCCGCCACGTTCGATCAGCGGATAGGACGTGAGCTTGATCTTCTTGGCGAAGCCGCTTTCCTCCGGCTCCGACGGCACATCGACGCACTGTCCGGTCACGTCGTATTTCCAGCCGTGATAGGGGCAGCGCAGGCCGCATTCCTCGTTGCGGCCGAACCACAGCGATACGCCGCGGTGGGCGCAGAACTCGTCGATGAGGCCGTAGCGGCCCTGGCTGTCGCGGAACGCCAGCAGCCGCTCGGACAGAAGCTTCACCCGCACCGGCGGGCAGTCGTTCTCGGGCAGCTCCTCGGTCAGCAGCGCCGGGATCCAGTTGCTGCGGAACAGGGCGCCCATCGGCGTGCCGGGCCCGGTCTGCGTCAGCAACTCGTTCTGTTCTTTTCTGAGCATCGAGCTCTCCTCGGCCTGCGCGACTATCACAGAATAAGCACGGCAGGACTACGATTGAGTTGCACATCCTGTCGTTCTGTTATATGGAACGACGTTCTTATCATGATCAAAATACGTCCCTTGTCGCCGCCCCGTCAATCGCGCGCGAGTATGGCGTTGGCCATCGTGATGGCAATTCGATAGGCTTGCGGCGTTGTCGCGGCTTCCACGGCGAACCATCGCCGGCCAACGCCTTGTGCGACAGGCGGAGCCGGCTCGGCGCCGGAAGCGGGAGGAATAAACATGAAGATCCTGTATTTCGATGACTACAAGCTCGGCGTGCTCAACGGCGAGGCGGTGGTCGACGTGTCGGCGGTGGTGCACAACATTCCACACAGCGGCCCGCACGATCTGATCAATGGATTAATCGAGCGCTTCGCCGAATTCCGGCCGCGGCTGGAGGAGGCGGCCAGGCGCGAGAAGGGCGTGCCGGTGGCAGACGTCAAGGTCCGCCCGCCGCTGCCCCGGCCGATCAACATCGAATGCATGGCGGTCAACTACATGGAGGACGGCACGCGCACCGAGCCTGCGCCGATCAACGCGTTTCACAAGTCGCCGAGCGCGATCATCGGTCCCGGCGACACCATGGTGCTGCCCGACGTTCCCGCCACCATCTTCGAGGGTGAGGCGGAATTCGCCGTGGTTATCGGCAAGCGGGCGAGGCATGTCTCAGCCGACGACGCGATGAGCCATGTGTTCGGCTACGTCAACTTCATCGACGGATCGGCGCGCGGCCTGCCGCCCCCTGGCAATGTCTTCTACCAGATGAAGTCGCGCGACACCTTCGCGCCGATCGGCCCTTACATCGTCACCGCCGACGAAATCCGCGATCCGCACAAGCTGCAGGTTCGGCTCTGGGTCAACGGCACGCTCAAGCAGAATTTCAACTCGGACGATATGGCGCACAAGATCCCGCGCTGCATCGAGTGGGTCAGCTCCATCCACACGCTCGAGCCCGGCGACGTGCTGGCGACCGGCACCAACCACCGCGGGCTGAGCTCGTTTCAGGATGGCGATCTGATCGAGCTCGAGACCGAGGGCCTGGGGCGGCTGCGCGTCCACGTGCGTGACGACCTCAAGCGCACCTGGGGACGGGAGACGCGGCTCGAGTTGGCGAACCGCGGCGCCAAGGAGGTGACGACGCCGCAGCTGACCGGCAAATACGCGCCGCGCCAGTAAGCGTTACGCCGCGCGTTCACCGCGCGTACGCAACGGTCCGTGGCGCAGCATGTCCATGAGCTCGCGCACGTTGCCGAGGTCCTCGAGCCGGTTGACGGCGTCGAGCAGCGTTTCGATGCGGGCGGCCGGCAGTCGGTCCACCGCGTAGGCCCGCAGCTTGCCTTCGATCTCCGCGCGCGTGAGCGGGTTCTCGGGCGCGCCCTTGGGGTGATCGCAGCGCACCGTGAATGTTGCGCCGCCGGTGGTCTCGATCTCGGCGACGGCCTCAGCCCCGTTCAGCGCGGGATCGTGCCGGATATCGACCTGCGCTTCCGCGAAACGCCGCAGCTTCGGGTCGTCGTAGCGTGCCGGCGCGAATTGCGCGAGCGTGAGCGCGCGGTCGTGCAGGATCACCGCCGCGGTGTAGTGGCCGGAGATGAGCGCGTCGAACTTGCCCTTGTAGCGCGGCAGATTGCCGTGCATGTCGAACGCGGTCTTGGCGAGCGCCACGCGCATCTGCTTGACCTGCGCTGTGTCGACGGCGTGCCGCTGCAGCAGGTCGAACAGCGCCGAGTTCATGCCCTGCATCAGCGACGCCGACGGCCACAGCCGCAGCGCGATCTGCTCGAGCTCCCACCGGCGGCCGAGATCGGCGGTGGCGAGCTCGGGCTTGCCGCCGTTGCTGTAGGCATTGTAGAGGCCGCCATCCTTGGCGGTGAGGAACTCGCGCGTCGCCAGGAATTTCTGTTCGGCGAGCAGCGCCGCCATCAGCCCCGAGAGCGCGCCGCGGCACTGGTGGAACTTGACCGTCGGCGTACCCCAGGCGGCGAACGTGCCGGCGGCCTGGCTGCCGGCCAACCCAAATGCCCTGGCCATGGTCTCGGCGTCGAAGCCGCGCAGGCGCCCGACCGCCGCCGCCGCGCCGAACGGGCCGAGCACGCCCGGCGCATGAAAGCCACGAGCGCGGAAGGCCGGATAGTCGAGCCCGATCCCGATCCGTGTCGTCACCTCGCAGCCGGCGGCGATCGCAACCAGGAGATCGCGGCCCGAAAGCCCGTCGCGCTCGCCGATCGCCAGCGCCGGCGGCACCACCTCCGGCGTGATATGCGCCATGGTGGAGCGGTGCGCATCGCACATGGTGACGGCGGTGATGAGAAAGCCGTTGAGCAGCGTCGCGCCGGCGAGCGAGAGATGATCGCCGCCGATCACGCTCGATTCATCGGATTGCGCCAGCGCGCCGGCAAAGGCCGCGACCTGAGGTGTTTCCTCGCCCTGGTGGCCGGCGAGCGCGCAGGCGAGCGCGTCCAGCAGCAGGTTCTTGCAATGATCCCGGACGCTGTCGGGCAGATCGTCGTACCTCAGTGCGGCGGCAAATTGCGCCAGCACTTGCGTTGCTTCCTGCATCACGATCTCCCTTTCCGCGGCCCTTTTCGATGATCCTGGATCGTCCAGATACTTCACCCGATCTGCATTGAAAAGCCACGGCAAGGACGGCGAGCCATGACCCAACGGCGGTTGACCGACCCTGCAATAGTCGTATGGTCACCCCCGAAAACCGGATCGGACCGATGGACGTCACCAAAGTCGCAATTGTCGGGCTCGGCCGCTGGGCCAAGGTGCTCACGCGGGCCGCGGCGAAGTCGCCCAAGCTGAAGATCGTCTCGGCCTACAGCCGTTCCGAGGAGAAGCGCCAGGCTTTCGCACGCGAATTCGGCGTGCCGGCGGCGCCCGACCTCGCCAGCATGCTGGCCGATCCCGCCATCGAAGGCGTGATCCTGACCGTTCCCAACGAGCAGCATCTGCCGCTGGCGCGCGAGGTGGCGATCGCCGGCAAGCACGTCTATACCGAGAAGCCGATCGCCAGCACGCTCGAGGAAGGCCTCGAGATCGCCGATCTCGAGGCGCGCTACCGCGTCACCGTCACGGTTGGCCACAGCGCGCGGCTGATGGCGGGCATCCGGGAGATCCGCGCCGCGATCGATCGTGGCGAGCTCGGCCGCGTCGCCTTCATGGAGGCCAATTTCTCGAACGAGCGTGCACTCGAGCTGACGCCGCAGGCCTGGCGCTGGTACCGGCATCGCGCGCCCGGCGGCCCGCTCTCGCAGCTCGCGATCCACCAGTTCGACGTGCTGCACTATCTCGGCGGCGAGATCGCGGAAGCGAGCTCGATGGCCTCGAAGCTCTCGCCGGTCGGCGCCGAGGTGGACGACCAGTCGATGACGCTGATCAAGTTCGCCGACGGCAAGATCGGCTATGTCGGCTCGTGCTGGACCTCGCCCGGCGTCTTCGCGGTGCGCGTGTTCGGCTCCAAGGGGCTGATGCATTACGAGATCGACTTCGGCACCTGGGATACGCCGGAAGAGCTGCACAAGAGTTCCACTCTCTATATCCAGCGCGGCAAGGACGGCTACGCCAAGCGCGAGGAGCTCAAGGTGCCCGAGAGCGACATGTTCCGCGCCGAGCTCGACCTGTTCGCGGAAAGCTGCCGGAGCGGGAAGGGCAACGAGCTCAGCGCCGATAACGGCAACGTGGCGCTGGCCGTCGTTTACGCGGCATTGCGCTCGATCGAGGAGAACGGCCGCGGCATCCGGCTCGCCGAAGTTATCGAGGCGGCGCGGGCGCGCGTCGCCGAAAGGAGCCGCAATGCTGCCTAGCCGGTTTTTCTCGGACCTGACGCAGCCGGAGATCGCCGCGCAGTTCAAGAAGAATCCGCTCGTCATCCTGCCCGCCGGCAGCGTCGAGCAGCATGGGCCGCACCTGCCGACCGGCACCGACACGCTCGCTGCCAACGTCATCGCCGGACGTGTCGCCGAGCTGATGGACGGCCTGGTGCTGCCGGCGACGCCGCTCGGCGTCACGCCGATGCACATGCCGTTCGAAGGCACCATCACGCTCACCCCCGATACCTACATGCGCGTGGTGATCGAGACCTGCGTGTCCACCGCCAAGCATGGCGCCAAATATCTCATGCTGATGAACTGGCACGAGGGCAACATTCCCTCGCTGGCGATTGCCGCCGAGGCGCTGCACCGCGAGCACGGCATGAGCGTGCTCACCGTGCAGGCCTGTTACGTGGCGGAGGAGCTTTACGGGCATAGCTGCAACGGCCTCACTCACGGCGGCGAGATCGAGGCGCTGGCGGTGCTCGCGAGCCGGCCCGACCTCGTGCATCTTGACCGCATCGACTACTCCTCCGATCACTCTCACGGCCACAAGATGGACAAGTTGCGGCGCACGCGCAGCTACCAGCCGGTTCTCACCGATATCCGCTCGATCGCGCCGACCGGCTGGTTCGGCAGCCCGCAGCACGCCACCGCCGACAAGGGGCAGAGGATGCTCACCGACATCGCTGCTTCAATCGCGCTCGAGGCGTCGGCAATCTTTCGCCAGCTCGACGCGGTACAGGGCGGCATCGCCGAAATGAAGCAACTGCGACAGGTAAGCTGATGGCGCGGCTGCTGAAGCAATCGCAGGCCAAGCGGCTCGGCCTTCCCGGGCGCACGCCGCTTGAGCCGGTCTCGGGTGAGATCGGCTCGCGCGTGAGCGTCCGCATTGCGGAGATTGCCGTGCCGAAGCCCGGCGATACCCGCGGCCCCCACCTCCACCGCGATTTCGAGGAATGCATCTACGTGCTGTCGGGGCAGGGGACGACCGTCGCCGAGAGCGGCGAGATTCCGATCGTCCCCGGCGACATCGTGCTCATCCCCGCGGGCGAGAAGCACATGACCCGCAACACCGGCAGCGTCCCGCTCGTCCTGCTGTGTTTCTTTCCGGTCCCCGACGTCAGCGGCGGGACCGTGGAATTCCCGAGCTTTTGAACATGGCCGTCGAGGTTCTCTGCTTGCGGCCGGAGGCCGATTTCGCGCGGGTCGATGCGCTGCCGCCGCGGTCGCTGAACGTGGGCTACGGCAAGCCCGATGATGCCGCACTGGCGCAGCGCATCAAGGCGTCGTCAGCGCTGGTCATTCCGGCGGTCGGGCCAAAGCTGCCGGCCATGCTGTTTACGGGCTGCGCGCTGGCGCTCGTGCAGGTGACCGGCGCCGGGGTCGATCGCCTCGACGAGGCGGCGCTGACGCGATTTGGCATTCCGGTCGCCAATGTCGCCGGCGCCAGCAACAGCGCGGTCGCCGAATATGCCGTGACCTCGGCGTCGACGCTGTTGCGTCGTCTTGCCTGGGCGAGCGCGGAGATCGGCCACGGCAACTACGTGGATTTTCGCGCGCGGATGCTGGCCGACAATCTGGCCGGGCTCGACGGACTGCTGGTGGGCGTCGTCGGCTTCGGCACCATCGGTGTGGCGGTGGCGCGCGCCTTCCACGGCATGGGTTGCCGCATCTGTTTCCACGATCCTGCTGCCCGCGATCTCGATGCGGCGAAGGCGCTGGACGCGCAAGCGATGCCGCTCGATCAGCTGCTTGCCTCTGCCGATGTGGTGACGCTGCACGTGCCGCTGCTCCCGGAAACGCGTGGCATGATCGACGACCGCGCGCTCGGGACGATGAAGCCGGGCGCGATCCTGATCCAGGCTGCGCGCGGCGGCATCGTCGACGAGGCGGCGCTCGCGCGGCATCTGGCGTCCGGCCATCTCGGCGGCGCGGCGGTCGACGTCTATTCGACCGAGCCGCCGGGGAGCGACAACCCGCTGCTTGCGCTGAAAGGGGAGGGCGCGCGGCGGCTGCTGCTGACGCCGCACATCGCCGGCGTCACGCGGCAATCGTCGGCCATCCTCTTTCGGTCGGCGTGGGAAAATGTCGAGCGCGTGCTGGTGCGCGGCGAGCCGCCGCTCAACCGGGTTTACTGATCGGCGTCAGTTCAACGGCACGTTGGCGCGTTTTACGACTTCGCTCCAGCGCACGACGTCGTTCTGCGCCTGCGCGCCGAACTCCTGGGGCGTGCTGCCGATCATGTCGTAGCCGAGCGTCTTGATGCGCGCCATCACGTCGGCGGCAGCGAGGATATTGACGATCTCGCCGTGCAGCTTCTTCACGATGGCGGGGTCGAGGCCGGCCGGTCCGAGCAAGCCGGCCCAGTTGCCGACCTCGAAGCCCTTGAGTCCCTGCTCGTCCATGGTCGGCAGATTCGGCAGCAGCGCGGAGCGCTTCTTCTCCGCCATCGCGATCGGACGCAGCCGCTCGGAGCGCTCCGCGAGCATTCCCGGCACGCTCGCGAACAGTGCCTGCACCTGGCCGCCCATCAGGTCGACCAGCGCGGGGTTCATGCCCTTGTGGGGGACGTGCACCATCTCGATCCCGGTGATGTTCTTGAACAGCTCGGCGGCGAGGTGCGAGGCGCTCCCGACGCCGGCGGAGCTGTAGCTGAGCTTGTCCGGATTGGCCTTGGCGTAGGCGATGAACTCCTTGAGATTGCCCGCCGGAACGGACGGATGCACCACCAACGCATAGGGGCTCACCGCCACGTTGATGATCGGCGTAAGGTCCTTCGCCACGTCGTAGGGCGCAACCTTGTGCACCGCCACGGTCAGCGACAGGCTGCTCGGCGTGTAGAGCAGCGTGTAGCCGTCGCCCGGCGAAGCGATCACCGACTTGACACCGATGACGCCGGCGGCGCCGGCGCGGTTCTCGACCACGAACTGCTGGCCCAGGCGCTCGCTGAGCTTCGCCGACAGGAGCCGCGCCATCACGTCGACGCCGCCACCGGCTGCGACCGGCACGATCACGCGGACCGGCTTATCGGGGTAATCCGCGCTGGCGGGACTGACGCAGGCAATAACGGAAAGCAACGCCAGAACGGCGGGAACACGAGCCATAACACCACCACCTCGATCGGAGATGGCAGGTTTAGACGACGGGAATGCGACGATCAATGCGACGGTTTTGCCTCGAGGAGTGACCGGCATGCGGGCCGGTCACGGCCGAGGTAATGGGTCGCTGCAGCGCGGAATCAGAACACCCGCAACGACCGCTCGAGCCTTTCCTCCGGCGGCCCGAACCCGGGCGAGCTAAAAAGCTACGGCAGGAGCCGCTGCAGGTCGTCGCGTTCGCTGAACACGGCGGCGGCGATCGGCTCGACGCGGCCCGAGATCGAGACCGCCCTGACATCGAGGCGGGAGGCATCCGGCACGATCAGCTCGATGGCCGCCAGCGATGCGATCACGGTGCAATCGAACTGCTTGGTCTCGGCTTCGAGCTTCGCGGCGACGTTGCCGGTATCGCCGAGAAACTGCAGGGTTCCGGCTTCGCCCGACGGCAGCCAGCCGACCACGGCGAGCCCGGCGTGCAGCCCGATGCCGATGCGCAGCGGCGCGGCGAGCTCGGTGGCGAGCTCGGCGTTGAGCGAGGTGAGGCCGCTCCAGGTGTCGAGCGCCGCCTGGAATGCATGGCGCGCCGCGGTTGCGGCGCTGCCCTCGGCCCCGAACACGCTCATCACGCCATCGCCGGCGACGCTGGTGACGTGGCCCGCGTGCTGCCGGATGGCGCCCGTCACCACCTGGATGTAGCGGTCGAGCAGGAACAGCGCGTCATAGGGCAGCCGCCCGGTGGCGAGCCGCGTCGATTCCCGCAAGTCTACGAACATCGCCACTATCTCGCGCTCGCGTCCGCCTTCGACCGCGGCCGCGAAGCGGGCCGGCACCGCCATGGCCGGCGCCTTGACCGCGACCAGTGGGTGAACGGAGATGTCTCCGGACGGCCGGATCTGGCAGGCCAGACGCACGTGCGGCGGCGCCTGGATCCGATCGAGCGTACGCAGCTCGATCGGACCGGGAGCCAGCAGCATCTCCGCGCCCGCGGTGATGCTGACGCGGCAGGTGGAGCAGCGGCCGCGGCCCCCGCAGATCGACTCGTGCGGGATGCCGGCCCATCGGCTCGCTTCCAGCACCGAAAAGCCGGCTGGGACGGTGACCACGCGATCGCCGGGATAGGTGACGTGGAAGGCGCGGAAGCGCCGGGTGTGCCAGTTGCGCGCCTCCCGCAGCAGCAAGGTGCCGGCCACCAGCACCAGATAGCCGATGCACATCGTGTCGACGACGCGGTCGAGCGCGGCCACGCGTTGCCCGGCCGGCGACGCCGGATCGGGTGGACCGAAGCGCAGCGCGAGCGTGCTGTCGCGCTCCGCGAGATCGTGCAGGCTCATTCCGGCGCTGATCACACCGACGAGCGCAAGCACCGGCACCAGCGTCGCCAGCGACGCCAGAACACCTGACGCGGCGGGGTACCAGCGTTTCCAGCGCAACCAGGCCCGCACCCCGATGCAGCCGTGGACCCAGACCACCAGCAGCAGCAAGAGTTGCCTTGGAAGCTCGACATTCGGCGAGGTCACCCAGAATTGGTACATCAGCCGCACATAGCTGAATTCTATTCCGTAGACTTGGCTGCCGATGCGGATTGCGCCGGCATGGGGAATCAGCAACAGGGGAATGGTCAGGCCGAGGGCGAGTTGCCACGCCTCCCCCGCCGGCATGCGAAGATGGCGACGGCGAAACAGGGCATAGAGGCCCAGCAGCGCATGCACCAGGAACGAGCTATAAAGGACCCACACGCCGACGGGGGTTTGCCAAGGTGCGAGCAGATAATCGCTCGCCGCCTGCATGGCGTCCACTGAGCGGATGCCGAAGGCATGATTGATGAAATGCGACGTTGCATAGGAGAATAGAATGAGCCCCGTCGTGAGCCGCAACGGCCGCTCGATCGCGCGCCATCTGCGCTCGTCCATCCCAGGTGCCTGGTCGATCCAGTGAACTGTCATGAGCCGGCAAGCCGAGACGCTAGCAAAGGTGGGTCTGTTCCAGTCGCTGGATAGCACGGCGATCCGCCATCTTGATACTCAATGTTCATGGCGTCGAGCCGCCCGCAACGCCTGGATCATCGACTACCAGGACCCCAGCAACGACGTGTTTTTTGTGGTCAGCGGGACGGTTCGGGTCAAGATTCAATCGGTGTCGGGACGCGAGATCCTGCTGCGCCAGATCGGCGCCGGCGAGTTCTTCGGCGAGCTCGCCGCCATCGACAACCAGCCGCGTTCGTCCGGGATCGTCGCGGTCACCGACGTGACGGTGGCGCGGATGCCGGCATCGGTCTTCCGGGCGACCGTGCACGCCCACCCCGACGTCTGCGACCGGCTGCTCACGCTGCTCGCCGGCCAGATCCGGATGCTGGCCAATCGCGTCAACGAGTACAGCACCCTCGACGTCCGGTTTCGCATCTATGCCGAACTGATCCGGCTGTCGCGACCGGACCCCAAGCAGGACAAGCAATCGCTGATCTCGCCGCCGCCGGTCCACTCCGAGATCGCGGCGCGGGTGAGCACGCGGCGCGAGACCGTGGCGCGGGAGTTCAAGGCGCTGGAGCGCGCCGGCCTGATGGAGCGCCGGCGCGGCGCGATCGTGCTCACCGACGTCGCGCAGCTGCGCAAGGCGATCGCGGAGGCGTCCGAGCTCGATTGACCCGCGCGGCTTTTGGCGCTGTAAACGAGCCGCGCCCGCACGTGGAAGGAGCCGACATGAAGATCCCGGAATTGCCGTTCACCGTCACGGACTGGGCGGGCGTCCCCTGCACCGAGCATGCGGGCGAGACTGGACGGGCGTTCTGGCGCACGCTGAACATCGGCGATCTCCGCGTGCGCCTGGTCGAATACACGCCGGGCTACCTCGCCGATCACTGGTGCGACCGCGGTCACGTGCTCTACGTCTTGGAAGGCGAGCTCGATACCGAGTTGCGCGACGGACGCACGTTCAAGCTGCGTGCCGGCATGAGCTACCAGGTCTCGGATTTCGGCGATGCCGCGCACCGCTCAGCCACCCGCACCGGCGCCAAGCTCTTCGTTGTGGATTGACAGACGAGAGGCCCCATGAGCATCGAATTCCTTGTCACGTCGCTGATCGTAATCGTGTCGCCCGGCACTGGCGTGCTCTTCACGTTGGCGGCCGGGCTCTCGCGCGGCTCCCGCGCCAGCGTCGTCGCCGCTTTCGGATGCACGCTCGGCATCGTTCCGCACATGGCGGCGGCGATCCTGGGCTTGGCGGCGCTCCTGCACACCAGCGCGCTGGCGTTCCAGACCCTGAAGTATCTGGGCGTGGCCTACCTCCTCTACATGGCGTGGAGCGCGCTGCGCGAGCACGGCACGCTCAGCGTGGAAAAAGAGGCCGGCACCCGTTCAGCGGTCGACGTGACGATCACCGCAATCCTGATCAACATCCTCAATCCCAAGCTGTCGATCTTCTTTCTCGCGTTCCTGCCGCAGTTCGTGAGCGCCGACGACCCGCATCCGCTCTCGCACATGTTGATGCTGAGCACCGTGTTCATGGTGCTGACGTTCGTCGTGTTCGTCGACTATGGGCTGTTCGCCGCCTCGATCCGCGACCGCGTCATCTCGCGTCCGCGGGTGCTGACCTGGATGCGCCGCACCTTCGCCGCCGCATTTGTCGCGCTCGGCGCCAAGCTTGCGGTCACCGAACGCTAGCGCATGTCCCGGAAAAGTGGGAGCCGGTTTTCCGACCAGGACATGCGCAAAACCAGAAACACACTCCTCACTGGCTCCCCTTGATCCCCGCCGCCTGCGCCAGCGCCTTGTTGGCGGCAACCTCGTCCTTGATCAGCGCATCGAACGCCTCGGGCGTGGTGAAGCGGGCGTCCGAGCTGGTAGCGGCGATCTGTGCGCGCAGCTCCGGGGTCTGCAGCGCCTTGGCGATCTCCGACTGCAGGCGGTTGACGATATCGCGCGGCGTGGTCTTCGGGGCCAGCGCGCCGATCCACGTTTCGGTGCTGCCGGATGGGACACCGGCCTCGACGATGGTCGGCACGTCAGGCAGGAGCGAGGACCGTCTCGACGCGGGCACCGCCAGCGCGACGAGCTTGTTGTCCCTGATGAGCGGAAGCGCGGCGGCGAGCGGCGACGACAGGAAATCGATGCGGCCGGTCATGGCGTCCGTCATCGCCTCGGGCGCGCCGCGGTAAGGCACGTGCACGCCTTCGAAGCCCGCGGCGGTGCGGAACTTCTCCGACGTCATATGCGATGCGCTGCCGGTCCCGGAGGAGCCGTAGGTGATGTGGCCCGGCCGCGCCTTGGCCAGCGCCACGAGCTCGCGCACGGTCTTGAACGGCTTGGTCGGCGCCGTGACCAGCGCCGCGCCGAGGTCGGCGATGAGGGTGATCCCCGCCAGATCGGCAATGGGGTCGTAGGAGAGGTTGGCATAGATCGCCGGCGCGACCGTCAGCGCCGATGACGTCACCAGCAGCGTGTAACCGTCGGCCGGCGCCTTGGCGACGAACGTCGCACCGACCGCGCCGCCGGCGCCGGGACGGTTCTCGACCACGACCGGCTGGCCGAGCGTGACGGCGAGCTTGTCGGCGAGCGCGCGGGCGATCACGTCGGTGCCGCTGCCGGCGGTGATCGGCACGATGAATTTGATCGGGCGCGTCGGGTAGCTCTGCGCTGATGACGGCACCGCGGCAACGATGCCGCCGAGCGCGACCAACGCGCCCAGCAACAGCTTCAGCCCGGCCATGACGTTTCCCCTTTTTCTCGCCTCATCCTAGGGAGATTGCTTAGGGAAACAAGGCGCGCGACAGATCTCCGACGAGCCGCGCCAGCTCCACGGGCGTGCGAGCGACGCCGTAGACGTAGCGGTCCGGCCTGACCACGGCGGCGGTGGCGCCGGTCTCGGCCAGCCAATCCGCGAACAGGTCGTCGTTTGCCGTCAAGGTGAGGACATCGGGCGCGGCCGATTTGCCGGCGTCGGCGGACGGACGTAACACCACGCGACGCGCACCAAGCCGGTGCAATGCGCCGAGCTCTGGTTCGCCCAACGCCGATTGCGCGTCCGGCGTCGCGGAGACGACGAGAAACACCGGCGGCAGCACGTCGTCCATCAAGCGGTCGTTGCCGTCGTCCGTCGCGACCCGCGGCTGCGGAAACACGGTGCCCGCCGCCGGGGTCGGCTGCCCGCGCTCGTCGCGATCGATCAGGCCCTGCGTCAATGGCGGGATCAGCCGATGGCGCAGGATTTCGCCGCCGGCGCGCTGCGCGCGCAGCCTGATGTCGCGCTCTTTCGCGGCCGCGATATCCAGCTCGCCGATGATGAGGCCGAGCTCCTTCGCCTGCGCGACCACGTTCTGCACATGGACCTTGCGCTCGTCTTGATAGCTGCGCAGCAGGTCGGGCGCGACGCCGGCCTGCTCGACCAGCAGAATCTTCCAGATCAGGTTGCCCGCGTCGCGGATGCCCGCGCACATGCCCTGGCCGAGGAACGGGGGCATCTGATGCGCGCAATCGCCGAGCAGGAAAATGCGATTGCTGATCCACTGCGACGCCACCAGCGCATGAAACCGGTAGACGGCCGAACGCCAGAGCTCGAAGGCATCGACATCGACGAAATCCGCGAGCACCTCGCGCACGCGCGCCTGATCGTGAAAGGATTCCGGCTTCTCGTGCGGCAGTATCTTCAACTCCCAGCGCCGCAGGTTGCGCGGCCCGACGATCGCGGACGCTGGCCGCGACGGCCAGCAATATTGCGTGTTCATGTCGGGCAGCGGCGTCGGCCGTTGTTGCCAGGCATCGACCACCACCCACCATTCGTCAAAGGCGAGGTCCTCGTAGCCGATGCCGAGCCGCCGGCGCACGGAGCTGTTGGCACCGTCGCAGGCCAGGAGATAGCGCACATGAATCGTGCGCGGTTGCGGGCCGGCCAAACCTTCGATCTCGAGCGCGATCCGGTCGCCGAAATCCTGAAAGCTCACGAGCTCGTGCGAGAGCAGCACGTCGATATTGTCGTGGCGCGCGACGGCGCCGCGCAGCATCGCCTCGTATTCCGGCTGGATGAAATGGATGCCGGTCGGCCAGCCCAGCGGGTAAGGCGGGGGAATGACGTCGGTCCGCTTGATCGGCTCGCCGTCGACCCCGAGATATTGCGTGCCGGGATGCGGCCTGATGTGGGCGCCCAGCTCCGCGCCGACGCCGGCGAATTGCATGACCCGCATGATCTCGTGGTCGGCAGTGATGGCGCGCGGCTTGTCGTAGATGCCGGCCATGCGCTCGATGACCACGACCCTGAGGCCCTGGCCTCCCAGCAAGGCCGCCGCAGTGGCGCCGACCGGGCCATATCCGACGATCGCGATGTCGTAATCCATGGCGGGCTAGGTGGGAGAACGGCAACTCGGCAAGCGCAGCGCCGCGAGCGCAAATTGATCGTGGGTTAATTGGCACGAGGGTGGGCGCCGTGACAAGCCCGGGCGTTTTTGTATCATCGATCGGCATTTTCCGGCGGAAGGTGAACCGTGCCGCGTGCTCCATCCAAACGAACCCGGCGAGACCGTTACCTGGCGTTTGCGGAGTGGCGGCTCGGCGTGCAGCGGGCACGGCACCGCAGAAAGACGGTCAAGTATTTCCGCCTGACCACCCACCACCTCATCATCTGGACGACGATCATGCGCGGCTACTACGCCGGCCGGCCGCCGAGCCTCAACGATTGCCTGCGCAGCGTCACCTGCGCCGCCGAGACCGCGCGGAAGATCATCCTGACCGCACACGCCAAGGGTTATCTGGAATTCCGCCAATCATCGGCGGACCAGCGCAAGAAGCTGATCTACCCGTCGCCGCAGTGCATCACGGAATACGAGCGCCATGTCGATACCTTTCTGCGGCTGTCGGAGGAGCTCGAGGAGATACGTCGCCGCGGAATGGGCTGACGAGGGGAGGGGATATCAATCTAGGTTAAGGGTGCGCGGCCTCGATCGGGTCGGCCGGACAAAGCGGGCGCCATTCACGGCCTTTATAATTTATCAATGTGAACGTGTTTTAACTTTTCGGCTGCTCGGACGGCAAGACGTGGCGCCAGAGGCGAACCTGATGCTCTTCAATAGCAGTGCGGGATCGGCGGACGCGTCCGGCCCCGCAGCACCGACATCTTTGGCCCGATCCGGCATGAAATTCGGCATCAATGCCAAGCTTCAGGTTGCCTTCGGCGTCGTCGCGGGGATGACCCTCATCGCCGCGACCGTGGCGATCGTGTCGTTCTCGGCGGCCCAGCGCGGTGTTGCATATGTTGCGGGCCGCGAGGTCCCGCTGATGATCGACGCCATGCGTCTCTCGGCGATCTCGGGCGAGATTTCGGTCGCGGCCGCGCGGCTCGTCAGCGCAAAAATTCCGGCGGAGCAGAAGGCGATCAGCACGCAGATCAGCCGGAAGAGCCAAGAGCTGATGACGCTGATGGAGCGGCTGCGCAAGCAGGTCGGCGGCAGCGACGCATATGCGAAGGTGCAGTCGGAGTCGCAGCGTCTTCTCGCCAATCTGAAGGCGCTCGAAAATGCGATTTCCGAGCGCTCAGTGCTGAGCGCGCAGCTGGAAGCGCGGCTCGACGCCGTTCACAAGATGCGAACCCGGATCAGCGAGCAGCTCGCGCCGATCGTCGATGATTCTTATTTCGACGTGATGATGGCGGCGGACGAGATCGGGCGCAACGGCGACAAGGGCGCGCAGAACGGAGATGCAGTCAAACCCCCGCTGCGGGGTGCCGTATCTCGCCAGATCGACCGGCTGCGCGGGGCATTGGAGATCTCGGCGCAAACCCACCTGATCACGAGCCTGATCAGCGAAGGCTCGAGCGCCAATGAAAGTGCCGTGCTGGTGCCGATCCAGGACCGTTTCAAGGCGGCGTCTCACACGCTCAGCAAGGCGGTTGCGGCGCTCACGAACGTGCCGCTGAAGAATACGATCAACGATCTGCTACGTTACGGGCAGGACGAGGCAAACGTATTCGTGCTGCGCGGGCGCGTGCTCGACGCCGTCGCCCTCGCCGAGCGCGCGATCGGGGAGAACGTCGCGATCCAAGGTGCACTC
>Ga0126377_10000514_pt1 | contig 23629 bp, 22 predicted proteins | sample PanSoiMetPlot_22_FD_92647 | JGI IMG/M metagenome (GOLD analysis project Ga0126377, IMG submission 92647) | Tropical forest soil microbial communities from Panama - MetaG Plot_22 | ecosystem: Environmental > Terrestrial > Soil > Tropical forest > Bulk soil | place: Panama | collected 2016-02-17 | reverse complement strand
CGCGTACGCGACCTGGACCTCGCACCGCTCGGCGAGCCCGGCGGCTACCACGTTCTTCGCCACCCAACGCATCGCGTACGCCGCCGACCGGTCCACCTTCGACGGGTCCTTGCCGGAGAACGCGCCGCCGCCGTGGCGGGCGTAGCCGCCGTACGTGTCCACAATGATCTTCCGGCCGGTGAGGCCGGCATCGCCCATCGGGCCGCCGATCTCGAAACGGCCGGTCGGGTTGACCAGCAGCCGGTAGTCGTCGCAGTCCAGGCCTAGGTTTTCCAGCTCGGGCGTGATGACGTGTTCACGGACGTCCGGCGTCAGCAGCGACTCGAGCGAGATGTCCGGCGCATGCTGCGAGCTCACCACCACCGTGTTCAGCCTGATCGGGCGCAGGCCCTCGTATTCGATGGTGACCTGGGTCTTTCCGTCCGGTCGCAGATACGGCACCGTGCCGTCCTTGCGGACCGCCGCCAGGCGACGCGCCAACCGGTGGGCGAGCGCGATCGGCAGCGGCATCAGCTCGGGCGTCTCCGAGCACGCGAAGCCGAACATCATGCCCTGGTCGCCGGCGCCCTGCGCGTCCAACAGGTGGTCGGAGCCGGTCCGCAGCTCGATGGCCGAGTCGACGCCCTGCGCGATGTCCGGCGACTGCGAGCCGATCGCGATGTTCACGCCACAGGACGCGCCGTCGAATCCCTTCTTCGACGAGTCGTAGCCGATGCGCAGGATCGTTTCGCGCACGATCGTCGGGATGTCCGCGTACGAGTTTGTCGTCACCTCACCGGCGACGTGCACCTGACCGGTGGTGATCAGGGTCTCGACCGCCACGCGACTGCGCGGGTCCTCGGCGATCAGTGCGTCGAGCACACCGTCGCTGATCTGGTCGGCGATCTTGTCCGGGTGGCCCTCGGTGACCGACTCCGAGGTGAAGAGGCGACGCGCCACGGCGCTCCTTACAAAATAGGCGCCCGCATCGGTGTTCGCGCCGGTGGCGCGGCCCGATGCACGGCGAATGTACAGAACGTGAGCTGCGACGACTCGCCGAGCGCAACTCGACTCATGGGACTTCACTTACCTGAACGTGATGCAAACAAACTGCTGGTACCGAAACTACTCGCGGCATTCTGCCACAACAGTCGAAGTGCTCACGCGACGAGTGTCATTTCCGTCCAACCGGCGCGGACCGACCCCACACCTGGTCAGGCGCCATACCTTGCGGTCGCCCGCGATTCCGCCGCCCCTCGTGACCGACTCGGCGCCTAGCTTGCGAGCCGGGCGGCGACCAGGTCCCAGACCGCGTCGGCGAGATCTTCCTTGTCACGGAGGCCGAGTTCGGTCACCGCGCCGTCCGCCGCGATCACGGTCGCGGCGTTGTCGTCACGTCCGAATGCCTTGTCGACGCCTACCTCGTTCAGCACGATCAGGTCCGCGCGCTTGTTGTCCAGCTTTGTGCGGGCGTTGGCGAGGCCGTCGTGCGTCTCGGCGGCGAACGCGACAAGCAGTTGCCCGTCTCGCTTCTGCGCACCGAACTCGGCCGAGATGTCCGGATTGATGGCAAGCTCGATCGGTGCGGCCGTACCGTCCTTGGTCTTTTTGATCTTGCGGTCCTGATAGACCGTCGGCCGGAAGTCGGCCGGCGCCGCCGCCATCACGAGTACGTCCGCGTCGGTGGCTAGCTTGAGCGTCGCGTCGCGCAGCTCGAGTGCGGTCGCGACGCGTACGACATCGGCGCCGGCCGGATCCGGCAGCGACACGTTCGCGGCGATGAGGGTGACGCGCGCGCCACGGGCGACCGCGGTGCGCGCGAACGCGTAACCCTGCTTGCCGGACGATCGATTGCCGAGGTAGCGCACCGGGTCAAGCGGTTCACGTGTGCCGCCCGCGGTCACCACGACGTGCCGCCCGGACAAATCGGAAGGTGGTGTCGCGTTGCCGGTCCGCACCGAGCGGCGCAGCGCCGATCGCGCGACCGCGAAGATCTCCGGCGGTTCCGGCAGACGCCCCTTGCCGGTGTCCGGTCCGGTCAGCCGGCCGGTCGCCGGTTCGATCACGATCGCGCCGCGGGATCGCAGCGTGACGACATTGGCGACCGTCGCGGGGTGCTCCCACATCTCGGTGTGCATGGCGGGCGCGAACACGATCGGGCAGCGCGCCGTCAGCAGCGTGTTCGTCAGCAGGTCGTCGGCCAGGCCGTGAGCGGCCTTCGCGAGGATGTCCGCGGTGGCCGGCGCCACCACGACGAGGTCGGCGTGGCGGCCCAGCTTGACGTGGGGTACGTCGTGGACGTCCGACCAGACGTCGGCGTGCACCGGCTTGCCGGACAGCGCCGCCCAAGTCGGAGCGCCGACGAACTCGAGCGCGGCGGCGGTCGGCACGACGGTGACGTCGTGACCCGACTCGGTGAGCAGCCGCAACAGTTCGCAGGCCTTGTAGGCCGCGATCCCGCCGGCCACGCCGAGAATGACGCGGTGCGGCACGGCGGCCACCGGCGGGCTCAGCCTTCGGTCGGCTCGGCCACGAGCAGGCCGGAGTTGATCTCGCGCATCGCGATGGACAGCGGCTTCTCCTGCGGCGTCGTTTCGACAAGCGGTCCGACGTATTCGAGCAGGCCTTCACCGAGCTGGCTGTAATACGCGTTGATCTGGCGGGCACGCTTGGCGGCGAAGATCACCAAGGCGTACTTCGACGACGTCCGCTCGAGCAGCTCGTCGATCGGCGGGTTGGTGATGCCTTCTGGCGTGGCAACGGTCACTCTCAACAACCTCGGAATGTGTTCTGACCCGCACTTTCACGGCACGGCACCCGGTCGCGCGCACGTCGCGCGCTAGTGCACCGCCTCGCGGTTGCGGGAAATGGGATAAGAACCCAGCAATTCTACCAACTCTTGCGCGGCGCGCTCGATCGAGTCGTTCACCACCGTGATGTCGAACTCCGGCTGGGCGGCGAGCTCCTCGTCGGCATGCTCCATCCGGCGCCGGATGGTCTCGGCGCTCTCCGTGCCGCGGCCCCGCAGACGCCTCTTGAGCTCGGCGGCGCTCGGTGGGGCGAGAAACACCAGTAGCGCGTCCGGCATCGCGGCACGCACCTGTCGCGCGCCCTGCAGATCGATCTTCAACAGCACCGGGTCGCCGACCGCGAGATGTGCCTCTACGGCGCCGCGCGGCGTTCCGTAGAGGTTGCCGGCAAAGTCCGCCGACTCGAGCAGCTGACCGGAGCGGACCTGCTGCTCGAACTCGCGACGCGTGACGAAGTGGTAGTGCTTGCCGTCGACCTCGTAGGGCCGTGGCTTGCGGGTAGTCATCGATATGGACAGCCATATCCAGGGTGCACGCGCCCGGATCTCCTCGATCACCGCGTCCTTGCCCACGCCCGATGGGCCGGATAGGACGGTCAGCCGAGACCGCTCCGGACGCGTGCCCTCAGTCTTCACTGCTCGTTTGTACCCTGTTTTCGCTGGTCCGGGTTTGGCGAGCTCAGTTCGACGCGGAAAACTCGCTGAGTAGCGCCTTACGCTGCTGGTCGCCCAAGCCCTTGAGGCGGCGACTGTCGGCGATCTTGAGCTTCTCCATGATCTGGGTAGCACGGATCTTGCCGATGCCGGGCAGCGACTGCAACACCGCGGATACCTTGAGCTTGCCGACCACTTCGTCCGACGCGGCTCGGTCGAGCACCTGCGGCAACGTGGTCTTACCCGCCTTGAGCTGCTCCTTGAGCTCGGCACGCGCCTTTCGCATCTCGGCGGCCTTCGCCAGAGCGTCCTTGCGCTGTTGCGGGGTCAATTCGGGGAGCGGCACAAATCCTCCTCAGGTCAACCTTCGCGTACTAACCCGCTCGGGTCGGTACGCCTGTGGCAAGTGGTGCGCTAGTGAATCACGATTGCCAGCGAAAACTAGCGGTCGGCGGACGTTAAGGCAACGCAGGGGGCACCCTATGGCGTCACCCACTATTTCCGGTGACCCGGCGGCATTCGTCGAGCACACGGGCCGCGACATCACGTAAGGCGTCGATGGATGGCCCGGACGCGAGGATCTCTCGCGAATAGGACGGCAAGACCCGCGAGAGATCGGCGCCGAACACTGTCCGCAGGTCAGCGGCGCGCCCGCCCTGCGCACCGAGCCCTGGTGCGAGCATCGGCCCGTTTATCTTCGTGACGTCGAGACCGGTGTCGCCGACCGTCGCGCCGATCACCGCGCCGATCGATCCGAACGGAATCGCACCCGTGTTGACCTGGGAAATCTCGTCGATGATCTGCTGCGCGACGGTACGGCCATCGGCGACGTGAGCGTGTTGCACGCTGGTGCCGTCCGGGTTCGACGTACGCGTGACGACGAACGCGCCGGCGCCGTGCTCGGTGGCTGCATCGATTACCGGCTGTAGCGAACCGAAGCCGAGGTACGGCGTGACCGTGATCGCATCGACGGACATCGGACTCACCGGATCGAGGTACGCGCGGGCGTACGCCGTCATCGTCGAGCCGATATCGCCGCGCTTGACGTCCAGCAGCACGATCGCGCCGGCGTCTCGTAGCTGTCGGATACATGACTCTAATGTGGCGATTCCGGCCGATCCGTACCGCTCAAAAAATGCAGATTGCGGTTTGATTACAGCCACCCGATCGGCGAACGCGTCTACCGCAATCCGGGCGAATCGGTCCAGCCCCGCGGCGGTGTCCGGGAGTCCCCACCGGGCGAGAAGCTCCGGATGCGGATCGACGCCGACACAGAGTGGCCCGCGCTCGTCGATCGCGCGCTGTAGCCGTAGCGCGAAACTATCCATGCCTGGTGCCTTCCCTCAGCGGCCGCGTCGAATGCGGCGATGACCTGCGAATCTGTGTGACGAGCAACGCGGAGTTCGGTGCCCGCTCGCGCCGCACGTTCACGCCTGCTCCGCCGGAAGTCCGCGGTTGATCTCGCGTACCAGCGCCGGTCCGCGGAAGATCAGACCGGTGTAGAGCTGGAGCAGGCTCGCACCGGCGTCCAGCAGGCGCAGCGCGTCGTCCGCGGTCGCGATGCCGCCGACGCCGATGATCGGCAGGCGGCCGCCGGTCTGCTTGTGGACGAACGCAACGACCTCGCGGGCGCGGTCGGCGAGCGGGCGACCGGACAACCCGCCTGCCTCGCCGGCGAGCACCGCGTCGGCAGGTGCCAGACCGTCGCGGCGGAGCGTGGTGTTCGTCGCGATCACGCCCGCGACGTCGTGTGCGACGCACACCTCGAGCAGTTCACTGATCGCCTCGTCGGAAAGATCGGGTGCGATCTTGACCAGCAGCGGCTTCGCACCGGCGAGCTCGCCCTGCAACGCACCGAGCAGATCGGCCAGCACTGCCGCGTCCTGCAACGTCCGGAGTCCGGGTGTGTTCGGCGAGCTCACGTTCACCGCCAGGTAATCGCCGTGGCCCCGCAGCGCGCGAACCGACGCGACATAGTCGCCGACGGCGTCCGCCATTGGGGTGACCTTCGACTTGCCGATGCTGATGCCGAGCGGGACGGCGAGCGGTCCGATCGCATCGAGGCGCGCGGCGAGCGCCGAGGCGCCCGCGTTGTTGAACCCCATCCGGTTGATGACCGCGACGCTTTCCGGCAGGCGGAACAGGCGAGGCCGCTCGTTGCCCGGCTGCGCGCGGGCGGTCACCGTACCCACCTCAACGAAACCGAATCCGAGCGCGGGCCAGGCGGCCAGCGCGCGACCGTCCTTGTCCATGCCGGCGGCCAGGCCGAGCGGGCTCGGAAAGCGCACGCCGAACACGGTCCGCGGAGCATCGACGCGCGCGCGGGCCGCGGCGGCCAACGCGCGGGTTGCGGTTCGGGATCGACCGGTACGGGCGAGCCACCGCAGCGTGGTCTCGTGCGCGTTCTCCGCATCGCCACGGCCAATGCGGAACAGCGTCGGCCGCACGACCCGCTCGTACATCAGCGCGTCACCGACCCGGCACCCAGGATTTCGCGTCCGGGTTCAACGCTTCGCCTCGCGCAGCGCGGCGTGCAGTTCCTGCAGCGGGCGCACCGACATCTCGCCGCGGATCGTCGCCTCGATGCCCATTACCGCGGCCGCCGCGCCGGGCACCGTCGTGATGCACGGGATGTCCGCGGCGACCGCCGCGCTGCGGATCTCGTACCCGTCACCGCGGGTCTTGCCGGAGCCCTGTGGCGTGTTGATGACGAGTGCGACGTCGCCCGCCATGATCATCTCTACCGCGTTGCGACCGCCGTCCGGCTCGCCCGGTGCGGCCATCTCGAAGTGCTTGCGGATGATCTCGCACTCGATGCCATGGCGGCGGAGCACCCCGCCGGTGCCGGCGGTCGCCACGATGGTGAAGCCCAGGTCGGCGAGCCGCTTGACCGGGAAGATCATGCCGCGCTTGTCGCGGTTGGCCACCGATACGAAGATCCGACCGCTGGTCGGCAGCGACCCGTACGCCGCGGTCTGCGACTTCGCGAATGCGTGACCGAACATCGGGTCGATGCCCATCACCTCGCCGGTCGACTTCATCTCCGGCCCGAGCAGGGAGTCGAGTCCCTTGCCGGCCGGGGTACGGAACCGCTTGAACGGCAGCACCGCTTCCTTCACCGCGATCGGCGTGTGCTCGGGCGGCTCGGCACCGTCGCCGACCGGCATCAGCAATCCTTCGGCGCGCAGTTCGGCGATCGTCGCGCCGAGCATGATGCGGGCGGCCGCCTTCGCGAGCGGGACGGCGGTGGCCTTCGACACGAAGGGTACGGTCCGGGACGCGCGCGGATTCGCCTCCAGCACATAGAGCTGGTCGTCCTTGAGCGCGTACTGCACGTTGAGCAATCCGCGTACTCCGATGTTGTGTGCGAGCACCGTGGTGAACCGGCGGATCTCCTCGATGTGGCCGGGACCGAGCGTGATCGGCGGCAGCGCGCACGACGAGTCTCCGGAGTGGATGCCGGCCTCCTCGATGTGTTCCATCACGCCGCCGACATAGACGTCTCCGGTCGCATCCGCGAGCGCGTCCACGTCGATCTCGATCGCGTCGTCCAGGAACCGGTCGACCAGCACCGGATGCGACGGCGAGATCTCGGTGGCCCGCGCGATGTACCCCCGCAATGTTTCCGCGTCGTAGACGATCTCCATGCCGCGACCGCCGAGCACGTACGACGGGCGGACCAGCACCGGATAGCCGATCTCGTCCGCGATGCCGCGCGCCTCCTCGAAGCTGGTCGCGGTGCCGTGCGCCGGTGCGGCGAGTCCGGCCTCACGCAGCAGCGCACCGAACGCGCCGCGGTCCTCCGCGAGGTGAATGGACTCCGGCGACGTACCCACGATCGGCACGCCGGCGTCCTTGAGCCGCTGCGCGAGCCCGAGCGGCGTCTGCCCGCCAAGCTGCACGATCACGCCGACCACGCCCGGGCCGCCCGCCTCGCGGCCGGACGTGTGCTCGGCGTGCCACACCTCGAGCACGTCCTCGAATGTGAGCGGCTCGAAGTAGAGGCGGTCGGACGTGTCGTAGTCGGTCGAGACGGTCTCCGGGTTGCAATTGACCATCACGGTCTCGTACCCGCCTGGTCCGGTGCGTGCGGCCGCGGACCCGGCAGCATCGCCACGAGCGCCCGAGCCTGCGCCGACCGATCGCAGCGCTTGGACCGCGTGCACGCACGAATAGTCGAACTCGATGCCCTGCCCGATCCGGTTCGGTCCCGATCCGAGGATCAACACCTTCGGCCGGGTCGACGGGGCGACCTCGGTCTCCTCGTCGTAGGACGAGTAGTGGTAGGGCGTGACCGCGGCGAACTCGGCGGCGCAGGTGTCCACGGTCTTGTAGACCGGCCGCACGCCGAGGCGGTGCCGCAGCGTACGCACTCCGTCCTCGCCGGCGAACTCGGGACGCAGTGCGGCGAGCTGCCGGTCCGAGAGGCCGGCGCGCTTCGCGCGTCGCAACAGCGGTTCGTCGAGTACGGCCGCGGCGAGGATCTCGGCACGTAGCTCGACGAGCGCGGCGATCTCGTCGAGGAACCACGGATCGATGCCGGAACTCTCGGCCACGGCGGCGACCGGCGCGCCGAGCCGCAGTGCCCGCTCGACGGTGTAGAGACGGCCGTCGTGCGGAACGCGGAGCGCCTCGAGCAGGTCGTCGGCCGTCATCCCGGGCGGGTCGGCGGTCGACCAGAATCCAGACGACCGGGTTTCCATCGACCGCAACGCCTTGTTCAGCGCCTCGGCGAAGTTGCGTCCGAGCGCCATCGCCTCGCCCACCGACTTCATCGTGGTGGTGAGTTCCGTATCGGCCGCTGGGAACTTCTCGAAGGCGAAGCGCGGCACCTTCACCACGACGTAGTCGAGGGCCGGCTCGAATGCGGCCGGCGTCTGGCGCGTGACGTCGTTGGCGATCTCGTCGAGCGTGTATCCGATCGCGAGCTTCGCGGCGATCTTCGCGATCGGGAAGCCGGTCGCCTTGGAGGCGAGCGCGGACGACCGCGAAACGCGCGGGTTCATCTCGATGACGACGATCCGGCCGGTCGCCGGATGGATCGCGAACTGGATGTTGCAGCCGCCGGTGTCGACGCCGACCTCGCGCAGCACCGCGATGCCGAGGTCGCGCATGTGCTGGTATTCGCGATCGGTGAGCGTCATCGCCGGCGCGACCGTCACGGAATCACCGGTGTGCACGCCCATCGGATCGATGTTCTCGATCGAACACACCACGACGACGTTGTCGTGCCGGTCGCGCATCAGCTCGAGCTCGAACTCCTTCCAACCGAGCACGCTCTCCTCGACCAGCACCTCGTGTACGGGCGACGCGGCAAGCCCGTCGCCGGCCAGTCGATCGAGGTCCGCCGCGTTGCGCGCGAGACCGGAGCCGAGGCCGCCCATGGTGAACGACGGCCGGATCACCACCGGCAGGCCGAGTTCGGCGACCGTAACGCGCACCTCGTCCATCGTGTGGCACACGCGGGACCGCGGCACGAGGGCTCCGTCGGCCGGATCGAGCCCGAGCCGAACGCCGGCGCGCGCCACGATCTCCTTGAAGAGCTGCCGGTCCTCGCCGCGCCGGATCGCGTCGATGTTCGCGCCGATCAGCTCGACGCCGTACTTGTCGAGCACGCCGCCGTCGTGCAGCGCGACCGCGGTGTTCAAGGCGGTCTGCCCGCCCAGGGTCGGCAGCAAGGCGTCCGGTCGCTCGCGCGCGATGATCTGCTCGACGTATTCGGGTGTGATCGGCTCGACGTACGTCGCGTCCGCGAACTCCGGGTCCGTCATGATCGTGGCGGGGTTCGAGTTCACCAGGCTCACGCGCATGCCCTCCGCGCGCAGCACCCGGCACGCCTGCGTTCCCGAGTAGTCGAATTCGCAGGCTTGGCCGATGACGATCGGCCCGGAGCCGATCACCAGGATGTGCCGCAGGTCGGTGCGCTTGGGCATCAGGCTCCTCTGGTTGGCGACGGGGCCGATCTGGTTGGCACCGCTTTCGTGGTAGCCGCGGATGATCCGCCGGCGCCTCGTGCGGTCGGGCCGTCGCCGATCAGTTCGACGAACCGGTCGAAGAGGTAGTCGGCATCGTGTGGCCCGGCGGCCGCCTCCGGGTGGTACTGGACGGTGAACGCCGGCACGTCGAGCGCTCGGAGGCCCTCGACGACCCCGTCGTTCAAGCCGACGTGGCTCACCTCGACGTCGCCGAACGCGGTCGGGATGACCCGATCGATCGGTGCGTCCACCGCGAAACCGTGGTTGTGCGACGTGACCTCGACCTTGCCGGTCACCCGGTCCAGCACCGGCTGGTTGATGCCACGGTGGCCGTAGCCGAGTTTGTACGTCTCGAAGCCGAGCGCCCGGCCGAGGATCTGGCTGCCGAAGCAGATGCCGAACAGCGGGATCCGTCGCGTCATTACCTCGCGCGCGAGCGCGACGGGATGGTCGGCGGTGGCGGGGTCGCCCGGGCCGGGCGAGAAGAACACCGCGTCCGGCGCCGCCGCGATCAGGTCGTCGATGGTGGACGAGACCGGCATGACGTGGGTACGGACGCCGCGCAAAGCGAGCCGCCGCGCGACGTTGCGCTTGATGCCGAGGTCGAGCGCGGCGACCGTGAACCGGTGCTGGCCGACCGGCTCGACGGTGTAGCGCGACGGCGTCGAGACGTCGGCGGACAGGTCGGCGCCGACCATCGGTGGCTCGGCGAGCACACGTTCGTGCAGCGCGCGCGGATCATGTTCGACGCTCGACACGCCGACCCGCATCGCGCCGCGCTCGCGCAGGTGCCGCGTGAGCGCGCGAGTGTCGATGCCGCTGATCCCGACCACGCCCTCGGCTACGAGGCGATCGACAAGCGTGCCGGTCGCGCGCCAGTTCGACGGCCGGCGCGCCGGATCGCGTACCACGTAGCCGCTGACCCAGATCCGCGCCGACTCGTCGTCTTCGTCGTTGACACCGGTGTTGCCGATGTGCGGCGCGGTCTGGACGACGACCTGTCGGTGGTAGGACGGGTCGGTCAGCGTCTCCTGGTAGCCGGTCATCGCGGTGGAGAACACCGCCTCGCCGAACGTCTCGCCGACCGCGCCGTACGCGTCGCCACGGAACGTCCGCCCGTCCTCCAGGACGAGGATCGCGGTGGTGCCGGTCGTCACGCCACCACCCGCGCCGTCTCGTTCAACGTGCCATTAAGGACCGTGGGTACGCCGCGTAGGAACGTCGCCACGACGCGGAGCGGCAGCTTCATCCCGGCGTACGGCGTGTTGCGGCTCTTGCTCGCGAGTGTGTCGGGGTCCACGACCCACGACGCGGCGGGGTCGACGAGCGTAAATGTGGCGGGCGCCCCCGGCGCCGGATCGTGGCCGTGATCGGCGAGCCCGGCGATACGCGCCGGTGCGCGCGACATCCGCTCCGCGATGCCGTCCCAGTCCAAGCCCTCTCGGTTCCTACCCATGCACGTCATCGCAACGATCGACAGCGCCGTCTCGAGGCCCAGCATGCCGGGGCGCGCATATTCCCACTCGCATTCCTTGTCCTCGATGGCGTGCGGCGCGTGGTCGGTCGCCACCACGTCGATCACGCCGTCCACGAGCGCAGCGCGGAGCGCCTCGACGTCGGCCTTCGTACGCAGCGGCGGGTTCACCTTCAACACCGGGTCGTACGCGTTGGTCGCGCCGTCGCCGGCGACGAGGTCGTCGGTGAGCAGCAAGTGATGCGGGGTGACCTCGGCCGTGACGCGGATGCCGCGCGCCTTCGCCCAGCGAAGGATCTCGACGGATCCGGCCGTCGAGACGTGGCAGATGTGCAGCCGCGCGCCGACGTGCTCGGCGAGCAAGGCGTCGCGCGCGATGATCGCTTCCTCGGCCACGGCCGGCCAGCCGGGCAGCCCGAGTCGCGCCGATGCGTCACCCTCGTGCATCTGCGCGCCGGCGGTGAGCCGCGGCTCCTCGGCATGCTGGGCGATCACGCCGTCGAAGGCGGTCACATATTCGAGCGCACGCCGCATCAATCGCGGATCCGAGACGCAGTGCCCGTCGTCGGAGAAGATCCGCACCCGGGCGGCCGACGTTGCCATCGTGCCTAGCTCGGCGAGCGCCTCACCGGCCAGCCCGACGGTGACCGCACCGATCGGCTGTACGTCGACCAGGCCCGCTTCGCGGCCGAGCCGGTAGACCTGTTCGACCACGCCGGCCGTATCGGCGACCGGTGACGTGTTCGCCATCGCGCACACCGCGGTATACCCACCGAGTGCCGCGGCCCGAGAGCCGGACAGCACCGTCTCGCTGTCTTCCCGACCGGGTTCACGCAGATGCGTATGCAGGTCGACCAGCCCGGGCAGCGCGACGAGCCCGGTGCCGTCGATCGTCTGTGCATCCTGGACGGCGTCGAAGGTCGCTCCGTCGCCGACCGCCTCGACGATGCCGTCTCGGACGAACACATCGGTCGGTGGCGCACCGACGATCGACACGTTGCGGATCAGGTAGCTCATCGAGCCCCGCCCCCCAGCATCAGGTAGAGCACGGCCATCCGCACCGACACACCGGCCGCGACCTGCTCGACGATCGTGGACCTGGTCGAGTCGGCGACCTCGGCGCTGATCTCGACACCCCGGTTCATCGGGCCGGGATGCATCACGATCGCGTGCTCGGGCAGCCGCCGCAGCCGGATCGCGTCCAGGCCGTAGCGTCGCGCGTATTCGCGATCGGACGGGAAGAACGAGTCCTGCCTGCCACCGCTGAGTCGCTCGCGTTGGACGCGCAGCATCATCACGACGTCCGCGCCGGTCAGGGTGGCGTCGAGGTCGTACGAAACGTCCGCCGGCCACGAACCTACGCCAACCGGCAGCAAGGTCGGCGGCGCGACGAGCGTGACCTTCGCGCCGAGCGTGTGCAGCAGCAGCACGTTCGACCGCGCGACGCGGCTGTGCAGCACGTCGCCGACGATCGCCACCTGTAGGCCGGCGAGTCGACCGAGCCGCGACCGCATGGTGTACGCGTCGAGCAGCGCCTGCGTCGGATGCTCGTGCGTTCCGTCGCCCGCGTTGATGACGCTTCCGTTGATCCACCGCGTCAGGCGGTGTGGTGCACCCGACGCCTGGTGCCGGACCACGATCGCGTCCGCGCCCATCGCCTGCAACGTCAGCGCGGTGTCCTTGAGGCTCTCGCCCTTCGAGACGCTGGAGCCCTTCGCGGAGAAGTTGATCACGTCAGCGGACAGCCGTTTCGCGGCCACCTCGAACGACGTACGCGTGCGCGTCGAGTCCTCATAGAACAGGTTGACCACGGTCCGCCCGCGCAGCGTCGGAAGCTTCTTCACCTCACGATCGGCGAGACCGGCCATCTCGGCGGCGGTGTCGAGCACCTGTGTCGCGGTGGCCGCATCGAGGTCGGCGGCGGAAAGTAGGTGCCTGATCATGCCGAGGCCTCCGTCGCCGTCGCGCCGGTGGCTCGCGCCGAGGCATCCGTACCCGCCCACAGCTGGACCTCGTCGGTGCCGTCGGTCTCGGCCAGCCGCACGCGGACCGACTCGATCAGCGACGTTGGGATGTTCTTGCCCACGTAGTCGGCGCGGATCGGCAGCTCGCGGTGACCGCGGTCGACGAGCACGGCAAGCTGAACGGCCCGCGGCCGGCCGAGGTCGCCGAGCGCATCGAGCGCGGCCCGCACGGTTCGGCCGGAGAAGAGCACATCGTCGACCAGGATCACCAGCCGGCCGTCGATCCCGCCCGCCGGCACGTCCGTGCGGCCGATCGCTCGCGTGCCGCGCAGCCGCAGGTCGTCGCGGTAGAGCGTGACGTCCAACACGCCGACCGGAACCGCCCGGCTCTCGAAGGCCTCGATGCGCGCGGCGAGGCGGCGGGCGAGCGGGAAACCGCGAGTCGGAATGCCGAGCAGGACGGCGTCGGTAGCGCCCTCGGTCTTTTCCAGGATCTGGTGGGCGATGCGATCGACGGTGCGAGAGATGTCTGTCGCCGTCAAGATCGTCTTGCTCGCCGGTGCGGACGTCACGGTCCGCGCATCGGCCGCGGCCATCCGTGGGTACGCCACGGGGACCTCCTTCCCCGCCTCACTGGACGGGTCGTTAAAGGACGTCGGGTGCGTGAATCGCGAGCAGCCTATCAGGCAGCGCTCGCGTAGCGTCCGAATGGCGCGTCGCACGGCGTCGCCCGGCACGCACCAAAGATCGCGACTGGCGTGGCTCCGCCCCGGTCTCAAGATCGCCACCAAGGCTCGCAATGGCTGTGATCATGCCAAGATTCGTGCCATCCGCAGCCGTCACACGTCAGTCGTGGCGATCACCGGAACGTGAGCGACGTTTCGTCACGCAGGATGACGGTGATGTGCCGGCCAATGTACGACCGGTCGAGACGTTCCGTGACGTCCGCTAGCAGGACGTATGAGCGCGATCGACCGTTTGGCGGATAGCGACACGCCTGGGCTGAACGGGCCGACACGACGGCGTCACCGGACGTGATCCTTCAAACGAATTTGGAGAACACTTGACCACGCCCAGCTACGGGTACTACGGTCACGCTCCGTAGCGATCGCTGGGGAGTGCCTGCGGGCCGGTGACTGGGAGTGGTTCGAAAATGCCGTCTGATTACGCAAAGTCGTTGGGTTCGCGGCTGCGTTCCATCCGCCAGCAGCAGGGCCTGTCCTTGCAGGGCGTCGAGGAGAAGTCGAACGGGCGCTGGAAGGCGGTCGTGGTCGGCTCGTACGAGCGCGGCGACCGGGCGGTGACCGTGTCGCGGCTCGCGGAACTTGCCGACTTCTACCGGGTACCCGTTGCCGAACTGCTTCCCGAGGGCAGCGGTATCCGCCACGAGTCGGCCGGCAAGATCGTCCTCGACCTCGAGAAGCTCTACGACCAAGGCGACGAGGACCTGCTGTTCGTGGCGAAGTACGCGCGCGCGATCCAGCAGCAGCGCGGCGACTACAACGGCCGCGTGCTGTCAATCCGCGCCGACGACCTGCGCGCGCTCGCCATCGTCTACGACTTCTCGCCGGCCATGCTGGTCGAACGCATGAGCGAGCGAGGCGTACTGGTCACCGACGTACGGTCGATGTTCAGCTAGCTCGTTGGGCTTTCCGGCGTTGGGCTGCCGTGTGCACGTCCGCACACCAGCCGGGAGAGCTACCCGCCCGATCGTGATACCGGGAACGGTTGCGTTGTGCCGGCGGGCCAAGCGGGTGGTCAGGCTTCGGGACGCGGCGGCTCGCTGGTCCGCGTGTACATCGGGTGTGCCGTTCGGAGCCGTCCACGGTGCCCACCGTCGTACCTCGACGATGCCGTCGTCGACCCATTTCAGCACCTGTCTGGCGGCGTCGTCGCGGAGAGTCGCCTCGTCCGCGTAATCAAGGTCGGCTTCGATCCCGGCCAACGTTTCAATCTCGAAGGCGTTGACCACAATCGCCTTCTCGACCTCATTGAGGTCGTCCCACTTTCGCTCCGGCACGCGTCAATATTGCGCGCCGCGGACGCGCGCGGCGGATCTTGGTGCTATCGAGTCGCCTCAGCGTCGTTCGCGCACCTAGATCGCCGACATCCTCGCGATCTAGGAAGAAATCGGGGGCGATAGCGGGGGAAGTGTTCCTAGATCGCGAGCCGACAAGGCGAGTGCGCCCGAATGCCCGGAGTCGGGTTGCCGCCGGCCCAAAGCGCGACCAACGCGGCCTAGTGAGGCGTGTAGTCGGCAATCCGAGCGAGTACGCCGTTCAGGAACCGCGGTGAGTCGTCAGTGGAGAGTTGCCGTGCCAGCTCAACCGCCTCGGTGATCGCGACGGCATCGTCAATCTCGTCGACGTAGAGCAGCTCGTAGACCGCGATGCGGGCGAGATTCCGGTCCACCACAGGCATGCGGTCCAGCGTCCAGCCTTCGGCGTAGCTGGTGATCAGCTCGTCGACGCGTTCCAGATTTGCGGCGACGCCCTCGACGAGTGACACCGCGTACGGCAGATGCGCCGGCAGCGGCGTCTCCATCCGGGCGAGCACGTTCGCGAGGACGTCCTTGATCGGCTCGCCGCGAAGGTCGGCCTCGTAGAGCACGTCGAGGGCACGCTTGCGTGCCTTCCGACGCGCCGGCATCGGCGTCTTCGGTCCCTCGGCCACGACGACTCGACCGGCCGAGATCAGGAGCGGCCGAGGTAGCGGCCGTCGCGCGTGTCGACCTTGATCTTTTCGCCGGTCGTGATGAACAGCGGCACCTGGATCGTCGCGCCGGTCTCGACCGTCGCCGGCTTCGTGCCGCCGGTCGACCGGTCGCCCTGCAGACCCGGCTCGGTATACGTCACCTCGAGGAACACGCTCGTCGGCATCTCGACGTAAAGCGCTACGCCCTCGTGCGTCGCGATCGTCACTTCCGCTTCGGGCAGCATGTATTTCGCCGCGTCGCCGACCGTGGCGGAGGGCACCGGGATCTGGTCGTAGGACGACAGGTCCATGAATACGAAGTCGTCGCCGTCCGGATAGAGGTACTGCATATTCCGCTTGTCCACGGTCGCGGTGTCGACCTTCGTACCCGCGTTGAACGTCCGGTCGACCACCTTGCCGGACATCACGTTCTTCAGGGTCGTGCGCACGAACGCGCCGCCCTTGCCGGGCTTGACGTGCTGGAATTCCACGACGGTCCAGAGGTCCCCGTCGAGATTGAGCACGAGCCCGTTCTTGAGGTCGTTCGTGGTGGCCATGACCTGCCTTGATCTTCATTTCGCGAGATGGACCCGGCAAGTCTACCGACGCAGCGAGCCATCGTCCGCATCCCCACCGGCTAGGGTTGCGGCATGATCGACGACCCGCCGCTCGATCTCGTCGCGGCCGGCGAACCGGCGGAGGCGTTGACACACAACCCGTTCAACGCGGCCACCGCTGGCATCTGGCGAGTGACGACGCCGGCGGGTCCGCGGGTGTTGAAGATCGCAATGCCGGGTACCGAGGACGGCACGCTCCAATGGGGAACGAGCACCGATCCGACGCATTTCAACTACTGGCAGCGAGAACCTTTGGCGTATCGCTCGGGTCTGGTCGCATCCGCGTACGGCGACGCCGGACTCCGTGGCCCCGCACTGCTGGACTCGATTGATCGCCCGGACGGATCGATCGCGCTCTGGCTGGAGTACGTCTCCGGCGAGCCCGGCGCGACGTGGACCATCGCCGAGGTGCGTGACTTCGCGGCACGCCTGGGTGCCGCGCAGGCCCGATGGGTCGACCGGCCGTTGCCGTACCCGTGGTTGTCTCGGGGCTGGTTGCGGCAATATGCCGCGCGCCGGCCGCTCACCGCGACCGTCGATTGGGGTGATCCGGTGCTGGCCGAGGCGTGGCCGGCTGAACTTCGGGTCGACCTGGCGCGACTGGCCGCGAGCCGCGACGCGCTATTGACGGTCGCCGACCGGCTGCCGCGGACGCTCGCGCACCTCGACGTGTGGCCGATGAACCTGATCTGGGCCGCCGACGGACCGGTGTTGCTGGACTGGTCCTTCATCGGTGACGGCGCGGTCGGCGAAGACATCGGCAATCTGATCGTCGACTCGGTGGCCGACGGGCTTGTCGCGGTTTCGATGCTCGACCAGATCCGCGAGGCCGCGATCGACGGCTACCTGGTCGGCATCGGCTCGGCGGTCGATGCCGACGTCGTACGACGTGGTGTGGCGGCGGCCGGCGCGGCGAAGTACGCGGCGTTCGGCGCCACGATTGCACGGAAGGTGGCCGAGGGTCCGAGCGTCGGCTCGCTGACCTACGACGTCGGCGGATCGATCGCCGAACTGCTGGAACGGTGGCGGCCGATGCTGACCATGCTGGTGGACTGGGGCCGCAGCGCGCTGAAGTAAATCGGCGCGTCGCCGGATTACGCGGGCCGGCGCGCGACGTGCTCGAGCGCCAGTCGATAGCCGTCGACGCCGAGGCCGCAGATCACGCCGGCGGCCACCGCCGAGATCACCGAGTGGTGTCGGAACTCCTCGCGGGCATGGATGTTCGAGATGTGCACCTCGATCAGGGGCGCGGTCAGCGACGCGCACGCGTCCCGCAGTGCGATCGAGTAGTGCGACCACGCGCCGGGATTCAGGACGACAGGCGCCCGCTCGTCGGCCGCCGCGTGCAGCCAGCCGATCATCTCGTGCTCCGCGTCGGTCTGCCGTGCGACAACGTCCAGGCCGAGATCACGGCCGACGCGCTCGCACATCGCGACGAGATCGGCGTACGTCGTCGCGCCGTACACGCTGGGCTCGCGGGTCCCGAGACGGCCGAGATTCGGGCCGTTGAGGACGTACACCACTGACACGTACGCCACCCTAGGCCACCCTCGTCCCACGCGTGCCGGTCCAGTCCGATGGGGATTCGCGAAGTGCGACGGGCAATATGTGAAGTTCCTTAGTCTTTGTGCTATCAGGTCACCCGGCCGGATGATCACTTCGCCTGCGAGGGAGCGCGAGATGCAGCCGCAGGACCCGAACCGTCCGCCTGACCAACCGGGCGGACCGCCACCGGCCGGTGGTCCGCAATACGGCCAGCCGCCGCAATACGGCCAACAGCCGGGGCAGCCGCAATACGGCCAGCAGCCGGGTCAACCGCAGTACGGCCAACCCCAACAGCCGGGGCAACCGCAGCAGTATGGCCAACCCCAATACGGGCAACCGCAGTATGGGCAGCCGCAATACGGCGATTACCCGTACGGCCAGCCTGCGTACGGCGCTGCCCTCGGTCATTGGTATCCCGGCCCGCAGCCGCCCAACCCGCCGGAGCCCGGCTATCCCAAGGAATACGCGCCGTGGATCGTGCGCGTCGGCGCGTTTCTCATCGACTGGGTGATCCTGATCGTCCCGATCGGTGTCGCCGAGATCGTGCTTGCGGCACACACCGGCACGACCTCGGGGTGGCGCATCTTGGTGGGTGTCATCCTCTACGTGGTCGCCGTCGGCCTGTGGATCTACAACCGCTGGTTCCGGATGGGCCGCACCGGTCAGAGCTGGGGCAAGCAGCTCACCAGCACGACGCTGCTGGGCGAGAGCGACGCGCGACCGATCGGCGCGTTCCGCGCCTTCGTCCGCGAGCTCTGCCACGTGTTCGACAACCTGTGCGGCCTCTTCCCGCTCGGCTATCTCTGGCCGCTGTGGGACCGGAAGCGGCAGATCTTCTCCGACAAGATCATGAGCACCGTGGTGGTCCGCGTGTGATCAGGCGGCGTGTCCGTGTCAGTCCACGGTCGTAGCGTGTGCAGTCATGACGGCTTTCGTACTCGTACCCGGCGCGTGGCTCGGCGCCTGGGCCTGGCGTGACGTGACTGAGCTCCTCGCTCGGGCCGGTCACGACGTCTTCCCGGTCACTCTCACCGGCCTGGCCGAACGCGCCGCGGAAGGCGACCGCTCGACGAACCTCGACACCCACGTCGCGGACATCACGCGCGTGCTGGACGACAACGACCTGGCCGATGCCGTACTCGTGGCGCACAGCTACGCCGGCGCGCCGGTGACCGCGGCCGCCGATCGCCGGCCGGAGCGCGTTGCCGCCGTCGTCTACGTCGACAGTGGACCCGTACCGGACGGGGTCGCTCAGGCGGACTTCAACCCGCCCGAGGCGCGTGAGGCGACCGATCGATTGGTCGCCACGGCCGGCGACGGATGGTTGGTGCCACCGATCGCGTTCGAGCCGGCCGACGATCCGGTGACGCTCGCTGGGCTCGACGACACCTCGTTGGCCGCGCTGCGCGACGGCGCGACTCCGCATCCGTACGCGACCATGACGCAACCGCTGAACCTGACCGGCGAAGGCGACACGATCCCACGGACGTTGATCGCGTGCACGATCCCGCTCGACGGCGTACGAGGGATGATCGAGTCAGGCAATCCGTTCTTCGCCGGTCTCGCCGGCGCGACACTGTTGGCCCTGCCGACCGGGCACTGGCCGATGTTCAGCGAGCCGGATGCGCTCGCCGAGATGCTTGCCACCACGCGGACTTGACGCGCGGCGAGGACTAAGCAGCGACCGCGGCGTAGGCCTCGCGCAGTTGCTCCTCGGGCGGGTCGGCGAGGACGCCGGGCTTGGCGAGCCCGTCGAGAACGATGAAACGCAGCACCGCGCCGCGGGCCTTTTTGTCCACCCGCATCGTGTCTCGTAGTTCTGGCCAGGCGTCGGCCGCGTAGGTGACCGGCAAACCGAGCGCGGCGAGCACCGTCCGGTGCCGCGTGGCGGTTGCCGTGTCGAGCCGACCAGCGAGCCGACCGAGCTCGGCGGCGAAGACCAGGCCAACCGAGACCGCATCACCGTGCCGCCAGCCGTACCGTTCGCGCCTTTCGATCGCGTGCGCCAACGTGTGGCCGTAGTTGAGGATCTCGCGCAAGCCCGACTCGCGCAGGTCTTCGGAGACGACCGCGGCCTTGACGCGGATCGCGCGCTCGACGAGCTCGGCGACAGTGCTGGACGAGGACTCGCGCGCGGCGACGGGATCGTGCTCGACGCGCCGCAGGATCTCGGGATCGGCGATGAAGCCGCACTTGACGACCTCGGCGAGCCCGGCCGCCAGATCGGCCGCGGGCAACGTGTCCAGCGTGGACAGATCGCACACGACGCCGGCCGGCGGGTGGAACGCGCCGACGAGGTTCTTGCCGGCCGCCGTGTTCACCCCGGTCTTGCCGCCGACGGCGGCGTCGACCATGCCGAGCAGGGACGTCGGCGCGTGAACCGCGCGCACACCACGCAGCCAACACGCCGCGACGAATCCGGCGAGGTCGGTCACCGCTCCCCCGCCAACGCCGACCACCGCGTCGCTGCGGGTGAAACCCGCAGCGCCGAGCGCCTCCCAGCAACGGCTGGCCACGTCGATCGACTTCGCCGCCTCCGCGTCGGGTACGTCGATCGGCAGCACCGCGACGCCCACGCCGCCGAGGTGGTCACGCACCGCCGCCGCGAACGAGGCGACCGACGTCGTGGACAGCACAGCAACGCGGCTCGCACCCGGTAGCAGCGACGGTACGGCGCCGAGCACGTCACGACCGACAAGCACCGGGTACGGTGCCGGGCCGCCAACGTCGATCTCGGTCGCATCCGCCATCGCGTCGAGCGTACGGCCACCGACCGTGACCATCTCCGGCGGTCGGCATCTGGCTGGACGCCGAATAAGCTGGCGCACATGGATCCTGGCCCGCTCGCCCTCGTCGGGTCGGGCGAATACCTGCCGTCGATGCTGGACGTTGAGCGCGCACTGATCGACGGACGTGCGCCGCGTTACGTACAGATCCCGACCGCCGCCGCGCCCGAAGGCCCGGCACGGCTCGCGTACTGGGTCGAGTTGGGACGCGCGCAGGCCGGGCGGTTGGGCGTCGAGGCCGTACCGCTGGTGGTCACCGACCGGTCGGAGGCCGACGATCCAGATATCGCCGCGCAAGTTGCCGGCGCCGGACTTATCTACCTGTCCGGAGGCAGCCCGGCAGTGCTCGCCGACACGCTTCGCGACACCGCGTTGTGGCGCGCGATCGTTGATGCGTGGCGCGGCGGCGCCGCGTTGGCCGGCTGCAGCGCGGGTGCCATGGCGATGGCCGATCACGTGCCCGACCTACGCCATCCCAACAATGGTGGCCGGCCGGGGCTCGGGCTGTTGCCGCGGCTTCGGGTCATCCCGCACTTCGACCGGATGCTCGGCTGGATCCCCGACCTGATGACGCGACCGTTGTTCCGGCCGCCGGACGGCGTCACGCTGGTCGGCGTCGACGAGGAGACCGCTTTGGTGGGTGGCCCGGACGTCTTCACGGTCGCCGGTCACCAGGCGGTCTGGGTGCTCGGCGACGGCAAGCGACGCAGGCTCGACGTCGGGGAAACGCTCGTCGTTCCGTAACGCCCGATCATCCTGTCCGTGCCATCGCGCGGGTCCCGGCGGGCGCCGTCCGGCCCGGTGCGGGCTTTGCTTACACGGCCAAGCGATAGCCGCGTTTCATCACCGTCTGGATCATGTCGCCGCCGTTCAGCGACCGCCGCAGCCGCGACACCGCCATCTCGATCGCGTGGTCGTCGCTCTGCGTCCACCCCGGCGTCTCGCGTCGGATGTCCGCACACGACATCACCTGGCCGGGATGCCGCGCGAGGGTGCGAAGCACGCCGATCGGACCGGGCTGGATCGCGACGAGCTCACCGTTCATCACGACCGCCTGACCGCGTACCTCCATCCGATGACCGCTGATCCGCAGCCGTACCGCCCGCCGTCCGACCGCGCCGACCACCGCGTCCAGCGCCTCCTCGCCGAATGGCGCGGAGCCGATGATCGGTGTCACACCGAGCGCACGCAGCGGTGCCGCCCCGAGTTCGGTGCGGCACACCGCCGGCAGGTCGGTTGCGAATGCGTTCAGCACCGCGTCGAGTCGACCGTCTACCCGCGCCTGCGCGAGGACGTTCTCGACCGCCTCCGGCGATGCGAAGACAATCGCGTCAATCTGGCGATATTCGATCTGCTCGCCGAGCCGTCGAAGGATGTCGGCGTGCGCGGGCGGTGCGCATTGATAAGTGGGTACGGCGATCAGGTTCGTACCCGCGCGCCGCAACGCGTGGCACAGGTCGATGCTGTCCGGTCCACCGCACTGCATCGCGATGTGGCGGCCGGGCAGTCGCTGCGCGAGCAGGTAGCGCACGATTTCCTCGGCGGTGCCGGCAGCGGTCGACCAGATCTCGGCGAACCCCGCCTCGCGCAGGCCATCCGCGGCACGTGCGCTCGCGGCGAGCAACCGGGCACCACGGAACCGACCGAGCAACGCGTCGCGCATCCCCCATCGCGCCGCCGACCGCAGCCATAGCGAGAACCCGAAGTTCGACGTCACCACGAGTTCCTCGACCGGCTCAGCGATGACCGCCTCGGTCGCGGCGCGCAACGCGATCTCGTCGGCCGTCGTGTACGTCCGCACTGCCTGTATGGACACGCTGCGCGCACCGTGTTGTTCCATGGCTTCCGCGAGGTACGCGCGCCGGCGGTCGGATGCGATCGCCACTGCGTACCCGGCCAGTGGTGCGACACCGGGCGGGCGCATGAGGACCAGTGCGCTCGCGGTCGCGACCACCGGACCTCCCTCCCGCCACGGCGTGCCGTGAGCAGCTGCACCGGGCGTCTGCGTGGTCGATTCGCGGTGGTACGCGCGACGGGGCGACCCGGGAACGCCCTGGCGTGGCACACTTCACCTGGCACCGCTGGCCGCGGGGGTGCGGCGCAGACCTAAGTAACACCGAGGTTACGGCACGTTAACCGATGTCGCTGAGTCGGACATCTGCACCACGCATCGATGTGGACGCATAACGCCGTCGCCAGTCGCGATATAGCCGCAGGTCAGACCGTGTCTAACGGAGCTTGTTCGCAGTCAAGCGGCTCACCATGCGCAATGTTGATCTTGTGAGGTTGCTTGCCGTTGCGTTGCAGCCGATAGCTCGCTCTGGATCTCAGCCTTCGATGCCGACAACGCTTTAGCGGTCAGAGCCGTCGCCGAAGCCGGCCTCGCCAGCGCACCGCGACTGCACGTTCGCACCCATCGGAGACGACGTTGGCCGAGGTCACGCTCGAGAACGTGAGCAAGGTGTATCCGGACGGCACGAAGGCCGTCGACGACCTGAATCTGCTGGTCACCGATGGTGAATTCCTCGTGCTCGTCGGGCCGTCCGGCTGTGGCAAGACCACTGCGCTCCGGATGGTCGCCGGCCTGGAGGACATCAGCGCCGGACAGGTGCGCATCGGCGGTCGCATCGTCAACCACGTGCCGTCGAGAGACCGCGACGTGGCGATGGTGTTCCAGAGCTACGCGCTCTACCCACACCTCGACGTGTTCGAGAACATGGCCTTCGGCATGCGCATGCGCAAGATGCCGAAGAAGGACATTGACACACGGGTCCGGTCGGCCGCGGACGTACTCGGCCTGACCGAGCACCTGACAAGGCGGCCGGGAGCACTGTCCGGCGGTCAGCGGCAGCGGGTGGCGATGGGCCGGGCGATGGTCCGTAATCCCAGCGCGTTCCTCATGGACGAACCGCTGTCGAATCTGGACGCGAAGCTGCGAGTTCAGATGCGCGCCGAGATCGCACGCACTACCCGGCAGATGGGCACCACCACGATCTACGTGACACACGACCAGACCGAGGCGATGACGCTGGGCGACCGGGTCGCGGTGATGCGCAGCGGGGTGCTGCAGCAGGTCGGGACGCCCCAGGAGCTGTACGAGCGGCCGGACAACCTCTTCGTCGCCGGCTTCAT
>Ga0126377_10000513_pt1 | contig 23630 bp, 11 predicted proteins | sample PanSoiMetPlot_22_FD_92647 | JGI IMG/M metagenome (GOLD analysis project Ga0126377, IMG submission 92647) | Tropical forest soil microbial communities from Panama - MetaG Plot_22 | ecosystem: Environmental > Terrestrial > Soil > Tropical forest > Bulk soil | place: Panama | collected 2016-02-17 | reverse complement strand
GAGCGCGCTGGCGGCGGTTCTATACGCGCTTAGCAGAGAGCGGTCCACGATACTGAAGAATGTCGTGGCGGCAGCTATGGTCGCGCTGCTCTTGGCGGACGTCGCGTCGTTCGGGTTCTTCTACGAGTGGACCATCATCCCGCCAGACCTTTCCGAAAAACTCGCCGACCCGCCTAGTGTCAAATACATCAAGGAGCGCGAATCAGACCTCAATTCTTTCCGGGTGATTGGTCATGGTTCGCTGCCGCACGCGCGTAATTACGAGATGCTCGATTTCCCGAATATGTCGATTCCGCGCGGTTTACAAAGCGCCAACGGATATGACCCGGTACACATTTCGCGATACGCGGCGTTCGCGGGAGGGATGTCACTGATCGGGGATGTGCAGGAGAGAAGCGCATTCGGTCCCGACGACCAGTCGTTCAATCTGCTCAATGTGAAATACCTGTTTTTTGAACGGCCTGATTTGATGGGCGAAGGGGCCTACATTAAACGCGATGGAATCCGCTTCCTGGATCCGCCGGTGAACCTGTTTTTGAATCCGGGCAAACAGCTGAGCCTCATGGCGAACACGACTGCGACCGAGTTGGCGATTATTTCCGCGATGGGAACGTCGGATCACGTTCCAAACGGCGCGCCAGTCGTCACCATCAATCTCTACACAAAAGACGGGCGCGTCATCGAACGCCAGCTGCAAGCCGGGAAGCATACTTCAGAATGGGCGTATGATCGGGAGGATGTGCGCGCTTCTATCAAACACGATCGCGCCCCCGTGATTGAAAGCTTTCAAGCGAACGGCTTTGAGGGACATTTCTATCTCGCGCGCTTCCCCTTCGAGCGATCGGAGATTGAGCGGGTCGCTTTTAAATACGAACTACAAGACGCCGATGTGACATTCGTTCGGGCCTCATTTCATGACGCCGAAACAGGACGATCGACGACGATCAGCCCCTTGAACTTACCGGCGGATCGATGGCGCAAGCTCGCGGGATTCGGAGAGGTCGAAATTTTCGAGAATACAAAAGCGCTTCCTCGCGCCTGGTTCGTGCGCCGCGCGGCGGTCGAATTGAGCGCCGACGTGTTGAAGATAATCAAAACCGGAAGGATGAATGACGGGTCGCCCTTCAATCCGTTGGAGACGGCGCTGTTCGAGAAAGAGGATTTCGGCGGTCGCGACATCGTTCCGGCGCCGATGGGCGATCCGTCGAACGCCGAGGTCAAGATCACCCGATACGAACCGCAGCGGATCGAATTACAGACGCGAAATCAGCAAGCCGGTTTTTTAGTCTTGAGCGAAATCTATTACCGAGGTTGGGAGGCCTGGATTGACGGAAGCCGTGTCCCTGTCGAACGTGTCAACCACCTTCTGCGCGGCCTGGCGGTCCCCGCAGGCGATCATCGGATTGAGTTCGTCTTTCGCGCGCACAGCTTCCGCAACGGCGCCGCCTGGTCTCTTTTCGGCGTTCTGTTGCTGCTAGTCGGCGCGAGTAATAGAACGAGGCGCGGTTTGATCAAAATCGAGTCGGGGTTGGAAGGGCGCGTAACCCGCATGTTGTCTTCGGCAATGCCGAAGGTAAAAAGAATGATCGCGCGCGTCCCGGGACTGATCAGTGTGACGCTGTTGGCCTTGAGCAGACCGAGGGTCGTAAAAATATTGGCTGTCGCAGGAGTGTTGATCTATGGCTACATTCTGGTGAAGTTCGCGGTATACGCGGCGGGCGGGTCAGACAGTTCAGGTTATCTCCGGCTCGCGCGTTCGCTCGTGCACGGAGACATCGTTAAGCGCGCCATTGAACTGGATCTCCTTGGCCTTCCGGATGAATTCATCCGCAATTTCGTTGCGATCGGTTACGACGTGGGGACGCGACCGGGAACAATAACGCCGTTTTACCCAATGGGGATGCCGATGCTGATGGCCATCGGGGCGTTGATCGGCGGATGGGATTACGGCCCTTATCTGGTCAACCCGATAGCGGGGGCGCTGAGCCTTATTCTGATCTACCTGATCGGTCTGGAATTGGAACTGCCGCGAGGCTTCTCGATTGGCGCCGCAGTAATGCTCGCCTTCAGTCCGACTTTCGCCTATCTGGCGCTGCAGCCAATGAGCGACGCCATAGCGATGTTCTGGGCTCTCGTTGTCATCTTGGGCGCGCTGCGTTCCAGGAAACGGGACGCCTGGGCGTTGCTCGCCGGCGCCGGATTCGGCATGGCGTTTCTCACCAGGCCGACCAGTGTCCTTTTGCTGATCCCGCTTCTATTCAGCCTTCGATTGAAGCCAAAAACTATTCTCTTCTTCCTGCTCGGGGGATTGCCGTTGGCGGCGATTTTCTTCATTTACAATGCCGTGGCTTATGGCCACCCGTTACAAACCGGGTACGGGCGGATAGGGCTTTGGTACGCGATGGGAATCGGCGGTTTCAAGGTTCGCTTCAATCATTATAGTTACTGGATAAAGGTGACGATGAGCCCATTGCCACTGCTTTGTTGGCTGGCGGTCGCGGTGGATCGTAAGATCGAATGGCGGAATCGGCTGATGCTTCTCACCTGGTTCGGCGCCTTTTTTATTTTCTATTGCTGCTACAACGATTACGACGCATGGTGGTACACCAGGTTTCTCCTGCCAGGCTACCCTGCCCTGATCCTGGGAGTCGTATTGATTGCGAGGGACCTGCCAGAACTGCTGAGTAATTGGGTCAACGAGCGCAATCGGGTGAGATTGAAATGGGCTGTGTTAATCATCATGGTGGCCGTTACGCTTAGTCACGAGCGGCGTTACATCAGAAAATTCGACATATTTAGTATCGGCCGCGGCGAGGAGTGGTACCCTTTGTCCTGTCGCTGGGCGGACCAGCAGCTTCCGAGCCAGTCGCTGATAGTTTCGATGCAATTTAGCGGCGCGTTGAAGTTTTACACCGACCGTCCGATCGTCAGGTGGGACGAGATGACGCCGGGACAATGGCCCGAGGTGAAAAAACGCGCCGCCGAGAGAGGTTACCAGTGGCATGCGTTGCTGCTGCCTTTCGAGGTAGAAGAAGCGCAAAAGCGATTGGGCGGGAAATGGACCAAATTGGGCATGCTTGATCAGACCAGTCTCTGGAAGATTGAGTTGGCTTCCAATCAGTAATTCCCGCTCCCGTTGGCGCCACTCCAGATCAAGAAGGAGCGACCAAACTTGGAGAAACAATCCAGGAATAAACTGCTGATTCCGTCCTCAATTTTTTTCGCCCTCCTTGTGTCTCCCATTATTTTCGCTATCCCCGCATTATTGAACGGGCGTACCCTTTTGCCGCCCGGCGACGTAGGCGGTTTGTTTGACGCGCATATTTTAATTGGAAGTATCCTTTCAAACGGCCAGTTCCCACAATGGAATCCATATGCGCAGGCAGGCCTGCCTCTGATCGCCCTCGCTTACGCAGGCGCCCTCAATCCGCTCAATTTGATATTCGCATTCTTTTCGCCAATAGCCGCGGCGAATATTTTAACTGTCATTACAAATCAGTTGGCCATGTCGGGCTGCTACCTTCTCGCCCGGCGGATTGATCTGAGCCGGCCAGCCGCCATTATCGCCAGCGGCCTATACGCGCTGGCGGCCCTAAACCTCCTGCCGGCTGTTTATATAGGCTCCAGCGCCACCGTCATGGCCGCCGCCTGGACGCCCTGGATCATGCTGGCTCTGGAAAATCTTTATCAAAGAACCGAATGGAGATGGGTGGCGCTCGGAGCAGGTTTTCTTGCGCTCCAGTTTTTCGCCGGGGACATCCAGTTAAGTTTCTATACGTTTCTTCTCGGCGTGGCGTTCATAGTGTATTCGCGTGTTTGTCGTAAAGGCGGCGCCCGCTTTCTTATGCGCTCGGCGGCAATGTTACTGTGTGGCGCTCTACTCTCCATGACCCAGTTATTGCCGATCAGAGAGTTATTCCTGTTTAGCGGCGCCAACCGGTTGGATAAGGATCCGCTGCCTTTTGATCAGGTGTTTTCAGGCGTATACCCGGTCGCTATTATTATCGTGGTATTGACAATAATCTCCATCCTGGTCGTTTCACATGCCAGGCGCATCACCCCATCGTTTTGGCTATGGGTCTCGGTGTCATTGATATCTCTGTCGCTCGGTCAATTGCCGACAGGGTTGCATGAAATGTTATTAGGGTGGATTCCGGTTTACTGGCTATTTCCGAGCCCGGCCGTACACTTGTATTCCTCCGCGCTTGCGACGGCGATTTTATGCGGCTTTGCTTTCAACGACTTTTCGAAGATAAATCTCAAACTCGGCGCCGAGTCGGATCCCTCTACATTGGCCATCGCTTCGGCAGGCGGACTGATTGTTCTGGCGTCCATTTTAAGCATAGTAATGGTGGCGTCAAAAGGAATAACCGCCACACAAATCGCTTCGCATCTTGCCGCTCCTGAATATGTAAAGTTCATGATATCCCGTGAAAATGGGATGAAGGATTTCCGCGCCATAAATTTGATCAGACCCGAGGATAATGCGGATAACTCAACTCCGGGCTCCGGCCAGAATCCCCTCCCTTTTTCTCCGGCGAATGAACTCCGCGTTATCAATTCGCCTGAACAAATATCCTTGCCCTGGGTCTCGGAGATTGCGGGAGACCTGAGGAGGGACGGCGCGATCGGCGACCCGAATCTGCTTATGTCTTATCATCAGGGGCTTGATTTGCTAAATGTCAAATACCTGGTGTCCGACGATAAGCCCGGCATTTTTGAAAAAACCTTCGGCCCCTTAGTCGTAGACGGAATCAAGTTTTATAGAGATAAGCTGGGTATAACTCTGAGGCGGGGAAATAAAATAAATATTGCGACGGAACCCAGGACACCTGTCTCAGAGATTGCTTTGATTTCGAATATGAGTTTCTCAGAGCTGGTGGAAGAAGACTCTGTCGTTTGCGCGATCAGGCTTCATACTAAAAATGACAGTGTCTTGATACGCGAAATACGCGCCGGAAAGGATACGGCGGAGTGGAGCTACGACACCCCGGAAATACTCCGTGTCATAAAGCACAAAAAAGCGCGCGTTGTGACAAATGGGCAGGCCAATTGTATTGGCGGATGCGAATATATAACAACGTTGAAATTCGATCGGGCGGAGATCGGCGCCATTGAATTCGAGTATATAAACCCACGGGCTCGTCTGAGCATTCATCACATAACGCTTCTCGACCCCGAAACGGCGACGGCATTTCCGATAGACCCGCGTAAACTTATTATTGACAGGTGGCGCAAGGTAGGACAATTCGACAATGTCAGCGTTTATGAAAATCGCGCGGCGACGTCACGCGCCTGGTTCGTGAAGCGAGTTGTGGCGGTCACAGGCGCCGAAATGCCGGACATCATAAAGTCTGGACGCATGCCGGACGGGACTGTATTCGATCCGAGAGAGACGGCTCTGATCGATCAAGCGGAATTGATCGGTCACGGCGTAAAACTTCCGGAAATCAGCGCCCGGGATGCGGCGACTGTGGCGATCGATCATTCTGACACGAGTCGAATAGCAATGACGACTCGAAACCCGAACCAGGGATTCCTCGTTCTGAGCGAGCCTTTCTTTCGAGGTTGGGACGCGTTTGTTGACGGGAAGCGAACGCCGGTCAGCCGCATAAATTATATATTGCAAGGTATCCCGATCGGCGCCGGCGAACATAGAGTCGAATTTAAGTACCGATCTCCTGCCGCCCGCAATGGCTTGTCTTACGCATTACTCGGCGTTCTTATACTAATCGCAGGAGGATTTGTCGACGGACGAAGTTTTGTTCGGTTATATTCGCTTGTCAGATCGGGCGCCAGTTACCTTATTTTCGGTAATTCAGTCGCCGCGCGTCTGCGGTCATTATACAGGAAGCCCAGCGCCGGTTCCTTGCTATCCGGCTTATTCATTTTCACTTCGGGCGCCGCCGCGGTTTATTACTCGTATTTGATGTTCAGATATACGTCAAAGGCGATTACCGGCAACGATAGTTACGGGTATGCGAGCCTTGCGAAGTACATAACTCAGCTCAAAGTCGCGCAGCCGATCGTCGAGCTGTCGCAATTAGGCCTTCCGCCGGATTTCACCACCGTATTCATCCCTATTACCTACATTGGCGGGCCCCAGCCGGGAACCATGGTGCCGCAATATCCGCCCGGCCATCCAATGCTGATAGCCGCTTTTTCATTGTTGTTCGGATGGGAAACCGGCCCATTCCTCATAGGCCCAATATCGGTGATAGCAAGCTCGGCGCTCACATACCTCATAGCTCGCGAACTCGGACTGTCGCGGAAACTTTCAACTGTCGCCGGTATCATGCTCGCGCTGACGCCGATTGTGGTCTATATGGGGCTGCAAATGATAAGCGATGCCCCCTCGATGGCGCTGTGCCTTGGCGCCGTTTATGCCTCATTGGCATGCAGAAGAAAAACCGGGTTTGGGTGGGTCGCCGGGATGTTTTTCGGCCTTGCCGTCCTCCTCCGACCAACCAACCTGTTTCTGATTATGCCCGTGATATTCTGCCTGCCGTTGAATATACGGGCGATAACATATTTTATGCTGGGAGGACTGCCGTCGGCCTTATTTCTTTATGTTTATAATTCGTCGGTTTACGGGAGCCCGTTTCAGTCAAGTTACGGATTTTCTGCCCTCGACGTGTTCCAGCCTTCGTTTTCTTACATGTCTATCAGATTCAGTTATTACACTTATTGGATAGCGAGGTTCATGAGCCCTTTAATTCTGGCGGGCTGGCTGGGGGCAATCTTCAATCACGAGCTTTCAATTCGCGTTCGAGCGTTCCTTATTTCATGGTTCAGTTCCTATTTTATCATGTACTGCATGTATTCGTTTTATAACGACTGGTGGTTTACGAGATTTCTCCTGCCCGGCTGGCCAGCGTTGATTATAGGATCGCTCTTCACTGCGAAATACGTCGGCGCCATGCTGGCGAAAAATGTAAATCCGCATAATTACGTATTAGCGAGCAGAATACCTCCATTGGCTTTGATAACTGTTGTCATCGTATTCTCCGTATATCACATCAAAAGTCTCAGTCTGTTTGATACCCACCTTGGGGCGCAGAACGAGAAGAATATTGTACTGTGGGCTGATAAACAGTTACCTCGCAACGCCCTCGTCGTATCTGGTTATCTGGGCGGTCTCGTGAAATACTACGGAAGCCTAAGTATGATAAAGTATTCTGAGGTGAATGAGGCCAGATGGAATATTCTGAAAGAAAAAGCGCAATCGAAAGGGGTTCCCGTCTATGCTCTATTGACCCCGCCGGAAGTTGAACCCGCCCAGAAATGTATACCCGCCGAGTGGCGCCTGTTGGGAACCTATGAACATCAGACGTTATGGAGAATCGCCACCGAATAACCTGTTCAGTCGGGCAATGATGAGCGGACAGGCGATCAACAAAACTATTCCGACGCCCGAGAGGATCAGCCCGGCGCGGAAGCTCGGAGCGAGATATCGAAACACGATGCGATGTTTTCCCGCCGGGACGGCGACTCCGCGCAGCGCGTAGTTGGCGCGCTCGACCTTGGTAAGGACGCCGTCTATCCGCGCCTCCCAACCCGGATAGTGAATCTCGCTCAGGATCAGGAATGAGTCGCGCGAATGATCTGTTTCCAATTCAATGCGCAGAGGCTGGTAATCGGTGACCCTGACTCTGGCGTCGGCGGCGACGCCGATCGGGCGCGTCGAGAGGCGGTTGTCGAAGTCCTCCGCCGAGATAATCGCGGCGCTCCCAGGGTCGAATGCGCCGCCGTCTTTGAATCGTCCTTCCTTAATGACGCGTAGCGCCTCCTGATCGGGGAGCGGCTTCAGCTCGGAGACGAACCAGGCGCGAGGCAATGAGCGGAGGTTTTCGTAGATTTCTATCGCGCCGAAGCGTTCTAGCAACCGCCAGCGTTCCGGTGGCAGGCGAAGCTGATTGAGCATCAATGAGGTTTGCGTCTCGGAGTCGAATAGAGAAGCCCGCGCGATCAGGACCTGCGCGTCCTGTCGCGGAAACTCGATCTCGACCCGCGTGACGCGCGAGCGCTCGAAACTAAGCCGCGCCAGATAGAGATGAGCCCGGAACCCTTCCGCTTCAAAATCCTCCGCGACTGTGGCACGCCGGTGTTTGGCGCCGTCCCTGACGTCCGCGCGATCATAAGCCCACTCGGCCGTGTCCCGACCCGCCAATAACTCGCGTTCGATCACCGTTCCCTGATCCGTATGAAATTTGATCCTGGCGACCACCGTCCCATCACCCAGATGAATTGAATTGCCGAGGTTACTTACCAGGGCCAGATCGGTCGCCCAATAACCTCCGGCTTCGAGCTCGGCGCGAGGACGCTCGGCTGAGCTGACGCCCAATCCGGTGTAACTGAATCTGATCCCATCGTGAATAAGAAAGGCCGGCTCCTTGCCGCCCGAAAAACCGAAGTAATCGTAACAATTGAGATTCTTGCAGTCTGGCGCGCGATCAACGGACGCGGGGATATTCCTCAAGACCATCGCCGGCGTCGTAGGCTGTGGGCCCCGCCGCTCCAAAAGAAGATATTTGACATTGAGCAGATCGAGTCCGTAATCACTTAATCCGAATGCGCGAGGGTCTTCGGCTATCCCATATCCGTTCATCATTCCTGCCAGAGCCGCCGGGCGAGGCGGTCGCAAAAGATCGCAATTATTTACGCTCTGCAGCCCACGCAAAGCCGAGACGTTCGGAGTATCGAGCGATTCGTAGTTGGCGTCCTCGGGAGGAAAAGAATGATATTCATAAGGAAGGAAGTGATGGCTCATGATGCGAAAAGAACTCAGGTCCGCTTCACGCCCCTTGATGAATTTTACCGTTGGCGGATCCGCTACTCTTTGTTCGAAGCCGGCGGGAACGATCCGCCAGTAATAGAACTGGCCGAAACTTCCGAGATCTAGGAGCAGGACCGCGAGTAAAAATGCGGCTGCGGCCGCGCTTCGTCTCCGCGCATACCATTGAATGGCTATAAGGCCCGCCAGCATACAACCCGTCGGAATCAGGATTTCGGGATTGCCGAGCGAAGTCGCTCCCCCAGGACGCGCGGTCGTGGTGGTCAACCAGCCGGCTCCGAATCTGGCCGTCGCCACCCCGCCAATAAAGAACAAGCTCAGCGCAACGCACGCGCGCCGGACGCCGCGCCCGGTCTCGGCGAAAGAGAGACTTTGAAGATAGCGCATTCCGATTCCCGCCAGGACAGCGATGGCAAAGTCGAACTCGAGAAAATGGCGGTACGAACCGCGAAACAGATTGTATCCGGGAAGGCGCCATAACAGGCGATTGATTCCGAATGGCAGATAGGAGCCGAAAGACAAGGCGAGCGCGACAATCGCCGCCGCGGCCCAGAAATAAACCAGACTTCGAATCTCAGATTGCGGGTTTTCGCCCTTCGCCTCGGCGCCGTCTCCGCTGAGGATGGTTTTTTTCGTGACGGAAGAGAAGATCGCCGTCAAGGCCAGCAAAAGTCCGAGCGCTCCCGCGTAGCATGAAGCGGTCATGATGTTCCATTCGCCCCAGTAGACGACGCTGTAAGGACCTACTGCGGCTCCGCCGAAAAAATAGGGGAAGAGGAGAGTCAGAATTTGTTTCGGCGGATAGGAGAAATTCGAGAAGTATTCATAGCTGATCCGTGACCGATCGCCCATCTTCAACAATTCCCATTCGGGAAAAAGTTGAGCCGAAGAGAGCAGCAGGCCGGCGAACGTCATTATCAGGACCGCCGATAAAAATCGGCGCCGTCTTTCACGTTCCTCCCGGCGCCATATCGAAAACAACAAATAAGCCCCGCCTGCGCCCGCCGTGTAGAGGTTCATTTGAGGCTCGCCCGCGAAGAGTTGCAGCGAGATAAAGACCGCTCCCAGCGCAATCCATTTCCACGAGGAGCGCCGGTAGAGACACTCGATCGCCAGCAGGATCCAGGGAAGCCATGCCGCCGCTGCGATGCGGCAGGTCTGCTCCAGATGCGCCACCATAAACGCGCTGAAAGTGAAGACGACGCCTGTGACGATGGAGCTTAAACGACCCAACCCGATGCGCCGCGCATAGAGGTAGCTTCCGATCAACGCCAGGTGATAGGTCGTGATCACCACCAGATGCATCGCCAGCAGTGGAGGAAGGATAATAAAGAGCCAGTTGGGCGGATAGAGAACCCCCGGATAGACGCTCGCCAGCAGCGGCGCGCCCGCCGCGACATAGGGGTTCCATAATGGAGGCGTTCCCGCGCGCCACATCTCGCCGGCCAGGGCGCGCAAAGGAAAGTTTTGTTTCCACCCGTCACCCTGCAGCAAAGCGACGGCGCCAGTGATCACAGGATAAAAATAGAGCAAGGGCAGGAGCGCGAGAATCGTGATGGCGAGTGCCTTTTTGGACATAGAGCCGGGAAGACTGCGGCGCGAAACGAATTCTCAACCAACTGAGATGACGTATTCAGTCAACGCGGTTCTGCGGGCTTGCGCTCGTTTGGCGGATTCGAGCAAATCTTTCACTGTGGCGGTCAGTTCGTCGAATGTCTCGGGCGTAAAAGAAGCCTCGCCGTCAATCGGACAAACCCATGCCGGAACGTTGGGTACGCGGATGGAAATGCCGTCTTCGCGATACTCAAATGTGGTTGGGCGCCATTCTTTCTTTACTCGGTGTTCGCCGCAAATTGGAGCGGATTGTGCTTTCATAAACTATCTCTTTTTTCGCTTGCGCCTCCGGAGAGGCGGACTTTCCCATAAATTTTCGTCCGGGATGTAAGCAGTGACAATCTCCAGGTACACAGTATCGCTGTATTCGTAGACGACGTGCAAGTATATGTCATGACTCGCCGACAGACTGGTTTTTCCGCAGATCAAACCACGCTGGCTATCAAGATATTCCTCAATAATCGTCCCGCTGAGGATCGCTTCGACAATGTGCTGACGATCGAACCCTTCTTTCAAAGCGTGCTGCGCCACGTGGCTTTTAATAAGATAATTGCCCGATTTTACTCGCTCACGGATGGATTCGATTTCCACGGAAGCGTAGACCTCCTTCGGCTCAACGCCATAATCGGCGGAAGAAATTGATGATGTGGAACGCGTCGATGTATTTGAACGGCGTCTGCCCGATGGTGTAATGGCCGCAGGGTAAAAACACTTTACGCGCGGGCACGTTATAGTGGTCGCAATCGTCAAAGAAAATACGCGCCAGGTCGGGGAGAAACGTCAAGTCGTATTTCGTCGAGATGAACAGGACGGGGCGGCGCTCGCGGGCCAGTTTGGCGGCGTGCGCGCTCGGACTGATCGTCTTCCATACATCGCGGACTTCATCAGCCGTCAATTCTGTCTCCAGACTTCTACGGATGTGCGAAGTTGTCAATGCGCGCCATACCACGTCACCAAACCAGCTCGAAACCATGTTGAAGACGCCCGCTTCCAGCCTTTCGTCGTGGATGAAGGCGAGCCACGACACGCATGAGCCGATGCTGGTGCCGATCACTCCCACGCGCTTATAGCCTTGAAAAAACAGCCAGTCGGCGGCGCGCCGAATGTCGAGCGCGGCCTGCCGGACGGATTGGATCGTGCGGCCGACGTTGGCGCTGACCAGATAATCGGCGCGCGTGAAGCCGTCCAGCATGCGCCGATCGTGAAATGGCAGACTCAGCCGCAGCGCTGAGACTCCGAAGCGATTCAGTCCGCGACAGAGCGCCACGTGTGAATCCTCTTTGGCGTTCCACTGCGGCGAAACTATCACCGCGCCGTCGCCTCTGCCGGCGGGGAAGAACCTTGCGTGAACCAGGTTGTTCTTCTCATAAGGCGTGGCGACCGCGCTCGGAAATTTCAACCATTGGAAGTCGGATTCGGAGGCCGAAGATTCAAAATCGGACAGGAGGCTGGGCGGCGGAGCGTAAAAGACGTCGCTGTATGCGAGCGCCTCGGCGTTGAATTCTTTGATGAATTGCCGCGGGTCAGGGAAATTGCGGATCGAACCTTGACCGGCGCCGATAAATTCCAACCCCCAATCGAAAGGATGAGAGACGCGAGCGCCATTATCGCGGGCATGTAGCCTTCGCTCGAAATGATGCATAAATGGACGCAGCATAAATTTTCCGTGAGTTTTGCGCGGCGCTAAAGATGCGCATACTACGCGGCGGCGACATTCCGGGCAAGCGCCTCTCTTCCCAGTTGCAAAGTTCAAATCCATATTAGTTTGGACTCTCAATTGCATTCTTATCCTTTGGAAGAAGGGGCGACGTGTAGTCGTAAGGCGTTATGCGAATAGTTTCATTAAGGCGATTGGCTCCCTATGGCCTCGCGGTCTTGAGCGTCGCGCTGGCCGCCTTCATCCGTCTGGAATTGGATCCGCTTCTCGATGGAAGGGCTCCGCTGTTGATCTTCATGTTCGCGGTCATCGTGACCTCCTGGTTCGGAGGGTTGTGGCCCGGGCTGCTGTCAACAGCCTTATCATTTCTTATCGGCGACTACCTTTTCATCGCGCCGCGGTATTCCATCTTCACCTACGAAGACCAATCAGATCAGAACCTCTCCATCACATTCGGAGTCTTCGCAGTACTGCTCAGCGTGCTCATGTCCCAGGTCAGAAAGTTTATCGACGCCGAGAGGGAATCGAATAAGAGTTTCCGGATGCTGCTCGAAGGTGTCAAAGACTACGCGATTTTCATGCTCGACCCGGCGGGGCGCGTGATGAGTTGGAACCCCGGCGCCGAGCGGATCAAAGGCTATCGGGCGGATGAGATCATCGGGCGCGACTTCTCGGTCTTCTTTACGCAGGAGGATGTCGAGGGCGGCAAGCCGCAGCGCGAACTGGAGACTGCGGCCGCGGAAGGGCGCTGTGAAGAGAGCGGCTGGCAGGTGCGGCGGGACGGATCGCGCTTTTGGGCGAGCGGCGTCATTACGGAGATGCGCGATGACAGCGGACGGCTGCGCGGCTTCACAAAGATCACGCGCGACGTTACCGAGCGCAAGATGATGGAGGAGAATGTTCGATTCTTCTCCATCCTGAACCATACGCTGGCCGCCCTGTACGACCCCGAAGAGATCAAGGCGGCGGCCGCGCGGATGCTGGGCGAACACCTGGGAGCGGATCGCTGCGCATACGCCGAGGTCGATGCGAACGAAAATTACCTGGAGATTACGGGCGATTACACTCGCGACGACACCCCCAGCATCGTGGGGCGGTTCGGCATCGAGGATTTAGGCCCCGACGTGTTGCAGTTCATGCGCGTGAACCGTCCGAGCGTGATCAATGACGTCGAGGCCGAGGTGTCGGATGAGACCGACCTCAGCGCGCTTCGGCAGGCGGGCATAGGGGCCATGGTGTGCGCGCCGATCTCCAAGAATGACCGCTTCGCAGCGAGAATGTCGGTTCAACAGAGGACGCCCCGCCGCTGGTCGCACTGGGAGGTGGATCTCATAACAAAAGTGGCCAGCCGCTGCTGGGAGTCGGTCGAACGGGCGAAAGCGGTCAGAAGCCTGCGTGAGAGTGACGAACGGTACCGCGCATTCATCGCCAATAGCTCCGAGGCGATCTGGCGCTTCGAACTAGAAAAGCCGATCCCGATCGATCTGTCGGAGGATGAGCAGGTCGAGATGCTCTATAAATACGCTTACCTTGCCGAGTGCAATGACGCGATGGCGCGGATGTATGGCTTCGAGACCGCGGACCAAATTGTGGGCGCGCGGATCGGTGATCTGCTCGTCAGATCGGACCCGCGGAACATAGCTCATCTTCGCGTCTTTAAGCGCTCCGGTTACAATCTGACAGACTCCGAATCCCATGAGGTCGACCGCTACGGGAACACGAAATACATCCTGAACAACCTGACCGGCATTATTGAGAATGGGGCCGTCGTCCGAGCCTGGGGAACGCAGCGCGACATCACCGAGCGAAAGCGGGCCGAGGAGGCGCTGCGCAAGAGCGAAGAGCGGCTGCGGCGCATCTCCGAGGCCACTCAGGATTCGATCTGGGAGCTGGATCTGAAGACGAACCAGTTGTGGTGGACCGATCGGTCGAAGCCGTTGTTCGGGAACCGCCCCGGAGACCTGCAGCCCGGATTGGAGGACTGGTATAACCGCGTCCACCCCGAGGACGTCGATCGCGTCAGGCGCCGTTTTGCGGAGTTCATGCGGAGCGACGAGCGCAAATGGGCCGACGAATACAGGTTCCGCCGCGCCGACGGCGCCTATCTTCACATCCTCGACCAGGGCCGGAAGTTTTTCGACAAGCGCGGAAAGCCTCTTTTGATCGCCGGCGCGATGGCCGACATCACAGAGCGGAAACAGGCAGAAGAGGCTCTGCGCGCGAGCGAGGAGCGATACCGGGCGCTCACCGACCTATCGCCCGACGGCGTGGTGATCGCCGACGCGAGCGGAACGATTCATCTGGCCAACCCGTCAATGCTGCGGATGCTGAAGGCCCCGCCGGAGCAGGTGATCGGACGAAACCTCTTCGATTTCTTTCCGTCCGGATGCCTGGAAAAATATCGCGGATGTATGGCCGAATTGATGGAGGGCGATCAACCGGAGAGGCGGATCGAAATCGAGTTTCGTCGCGATGAAAACGAGAGTATCCAGGTGGAGATCGGCGCCGTGCGATTCGACTGGCTGGGGGAGCCGTTCTCGCAGGTCGTCATCCACGACATAAGGTGGCGCAAACAGGCGGAGGCCGAGCGTGACCGCCTGCACCAAGAGATCGATGCCGAACGCAACCGCCTTTGGCGGATTCTCGAACAGATGCCCATCGGAGTAGGCATCGCCGAAGCGCCTTCGGGACGACTGATTTTCCACAACCGCGAAGCGGAGCGGCTCCTGGGACACACGATGCCGGCCACAGACGCCATTGATTACGCGTATTTCGGCGCCCTGCGCGATGACGGCAGCCTTTATGAGGCGGAGGAATATCCGCTGGCGCGCTCCCTCTTCTCGGGAGAGATAATCAAGGGCAAAGAGATAAAGTATCGGCGCGGCGACGGAACGGAGACGTACTTATCAATCGATTCCGCGCCGATCAGCGATTCGGAAGGCCGCAGGGTTTTGGCGGTCGCCACTTTTATCGACATCGCCGAACGTAAGCGGTCCGAAGAAGCGCTTCGCGAGAGCGAGGAGCGCTTCGCGAAAGCGTTCCGCACGAGTCCGGACGCTCTCGTCATTTCCCGCATCTCTGACGGTGTCATTCTTGAGGCTAACGATAGTTTCGTTTCGCTGTCCGGCTATAACCGGGATGAGCTGATCGGAAGAAGCACGCTTGACCTCGGACTCTATGTTGATTTCGCGGATCGCCAGCGCATGGTGGCGATTCTGAAAGAGCGAAACTACGTTCGTGACTTCGAATTTGCGATGAAGCGGAGATCGGGCGAACCGCGTCTGGTCACGTTCTCGGCCGAGCCGCTCGACCTTCATGGCGAGCATTGTTGGCTCACGATCGGCCGCGACATTACCGAGCGCAAACGGGCCGAGGACGCGTTGCGCGAGAGCGAGGAGCGCTTCGCGAAAGCGTTCCGCGCCAGTCCGGACGGTCTGATCATCACCCGCCTTTCTGACGGCGTCATACTCGAGGTCAACGATAGCTGGTCCACGATGCTCGGCTACGCGAGCGATGAGGTGGTCGGAAAAAGCTGGAATGAGTTTGACATCCTGGTCGATCCGGAGGACCGCGAGCGCGCGGCCGCGATTTTGAATCAGCGGAAATACGTTCGTGACTTCGAGATGGCTTTGAAGCGGAAATCTGGCGAAACGATTCTGGTCAGGTTCTCGACCGAGCCGCTCGAAATCCGCGCCGAGCGGTGTTTCGTCACGATCCTTCACGACATTACACAGCGCAAGCAGGCCGAGGAGGCGCTGCGAAGGAGCGAAGAGCAGGCGCGCCGCCAACTGTCGTACGTCGAAGCGATCTACGCCACGGCCCCGGTGGGTCTCTGCTTCATGGACGCTGACTTGCGATTCCTCAGCATCAACGAACGTCTGGCCGAGATAAACGGCAGGTCGGTGGAAGAGCATCTGGGACGCACAGTGCGGGAGATTGTGCCGGAGTTGGCCGACCTGGTCGAGCCGTACCACAAGCGCGTGATCGAAACCGGCGAGCCGGTTTTGAACGTCGACCTGAGCGTTGGCGCTCCGCCTGCCCGCGTTCGCCACTTCATCGCCAGCTACTACCCGATCAAGAACGGGGGGGGACACGTGCTCGGCATCAACGTCGTAGTCGTGGAGATCACCCAGCGCAAGAAGAACGAAGAGGAGCGCGAGCGACTGCTGCGGCAGGAGAAGTCGGCGCGCGAGGAGGCCGAAGCCGCAAACCGGATGAAGGATGAATTTCTGGCCACGATCTCGCATGAACTGCGCACACCGCTCACTTCGATCCTGGGCTGGGCGCGCATGCTCACCGGCGGGGGGCTGAAAGGCGCGCAGGCGCGCCACGCGCTCGAGGTGATCGCCCAGAGCGCGCAATCTCAAACGCGGTTGATCGAAGACATCCTGGACACTTCAAGGATCATTACGGGTCGTTTCAAGCTCGACGCCCACCCGGTCGCCATCGAAAACATCTTTCGCGCGGCCGTCGACGTCGTCCGTCCAAGCGCCGAAGCGAAAGGCCTGTCCCTGACCGCGGCCGTGGACGTTGCGGACGGCGTGGTGCTGGGCGACGCCAACCGCTTGCAGCAGGCCATCTGGAATCTGCTCTCGAACGCCGTCAAATTCACGAATGAAGGCGGGCGCATCGAAGCGCGACTGGGGCGCGCCGCAGGCCAGGTCGAGGTCACGATCACCGACACCGGCGTCGGCATCGAGCCTCAATTTTTGCCTTACGTTTTCGATCGCTTCCGCCAGGCCGACAGCGCGTCCACGCGCGAATACGGCGGCCTGGGCCTGGGGCTGGCCATTGTGCGTCACATCGTCGAAATGCACGGCGGCGACGTCTCGGCTTCAAGTCCCGGCAAAAGTCGCGGGGCGACTTTCAAGATCAGGCTCCCTCTGATTTCGGCGATGCGGGCGCCGCGAGAGGAAGCCCCGCCGTCGCCGCCCGACGGGCTGCAGACAAAAGAGCGCGCGCCGTTGAAAAACGGCCATCGTCTGGACGGAGTGCGCGTGCTGCTGGTCGAGGACAATCCGGACACTCTCGAGATGCTCAAATTCGTCTTTGACGAATCAGGGGCCGAAGTGGTCGCCGCGGCTTCGGTGAGCGAGGCGCTCGACGCGCTGGAACGCTGGCGTCCCGACGCGCTGGTTTCTGACATCGCGATGCCGGACCGCGACGGCTTCGATTTGATCCGCGAGGTGCGCTCGCGTGAGCCGGAGCGAGGCGGCCTCATCCCCGCCGTGGCGATCACAGCCTACGCCAGGGCCGAAGACCGCGTGCGGGCGCTGGCGGCAGGATTCCAGATGCATGTGGCCAAGCCGGTCGACCCTGACGAGTTGATCGCAGTCGTGGCGAGCCTTACCGGGCAGATTCATTATTGAACCTCTTTACCAGCGCTTTCGCGCGCGGTCCGCGCTTCGGCGCTGCGCGGATAACGCCTCAGCAGCTCGCGATAAGCCTCGCCGTCGTAAACGACCCGATCCGCGGCCTCGTCGTAGTCGAACGTAACTCCGATACGATTGTAGCGATCGAGTCCGACGTAATTCAGCATGACGTTTCGCTTGCTCATTCCGGCGTTTGACTCGCCGTCCCCGGCGCGGCGCTTCGCGTCCCGTGAAAGTCTCTCCGCAGCGACCTCCGCCGACCTGGCCAGAATGATCAAAGACTTCGGCGCGAATTCGGTTGCGCGAAATTCTTCAGCGCAGAGCTTCGCCAAACGCGCCTTTGTGAATTCATCCTCCGTCTTTTCGATCAACCTCATCAGCTTTTCAGCGTCGGCGGCGACGCCCGGCCGGATTACGGCGTCGGTCAGAACCCATCCGCGGGTGTTCCGCGAAACGGCCACGCGGAAAAACTTCGCGCCGTCTCTGGCGACAGCCGCTCCGAGTACGCCTACGCGACGGCCTCTGCGCATGCGTTGTTTGAGCGGCGCCTTGACATCGGGTCGGGCGCGCAGGGCCGACAAACGTTCGTCAAATATAACGGCTCGCTGGCCCGGCGGGAAAACGCGTCCGGGTTGAGCCGTCGTCACGAGCGCGGCGACCATCGCGAGCGCGAAAGCCCCGGCGAAGGGTATGAGCGGGTAGTGGGCGTGAATACGCCTGAAAGGGTTCGGGTTCATAGTTATCCTCCTGAATAGTTTGTACTGCCGAGAATGCGAGCGGCAATAACCGGCGCCGCTCACTCTACTGATGGCGATTTACAACTTGTTCGCCGCGGTCTTACGCTGAGACCGGGCGCGCGGAACGGTCAGAACTAATCTTTCGCAGTCGGGGCCGTAAAGCCGCTCCTGCTCTTCTATGGATTTCAAGTAATCGTAAATGATCAACCCTTTGCCTTGCGGCGCCGGAGTCAGGTGTTCGGAGAAGAAGCGATAAGGCAGGCTCTTGCGCGCGACCTCTTCGCGCCAGCGGACGACGATCTGAATCGGGAGAAAGTAGACCTCGGCGCGGTAATTGAATTCAACCAGGAAGCCGGCCACGCCGCCGAAGCGCGCCGCGCGCTCCAGGAATGTGATCTGATGCGCGTGGAGGTTGTCGAAATCGAGAAGATTGCGTCTGGTGGTCTTCGCGTCGTAAAAGATCGCGCGGCCTTCCGGAGCGATCACCCCGCCGTAATCCGGCTCGGCCTTCGATTCCGGCACGAACCGCCGCCAATCGGCCGTCTTACGTTCCTCCCTCAGGCGGCAGAGTTCCGCGTAAGATATACGCGCTTGCCCGTCGCCTGAGGCGAAATCTATCGCCGGCAGCGACAGACCGCGCCGCGATTCGCCGCGCTCGATCAAATATTTTCCGGGAATGGCCTTGCGAGTGATGTAGGCCCGTCCGGCGCGTTGGTAGCCTTCGTTGATGCGGTTGACCGTCTCCTGAAAACCGCTGCCGGTTTCTGCGCCGCGACGTTTGAGCTTCATATGGAGTGGTGGGCAGTGAGCAGTGGGCAGTGGGCTGGCTTTCTACCTCACTGCACACTGCCCACTATCCACTGCCCACTGCAATTTACGCCTGCTGCTGTAACACAGCGTCGTCTATTTCGAAGTTGGCGTAGACGCTCTGGACGTCTTCGTGATCGTCGAGCGCGTCATAAAGTTTGAGCATCTGCGTGGCATGGGCGCTGTCGAGTTTGATGGTGTTTTGCGGGATCATGGCGATCTCGGAAGAGATCGGCTCGACGCCCTTGCTCTTGACGGCGTCGAGGACGGAGAGGAAATCTTCCGGAGCGGTGAGGATCTGATAGCTCTCGCCGTCGTTCTGCATGTCTTCGGCGCCGGCTTCGAGCGCGATCTCCATCATCTCGTCTTCGCTCTTCGACGCGGCGTCGACGATGATCTGCCCCTTCTTGTTGAACATCCAGGCGACCGAACCCGACTCGCCGAGGTTGCCGTTGTTCTTCGAAAAGAGGTGGCGCAGTTCCGAGACAGTACGATTGCGGTTGTCAGTCGTCGCGTTGACCATCACGGCGACTCCGCCCGGCCCGTAGCCCTCATAAGTGATCTCTTCGTAATTGACGCCTTCCAGTTCGCCCGTGCCGCGCTTGATGGCGCGATCAATCGTGTCGTTTGGCATGTTGCCGGCCTTGGCGTCGTTGACCGCCTTGCGCAGCCGCGGGTTCTGGTTCGGGTCGCCGCCGCCGCCGGTGCGCGCGGCGATGGTGATTTCCTTGATCCACTTGGTGAAAAGTTTCCCGCGCTTGGCGTCAAGCGCGCCTTTTTTGTGCTTAATTGTGTGCCATTTTGAATGCCCTGACATAGGCCCTGTACCTCTCTCTGAATATCTGCCTGACTGCGGAATATTATGTATGAAACTAGGCGCAAATATATCACGCCTCTTTGGAAACCGTAAACTTCCCTGCGCCGTCAGGGTATTTGTCCGCTTGACGAGTTTGAGAGAAAACTTCACGATTTCGACATGTCAAAGACGCTCTATGAGAGAATTTTTGAGCGGGCGCTCAACCTGCTCTCATACAAGCCGCGCAGTCTAGCCGAAATGCGGGCGCGATTGATGGAGAAGGATTGGGCCGAAGAAGCGGTCGTGGATCAGGTGATCGCCAGACTCGAGGAACTCGGCTACCTGAATGATAAGGAGTTGGCCGCGCACATGGCCAACTCCCGTCTGACTATGAAGCCGGTAGGCCGAACGCGACTGCGCCGCGATCTCCGGCGTAAAAAACTCCCGTCCGAAACCATCGAAAACGCCCTCGACGAAGCTTACGAACAACAGAGCGAAGAAGAGCTGATCGATCGCGCGATCAGCAAACGCGTGAGATTGAAAGGCGCGCCTTCGACCCGCGAGGAAGCGAAGAAACTGTTCGATTATCTGATCAGGAGGGGGTTCAATTACGATCTTGTCATCCGCAAAGTGCGAGAGGCGGGCAAGGGGCTTGAAACGCAAGATGAGTAGGCGGTTACGAAAAGCGGCGTTCTCCGCTATAATCTCAACCCGATGCGCGGAATAAAACCGTCCACAAACAAGGGGGGAAACAAATGAGAAAGACTCTGTTAGCGACGCTTGCCGCGGCGCTCATTTTGACTGTATTGCTGTCCGCATCCGCGAAAATCGCCTCGACCAGTTCGACCAACTCGGCCGAGGCTGCCGCACAAAGGTCAGGCCCGCAACTTCCGCCTGAAGAGATCATCCGCCGATTCACGAAGAAAGAGAGCGATCTGCGCGAGATCTGGAAGGAGTATTCCTACACTCAGGAGACGACGCTCCGGGTGATGGGTCCCGCCGACACGATCAGGGGCGAGTTCTTCCAGGTCTCGGAATTCGTCTTCAACGACGCCGGCATGCGAATCGAGCGAATCATCAAGGCCCCGCCTCCAACTCTGGATCAGGCCGGGTTGACGATGACACCGGAAGACAAAAATGCGCTCCTCAACATTCAACCTTTTTCGTTGACGGCGGAGGAAGCGCCGAATTTCAGCATCAGCTTCGCCGGCAAAGAGAAGCTGGACGAGTTGAACACATATGTCTTCGATGTGATTCCGAAGGTCATGTCCAATCCGCGCGAGCTCGAGCGGATGAAAAAACAGAAGATCGAGGGGAAATTCTTCCAGGGGAAAATCTGGGTTGACGATCAGGACCTGCAGATAGTCAAGACGGCGGGCAAGGTCGTCCCCGAATTCGGACAACGATTCCCGAAGTTCGAAACCTATCGCGAAAACATTGATGAACGCTTCTGGCTCCCGACCTACACTTACGGTGACGATACTCTGGAATTCGATCGCTTCAACGTTCGCGTGCGGATGATCATCAAATATAAAAACTACAAACGCTTCACTTCGGACGTGAGACTGCTGGACACCGAAGAGATCAAGGAAGGGCAGCCGTCCTCCGGCGACAAATCGGGAGGCGAGAAATCAGGCGCGGGAACCACCGGCGGCAAACCCGGTGATTCAAAGCCCGGAGCGACCAAAAAGGACGATACGAAAAAAGAAGATGCGAACAAGCCTAAACAGCGTCCGCGTCCCTGATCACTTTCGCGCTTCTCTTATCCCAGAATATGATCAAAAGCAGGCCGAGGGCGGTTGTGATTGAAACAACCGCCCCGATCTTTAACGAAGCGGGGTTGTAGACGAATTCGATCCGGTGCCTGCCTTCGGGAAGCGCGACTCCGCGCAAGTTGTAATTCACCCTCAGCGACTCTGCGCCGATCCCGTCAATCGTCGCTCGCCAACCAGGATAAGCGATCTCGCTCAACACCAGAACCGCGGCTTTCGGCGAATCTGTTTCGATCAACATTCGCGTCGGGCTGCGTTCGATTATCTCCGCTTTCCGTTCTCCCCCTTCGCCTTCTCCGGAGGCCGCGAGCAGGCTCGGGTTCAACGTCGCGGCGGTCTCATGGTCAACCAGCGCGGTCGCGCGCGGATCGAAACTACCGCCTGCCAATTCGCCCCGAATCAGCTTCAATTGGTCTCCCTCGTAAGCGACTTTGACTCGATCGACGAGCCATGCGCGAGGCGCCGAGCGCAAGTTTTCAAGGATGCGGAAATCGCGGTAGGCTTTCGCTTCGCTGCGGGCGCCTGTTTCGCGCCAGCGCGACTGATCGAAGCGCATTGACGGCGGCGCGAAGACATAACGCGTGTTGAGCAGATCGAGCGTCTGATCCCGCGGGTCGAGAAGCGATGCGATGAAGCTGCGCCCGGCCTCATCGACTCCGCTGAAGGTTTTATAACTCGCGCTGAGCACTGGATCGTAGCCGGTGACCATTTCGCTGCCGTAGAACAGGCTTGGGTCGAATTCGCCGGAAGCCGGGTCCAGCAATATGTGATATCGAATCGGCTCGCGCTCGCTCTGCTTCGCGGCCAAAGCCCGCGGCATCGCTGTTCCAACCAGCGTTTCCAGCCCGGCGGGACTGTCGATCGGCGCGAAGACGGCGTAAAGATGGTAATCGAGGATCAGCGCGGCGAGCAGCAGCGCGAACCATTGGCCTCGGCGCCGCGAGCGCGTGAAGATCATAATCACAGCCATCGCGCAGAGGGACGTGATCATCGGTAAATAAAATTCCGGACCGGCCGCACGGAAAACGCCCGGCGACGCTGAGCCGAGATCGGACAACGTTCTGACCACCGCTTCGGCCCAATCTTTTCGCCAGAGGACAAAAGCGCCGACGGCGACACACACCGCGGCCAGTGACAACGACGCGACCCTCGCCGCGCGCGCAATGGGGAGAAACTCGTCGCCGAGCAGCCTGTCGACGGCGTAGCCGGACAGCACGGCGACGCCCAGCGCGACCTCCATCCAATGGCGGTTGGGGCTGCGGAAGGCGCCGACCACCGGGACGTGATAGAGCGCTGACGCGAGAGGTCCCGCGTATTTTCCGAAAGCCAGAACCACGCCAATGGCGGCGACGCAAACCCAGAACATTCCCACGCCCCATCGCGCCCGCCAGACGAAGACAGCCCCGGCGATCGCCAGCGACAGCGCGATCACGCCCAGATAAATCTGCGCCTCGTTCTGATGCCAGTAGACGCCCCAGTACGGCATTCGATAAATTCCCCGCCCCTCGCCATGAAAGAACGGAAAGAGCGCGGTCAGCAGCGACAACGGATGAAGCGAATGGAGAGTGAAAAGCTCGAACGGCCATTCTCGGCGAACCGATTGACTGGCGAATTCGGCCGCCGGGAGCAGTTGCGCGGCCGAGAGGCATGCGCCGCCCGCAAACATCAGCGTAAACTTCGCAAGGAAAACGACTCTAGATCGAATCAACTGAGATTGGGACAATTTGAGTAGCCACGGAGACACGGAGACACGAAGAAGGTGAAGAGAAAAAAGGCGTCTCCATCGATCTTTGTGTTTTTCCCTCTGTGGCTCCGCGGCTCCGTGGCTAAGCCCGTGTCCTAAGGGCGCGCGCTTTGATCCGGATTCGAGATTCGAGATCTGAGGTTGCGCCTCGTCTCTTCTGAGGAACGCGCAAAACAAGGCGTATGCGCACGCCAGCAGCGACGAATAGATCAGCGGCTGCGGGTGCGCGGCGAAGACCTGCCACGCGACGATGAGCGCGCCTCCGGCGACGTGGCGCCATCGTCCCTGTTTGTACAGCTTCTCGACGAAATAGAGGACGAAGGGCGCAAGCGCGACG